>Ga0065711_1027950_pt1 | contig 44685 bp, 24 predicted proteins | sample Hoacrofraction12_FD_59098 | JGI IMG/M metagenome (GOLD analysis project Ga0065711, IMG submission 59098) | Hoatzin crop microbial communities from Cojedes, Venezuela - Epithelial fraction 12 v2 (version 2) | ecosystem: Host-associated > Birds > Digestive system > Esophagus > Crop | place... | reverse complement strand
CATAGCGCTCGCTCGCTCTCGGGCACCGCTGGGTTCCCCTAAGCGTGGCAGTGCGGGTTGTACCTGCGGGAAGGCGGGGGGGGTTGGGGGGGCGAATAGGGGCGCAGGGGGGTGCGTTCTGCCCAGGAGCGGCGGCGATGCTCCTCCACGGAGCGTAGGGCAGGGAGGGAAATGGGCGTGCGCGCTGCCGGCGCGGCTCTTCCCACGCGTGTCCGTGCGGGGACGGAGGGACCGGCCCCCGCCGCGGGGGCCCGCCTCGGGGTCCGCAGGCGGCGGTGCCCGCCGAGCTCCGCTGCCCTGGAGGACGGAGGGGAAACCCCAGCCCGCCTTTGGCGGTGAAACTCTGGTCCCCTGGGCAGTTCCACGGCAGCGGAGCAGCTCGCAGGCAGTGGAACTCGGAGAAAATTTTGTTTATAAACGCCGAGAAATAAGAAGTGGGTGGTCGCTTGAGTCATCGGTTTAGTTTTTATGAAACTGGATTTACTTCAGATTTTCCTGTATCTAGGTGACCTTTTGGTTGCAGGGATACCAGGTACCATTTGATTTTTTAATTTGACCGTTGCTGTGAAACTGCTTTCATGCCTGGTTGATTGGAGACTGGTACTGCAGAGAGCTGTGTTTGTTGATATGTTTGGAGATGAAATACATAACTCGCAGTGTCCGAGTACTTCTTGGGAGGGGGGTCTGGGGAAACTGCAGCGCTCATAAGGTAAGCCTCCTTCTGCAGAATATCAGATGATGTAGATGGTCTCAGTTCCAATATGTGAGACAACTCGGCTTCTGTTTGTAGTCCATGGATGTTTTAGCCCATAGTCAAATTCACTTAGTGAAGTTGGTAAAAAGGCATGTCTGCGTGGTAGGTGAAGTGTGGATACTGTGGATAAACATGCTAGTTAAGCTGTAAAAAGTTCTGCTTAGAAGAACAAAACCAAACCCTTTACGCTGTCGGCAACTCGTGAGATGATTATTCCGTTCTAGTATCCACCGAGGCACCCGGAGGCGACAGAAACCGGCACTCCCAAAAGATCTCTGCTGCTGCATTCTTGCTAATTTATATGTGTCATTTTAAAATGAACTTATATCAGGCCATAAATAATCTCTCTGCTGTTTTTTGATCCTCTCGGATGTATTTGCTAGACAGTGCCTCTGTCTCTGGAAGTGCAGGACCAGGGCATTTTCATTTATTTTTTTTTTTTCCCTTTGTGTGACCCAGATTTTTATTTGCTGAAGTTTTGAAGTATGTTCACCTGCTGATTATGTATGAAGTTTGAAATTTACTGCAGTGGGAGAAGTTGCTACAAAGCTCATGCACCAGTGTAATGTTAGGCCTATAATAGAGATTTGCTGGTATGCAGTGGTTCTGTTGGTGGTTCTGAGCGTTAACATTCTCTTACATCCTCATTTTAAGCTGTAACTAAGTTTCCTGGTTTTCAGAAATGCTGGTGGCTCACAGATGCAATTGATTTCTCTAGGCATTAGGCTTGCTCAGCTCTTAAATCAGGGGTAGGTGATTATCTGGGAGTGACTTGATGTGAAAGTAGGCACTTCTGTGTGAAAATTTTAGACTGTAGGAATGTGATTTGATATACATGATGATGTTCTAATAAAGTCTGTGCTTGAGGGGAATGTAGGCGTGGGGCCGTGGTTCTAAGTAAGGGCAAAGAAGTATCTGAGTCATTCATTTTAAGGTTTTTCTGGTTTTATATTTTTCCTTCAAATAGGGTTTTTAAGTAGTGTTAAGTAAAGGGATTAAACATGAAATTAAATATTGGAAAATTAATACATTCTGAAAGGAAAAAATATTTGCATAATAGGATATTGTAACTATTGGCACTTGAGTTTCTGTAGTTCTGATGATATTGTGAGACAATTCCTTAAAAAAAAAAAAGTTGTTACGTATACATGATTTTGGAAATAATGGAGGCTAGGTCATGCGTTTTGCTCCCTGCCTCGAGAGAATGGCATGCAGGATGGGAGAGTTTTTTTAGGGTCTGTGTTACAACAAGGTTTACTTTTCTTTATATATTCCTCTTGCTGGCTGCCATGGAGGTTTTTGCAGAATTACGTATCCATTTAATAGCCACGCATCCCTACCTCATCTGATCCTGTATCTCTGCGGCAGAAACGTTTCCCATTCAACTTTTGCACTGCTTCTCTCCCCGCTCAGCCCATCCTTTGCGTCTCCTCAGGTAGCTGTACAAGCAGTTTGTATAGCTGTGAGGGGGCAGGTCAGTGCCCAGCCCCTCAGAACTGCTGCTTCCTTGGAAAGCACCCTGTGTTGCGCTGGATGGTGAAGAGAAACCCTCTCAGCACATCAGCCTTCCTTGCTTTGCTGTCCCTGTAGCATGGCAGTGGAAGATCTTTGGACGAGCAGAGCTGTGATGAGCAATTTCCACGGGGTTTATGTCCTGCCTAGTAGCAGCGTGTCCTCCTTTCAGGACCAATCTGGTTCCCCTCCTTCCTTGCTGCCCCCTTCCCTTTTTTCTTCTCAGGCCCCTGGGTAGGGGGCAGCCCACGGTGCTGCTGGCGACAGTGCTGTGGCCAGCGAGGGTGGGCAGTCGTTGTGCTGATGTTGCCAAGCCGTTCCTTTCGGGGCAGGGCGGGGAGCAGTAATTTGGGTCGTTTCTAGCCACTGAGCGTTTTTTTCTCAGAACCATGGGGCTGTCATATCCGTGAGACCTTTTCCCTCGGTTTGATTGAAATTGGACGAATGGTTGAGAGATGATGGATGGGGCAGGGAAATGGGACTGGCAGGCAGAGGAGGATAGACAGAGTGAGCGGATATGCCTTGTTTCCTTAGGAAATTAGGAAATTTCCTTAGGAAGTCGCACTGTCCTGTCATTTATTAATTTTACTTTTTTGTATATGTCTTTGCTAGTTATGGAGACAAAAGGATACCACAGCTACCCAGAAGGCTTAGATATGGAGAGAAGGTGGGGTCAAGTTTCTCAGTCTGTGGAGTATTCTCCTATAGGTGCTGGAGAGCAAACTGATGACAGTAACTATATGGAGATTGTAAATGTGAGCTGTGCCGCCGGCACTTTTGCAAACAGCAGCACTCAAGAAAACAGCAAAGAAAAATCTGAGCTACTCTCCTGCCTGCAGCAAGACAGCAATCAGCCTGGTCTTTTGCTCTCTGACATCAAAACCGAAACTGAGTCGAAGGAGCTGTCAGCAACGGTGGCCGAATCCATGGGTTTGTATATGGATTCAATACGAGATGCCGATTACCCCTATGATCAGCAGAACCAGGGGAGCCCGGGAAAGATCTACCAGAACATGGAACAGCTGGTGAAGCTCTACAAGGAGAACAGCCATTGCTCTTCTCCCCTCCACAGCACCAGCAGGCCCTTGAGGTCTTTGATGGCGGACTCTGGGAGCGCTGTGAACGGTGGTGCCATGCATGCTATTGTTAAAAGCCCTATCATATGTCAAGAGAAAAGCCCTTCGGGCTGCAGCCCTCAGAACATGGCTTCCTCAGTCTGTAGTCCTGCTGGAGTTAACTCTGTGTCCTCAACTACTGCTAACTTCGGGAACTTTGCTGTGCACAGCCCCATCGGCCAGGGAACCCCTTTGTCGCGCTCGCCGAACATTGAAAACCGGGGGTCTATGTTGCACAGTCCCGCACACGTTAGCAACGTTGGGTCTCCACTTTCTAGCCCTATAAGTAGCATGAAATCACCGATTTCTAGTCCTCCCAGTCATTGCAGCGTGAAGTCTCCCGTCTCGAGTCCCAATAATGTCACTATGCGATCTTCTGTGTCCAGTCCTGCGAACCTGAACTCGAGGAGCTCCATTGCCAGCCCTTCCAATGCCAATAATAGGTCCACTCGTTCTAGTCCAGTGGTTAGCACTGTGGGATCGTCCATCTGTAGCCCTGTAAACAACTCCCTAGGATTCCCGGCTTCCGGCACGCCGATGGGACCTAGCAGAAGCCAAGATACCGTTCCCAGTCCAGAAACAAAAGACAAGGGTGCTCAAGAGCTCACGTTTCCCAAGATGGAGGAAATGGAGAACACCATCTCCAACAACAGTCAAATGAACCTTGTTCAGTTCATAAAAGCTGAGCCAGACGGTTCGTTCGGCAGCGCGTGCATTGGTGACAGCAGCAAAATAAACTCCGATTCCCCCTTTTCAGTGCCAGTGAAGCAAGAGTCGGCCAAGCATCCTTGTTCTCGTTCCTCTTTCAAAGGGAATCAAACAGTAAATCCTTTCCCATTTACAGATGGCTCGTATTTTTCTTTTATGGATGACAAAGACTATTACTCTCTTTCTGGGATTTTAGGACCACCTGTTTCTTCATTTGATGGAAGTTGTGAAGGTAGCGGTTTTCCAAATCCAGGCCTACCTGTGGGAATTAAGCAGGAGCCTGATGACGGCAGCTATTACCAAGAGAACAGTATACCATCCTCTGCCATTGTGGGTGTAAATTCAGGTGGACAGTCATTTCACTACAGGATCGGTGCCCAAGGCACGATATCTTTGTCACGGCCGGTTGCTCGAGAGCAGGCGTTTCAGCACTTGAGCTCATTCCCTCCCGTCAGCACGCTAGTGGACACCTGGAAGTCACATTCGGAGTTGGCGTCCAGAAGAAGTGATGGGTATCCAGTTCTAGAGTACATTCCAGAAAACGTGTCCAGGTGAGCAGGCAAATTACTTTTACTTTTTTTTTTCCTCCTTCTTTGTTTTATCTTCTGCTTCCCCTGCATTAAACAAACAAGGCGCGAGTTAAAATGAGAACTGGAGTGGTAATTCTCACCATGTGAGATGTGTATATCTTTGCTAGCATTTCAATTCTTGTCATCAGGTTTGCCAGTTTCGTGCTGTATTTTAGTCTGCCTTTAATAAAAATGAAGTTCTGGCTTTAATATTTAAAAAGAACATATTATATTCTATTGTTACTAGATTTTAAAGTGTAGCTATAGTAGGTTTATGAACTCTTACTATTATAAATGTTGTTTTTGCCATAATGAGAGCTGAGTAAAATAGCTCTCGTGTGTCCTATGGTGGTTATTCTTTCCTAGCTGCGCTTGAATGTGTTGTACCTCAGATGAAATGTTGAGACGAGGATAAGAACGATAGTGTTGGGAATCCATTTTTGTAAGGATGCGTGGTTATAAGTTTTACACAGGACTTTTAACTGGTTAAGTTTAAAAACTAAACCTTACAAGCCTGTGGCAACATATTTATTTCTGTATTTTAACTGTAGGAACATTTGGTTTGTATATATAGAAAAATGCCTCCAGAAGGAGGAGGGCTGTTAAAACTTGACGCATTTGAAAGGGATAAATGATTAAACTGATCCCCTCACTTTTGGTGGAAGAGAAATATGCAAGTGTCCTTTGATTTTGTGTTTCATGGCTGATTCATGGAAGCATGTACTTCTACAGCAAACAGGTGTTTGTGTATCTCATAAAGGATGCTTACTTTCATAAACTTACCTAGTTTTATGGTCAATATCACAAGTTAGTAAGCACCTCTGATTGATAGCATGACTGAGTTAGAGTGGTTACATAGCCTCTTTGTGTGTCAGACAGGCTCACCAAAGGTTTGTGCTAAAGCTCAGCAAAATAGCCAGTAAACAGAATTTGCATTTACCTTTCTCAAGGCTTTTTTTCCTCATCACGAGACACGCGACTGCCCTCAGTGAATGAAACATCTGCCTTATTCTTGGAGTGGGAGTTGTGTGATGCTAATTATTTCTGAAAAAATAGTGTTGCGATGAAAAACATAATACCTAAAATAAAGGTGCTTTTGAGGAGGGAAAACAGCATATTTACCTGGGAGGAAAAAAAAGGTCTTCAAGTATTTCCATTTTATTCTCAGATCTGTCCAGTATGTGTACAATCTTCTTATCATTTTGCGAGCCATACTTCACTTTTCTTTTGGCCATTTCAAATATGGTCTCTAAAGAATGCACTTGTTAATATATCTTTCTCAAGTTGAAAGGGCTGTATCTCACCTTCATGCTGAACTTTGCATGTAGCTGGATATTTGTTATCATCCAGGCTTGGCTTAAATGTGCTTTCTTGGGTCAAGGAAGATGAAGTTACTGTTTTCTAGTTATTTTACCTGATGAGATTTTCATAAATTGCATTGTTTATATAGTGAGAAAAGTTCACCAGGAGACTGATGGGATGCCTGAAAATAAAGACCCAATATTTTTCTGCCTTTGTGGTTGATCACTGTTACTTGGGCAAGTAGCTCCTGCCAGCTGTGAGAGCTCTTGCGTGAGTACGTGCTGCCTGTGCTGAGTGATGGTTGCCATGCATTGCAGGGACAGGCACGATAAACAGAGAAATGCTGGTAGGAGCATGGTTGTCACTGATAGTTGTGTTTCGAATGACAATTTCTCATGAGGCTTTTGAAGGAGTCTTCTGATCTGACATTAGTCCATGGTAGGTCTTCTCATCTGTTTACCTCTAGACCAGTAAATGGATAATCTGTGTCATCAGGCTTGATGATGACACAGGCTTGATGTACTTTTCTTGTCTTTGTTCTCTAAGGTGATATCTCAGTAAGATATGCAGATGAGCATAGCTGTTACTTTGCAGGATCAAACTCCCGACATTTTTGGCACTCAGAGCTATTACTGCACGTGTGGAATTCTCTTCAGGTGATGGAGATCTGCAGGGTTGCGACAATTCAGGCATCCTGATCGGTAGTTCAGGTTAGGACGTGTGTCATCATTTCAAATCTCTGAGCTCTGCCCCATTATTTAACTAAATGTTGCCCTTAATCTACTTGGCAGTGGCTTTATGCTAACAGGTGCAGCTGAGGACCTGTGCAAAGCCCTTATAAGTTTCAAGGTAAATTCATGCCGAGGTCATTTTAGCAGTACAGATTTGAATGCGTGAGTGCCTGCTTAGATATTTTTCTGCTGACGAGACAAGTCATGAAGAGTCAACACAGGATGTCACGCATGTAAAAGCTCACTCTGCTAATGAGTCTTGAATTGATCTTTACCTTTGTCTTAATTTCTGCACTGTGTTCCAGCTTGGACAGAGGAAATCATGCATAGTTTAAAACCATGTCAGACCAAACATCCCAAGGTGGATTTCAGCTGTCCCGAGTCAGCATGGTATGGAGATTGCAAAGTCTCTCTTCCTTCATATTGTCAGAACAGCAGCATCACACCTCTGGACTCTGTATCCAAACCAGATCCTTGCTACTTCCAAATTTTTTTTTTTTTATGTCAACCATGTCAGGCATCATACGTTTTGCAGACTTCTACAGCACGTAATCACATGCTGCATCTACAGCATGTAATCACATGCTGTAGAAGTCTACGATATAGAATTTCTGATATTCTAAATCGTCATGTTTTTTTCAGTTATACTTATCCTGCAATATAATTTACCATAAGGAAAGACCGAGGTGAAATGAAAAAATAGGCTACATGGTTCCCTAAAGCCAAGAGATGGCTGACATTGAATCTTATCTTGTTTGGCAGAGTTATTTTCTGAACCTTGATATCGTACCCTTTTTAGACTGCTTCTGACTTTCAGCTTACATAGTGAAAAGGACTGAGTGACCAGGAATGAAGAAGACTTTTCACATTGAGAATTAATGTTTAGAATATTACTGTAAATTTTTTTTTTCCTATTAGAATATCACCTTTCTTGAGTCAGTTATACTTGCTGACAGTGTCTAATAAACGTAATTTAGGCATTTAAAATGCCTTGCTACCTTATTGACTGTGCCGAGTACCCACTGCCAACTAGAACATTTCTCTTTCTCCTTCAGTTACATTTATTAGATGTCCACAGTTACAGTTCTTTTGAAGTTAGTTGGTGGTAACTTTATAACATTGCAACTTGTGTTTGGAGAGGGAGAGCCTCTTAAGTAAAACCAAGTTCTCTTATTCCCTTTTAAATGTTTTTCTTCTGCTATTATACATGCAGAATGTGTCTTTGTCTTTGAAAGATTTTTACACATTTAATTTTTAATAGAGGGTGAATCATACCTGTCTGTGTGTATGTATAGATCCCCCTCCATGACTGACACTTCTAAGAAATAATGGCTTCTAAGCTAAATAATAGCAAAGTGGGCTTGAAAAAGAAGGCATGTGTGATTGTGTGATGTCACTGATGAAAACCTACACTAAGAATCCAGATGAGATTTCACTTCAAGGTGATTGCTCATCTGAATCAGGGTACCAGCCTAAGCCTCGTGATCGTGCCAATTATGCATTCTTCAAAATGGCCTAGGAAAATGTTGTCGTTGCTTGAAACAACAGTAAAAATTGAGGAGGATGACCCTTCTGCTGTGTTAGCTCTTACGTAAAGTTTCTTCTGCAAATATGCCTTTTCCCTCTAGTTTCCATATTAACTCCTGTATGCATGCGTACATACTCGCTTCTCAGCAGTTGTGGTGGAAACAAAGGACTGATTCTCCTACTGTAGTTTCTTCCTGGAAGTTCCTCTGGTGTAATCCCATGTGGGATGAATTCAGTGTTTGATGTGTTATTATTAAAGAAGTTTACTATTTTAACATAAATTGCACATGTTTATCAATAATTGTGTTTCAACTGTTGTCATTCAGACAAGGAGATTTCAAAAACGTGTTTCATGGTATTTTAGAGTAATTTATGTATGTTAAAAGGAGTTGACTGACTGTCATGGACTTCTTAGGGTTTATGGTCAAATCTTTGGTCAAACATTGACAATATTTTGGGGACTTCTTATACCTGTCTGTTACTGAGCCATTCACATGGATCACCACTTTTTTCGTAGACCCTACTTGTAGCAGATCAAAAAAAACTCCACCCAGCCCAACCCAGAATAAAAAAACCCAACCCAGCAACATGGTCTTAATTTATGTGTAATCCTCACTGTCTTGAATGGGTGATTCTGGTTAAAATCTGATTTCAGGCTATTGCAAGTATTTTTGTAAATAAACTTTTATGTTAAATATTATCTAGAATAGTCACTTATCAGAATTATACCTGCCAGAGAGATAAAGGTCTGGTAAATATTATTTTTAGAATTTATGAATGGCCTTGACCTCTGTTTGTTTGCTGACGGACTTTATGGGAAGAAGACCAAGCTGTTAAAATATTCTCCATGCTTGGCAGGACTGTTTTTCCCTTTAGCTTCCCACAAATTTGCTGTGCAAACTTTTTCCGCCAATGATTCTCTCATATTGTAGGCTGTAGCCTTAAATCTTTACTTTTTTTTTTCCTCAATTTGAAATGTTATACTTGTTTTTGTAGGCTCTTGTATAGTTTAGTGTAATTTTTAACAGCTCTGGGTATAATGTTGATACAACAAGGACCTCTACATATGTATGTCTTTATTTCTTGCTAAAGAAGTTAGGAGTATGTATTAATACGTCAGGCCAGGAGGTCTAAAGGTTCCTCTTAGCGTATCAGCATGCATGTAACAGCCTCGTACTTTCTACAGCTTGCTTTGTTGTTATTTTGTTGAGGGTGCTCTTTCTTTGATTTGCTCTTTTTGTTGAGGAGTTAAATATCTGTATGAAGTATCTTTTGAAAATGTGACTGCTAATAATGCCTTGTTTTGCCTTAAAATTATGCACATCAATTGACTCCTGTGCTGTGGGAGGCAGAAGTCCACCTTGCTGGAAAATTGTGTTCCATAAATAGGTGGATCTTCCAAATCTGGTGAAATAAGAGCTCCGTTGTCAATCCGTATGCCAATATTTACAGGTTGTTTGGTTCTTTGTGTGTGAGGATAAGTAGCATTGTGTATTACTAAAACATTTCTATTGCCAGTTGATACCGCTGAACTTTGCAATACTTTGTATTTTTGAGGTATTGTTTGCAGTGGCGAAATAGTCTGTTGGGCCATGCCTTGTCTGGTCTGACTCTGATTTTGGCCTCTGTTTGGGCATGTTGTATGTGAGAGCCAGGTCAGGTTCCTAATCCAGTTCACTCTGAAGCTCTAAAAACCAACAGGTCGACGCAACTTGGTGAGCAGCGTGGTGCGACATGGGCGCGAGAACAAACTGAAGGACAGAAAGGAAAAGGAGCCTATGAAATATCCTAAGTGCGTGTTTCTGCGAAAAGATAATGCGTTGTTGAGCCATAATCTCGGCATGTGTATTTTCAGGGTGTGTTTTTAAAAGGCAGTTTCTGTTTTTTAAGTGTATGTATTGCGTCTTGGAACAGAGTTGTAGGAGCTGGATTTAATAATGGGCTGATTTCAGCCAAAACTACTTTGAGAACAGTGGAGTGCTGTGATTTCACATTTAAGCTCTCAGAGGTCAGAAAATACCACAATTTAGGATGAATATAGAATCATAACTAGTTCTCTGGCAAGTGTGGCTGCTTAAGAGTGATAAAAATGGTCTGATGAGGAACCTAGAAAGACTGTGTGAAAAACAGGTATTAAATAAGTCTAAGTTTAGTACTTCTATCAGTTTTCACATGCAGCTGCTTGCTACATAGTGTTTGGTACTCAGCATATGAATTACTTCAGCAGCAGTCTCCTACAAGTGAGAGAGATCTGTGGAGAAAAAATAAGAAGTATTTCCGTTGTGTGCAGTTGTCCAAGTCCTTGCAGCATGATTGGGCATGTTTGAATGCACCCTAAATAGGCGATGGCATGATATGACTGCTTGCTGCCCTGCTAGTGCAAACTGCAGCAGAAGGGCACTGTCCGCTGTGTCCTCACGAAAGCCCTCTCCAGCTGGAGCCAGGCTGGTTTTGCCACTGGAGGAGACAGGCCGACCTTGTAGGAAAGCGCACTTTTTAATTTATGCGACAGGGGAAGGGATCGTCGGTCAGGAAGGCCCTGTTTGTCCATGTCAGCAGTTCCCAACGTCGCCTGCTCTGGTACCACTATTGGCAAGAGCAGCGGCAGCGTCTGTTGGCTCTGTGCCGGGCGTGCGTGTGCTCGGGAAGAGGCACTGCCTTCTCGCACTTGGGAGCAGGGTGCACATGCATCCTTAGTAATATGCATCCTTCTGTTGAGGAACCCAGGAGTTTTATAAAACCTTGAGAGCTGATTTACTTTCAGGACAAAGTTTTCAAGTAAACTGTCTCTTTAAATGGGAAGCTTTGACCTTGGTGGAGCTTGTGTTTGTTTGTTTTTTGCAACTGAGGTTTATCAACATGTTTTACCAGAGTTGAACAATGTGTTTTCTGAAAGGATGTCATCTGGGTGGTTATCTTTCTCTGCTTTACTGAAATCAGTACTGAAGGATTTAAAACAAAAAAACCTGAAAGCACCACCTCCATCACCCTAAACCCCCCAAAACAAATACAAAAAGCCCAGAAAACCAAAACCATGCAGTTGATGATTCTGGATTCTTAGAAGGATCAGTGACATTGGTTGTATCTATTCAGTATGTGAACAAGTATGTTGCAAGACACTCTTTGTTTACTGAATTGTATTACAGCAGAAGTCCCCAGGTCACAAGAGAATAACTCAAAGTTGAATTTTATTTCTGTATCTTAAACTGTGAATTAAGCTCCTGTAATTACATTAGAATGTGTTGTTAGCTGGTTGTTAAATTAAATTTCTATAAATCTGCAATCTGTAAACTGCATATGTGCTTCCTGAAAAAATCGATAGCTTAAATTTCATATTTGGAGGTGGAGTAACTTAGGGTTAATATATATGAGGGTAAAAGAAAAAAAGTAAACTTTGGTTGGAACATCTGAGCAGAAACAGAATCCAGTATTTGTGGGTAATACGTAAAATGACTTATAGGAATTTGTACTGTCTCCTAAGATGCATGGGTATGCTGCTGATTGTGGTTAGTGATAATTAATAATAGATCAAAGAGTTACAGCCCTGAGGTTAAAAAGCAAATTTCAGACTAATTGCTGAACGTTTCTGACAATTTTTCTATCACTTCACTCATTTCCATTCTCTCTTCTCAACAATATTTTCTACTTGCATCTGGAGGTGAAAGAACTTTTTTAATGGGCTTTCAGGCTGAAATTTGGACTGGACCGATGATGCATTTCTATTTTGCTTTTCTTTCCTTGTCTGCTTTTGAGAGATGCTATCCAAAGTTTCTAAAAGTGGTGGCTTTGTAAACCAATTCCCTAGCAGTTAGGTTTCTGAAAGACATTAAAAAAATCTACCATCTTTAGTAATGTTTTCTGAATCTTCTGGATTTGGGAGAATATCTCACTTCCATTTTTGTGTGCGTGTATGACCATTTCAGGTGCGTATTCACCATTTCAGGTTCATATTCAGTCTGAAGTCTGCAAAATAAACATGTATGTTTAGAGCTTTATTTTGGGCAGTGTAATGCATCAGTGGTCTGAGAGTTTTTAACCACAGGTCAGAATTGGGAAGTAAGTAGCTGCCTTTGTCCTGACTGGGATTTTGGCTGTTCTAGCTGCAGAACTACAGAGTCGTGCTAGCATTTTTGGCAGTGGTTTTCCAAATACTGTGTTGCGCGGTCCTGCGAAACCCATCGCTACAGCTCTTCATTTCCTTAATTTCCAGCTCTTCTGTACCTGCCTCGAAGGGTCGGGATGGAGGGCACGTGGAAACTGTCCCGCTCTTGGCTTGGGAGTCCCTCGGGGAGATTGGAGCGGCTCCCTAGGAAAAGTGGTTCTCTGCTCAATTCATTTTTAAGTCATGCTTTGCTTCCTGATGGCAGATTCAGGCCAGCAGGAAAAGGGGCAGTTGCCGAGTTTTGCTGGTGTGAGAACCGCCTGAAGCGCTTGCCCTGCTGTGGCAGGCAGCCGCCTGCGCCCGTGCGTCCCCAACGAGCTTGCGCAAGGCGGCCGCGTCGGTGTGCCTGTGTGAATGCGTCACCCGGCGTGTCCTCACGAAGACCTGTGCTCTCTGAGACCTTTGGAAACTGGTTTCACAACCGGCGAGCCCCGGTTTACTCTGGCAATGTCTCGCCTTGAAAAATCAATCGTGTCTGTATCTTTAGCTCTTTGTTAGTATTGCTGCAGGTAAGAGAGTGGGGAGGGGGCTCTTCTGCAGGTGGTTTGCCATACTCCCCGCTCAAACGTGGCATCTTGTCTGACCGAAGCAAGGCTGGAGGTGGCACCTGGTCAAGTTTCATGTCACTTCCCTCAGACTAAGAGCAGGAAGGGGATTGCTTCTGGAAGTGCGCCTTAAGGTCAGGGCATCAAGACAGCAATCTTTATTTTCCCTCAGGAGGCTGGAGTTCAAATATGAGCTGCTCTAAAAGGTCGGAGATCTCTCTTTTAGCATTGCTGAAGGCTTGTCGCTAGAAACCCGTCACGCACTTCAGTGTTTTTGAAGACTGGAGTGCCAGGGACCTTGCAAATGAAGGTGGGTGGGAAATTTGCACAGTTTCCAGGCAGACTATCTGAGCTGTCAGCTTCATTATTTTAAACTAAATTAAATTTGTGTGAGAGAGTGCAGTATGTTAGAGCAGTTAGGGAGCTCTTCCTCTAGTGTAGCTTCAGATCTACTTTGCTAGATCTAACTTCATTAACTTCTAAGCTTGTTTGGATAAATTAAAAATCAGAGCAACAAAAAGCTTCCAGAGGTGTTGATCCTGGGATACGTGAAAACTTTCCAGAAAAATTAGAGTCTCATTTGAAGACAATATAGCATTGTTTGCCGTGTCTAAGGATCAAAGTCTTTTTTTTTTTTTTTGTATTGTTTAGTAGAAAATAAACACGTCATCAGTTGTGGTCCATCAGTCAAGGGATGCACGCTTCTGGACCATTACAGGTGTCACTTGCTGCAACTGGCAAGAGGTCTTGTCCCGGAGTTGGGCACAGTCCTTTGTCACGTGCCTGTCCGTGTCCACACATTTGGACAGTAAACCCTCCCTTTGAAGCTGCACGCGGCAGGGGACTCCAGCAGCTCTCTGGGCACCCCAGGTCCAGCAGGGAGAGGATGGGATCCCCTGCTGGGATGCTGTGGCGGAGGTCGTCTTCCCTCATTTCTTTGGGCTTGCCCCCCGGCTGGTAGCCTGTTTGCTTGGGTTTAGGGTGTGCCATGTTTTCTTGTTGTTGTTTTAATTTTAAATTTGTTTGTTTGTTTATAAGCACTAAGGCTTTCTTAAGTTAATAATTAAAAACAAGTGTTGGCCAATGAACATTCCTTAAGGATTAGAAAAAGTAAATGAATGTGACTGGCTTGTCAAAATCCTGCACTGAACCTTTGTCACAGGCCACCCGGCTGTAAAATGCATGAAGTAAACCACACTGCTGCGGGATTAGCTCTATTAACGCCGTATGGCTTTACCATACTCTTCTTCAGATACATGATGGCAAAACAGAATAATTCCAATTGATTCTATTAGGATTTTTAAATCTTTATTTTAGTCTGAATCTGTGTAAACCAGAGGGAAGATGAACAAAGTGGGGGGGTTAGATGTGTCAGCTTCTACTTGGTGTATGGAAGTAAATATTGGAAGTGGTCCAGAGCTTTACGGCTGCTGCCAACTAATGACATAAGATAATGTTGCAATGAAACAATGCACTTGATTTGAGCTTGTTTCCCAACTAACCTTTCTGATTCTTGAGACTGTTTTGAAGATTTGACAGTAAAAGGAGATTAGACATTGAAAATTTTGACTGATTAAATATGCGGTAATGACAACTTCAAACTGCACATGCAGATAATGAGATAAAGGACTCTTACTCGTTTCATATTAAACCCATTTGGTGGAAGAAGCAAGGAGGAGGAGTGTTTTGGATGGACGTGTTATTTTTAAATGGAAAAAAAAAATCAGAGGAGCTAATTTATGTAGACATACAAGTGAAAAGAGTATATTGCTGATTTCCTTTTTTTTTTTTCCTGGGACCGAAACTGCAGCCATTGTGGGTCTGCAAATTGTCCTGCATTTCTTTCCTAACATAAACAAGAGTTAACTGTGTGCAGAAGGCTACTAACAAACTTGGTAAGTTTGTGTTAGCATTTTAATTTAGATCAGAAATCTGCTTTTGAAGTGAATCTCCCAGTTGCTCTCATCTTCTGTGCTGCAGTTCATATCATGGGGTGTCTGAGAAGTGAAAAACCGGATACTATTTAGCTAGTGGTGAATGAAAAAAGCGCTTCATGCACTGCCCAAGGCACTCCAGCCCCTGATGGCTTCTGTCCATGGGACCCCCCTGGAGCTGGCCTGAAGCATGACCCTTGCAACACGTATAAAGTGGATAGTGGATCCTTAGGACCAACCACTCCTCTCAGTAGGTCTCCTTCCATTGCACCACGCTGCCTTTAATGTGAATACTGCCTATATGCTTATTGCATTTTCAGCTGTTAACTCAAGCTTTAGTAATTGAAAAAAGATTCAGGGTTACAGGCAGACGAAATTATTCCACAGAAAAATTGGAGGCGCGGTTTTCAGCAAATGTGTTTGTAAATTGTGTCCAGAATGAGCAGAGTACCTACACTTACTCTTCCTTCACAGCACTCTAGAAATCTTAAAAACAACTGAATTAAATCCTGGAAGTAGGAAATGAAACTGAAGTGACAAATAGGCTGTATCCTGTTTTTTCATTAGTGAATTTCACTTCTTTTCAACAGATTGAAAGATATAGATACAGTCTGCAGATATTCCCATATTTACTATAATGCTAATCTGTAAAGGAAGACAGAATTGTTTTGATTATAGGCAGCTCCGTTAATTATTTACAAGCAGCTGTAACTTAGGCAAACTAATTTAACAACTTAGAGTTATTACTTCAGGAAAAAAAACTACTTTGTGGATCAATATGTTTTTGTAAAGTAAACCTATTGATTTGCAGCTAATTATATATTGCAGATGTCTGATAAAATTAATTTTAATACAAGGCTGACTTGAATAGGTGATGTATTAGTAGCTTGTAAATGACTTACAGCTGTTAAGTCTATAAGATAGCTGCAGGGAAAAAAGAGTTATAAATCTGTCTTAATTTCTAATGAATGAGCACTGTAATATCAGGATCGAGATGAGTTTTGAGCTCATTCACTAACTTCTTAAGAGGAGCTTCGTGTTTTTCTTATTTTCATACCCTCTGTACTGTGACAAACCAGATACTCCATGTCCTCCATCATTGTTCCATGTCCTTCCACCTGTATTAGCCCTTTCCATGATCTCCAGGTGCTTCAGGTTCTGCTTGCTTCAGCACAAACACCTGATATTATGCTTATTAAAAGAAAGTCTTACTAAGGTTATAGCAAGGTCCATGAAGCTGACTCTGGTGCAGTATGGTAGCCGGGTCCTCTATCTGCCAAGCTGGTGTTCGGAGCTGGTGTGCTTCAGAAGACAGCAGCCCCAGCCGCGCTTTTGGGTCATAGCAGTGGTGGGGCACAATAGGTGTTCCTGGGGACTTCTCTACACCGGTGCCAGCAGGGTGAACATTGATAGTTCTTTCCAATTTCTGCTCAAGGTACCTGAGGCTTTGAGCTCACGCTGGGTCTAACTCCGTAGAAAGAGTTACTGCTGATTGGGATATATATTGTTTTTTTCCCATCATGTGGTGTACCCCAAACTCAGAGGTGATATTGATGTTGGCAGGACTTAAATCAGTAGGTCAATAGAAATGAATGCAATTTTCATGCTGAGCAGGATAAAATATTCAAGACCAAATAGGAATGAGCATGAGATAAGGAATGCAGAAGAATAGGAAATATGATTTAATGAAAAAGAAGAGTAGAATTATTGGAGCAAGAAAAATAGCAGGTATTGGCACAAGAGGAGGTAAGTTTAGTATAGTGCACCAGATCCTAGGAAAACTTGTGATTTTGTCTGACATGGCTAAAAATTGAGAATATTCAACATCTCATCGGTTAGGTTTACAAGAAATAGCTTTGACTCATTTTTATAGATACATTTCATGGATTTAGTTTGAAAGACAGCAGTAAGTACACAAATGTTTCACATTTACGGTTTTTGGTACAATCTAGCGTTTGTCTGATGCATCATATGGGCAGATTAAGGTACCGTGTACCTCTGTGCTAGGCATGAGAGTTGATGATGGAATTTGTTAAATTATCCACTGTTTGGAGGACGCAAATGTAAAAATCATCTGCCGTTTGTAGAAGATACCTCGCATTAATGTTGTGGCTTTTTTTTTTTTTTTTTAATCAAGTATGCACAAAACCAAGCAAAAGAGCAGAACTTCTTGTTCGTCTCTGTTACTCTGTTTGCGCTACCTGCAGTGTCCAAAATACCCATGCTGTTATGGGTTCTACAAGTGTAAGGTAACTACTTATTCAACTCTTAATTATATTTCTGTGTGACGTCAGGTCTGTGGATTAGGAAAGTGAGAAGTCAAGAGTAAATTTAGGTTGGGGCTTTTCCGCCAAGTCCTCAGTGCTCCCACCAGTAGCTTAGTATGAATTAGTCTGTTTCTTTAAAGGCTTGGAGTAAATATTGAGTATGGTTTCCTAGCAACATTTGTAAGGTTAAGTAAAAATCAGATTTGCCAGGTATTGCTTCCAGAACACACTAATTTTTCTATTTCAAAATTTATACTTTTGGTACATTATCTGCAGTATGAAATGCTCAACAGAATCCAATAGTATTGTAAATTTCAGAGAGTCAAATGTCCAAGGACAAGTCAGCTGCAACAGTTTTTCTTTTGCTGTATATTTGTGCTGCTCCTAAACTAATGGGGACTAACCTTACTTGACTCCTGCAAGTATTGGCTATATGTATGTGTGTGTGCCTGCATAGCTATGTATAAAAATACAACAAAAATAAAGCTAGTAGGTATCTTCCACTGTTAAGCCTGCTAAAAAATGTTCTTATCTATTGTTGATTTTGTCAAAGTAAACAAAGAAATGATGTATGTGTCCAAACTGGTCTCTTGAGTTAGAAGTCTGAGATACAGGTGGTAGAATCTCTTACAGAAGTCTTGATTTTTCTTCAGCTTTGATTTGTAGTGACAGGAGAGAAGACCAGCGTGAATACTTTCTACAGTGGCATAAAATTAGAGGATTCATGTTGTTTTAGCCTGTTCAGTAAGTTGCATGCAAGGCTCTCCACAGGTGCTTTGGATGTGTAAGAGGTGTGTGTGCCTGTGGCATACCTGTTCTAGGTAGGATAGTTCCCCCTTGAAAAACGTTAGGCTAGCCCAGGACAGATAGATAGATAGATAGATAGTGGAGGGGAGCAAGGAATGGAAAAATTCAGTTGGCTGCTTCCAGTCCTAAGTTTTTAAGTCTATAAATAGAGTCTATCAGAATATTTCTAGTTAGTTCTGGGGAAAGTCAGCTGCTGTGCTGGGGATTGGCTGTGCTCCCAGAATGAGGAGGGGAAAGGGAAAAAAAGTATGATAGGAGGCCTATTGAAAATCTACCACCTGACACCAGTGAAATCAAGAAATTAAAAGATCCTGTATTTGGGCTTCAGTTTATTTTTCTGCAGCCTGTGTCAGTGCTGGATATTCTGCAGAGTGACTCTGTCTGTAGCCTAGTATGAGCTTCCAAGTTAACCAGGCACAGGAGGTAGGTCCACATGCAGCACCAAGCAGGGTTCATAAGTCAGAAGCCAGGACTAAAGCCTGATAGCAAGAATGAGTATCAAAGTAGAAGGAAGCGGCATATTATCCTCATTTTGTGTCGCAGTGGCTAGCCTGGAGAGCCTGCCCTCTCTTTGGGTTAGATGCATTGAATAAAGGGAAACGGAGAAGTTAAAACAAAAGCTGAATTTTGAGCTAATAAAATCAAGTCGTCATGTAAGCTGTGGCTTTTTTAAATAAAAAGAGAAAGGTCTTGCTGATAATTTATTGTGCAAACTAGTTGAAGTATATTATGTTACCAGAAATAGACATTCAAGGGAGTCAGGATGAGCTTTGCAAACAGTTAAGATGCTTTCTAGGAAACAAAAATTCTATACTTAAAAAATAGCCTGGATTGAGATTTAAACCCAATGTACAATTAGAGTATAAATAGCTAGTAAGTATAAGGATTACAGTATTTTTAGAAGGTTCTTACAGTAATGGTAAAAGATAACTTTTCAGCAAAACTCTCTCCCCTCCAAGTAACCACAGAAGGATGATCCTTCGTACTGTAAGTGGGAAAAGTGGCTTTGGTCAAATGAATAGCTTTATGCATGCAAGGTGAACCAGACTACTCAGATAAGCATTTATTCACATGTCAGAGTTCATAGGAGCTGAAATTATCTGAACAGTAAATGAGCTTTTTCATCCCTGAACTAATCCCAGAAAAATCTGTACTCGCGTTGAAAATATAAGTGTTCATGACAATTGTTTTGCTGCTCAGACTTTGCTGGCAACTCATTTTTTCGTTTGCCATTTTGCAGATATTGGAAAAAGTGGTTATATTGAATGTTTATGGCAGAATGAGAAGGGATAGAGCGGTGTCAGTGCTTCTCAGGGGTGCATGCTGCCTTTTGATGTCTGTCAGTGTCGTGTACCAGTAAGATGCTTACTTGCTGCTTCTAGATTTCCGTAAACATTAGATAAAAAAGTCACACCAGTATTTAATTTTGTTTTGTTTTTTTTTCCTTTTTAAAATAAATTTAAGAACTTCTGTTCATGTTTGTAATAAACTGTGAAACTTATAAGGCATTTTAAACTCTATTGCATCAGTAGATTCTTCAGTTTCTCTGTATTAGTTGAAATAAAATCTTGCACTAACTGATTTTCTTGGCTGTCTTATTAAGCTTTTTTGATTATTTAAATATTAGTAGAACCATTTTAGACATTTGTGAGTGACTTTAAATGGGCAAGTGTGGGTAAAAGTTTCTTCATATGATCAGCAAAAGGCAAGCATTTTGTTTTTGAGGAAATTATGTCAATAAAGACTTTTTTATTGACAGTTCTTGAAGAAAATGGGATAAAATGGTAAAGAACTAGCATTTTATATCATTAAGATGTGGGAAGACAGCTCATTAAAAAATCCAACTTGCTACCATTTGAATTAACAAGGAGGAAAATCTGTCAGGGGGTTCAAATCTGTCCTCATGAGATTCGATGACTGTTCCACTCACTTTCCATAGGGCTAGTATTTCACTTGGCACTTCACCAGAGGATGACTTTGGGAATTAAAACTCTTAATTCATTGTGACCACGTGTATTGTCTTGAAAAAATGTCGAGGAACAGCCCATTGGTGGAGGGAGGAGGGGAAAATAACCTCTTATATGGCCAAGGTAGATTTAACTTGGAATAATGCACTAAGTTTGAAAAAACTTACCAATATCAGCTGTCTGTGTTGGAAAAGCTCCAGGAATATTTCAGCTTACAATTCCATTTGTCAAAAACTGAGAAACTGGAAACAGAAGATAAACAACTTCTTAATATTTTATTTCTTTTTCAGATAATTTTCTGTCGTGTATTTGGAAACTTTACTGAAATACTGGTCTCGTTTGAGGAAGCAGCTCAAAATTCATGTTAGCTATTCATTGTGCCACTTGTCTAGATTATGCAAACCAATGTGATAAAATGATCTTGAATGAGATCGAATGGAGTTCCAAAATGCTACTAGTAAATAGGTCTGATGACAGCGGTGTTTTACTTCTTTATAGAGCGGTATATTTAAGATTTATGTCACATATCCAAAAAGCCCGAAAACCAAACCCCTCAAAAACCTGAAATCAGCTCTGGATTTAATGGTGGTTTATAATCCTCGTTTTCTGAAATAGCATCTGCTCCAAGTTTCAGAAGCAGACAGAACTGTGTCTTTAGATGGAAGATTTGATCTCACATCAGTTAGAATCCTGACGGCTTCTCCTGACACATTGCTTGACGCATGGTCTGGCAGCGAGGCTCCTGCATGGAGCTTTTTATTTGCACTAGTGGCCCCATTAAATTCGGTGAGACTGGCCATATACAAAGGCTTTGCTTAAGCTGCTTCAGGTTGAAAGTTTCCAATGTTTCTAACTTACATCAACTGTTTTATATTATGCTTTTTCCCCCGAGCTGTTCTGGCACTTTGATTCTTGTCATGCACAGCATGCATCTTTTCACACTCCCAGTCCCTGACTGTGATGGCTTGAATCCTTCATTATTTTGTGATTAATTGTAGAGATACAAACATTATCAAATCAAAATCCCCGAAAGGCCTCTTTTGAAGGATCTGCCTAGCTTTTTGATTTAGCTGCCCCACAAATTACTTATCTGGTGGCTGTGTGGTTTTTAACATCCTGTTAAATTTGGAACAAGTCCATGAAACACTTTCTGCAATATCTGGGGAGTAGAAAAGCTTGATAAGTTATTTCGTCCATTGCTTGGGTCAATCCTTTCAAGAGGCAGCAGCGCTGAGTGTTGAATCCATTAAGTACGAATTGGTGGGGGGCAGGATCATGGTTTGTATTGTCAGTTACTGTATTAGGCTGTTCAGTGCAGATTTTCAAGAGCTAGAAGTTCAATTTTTGTCTTTCAGATGCATGTAAACTCATAAACTACAATTGTAGCTATATGGGAGAAAATTGTGATGCAGGTGAGAAATAGCGTGGCAAGGAAAGCACTTTGCATTAGCTCTTTTATGCATTGCTACATGTGGTGGCTTTTTAAAACAGATTTTATCCCTTGGGATCTAATAAAAGGCTAGAGAGTTACTTGGTTTATAAACCTGTGTGGTATATTATTTAGATATTCAGAGGAAAAGGTCAAAGAATGTCTCCTGTGTTATCAATTCCTCAATGGGAAACTATATTAAAAACTGGAAAATATAATACTGTATAATTTAAGAAAAATACATATAATGTGGGTTGAGAGACAATTACTGTATTTTATTTCTCTGTATTTTCCGTTTTACTGAATGCATTTCAGCAACAATTGGGTTTTGGCTGTAATGGTTTTTATAGCAGTTTCATGAAGCTGCACAGCAAATTACTGTGGTGTACCAGATAAAATCAACTCCTCACTTCATTTGTGAAAGTCATGTTATGAAAAGCTCTTACTACTGGTGTAGGTAGGTAACAGCCTTTTTTGTCCACTGTATATAGAGTTTTATGAAATCAGTTTCATGAAATCCCCATGGTAAGTTTTAAACCAGTTTTAAGATGGACATGTTTTACATACCTAGTCTGTCATTTTTCAGACTTCCTTCATTTAAAACTGTCTAATTTAATTAATGTACAGATGGACAGCGCATGTCTGTTGCTAACAAAATCGTGTTGCCTGGGATGTAAATATTGAAGGATCTGGCCTCCTGTGTCTAAGTCTTCAGCAGCTAAGCCTGACAAGAAATTCAAAGTGTATTGGTTGTGTTTAACAACAGAAATGTGCTTACTGTCGGCAACCTTCTTGGCGTGAGTGTTCGTGTGTGCCTGAGTTGGTAAGTATTTTCCTGGTTTTGATAACCAACCTTGGAGTGCTATATGGCTCACACCAACATGTTAGAAAAGTTTAGCAGATTGGTTTAAAAAAGGAAGTTTGTGTTGCTGTCAGGTGGTGGTTTATCCCAGGAGCTTGGGGTAGCATCCTTAGCATGTGTCCCGAAGAGCTAACGTACCACTTACACATGGTTTGGGACAAAAGAGGGTTGCGGAAGGGGGACTAAGAGACTGTGTTAAGACTGACTATTTGTAGAAAGGATGAAGGTTTATTTCAAACAAAGAAGTCAAATGGGTCCATTTGGAGAAAGTAGGCAGACGTCTTGGAGACTTATTGACAGGACAACAGTTTTCAGCCTCAGTTTTCATCTGGCTACTGCTTAACACTGTTGCAGGAAAATCTAGAAGTAAATTATTTTTCATTACTAGAAAGTTCATGCCAGGCATTCCCAGTGATGTGCAGCAATCACGACCAACCCTCCTCATCCTTGGCATCCATGAGGACATGAGTCCTGCTGACAGGCTTGGGTTAATGGAGCAGATTTTGCCATTGGCGCTGCTGACTTCTGCAGCATGTGAGAAGGGGTTTGCTCCATCCTTCAGAGCTGCTTAGAAACTTCTAGAAAAGCTGGAGGTGTTCTTGTTGCTCCTTTCTGGGGGACGCAGAAGCTTTGGAGACAAAGAGCATGTCTGGGAGGTGGGACGCAGTTTTGGCATGCAAGATGTCATTTGCATCCGGGCAAAAGCCCTGTGTTTCTTTTTGATGATGGACTCAAGCATGTGTTGACTGAAGTGGGCAAACCAAATATAGGAGGTTGCTAACAACTGAAAGTAACTCAGGATAAAGGGTGGTGAAATGGAGTCCGTGTTTATTCTGTGATCTGTATCCCAGAAATTTACCTGTAGTTCCTGTCTGTGTGTATGGATTTCACTCTTTCTCCCTCTCCCTGTTCACTAGTGGCTGGGAGTTGCCCTTAGGAGGAGCCAATATCCTTCCATCATGTGAAGGAGGAATGTAAGGGGACTCTTGGCCAAATACGACCTTTGTGAATGGTGTCCCTTTATCGTCATCTTCAGTTAAGACTGTATGTTCCTACATGTGTTCCTTCAGGTTTCACTACTGGATCAACATCCTGATGGCCTTTTAATTAGACCAACAAGAACAGGTCTGTCCAGATTTTCTGGTCTCATCAGGAAGGCTTTAAAAGACTTTCTCTGCAGTAAAAGCAAGCATGTGTGTGCTTACTCGCCTTAGCAGCAGCAAGGGCAGGGCACGCTGATCCATCTGTACAGTCTTCTCTGGTCATTTGCTGGGTTTTCAGTCTCCTCTGCATTTTCAAATTGTCCTATGTACTGTCAGCCTTCAGAGAGGAGGATGAGAAGCGATGGGGTAGTTTTGGCATGATCTAGCTGTCAGTAATTTCCACGTGTGCTGGGTCTGAAACACACTGCAGAAGTGTGTTCTCCACTGGTAGAGCAAAACACGTGCACAGAAGTCTCCCACTAGTCATAGGTCTGAAGTTTCTCTGTCTTTGTAGTCAACAGGAAATTTTGGTTACAAAAATGTGACGATTTAAAGAGAGATTGTATGTTGACGTGTGTATATATTTAAAAGAAATTCCTGTCTGTCTTCCTAGCGAGGGTGGGATGGGGTTGCAGCCCCTCTGTGCCTCGTTCTGCACAAGAGCTCCCAGGCAATGCACCCTCCTTCTGCCACTTCGCTTTCCCGAGCTTGGCAAAAGAAGTTTCAAGGCACCCGTGATACAACTTCTGTTTTCTACCTAAAACAAATTTTGTGATATCGTAAAATCAAAATTTATCTGATGTTGGGAATTAGTTTTAATTTAGAATGGGTTAAGGCTGGTTTTGATGCCACCTTTATTTATATAAAACTAATGTAGTAATGCTGGTAAATGATTTTCCCCATTATGTAAACAATTCACTTTCCTGGTGATAGTGACGGTGTCACGAAACTAAGCCTGAGTGGTAGAAGAATGTTTCTCTTGCACAATAACTTTCTATTCTTCTTGCTGCTCAAAGTACATTTTCCTCTTACCAAGGAGTATTAGAAAGCAGTGTTGTCTTTCTCTTTTAGGAGCTGCTGGTTTAATTAAACCACATCGATACTTTCTGAGAGCGTTAGAGTTTGACTATTCATGGTATGGAAATACATGCTCATTTTGATTTTTCTTCAGGTTACCTTATGTGTCGTGAAATTCAAAGTACGTTAAAATTAAGATGTATTTTTAGTACATAGCCTTTTCTTTATTGTCTTACTGCTCTTTGTTCCTCCCAAAAGGCAGCCCTGTTTAAATTTCTGTAAACTTTGACATCATAGACGATGTGTTTTCATTTGTAAGTGAAGTTTAGGAAGTAGCTGTATTGTTGCAAGAAGGAGGAGAAAGGTGAAAAAAGGGTTAACATCAATTTTCATGACATTTTCTGTTTTTTATTCTACCAAAATGATTTTATATAAAGCACATATTAAACCATTTCAGATACTTTCCATTTTTATTCTACCAAAATATTCTTAAATAAAGCATGTATTAAACCATTTCAGATATGCTGTTATGTTCTATTTTATTCCGTTTGTTTCTTCTTTCACCGTTTCAATACAATACACATACATACTTCCACTAATGAAATTTAAAATGTGGAACCTATCTCAAATTGTTGACCACAAAACAGTAAACAGGCTTTTCTTCTCATATCTCAAAAAACTATTCTAGCTAATTTCCCTTGTGTTTATTGTGAATCCCCAGCAGGGCATAAATGTGTATGACCACGCTGAAGGATAAATTAAGAACTGCAGATAATACCAATCTAAGCCCGCCCTGTTCTTACAGCTCCTTATTTCTCCAGTAAACCTTGAGAAAGATTTTATTTACTTGCTAGGAAATTCAGGGCGTGTAATTAAATGGCAATTAAAGCACAGAAGTTGTTTCACAGCACTATCGCCCTGTTTGAACTCTGTGAGTTTCTTTAAGCAAATACTGTGCTCGAGTGAGCTGCTACTGCAAATGAGACAGGAATAAAAATTACTCTGGCTGGCCAAGGAAGGGATGCAGTTAGTTGAAAACTTTTGTGGTTTTGTAGGAATACTGGAGCAGATGAATGCGGACACTCAAAATACCGTCTTTGGAGAGATGGTGTGTAGGGTCCCAGATTGAAGCTAGTGTGAACAGAATTAAAAATAGCAAGTGTGACAGACGGATTAGCTTGAGAACATAATTTATGTTTTGGAAAATAAAAACAAAAGCTAAAGTTTAAATGAGATCTGTCCTTGAATTGGTAACAGCATTCAAATGGAAATCTTAGCAATGTGAGGTTGCTCTATGGAGCATAAGAGGAGCTCCAATGAATAATTAAACAAGTGATAGCTAATAAAATATACAGCACATTGCTTCAAACTTAGAAATTGTAACTCTGCCTAAGGGATGAATGTTTTCCATTACTTTTTAATTGTTGCCAGTGTTGACCTTCAAGGTCTTTTTCTGGCAGATAATTTGTTATGGTAAGGATGAGATCATTAAGTATTTTAGCACAAGCTGCATGATGTAAATAGTTTCCTAATATTATAGAATGTTGATGTGGTAAGGATTTGTTTTCTTAGGAATTTGTTCTCCATATTTAGTTATTTTTTTGGATCATATCTTTAAAGAGCAATTCTACTGTAATCCTGCAGGACAGTGGTTGTAGGTGATATGGTAGCAAATGTACAGCGGTTTCTGCTGTGAGATTTTTGTGACAGGTTTTGAATTGTAATAAAAAGGTATTGCTGTAAAGTCTCGGCATGATTTTTTGGCTCCTAATAATATTTGTATATCTCAAGAACAAATAATGACTTTTCTCCTTTGCTCGGTTTGTGAAATCATCTGCGTAGCAGCTTGCAGGTTTTCCCTGCGCTGAAGCGAACCTCTGTGGCGTCTGAGGCTCCAGGGCCTGTGTGCAAGGAATGAAGTGTTACTAAATTTTGCTAGTTTATACTGTAACTCCGTTTTTACTATTTTAGTGTTTGCATAGGTAGGCACTAAAAATATGTATTGGGTAAACACCAAATGCTGTCAGGATATATGTTTACAAATCTTAGTTTAAATTCTCTACAAGTAAATGTTTTAGTATTAATTTTGTTTTTTGCCAGAGAGTAGAGGTGCCTGCTCAGAGAGAAATGGTGGTGGGGAGAAGCAAACCAGCGTATAATCTCTTTTCTGTAAGTTTACTTGCCATTATTATTTTTGTAGCCTAAGATGCTTGGAACAAACAGAACCAGTTGCTTGCTGAAATGTTTGTTGATGGATATGTTTATTGCTCGCAGGGTCGCTGAGGGAAGATGAACGGAGCTATTGTCTTGCGTTCATCTATGCTGTGGGCAGTCACTCGCAGGAAGTCTATAAATAATTCTTAGGGTAAAATTTACCTTGCTCCTGCAAGGTAATCTAAAGAGAAAAGCCAGCCACTGCGTGGGGTTGGGGCAGAGAGCTTCAGCTCGCAGCTCGTCCGTCTACCGGCGGCCTGCAGAAACGACGCTTCGGTGTGGCCCGCCGGTTCCTGGGGAAAGCCTGGAGGGACGGAGGAAGCAAGGGCCGCCAGTGGAGCGTGTGCTTCCATGGGTGGAGAAGGGTGGCCAGCGCCGGCAGCCCGTGTTGTGGCGAGGGAGCGGCTGCGGGCCTGGGGCGTGGCAGCCGGGAGCTGCGTGGCGGGGTCTGAGCTGCCGCTGGGCCCAGCTGGGCCGAGCAGAGAGGCCCTGGCCACGGGGAACGGGGTGGCCTGAGCCGCCGGCATGGGGAGAGGGGTCAGTCGCAGAGATGGAGCCCGCAGCCCCTCAGCCCTGACCCAGCGGGCTGCCTGGGCAGAGCGTGGCGCAGCTGGCTTAGCTTTCCTTTCCACCAGATGCGGGGGGGAGGAAAGGTGCCAGGGCTGTGCTGAGGTGGAAGCTGAGCTCCTTGCAGCCGCAGCCCTGCGTTAGTCCAGCCTCGGGCACAGCGTCCTCGGGTTTTCCTGCGGGAAGTGCTCCGGCACGTGCTGAGGTGGTTAGTCTTGGTGGGCCTTCTCCTGAGTCTGCCTTAGGGTTTAGGCCGTTGTCAGTCGGGGGAGCCCCAGCAGGGAGCACAGTGGACTGGCCCAGCTTGTCCCAGTTTCTGTTTTTTCTGGTGTACCCCCTTACTGAGCTGCACGAGTAGCTTGTTTTGTGTAAATGATTTGGGTTTTCTAAATCTGCTGCATCCTGTAGATCAAAGAAAAAGTAATTGTTGTGAATTATATTCATTTGTCCTTTGCTAATCTGAAGACCCAATAATTTTCACATAAAAATATTTTTCCTTTACTCTCTTCTGATTCAAAATCCATCATGTCACGTTCTGTCTTCTTGCAAAGAGATACCAGAATCAGATCTGTCACTCATGCCAGTGAGTTAAGCCCCGCGCTCTGCGGGGAGCTCCCTGTTCCCGGATCAATAAGATTGGAATGTTTTTCCCCAAATACTAATTCAGGAGAAGATTCCAGTTAATGTAAGTGGAAACAGAAGCCTTTTGATGGTAACCATCGAATATGTTTTAGCATTGTTATTGCAAAGCTAATGAGCTAACTAAAGCATCTGAGGTGGCCAAGGGACTGGTGGAGCTGTGGTGGTGTGGTGGTCTCTGGGGCGACCTGGGGTAGTCATTGGTGTCCCTGTGACATGCACAAATACGTGTAACTTGCATTGAGCACCATGAACACAGAGAAGTGAAGCACCCGAACTGGCCGGTGATCTCCCTGGCAGTGGGGGACCTCTTCGCCCACCTAAGGTTTGAAGTAGCAACTCCCTCCCAGTTCTGCCCTTTTTTTCATACCCTCAGAGCAAAGGACGTGTTGGTGGTTGTAGAGGATAAGAACCACGTGAGGTGGAGGTGGAGTTTTCCAGTGCTCAGAGGTGTACAGCTGTGAAGTAAGTTGATTTGAACATGTAAATTGTGGTGTTCAGTTACTTTCAGCTTACTTTCAGTGGATTCCCACTTACATGTATCTCAGAAGGGTTAAATAGATATTTATCTAACTGCTTTATGATCAGAAGGAAAACTAGAATCTGTAGGATCGTCAGAGTTACTAACAGCATTAGAAGAGGAGGTAGTGCTGATCAAAATGAGCCCAGTTAATTACAGAGCTCTTTGGTGAAGGCGGGATTAACACTTGCAACAATATCAATATGCTGCTACATGTTGAGAAAGGAAGGCAGTTTAGTCATGGAAATACATTGTGTATAGTGGAGGCCATACAGTCTCCCTGCTCCTCCGAAGATGTGCTGTCTCCTCAGGGCCTGGAGGTGGGACAAGTTGCGTGAGGGAGCTGCCTCTGGAGTCCAGACCCTCTCCTTCTAGGTTGGGTGGAGAGGAAACCAACTGAAATGGTTGTGTTGGAGTGTACTGGCAGGTCCCAATGGACCTTTTCTAGCATCATCGGCACCACAGAATCAGTGAAAAGGCAGTGCTGAAACAGCATTAATAGCTGCCTTTGGCTTGGGGCTGCGGGGGTTTCAGCAGACCATCCATCTGCCCTCATGCGTTTTTTGACTTAACAAGTGGCTACAGCAGAGGACAAGAGTAAGAACTGGGAAGTAACAAGCTCTCTCTGAAGACTTACATTGCTGTTTGTCTGTGTCTGTTACTTGTCATACCGTCCAAGGGTGGTCGTGGTGGCGTTTGTCTTCTGCAGGTTTGCATTCGTGATCGAAATGTGATGTGTATTGTTAAATTCAAACAAGGATGTCCAAGTCCAGCAGAAAATGGTCTTTTCGGAACATTCACCTCAAAAGAAGTCAAATGCTGACTTTTAAGAAACTGATGATTTTGAGTCCAAATTAATCGAGTATTTGAATAACATATTCTGGAAACATACTTCCTCATGTCAACTAGGAAAGGTACTACATGGTGCAGCATACGTAATGGTGATGAAACAAAGGAGCTATCAGGAATGCAGTCTCAGAGCATGAGCAAAATTAAGCATCGTCTAACTGCGTTATACACCCTGCAAAACAGTAGATTAGGAGTAATGATAATTATTATCAAAGCTATCATTGGATTAAAAATAGTATTAACTCCTCAAGAGGAAGCACTGTTAATCAACTTGTACTAGAACAGGGAAGTAAAAAATACTGGCAGATATTTTATTTTGTTACTTGCAGGAAAGACACTACTGCAAAAATCCAGAGGCACAAAGACAATGATTTGTTGTAGATTCTTATGTGGTAGAGAATTCAGATGCCTCTATTTGTTGCTTGACTTGAAGCACACTTCATAGTGATGAAATTCCATGGTGTTGCTGAATTTATTTAGAGGTGAAACTGAAAAGCACTTTAAAGAAATCAAACCCAGAACACCACAAATGACACATGAGATCTGAGACATCTTCAGAAAATAGTCAGCGGTTGTAGAAGTGTCCCATTGACATGTAAAATACTCCTTTACTTGTGAAATGGTTCAGTTATCCCATTGACATTCCCTACTCTTTTCACATTTCTCAAACACTGCAAAGACCGTTACTAAATCAGAACTGTGGTTTAGCACACTACAATTAATTTGCATTATGATATTCATATAAAAGGGAAGAAATTTGCCAGTTGTGTATTTACTGGGCCTGTTGAACATTATCTGGTTTACTCAATACAATTTTCTGTGCCTGTGGTATTGTAGGAGTGTTATCCCTTGTATTTGTCCTGTGACCTTGGTGCCTCCCTGTCCCCTATGTTCTTTTAATGACAGACCAACTTAATTTGTAGCTGCAGTCCAGTGAGAGACTGGAAATGTGTTAGAACATGTAACAATGATCCCCTTCTACCAGTTTTTGCAAACAGTTTATTACTTGTGCTTATAAAGTAAAATTAACTACCCTAGTGTTTACTTACATACATATCTATCTGGTGTCTCTGTATGTATGTATATATATACTGTAGCATTTAGAATTTTTTTCTATAGCTAGAATTACATGTGGTTGTTCCTTGTTTGTGTAATCCAATAGCTCTTCTAATAATTCACAGGCAAAAAGCTGTATGACAAGGGAGGGAACTGCTGCCTCTTCGGAGCGCGTACTGTATGTGCTAGAATTCCTTCAATGTCGGAGTGGTCTGTGCAGCAAATTCTTCACAGTGTCTCCGTTCTCAGCTGAAGCGATTTCTTGTATTCCCCTTATTTTGAGCCTTGAGTGTTTGCACAAGACGAATACTTTTTTTTTTTCCTGCTTGTGTTTATAGCTGCAAAGTGGGTGTAGGGAGAGCAAATGCCTGAAGTATCAGGAACTGAAATGGGATGTCTTAAGGCTGGCTTAAGGCCAGGATGAAATACATCTCTCTTGGCAGCAGAGGTCCTTGAGACAGCCCTGTGATACTGGATAACTTATTTTTTTTAATCGGGTAGGCTTATCCCTACCTCGACTGACCTCCTTTGTTGGGCAGCAGGCAGGTCTGTGCTCAGCCGCCGGGGCCTCTCGTGTCCCTCCTGGTGTGAGGGCAGGAGAGGGGAAGGTGTGTATGTGAGCGATGCTCGTGATATGTTTGTTACGTCCATCGTTCAGTGAGGTGATCGCCTGTGTACCCCAAGAGGAGCCAGCCAACGCGTGCCAGCGAAGCGCAGAGCAAGACCTGCTGTTGCTCCCCGCCTTGGTTGGCGTGCCGACTTGGAAGTGGTGCCCGCGGGATTTGCGGTGCCCGCCCCGGTCGCCATCCCGGAGGAGAGATCCCCCCGTGCCACCACGCTGTTTCTCGCCCGCGTGCCCCGTTGGGCAGCACTGAGCCCTGTGCCCAGCCGGCTTGGGTATTTCAGTGTCAGTGAGGGGCAGCAGCTGTCGGAGTGTCTCACCCCTCTTTCGGACGAGCGTCCCCTCTACTTGGTCAAGAATGCATTTGTAACATGTTTTGCTTCCTGTGCCAGAGACAATCAGTGAGGAATATGGTTCAGGTCAGTATTTTCTTAGGGGCCTTTCCAGAGAAATGCAACATATGGCTGCTGGCCCAGGGGAGTAGTGCAGCCTGTGTGAGCCGTCCGGCTGCGGGGAGCCGTGTCAGGCCCAGGAAGATGCTTCTCTGAAAGTTTTGATGAGACAGAAAGGAGAAGCAAGGACTAGTGTCAATAAGTGGCTGCAAACATTTTTCTACATTTTTTTTTTTTTCCCCCCTCAGCGGTAGAGCTGAGTGTCTGGCCTGTGTGCTTGGCACCCTTCCTTTCCAAGCTGTGGAAATCTTGCTGGAAGTGGATGCTTCCACTGCTGCTTTCCTTTTTTTCCCTTTTTTTTTTTTTCTGTTTTCTAGTTCTGCATATGGATGCTGGCAGGGAGTGAGCTTCAGGTGAGAGAAGAAAAATGTTGCAGAAAGATTACGCATTGAGCCATCTTTCCTAGAGAGAGGAGGGCTGCGGCAGGCTAGGGTGCCTGGGAATGCAGCAGAGTCTGCAGCAAACCTAGAGGTTCTTGGAGCTGCCTGCTGCTGTACCCATTGGTTGGTGACAGGGGCATGATCATCCAGCCCTTAATTACTACCTGAGTTCTCCCTATCAGTTGTGAAGGGACAGACAATTGAATTTATGGTTTTAATGGCAAAAATATGTGGGTCAATCAGGGTATTAATCAACTATTGCACTGAAATGCTGATGACTTACTGATTTTTTAAATGAGCATTTAAATACTTCAGAATAGTTGCTGCAGGTACTGTGCAGCATAGTCATGCACGTGACAGAGCAAAATAGATAGGGAAGCTAGTGAGTATATTTAACTAAAAATGTGGACATTTTTTCTTATAGCAGTTCATTACCTGGGGTGAAATCAATGGTATTTCATTAATTATCTGATGAACTAGAATAATTAGAAGTGTAGTTAGAAGCTTCAGTGATTTTAAAAACTAGTCTTATTAGTTTATAAAGGTGTATATAGAATAATACTGCAGCTACTGTATAATAGCAAAATACATGTAATTGTATAATAAGTATTGTGTGATAGTACAATTTTATAATATAATAATATGTGAGATACATTATTATTTAAGTTTTTGCGACTCATATCTTTTAAATGCTCTAGCATTTCTGCGTTTATGGAATTCTACAAACAAAGATTGCCAGATTGGAGCAACTTGAAGTTTGACAGAACAAAAACATCCTGGTGTTTTGTAGTTTAAAATAATGTTTTACTTTTATTTAATTGACAAAAGGCTCAGGTGAAAGCTGCTTAACGTGGTGCAGCATAGTGAAAATTGTACATGGTCAAGATTATGTGTATTTTGTAGGTTGTTTGTTTATACAAACAGGAATGTGTTGTTATAGCTGATGGCATTATAAAGAGTCTTAAACCTTGAAAAGACCAAGAAGAGTAAAAAAATCCTTAATTTCATGCATTTCCATGTATTAATGTACAGTTTCTTTCTTGAAGCTAGCCAGGTCAGTTCACTGGCAGCCTCATGGGAGGCGCGCTGAAGTTGACTGGAAGTAAGCTGTTAACTTCTAATACTTTATGCATCAGAGCTCCAGTGACTTCTTTTCTTCCTTGTAAGAGACACTTCAGCACTGTGTCAGAATAATTAAAAAAAGAAGAGACTTTATGAAGTTTATTTTACTTTTCATTTAGACATTGAGGGAAATTTGTAATTGGACACGGTTATCAAAATATGTAAAAATGGTGCCTAGAAATGTGTTCTTTTCTCATGTAATTGCTTTGTAATTATTGGGGAGGGGAATCAGATTAGGGAGGATAAATATTTCCAGTGCCGAAGTTAATATATTTTTGCAAATAGTGACTATAAGTCTGCATTCTTTGAAGTCAGTGGAGGTTTTTGCAGAATTGGAGCTAGTATTTGCAAATTCTCAGCTTTATGTCAGCAAGTTTGTGGGGTTTTTTTTGAGGAATAATCAAAACTTTTAATCAAACCTTTGATTTATGTTGACAATATTTTTTAAAGTAGGAAGTGTTAATCTTGAAGGTGTAATTTTTTTTCTTGACTTCTATTTCTCTCCTACTCTCCATTATCTCATTTAAAAATAAAATACAGAAACACTTCCATGAAGCTTAGAAACTGGTGACTGTTCTTCATGCATACATTGAAAACAGATACTGGTTTTGATGTTTTATTGTTTTTGTTGTTGTTGTTTTTTTTTACTGAAATGTGTTATTACGAAACTCATTAGGACTTGCTGCATTTTATACTTGAAGTATAAAATATTTTTGTGGGATATTAGGAAAGCGTCGAGCAGTTTTAGTGAAAATGGGTTTTTTGCCAATTACTGTCTTTAAACTAAAATTTGGTATATGTAAAGTTACTGTTTTGATGTCAAGAACTTCATTTGGGAGAATAAATCATTCTTTAATACCAGTAACTATCTTAAACTATTCCAAAGATAATAAGAGTGTGTAAACACATCAAAACTTGTGCTGTAGGTTATGGTGTAGATGAAGGTTGGAAAGGTAAAAACTGACCTTCTGTGGAATTTGTGCTACACAACCGTTATGGAACTTCTGAAGAACATGCCCAAAATATTTTGTTTATATACTGCTTCCAGCAAAGAAATTTGCCCTGAATTTGGTAGAAGGTCAAGTATTTTTGCTCCTGTGGAAGCTGGCTTAATTTGTTTTCGTGCTAACCAAATTTGCACTTAGCTTGCCACTGTATCTGGTGCTTTTCTGTTCCCTTGCTACTGTGTGGCTGCAGCAGTAGCAATGTACGTGTAGCAGGTACTGTGTCTACAAAAGCAGTACCAGCCCAAGGAACAAAATAGTAATGCCTGATTCCTATAAAGTCTGCTTTAGAAGTCCATGAGAGTTCTTGAACAAAAGGAAATCTTCCCAGTTCCGTGAATGCAGAAATGGAGACGTGGAGAAGTGGGGTGACCTGCAGGTTAGGGCCAGAAACCGAGTGGTCGGCCTGTGCATGCTATCCCCTGGCCCCGTGCTGTGTCCATGGACAGCACTGCTCCTGCCCGTGGCTGGTGGGTACTGGCCCAGTGAGCCTCCCACCTGCCCAGCAGTGGGAAAGGTGATGTCATATCCCTCTCTGGTCTGTTCTGGCCCGGGAGGGTGCGTAGCACCCAGGCCTCTGGGGAGCAGATGGGTTTGGTCATCTGTTCAGAAATCCTTTTTGGGGGGAAAGTGGTGCTTGGACTTCTTTATCCCTGCTAGGGACTGTTTGTTCTGGAGTATTTCTGTATTTTTGTTGTCCACTTATGCGGTCTGGGAGGGAATTGGCTGCGTGATATGCAGAGTTTCTGCTGTGTATCAAAGTGGTTTTACTGTTAATGTCTTAGATTTTTGATGTGAAAAGGAAGTGTCCTTATCCTGTAAATTAGACTTGCTGAAATCAAATACTTGGTAAAGCAAGAGGCATGTCAAACAATGATTTTAATTTCTTTACAAGCTTTACTGGTATCTTTCAAAACTGGGATCTAACATGAAACATTTAGTAAGATGCAGAGATCATGTAAGTAGGGCTGTTGCTGACTTGCAGTAGTTACTCTGGGCAATTTTACTTCCTTAGCAGGGAGGGGAAGAAAAAAGACTGTCAAGAACTTGAAAATCGGTGTTTCCAGCCTTTCTAGGACTGGAAGCAAAGCTGTCTGTTTGCTGGAAAGATACGAATCCCTCCATTCTCTTCTACATAAACTGAAAATTCATTTTTAGACTAGACAGACTGCAAGATAATAAATTTTAGAGACTGAATACTATTAAATGCAGTTAATAAACAAATTTTGGTTTTGGAAATTGGGCGTGGAAGTGAAAGAATTAGATAAAAATGATACGGTTTGGATAAAAGAAAAGAACCCTTTTCTGACAGTTGGATTTTTGGGGAAAATGTCATAAGCTTCTGGGGATATTTAGAATGTCTCCAGACATAAAATGGGCAGGGTACGAGTGAAATGGTTGGAAATTCATAGACGGTTTCAAGGCTACGTAAGAAAACAAAGGCACATCACATGGATCTTCACATAGGTGGGATCAGTGTTCCTTTTATTTTTGTTTTAATAGTAGAAGGAGCACTCAGGCTGTGCTTATTTATAATTGTTGATCCTTAACTCTCATCCGTATTCTCTGTATTTACACATGCGTTCCCTCTCATAATGCAGCATAGCTGTTTTCTTTGTCCTTTAACGACTTGTTTCCTTTTCAGTCATGCTTTCCTTCACTTCCTTTTAGCTCTTTCTATTAACTCTAGCCTATTCTAATTCCCTCTGGTTGCTGCTTTTTACCCTGCCTTTCCTTTTCTCGCTGACCCTTAATTCCTTCCATCTTTCTGTTACTCCTTCCTTCCTGCCTCCTACGACTGGGTCAGATGGTTTTGAGTGACCGAGAGTTGGGAATTTTGCATGACGCATGTGGAATAGAGCAGTGCATTTAGATATTTATCCTCAGAAGTCTGTGCTGGTTTCAGGTTTCCTCATTGCTGGCAAATAGCTGCCTTTACAGACTAGGAAGCCTTTGGAATAAGCCCTGAGAAGATGGGGTTCCCTGTGGCACAGTCCTGTTGAAGCCCTCCTGTAGAAGTGGGTGCTGCCCTGCAGCTCTAGAGGGCATGGGGTGGTAGAGTGTGTGCACTCGTGTCATGGTGAAATAGAAATATGAACCAAACTACGTAATCCAGCACCTTACATTTCATCTGGAGTAACTTGATTTAATAAATTAAAACGCCAGTGCTGTAACTCTTAACACTTACATTTCCTTTTTCTGCTTTCTTTACAACGGTACTCCAGCGTTTTTAAAAACGTCCACCAAAAGAAGGAAGGATCACAAAAAACACATGCTTAATTGCACGCAGTTTTTAATATTCCTGGGATCTGTTTTGAAGGGTACATTTGACAGAGAGAAACCCAGCAGCCCCACACTGAATCCTTTGTCCTTCCTGCGGGGTGAAACAGTAGATATCTTACTGTAAGTGTGGCTGGCTGCCAACCCGTGGCGCAGATTCTTTTTTTAATACTGTAAACTGGCAAGAAATCAAGAATTGCTGTTCTTCCTTTTATTTACTTTCCCTTCTGTATTAAAGAGCTCAGTAAATAAGGGAAAGTTAAATGTTGAGTGAAGGTTTCATACTGATTGATCATTGAATAGCACAGAGTTACTGGCTTGGGGGGGGTTTGCCCCCTTTTTTCCATTTCTTTTTGGTTGAAACTGGAAATATCAGTTGCTTCATCTGGAATAGATTATCGCAGGGAGAAGTCTGTGCAGAGTTTGAAATGAGGACAGAGCAGAATGCATCCATCATGCATAGTTTAAAATAATCTGCAAGACTGCTTCTGATTTGATCCTTAGATGTACTTCCTCTCCATTTTTTTCCAAACTTGTGTTAATAATGAGTACTCTGTCTCTAGAAAAGATTTTTTTGTAAAGTGTATACCCAGCCTCTCCCTGTAGGTATTTTCTTATTTGTACAACTAAGCTTCCTGAAATAGCTGCTGAGTTTTTTGTTTTGCTGTTATATATAAAAGTGGTAGAGGGGTGTGGAGTTCCTTCTGCTGCTTCTCAAATCCAAGGCATGCCTTGCAAGCTACTTTGCTTTCGGACTAGAAAGAGAAATGGCATTATTGCTTTTCTGACGATTGTATTGCTCAATTATTGGCAAAATTATCCCCAAGGAAAGTAATTACGTTGATATTAATATTGCGCACATTTTGATCATTTATGTGGAGAGAAATACGCTTCTACATGAATGATATGGGAGGTCAAATCAAATTTAAAAATTACTGTTGCTGTTAGATACAGACTTAATGTGAAAAATTGGCCCACAACAGATTGTTTTAAATCCCAAAGCGTATTGTGGTTCATTCAGAGGTCTGTCTATCTTAGTTAAAACATATTAAGCGTTTAGTAATATCAGTTTATATCTGTTGCTGACTTGATGAACCTACCATATAGGTCATGTATGTATAGCTCAATTAAAGACATTGTTGAAAGAAAATACAAATTCATGTTTTGTTTCTTTTATACTTATTGGCTAATTAGAAGTTAAGGTTTCTGGAAATGATGAGGAGTATTTTTGTTTTTAAAGCAGTGGACTGTGACTGAAGAAATCTGGACTCGATCTGCCAGATTTCTTGAAATAACTCGTTCAGATCATCAGTTGGTCTTTTTTGCTTTCTTTTCTTTTTCTGAGTTCTTAATCTGTAAAATGGAGATAATCCCGTTCCCTTACAAGACAGCAGTATGGTATAGACAAATTCATGAATGTTTGTGGGACAATGCAGTAGCACTTAATGAGTTCAGCAGAAGTATTCACATTAATGATTCTTGTTAAAGCATTATTGAAAAACTGCATTAACTCGAAAGTTGGGGGTATGTTCTTCTAGAAGCAGAGAATATCTGAGGCTTAGTTTCCAATCTGCAATGCCCAAATGAGGGACACAAGAAATATTTGTGCAGGATATTCAGTAGTTTACAAGTTTCCTTCCTTTGGTTCCTTCCTTCCTTTAGTTAGAAAGAAATTTTTCTTTCAGACTCTGCGGGACAAGTCTGGATTTCTGAAGTAAATTATTTTCAGATATAAAAGGAATAGGCACATTTTTGTGGACATTTGTGTAGGTGACTTTGGAACAAAAATTAATGAGTAAATATAGTATTTCAAGACTGTTAAATCTGGGAGATGATCCAAAGAATGGAGAGCAACTTTTCTAAGCAGTAATTTACAAAAAGCTTCCCCTGCAAAAGCACGGATCAGAAAGCATCCCCAGTCTCAACAATAGCCATCAGAAATCTTCCCCTCGTTCTCCCTTTTCTTTGTCTTGAAACTGTATCTTGAGCTCATTCAAGATATGTAGGGGAGATTTCCTGAAGAATGTCAGGTAGCACTATCACAAACTTGTTACCGTTTTAAGGGCGTTGGATAACATGCATAATCATCTTGAATACAGTTTCGGTTTTGCTGCCTTTTCAGTGTAGCGTGCCACAGGGAAAACTCAAATTCATTCTTAAGGATCCCTGACATTAAAGGGAGAAATGAGTAGGTAACAACACTGTTTTCACTGATGTTTCACAGTTTTTTTTGTTGGCAAATGTGTTTATTTATTTTAAGTGTAAGTGACATTAGTTTCGTCCCTATTTTATCACATTAGGGGAAAATGAAGAAATATATGCACGGAATTTGAGTTATAATGTGGCCAAGTGACTTGAGAGGATTCCATTAATACGTGCTTCTCCTTTGGTGCTGTGAGCATATTATCTTGAATAGCTAGCAGATTTCAGTATACATTTTTATAATGCAGGAAGAAGTGCTTGGTATAATATTACAGTGACTTTATTTAACAGAGAACAGTGTATTGCAGTAGCATTTCAGAGTGACTCTTGCCATGTTCAGGTAGTTCTCTTGTGGATCTCAAAAGCTATGTTTTTGTGCTCCTTTAGCTATGTACTTGGAAAAAACAGAAAATGTTTTTATCACTTGCTGCCTACTGACATCCTCAGTTCTTTCAGTAACGATTTTCCTTGGGTGTTGCAGCGGGTGCCAGGAGATTGCAGATCCAGTGTCTGTATGCAGACCTGATACCTCAGAAACTGTCTTCTATCTGACGTACCTGCGAGGCAATTATCATGAGTCAGATGAACCCTCCACCCCAGGTTCCCTGTTATGGGTCAGGCCAGAGCAAGACCTTTTCTGGTCAGGGAGCCAGTCTGTGAATTAATGTCAGTGAGAACTACAGGTGAAATCCCCAGCCATGGCTAGTGTTCAAAATCAGTAGCAAGACTGGTAATGTAAATATCTGCCCCCCCTGGACAAAAATAAGCTGCTTGCACCTTGCTCTTTCTTTAATCTTAACAAGGGTCATTTCTGATTTGTCCAAGTAAAACCAAGAAAATAAGTTGGTGTGTCTTCCTCCTTCCCCTCAGTAAGTTCATGTTTGTCCTCACCAGTAGGTTTTCCACTTTTATTCCCCAGCTCCTTAAAGCAGAGGAAGGATGTCCCACTGATCGTCTCTCTCAGCAGGTCACGGCACAAGCTGCTCTCTGTTTTATCCCCCTGGTGAGGCCATATACCACTCACGTCATTCACTCTTTCCCTTCCTTTGCCAGGTCATGTTTGATTTTCTCCTCTGGAAGAGGGCTTAGAGCAACCACAGTCCCAGCCAGCTCCTTACTCCCTTTCCAGAGCCAGGGACTGCTGGGCAGAGTGGCGCATGCGGCCTCGGGACCTCTCTCGCCTCCCTGGCCACCTCCTCTCCACTGCGGCACCTGCGGCAATATCAGCCACAAAGGGATTTTCTTTATTGCATTAAGCTTGTGAGAGAAGATTTAGTAGGTATGTCGCAGTGCCATTAGCCTCCTGTGACCTAGTGTCGCAGCAAATCCTGTCTTTTGTGGCTGTGAAGAATTTGTTTTGGTGTGAGCAAATTTGTCTTGAAATATTAGAGCCATCTTGTTGGAAACTGTTTTCTCTGCCCACGGTGCCATCTTCTTAATTCTGGTTGACTAGACCTACTGGTGGTATTTGAATCATTACACCAGTCTGGAGTAACATCCCATCTGGTAATGGGAAATTAAAAAATACGACAAATTGAGTTTCCTTAAATCATGTGATGGTGAAATCTTTTCTAACAAACTTTGACACAGGAGCAGAAATTCTGTGGTTTTGGTAGTAATGTTCATAAAAGATGTTTTGGTGCACTTAGTGCAAAGTAACATTTCAACTGTTGGAGGACAACTGCAAAATATATTAAAAAAAAAAAAGGAAGAAAAAAAGCGTTGCCAGATATATAGACAAAAGGAATCTATCGGAGTTCGTTGATGTTTGTCTACAGTGCAAACCCGTTAACGAGTTCTTTCCCTACATGAGCGAGCAGCATCTCGTTACAACACTTTGAAATCTTGAAATAACTTAAAGGCTTTTTCCTTTGATGTAAGTTCACTTTGCGACGCCTTGGTGACAGGGATGTTACTTAATTATTGTCTTTATTACAGGTGTGACCTTGTTTAAACATCTGCAAAATCATCTCGTCTGTGGCACACTGATGCTGCTTGAGTACATGTATCTGTTGTACGTGAGCTGCCTGCATGTCAGGTGTGCTCATCATGAAGAACAGAAAATGTTCTACCATCCTTCAGATCCTAAACAGAGCTCTGCTGAAATGCCGTCGGGAAAGATTGAAGAGTCTGAGCCTAGCTTGGGAAAAAAGTGAACAAAATAGGATTTTTAGGTGAGACACAGGTAGTATTTGACGGTGCAAATAAAAAAAAAGAGATCTAAACCAGCAGGTTAGCCTCCTGCTGAATTCCAGGTGACACAATGACTAGAAGTTACTTGGTCTGGGTCTTTTGGTGTGTGAATCCCTATTTCCTCTATCACTGTAGAGTCTCTTTTCTGTCATCATGCCCAGGGTATTGGATTCCACACAAATGTACAGGAGATGTTTCTAGTTTCTTGGGAAGAATCATTGAAGAAGGGGTATCAGTGTCTCTGTTAGATGGGTACACCGCGGCAAGTCCTGCTGCCCAGTATTTGCGGTCTGAGGTCTAGTTACTGCCTTTGCTTTAGGGTGTTCAAATATGTTTTCACAGGTGAGCATCAGGGGGCTAGAGTCAATCCCGGAGCAGGTGCATGCTCACTCCACCTGGCTGAAAATAATTCCTTTTGACCCCATGAATCTTCATTTATCTTAGGCAGAGATGGAGACTCGCTCTGGCCGCGTGCTGAGGAAGGTGACTCATGCGTTCCAGCTGCTATTCCAAAGACCTTGCATAGACTTGACATGCAGTGGCTATTAGATCAAATGTGGACCCTGAGTGGAAGGATGTACAGCTAAGATGAACTTTCATTGCCAGGATCAGGAAGGACCCATTCCCAGCATTTTTTCTGCTAGCAAATGTAAAAAGCTTTCCACGTAGAGTGGTAATTTTGGGGGATCTTACTCTGAAGTTTTCGTTCTCGTTGCACATTGCTTAGGAAGAATAAGCACATAACTTTAGGCTATGGATAATTTTTGGTGGAATTTGATGTTGTTTAATTACGATAATCAAAGGGTCAAATAATTTCATGAATTGCTAGATATTGTTTCATCTTTAGTACAGTGAACATGGTCCCTGGGGTTGAAGAACAGTGATGGTTACGATTTTTTTTACCATCTGGCACTGTGACAAAAATACCCTATCTTGTGTTGCTCTAGCATGATGAAAAAATAGATAAATAGGATTTATGAGTTTTCTTTACAAGTCTTTTCCACAGGGCAATTGATTTTATTTTAGCCTGTACAAGACAGACCAAGATAAGAAAAAAAAAATTGTATTTCTCTCTCTCACTTTCCCAGATACAGTGTAAATGAAACAAGACTGATAAGTACTTATAGATCTTTAAAATACCCTAACAGTTTTTATTTGGCTTTCTGAGAGAAGATCCTGGTCCTGTATTGTTAGTTACTTCTGCAGAAGAAAATAGTAATTTTGAATGCCCTTAGGCCCCATTATGCAGAACTTTAGAATATTTCATTACAGGCACCTTGCACAAGGCTTTTTGGGATGGGAACCTTTCTTTTTAATTAGGTTGCCGATAAAACAAAGGTTCAACTCTGTCATGTTAATCTGTTGCAAGTTTCTGCAGTGACTTTTCCCATCAATTTTATATTCTCTATCAAGGTCAAAAGCGTCACTGTTCTTCGAAAATGAACACATGACCTTTTGTTTAAGGAAGTATTAGTCTGCTTTGGAATAGACTTATATAAAAGATTAAATTGATAGAATAAGTAACTGAAGGTAAATCAAAAGGCTTCTTATACATGAAAGTGAAGAAGTTCCATTTAGTACTCAGCTGAGGTTTTCCACGTTGAGTGATTAGACAAATGCAAAATTAAGTAACAGAAGTCAGGATCAGATGCATTTTGAGGGTAGGTTGTTTGTTAAGTGTATTGTTCTTTCTAGGAGAATATGCTTTTGGTAAATACCAGGTCTGGCTATAAACTGCAGAATGGGCTTGTCATCTTACTTAAAAGGTGCCTTCATATTAAGGGCAATAGAATATAATTAAAATAGTGTTTGCCATGAAGGGAAATGCAATGTAATGATGTGTTTCAGTACTTTGTAAGAGTCAAGCTGTTGCGATGAGAAAATGTCAATAAACTTTCTAATATAAAAATATATTTTGCAAGCCTATAACCTTTTTCAGCGTCTATCACTTGGAATTACATACTGTTTGTCTTCTTGGAAGGAGGCATGGATGTCTGCAGTAATTTTCAAAATACAGATAGAATTATTTCTCATTATAAGAAAGGTACCACTTGTATTTTTTAGCGTATAAATGGTTAAAAGCTGGTATCGGTATATTAGTCATTACAGATCAGTGTGTATGTGTATTTGTGGGGTGAAAAATAGTTCTGTGCTGCACTAAAGGTATAAAAGTTTAAAAACTGCTGAAATAGGCGTGCAGTAGAAAGTTTCCTCATGTCTATAGCTTTATGCTTAAAGGCCTAGTTCTGTAGGTGTACCTGGAGAGCATTAAGCAGAGTGGGATGTAACCAGGAGGATGCTTCAGGACCAATCCCATCGCAAGACCCGGTTCAGCCTCGGTCAGCCTCTGGGGCATGGAACATTGTGGCGGGCGTCTGCTGGATTCAGAAGGGTCACTCATTCAGGAGAGTGGTCAGACTCTCAGGGCAAGTGTTTGTTTTGTTGGGCACAGGTGTTATCTGCATGAATGTTTTGGTGTGGGTCCAGAGTGCACTTCGGAAGCAAGCCCGTGCATTGTCCCTGCTCCTGCAGAGGTGTGCATGTTGCCGAATGGGCTCAGAGTGTGCAGATGGGTTTCTTTTTGCGCGCCGCTAAACCAAAAGGTGTTTCCAACTCAGTGATACCCATTCAGTCAGTGGGACCGGAATGGCTCTAGCTGAAAGTGAAACCATCCGAACAAAACGTGGACACTGGGTCCTCGCTAACATGTGTTTTGCCCCCTAGACTGTCTCCTGTGGAGCTGGACTACTGGACGTTGTCATGACCTGCCCTGTCTTGGGCAGTGACCTGTAGCAGATGCCTAGGGAAGAAGGTAAAAGGCAAGCACGTAGTAGTGCTTTCCCAGTATATTTTCCCAGCTTTCAGCAATCTGCATCTCACAAACTTCCTGAAACAGAGATGGTATCTTGAGTTTAATAGCTCAGATGGTATCTTGAGTTTAATAGCTCTTGATAGATTTTTCATCCATTAGTTTGTCTGATTGTTTTTAAAACCGTGTGCATTTTTATCATCTGCAATATCCTGTGCAGTGAGTTCTACAGTAGAACAATATATGTGTTAAGAAGTACCTCCTTTTGTTTGTTTTGAATTTGCTACCTGATAATTTCATTTGATGCTCCTTTGGTCTTATCTTGTAAGACACAAATGATTCCTTCTCCATTGCCTTTATGCTCCTCCATTTATCACAGATCTCTTTGATACCACCTTGATCATTTGTCTTCCAGGCTGGAAAATCCATGTCTATTTAGTTCCTTGAACAGAACCCATTTCCTACCTTTGATCACACTTGTTCTTGTCTCTGCCTTTCCTAGTTCTGTTACGTCTTTTTTGAGACCGGAGGACTGCATGCAAGCTAGAAAACATATTCAGCTTACGGTGTCTGTCATTTAAATGCTAGCTTAATAGTGTGTTCTGTGGTGGTCTACACTCCTGATAATTTTTAACAGTATTTGATTTCTGTGACTGCTGCTGAAACTAAACCAGCATTTTCTTAAATATGTCCCTAATGAGTGCAAGATCTTTTCCTGTAGTGATGACAGCTCACCCAGAGCCCACATTGTATACATAGGGTTGGGGCTGTTTTCATCCCCACCCATCCTCCCTACCACTCCCTTTATACCTGTTCTTCATACCTGTCAACACTGAGTTTTGACTTCCATTTTACTGTCTGGTCCTTTGCTATGTGAGATCGCTTGCCATTCTCTCAGTCAGCCTTCATTTGTTTTGCTGTGAGTGACTTAGTGTCAGTAGGGTACTCTTTCTGCACACTGTTCTTCCCCCTTTTCCAATCCTTTTATTCAGTTATGTCCTACAAAACTCCTGTAAAACACCGATACTGACCTGTTTTCATAGAGAAACTGAATATTTAATACCATCTTTTATTTCCCATCTTTTAACAAGTTATTTATTTGTTTGGAGATCAAACTAGTTGATTGATCCGATCATGTTTGTCCTCACATTCATTGATTCCCTGGCAATGCTAACATATTTATGAGGCAATTGTGCAAATGCCATGTTGACTCTTCCCCAGCATGCTCTATCTAGCTCTGTGTTCAAAGACTTCTGTTCTTTGTAACAGTTCCTATCAATTTGCTCCATGTGTATGTCAAATTAATTGTTGTGTGGTCTTCTGAATCCACCTGAGAGCCCTATTAGGAGATTGGCACTGTGGTTGCTGTCTCACATTTTTCTGGTACCGAGGTGGGTTTAAATAAGATTAATATGATCAGTAATAGCTCAGCTATGCGTACATGAGTTCCTGCAGAAGTTGAGGGAACACCACCTCATGCTTGTGATCTGTTACCATTTATTTTGCCCATATTTCTCCTCTGACCTTTATCACTGACGCTTAATTTTCAGGATGATTCTCAACCCACCAAAAAAAAAAAAAAAAA
>Ga0065711_1004647_pt1 | contig 44688 bp, 27 predicted proteins | sample Hoacrofraction12_FD_59098 | JGI IMG/M metagenome (GOLD analysis project Ga0065711, IMG submission 59098) | Hoatzin crop microbial communities from Cojedes, Venezuela - Epithelial fraction 12 v2 (version 2) | ecosystem: Host-associated > Birds > Digestive system > Esophagus > Crop | place... | reverse complement strand
CCCCCCTTGCTTTTTCTAGTAATTAATCTCCACTATAAGTTCTCTGCTGCCTACTGGTTAAAACCAGGTACTTGTGTAGGTCCTTAATCGCTGTGTATAAAGCAAGTTGAACATGGGTAGCAAACTGAAATAGGGGTGGAATGAAATGGGAAGAGGTATCCAGTCAGTTTACTCTGCTAGAAGGACCACTCCTCAGCAAACACTTGTGTGATGATGCTAAAGAATAAATTGCATTTTATTCCTAACTTTAAAAAAATGAGGGGATATTCATGACAGTGATTTTTGTTGCGCTACGTTTTCCCATGATAAACCTAAACATACATTCATCACTAAAACTAGGTGGAATATTAAAAAATCAAAGCATGAACTTAGTAAAATGCCAATATAGGAATTGTTTCTGCCCTATTGTCACAGTTCAGTGACGCAGAGAGAGCTATAATGCTGTAAGATAATATATTCCAAGGCTTAAAGAGTTTTGATGTTAAATAATGACTAGTGTACTATATATACTTAAAATATATTAAATTCTAGGGCTAGTTTTTGAAAAGCCATATTTAACAAAGTTTAATTGAATTTTTGAACAAATTAAGAATTAAGAATAAAAATTAAGAACTCTTCAAAAGATGAATCAGTTTATTTTAAGTGTAAAAATTAGTCATATTAGTCACAGTTTCCAAGAGTGACAAGCAAAATCTTTCTGCAATTCATGTAACCACCCACAACAGTATTAATAATCATAACATAAAAGCAGAATTGTGTATTATGGAAAGGTTCTCTGACAGTAGTGTTATGAGGTGACCTGCAGGAAATAATTTGCCCATAATTATGCAGGCTTTTGTGCTTCTTGCTGTGCAACTCTGATGTAAATTTCCATCCAAATATGAGGTGGGCTGCTTGTTTATAAACCCACTGCAATCAAGGCTTAGAGCTGCTAGTTTTAATGCTGAAATGTCTATCAGCAAAATGTAAGGGTTTTTTTTACTTAATTTGAACTTTAATATGTGTATGTAAATGAACCTTGTTAAAAACTCTTTGCAATTCAAAGTCAAACACATTAATATGGGGTTCTTTTTGTTTGTTTGTTTGTTGGTGTTTTCATGTTTAAATGATCCTACATGTAGAACACAAAGCACACGAATAGACGTGATGTTAAGAAGTGAGTAGAGAAGGAAGAACCAATTCTGAGACAGTGTACTTATTAAACAGTTATATCAAAAGGTGATTATAAAGAAAGAAGGCTGAAAAGTCATATAACTTTGGAAGATTCCGCATCAGATCAGTTTTTGCTTGTAAAGAGTCCTATGTAAAGAAGAGGTGCAGATCTTTCCTCCTCCTCCTGCAGGTTCCATCCTCACTCTATTAAGTTAACTTCACTGTTCTGTTAAAAACTTATTATCTCTGATTCATAGGCCTTGGTTCCTCACAAGTAGAAGACCTGGAGTAAATTTTGAAGCTATATGTAGAACAGGTCTTCTGATAGTTCCCCAAAATGCATGGGACTCCACAAATGTAGAAAGCAGTGATCAATGTTTACATTTTGCTTGTTTAAAGACCCCCCCAAAAAACCTTTCAAAAACTTCAAACATAACACTTTGGAAAACAGGAAAATTCAAGGGAAATCGTGAAAATAAATTTGTAAAATTTCAGTTTGTGTCTTGCTTCAGATTAATAATTATAAATTACTCTTGACACTATTAAAGCAATTTTCTGCAATTGACTTATTTTTTTAATTCCCAGTCTAAACATTCTTGTTAGGTAAAATTTGTCAGAACTATGTTTTTCTGAATCTTAGAAATTTATGCTCGCTATAGAAACAAGCTAATGCTGAATTTTAGATAAGACTGGCCATTTTCAGCATTTGGTCATTCCAAATTTTTTTTGCCTCAGTCTTCACTGGCAACCTCCCTCCTCGCTCCTCCCCAGTTGATGGACGGCAAGATGGGGACCAGAGGGGCAAAGCCTTTCCCACTGTAATGGAAGACCAAGTTTGGGAGCACTTGAGGAACCTGAACATACAGAAGCCTATGGGACCTGCTGAGATGCATCCCAGAGTCCTGAGGGAACTGGCTGATGTAGTTGCCAAGCCACTCTCCATGATACGTGAAAGGTCATGGCAGTCAGGAGAAGTCCCTGGTGACTGGAAGAAGGGAAACATTGCACCCGTGCTTAAAAAGGGTATAAAGGAAGACTCTGGGAACTACCGACCCATCAGCCTCCCCTCTGTGCCTGGGAAGATCATGGAGCAGATCCTCCTAGAAGCTATGCTAAGGCACATGGAGGACAGGGAGGTGATTCGAGACAACCAGCATGGCTTCACCAAGGGCGAGTCTTGCTTAACCAACCTAGTGGCTTTCTATGATGGCATGACTAGATCAGTGGACAAGGGAAGAGCAATGGATGTGATCCATCTGGACTTCTTTAAAGCCATTGTCACAGTCCCTCACAACATCCTTCTCTATAAATTGGCGAGATACGGATTTGATGGGTGGACTGTTCGGTGGATAAGGAATTGGTTGGAAGATCACAGCCAGATGGTAGTGGCCAATGGCTCGATGTCCAAATGGATGCCAGTGACAAGTGATGTCCCTCAGGGGACTGTACTGGGACCAGTGCTATTTAACATTTTCATCAATGTCTAAGACAGCGGGATCAAGTGCACCCTCAGCAAGTTTGCAGATGATACCAAGCTGAGTGGTGCAGTTGACACATCAGAAGGACGGGATGCCATGCAGAGGGATCTGGACAAGCTTGAGAAATAGGCCTGTGTGAATCTCATGAGGTTCAACAAGGCCAAATGCAAAAAGTCCTGCATCTGGGTCAGGGCAACCCCCGGTATCAATACAGGCTGGGGATGAGGGAATTGAGAGCAGCCCTGCTGAAAAGGACTTGTGTGTACTGGTGGATGAAAAGCTAGCCAACAAAGTGGGCTCACAGCCCAGAAGGCCCACTGTACCCTGGACTGCATCAAGAGAAGCATGGCCAGCAGGTCAAGGGAGGTGATTCTGCCCCTCTACTCCACTCTGGTGAGACCCCACCTGGAGTACTGAGTCCAGCTCTGGAGCCCCCATCACAAGAAGGACATGGAGCTGTTGGAGCAGGTCCAGAGGAGGGCCACAAAGATGATCCAAGGTCTGGAGGACCTCTCCTATGAGACTAGGCTGAGAGAGTTGGGGCTGTTCAGCCTGGAGAAGAGCAGGCTGTGGTGAGACTTTATAGCAGCCTTTCAGTGCCTGAAAGGGAGCCTATAGGAAAGATGGGGAAAGTATTTTCAGCAGGGCTTGTTGTGATAGGACAAGGAGCAATGGCTTTAAACTAAGAGAGGTTAGATTTAGACTGCATATAAGGAAGAAATTTTTTACGATAGGGGTGGTGAAACACTGGAACAGATTGCCCAGAGAAGTAGTGGAGGCCCCATCCCTGGAATCATTCAAGGCCAGGTTTGACGGCTCTCTGAGCAACCTGGTCTAGTTGAAGATATCCCTGCTCATTGCAGGGGGTTTGGGCTAGATGACCTCTAAAGGTCCCTTCCAGCCCAAAGCATTCTATGATTCTATGATCCTATGAATATATTTTACTAGGCAGACATACTTCTTAGGGAACTTTTTTTTACATGTTCAGGAATGTGAGATAAATATGTCTGTTGAAAGAAAGAAGATAGAATTGGAAATACTAATAAACAATGAAAGAAAACATTACTCAAATTTTGATACTAATTTCCTTGATAATTATGTTTATATTGATTTAATTTTTGAAGTGAGTGTTAACACTGCAACATTAACTATCAAACTTACTATAAGAAGCCACATCATCCACAAAAACAAGAGGTGAAACTGGCTTTGGCTACATTAGTGTTTTGGTTTAGATCAAAATTGAGTTTTTGCAACGAATCTCCTGATTCTGTCTGCTGAGTGAGTTTGGCTCAAGCATATTAAAAGCTTAAAGTGTGCGAAATGGATTGCTTTCAGATGTAACTGAACCAGAAAGTACTCAAAGAATTAATGTGGTGTTAATACGTTATAGTCCACTGGACCAGACTACAGCCAGTCTGAAGTAAACATGCCTGAAATGCAGATAGTGTGGGCATTGGGTTGTTGGCATCAACAGTTTTACTCTACAGACTGCTTTGATTGTCTTGCAATATTTACTAATGTAAGTACAGCTGGTTATCTATGTAATGAATTTACCTTCATACTGACCTTTTATATAGACCCATATTCACAAGATAATGCAACATATTGAATGGTGGGACAGGATAATTTAGGAAGCTGCATAGCAAAGTATTGTGTGATTTGGGAACATGGTAATGAATTATGGACTTTTCCACTTTAAGCTTAGCAAAAGCTTTCAATTTGCTGGCACTTTCATGAATCTTATGAAGAGAATTTGATGGCCCCCATGAACATGTTGTATTCATCTCTGCAATAAAGAAATTGCAAAAGCTTTCCTACTAACTGGTGTGTTGAGGGGCAGAACATGTCAATGCCTGAATAAGAATGGACAGTTAAATTGCTTGGCTTTATCTTCACAAACTTCAATCCAGGAATATATTGAAATATGAAGCACTCGCTTTTGTTGTACTTGTCTTTTTTCCTGTCTTTGAGCATTGACAGTGCTGAAACATCAGGAAGCTGCAACCCAGCTAACACATGCATTTTATTTTCTTTCTTTGTCTGAGACAGAAGAATTCACAGAGACTTAATATGACTGGTGAAGTTAAGACACTGAGTGAAAAGAAATGTGGCATGAAGGGTCACATGTTTACAAGAAAAAGGAAGAATGACTATAGGAAGAAAAAAAAATTTAAAATGGTGTAGTCTTTTGTTTAGTTATATTTTTTACTGATAGATTAATCCCGTTTGATAGGAAGGCTTTTCTTCCCATATGACAGCCAGATTGGTGTAATTTCAAAGAAAAAAATACCAGTAACACTATTTAAACCTGCATTAATATTAGGATAAATAAAATGCTTTTGAAGCTATGTAGTTTTGGTACTTACATGTACTTTTTACACATGCAGTTACACACAATTTTCATTGTTCATCTTCTCTACAGCCTGCTCAGATCATGTTTACATATGCTTGACCGTTTAGCAAGGAGATTGTCTTCCTCTGTCCACATTGTCTAGGGGTTTTATGGCTACAGAGAAAATTAACATCAAGAGAAATTAAGGTTATCTTTTATTCATCAACATATACTCATTTAAGATGTATTTTTCTTAATATTGCATGGAAATATGTGCAGCATTTTAAAGTACAAATTTGTGTACTCATCGTAGCTATAAAACTCCATGTTTGGTTTCCTATGGAGATTTTGAATGCGTGGTTTTGCAGTGTACAAATCTGCTGGACTATAGCCTCCGCCAAAGCTGAACTCATAGTCCAGCTTCAGTGGCATTACTGCTGTAAGCAATGCTAGTGAAATCCAGTTATAAGTTAAAAAATTGAAGAAATTTTTATTTTCCTTTAATCATCCTTTTCTGTGAAGTTACAAACAATTGTGAGAATCACAGCCGTACTTCCCGTGACACTAAATGAGCCAGTGTTTCTGGCTAGATCTTGTCTAGGGAAGAAATTCTGTCTATCAGTGTATGGGAAAGAATCAGAAACCCGGTGTGCTGTTACTACAAAGAATAAAGGTATTTTTTTAATTGTTATTTTTGTTTTTGAATTTTCTAGATAGCAGGACAAGTGAAGATTATTGCCAAATACATTGTGAGAAGGAAATTTGACTGCTGAATTATGAACCTTCTGGAACTTATCTGGACAACTCTTAGAAATTTTTACTTATGCATCTCTTTTTTAGTAAGTACAGCCTATCTTCAGAAAGGTATCTCTGTTTCCATTTCTAGCTACAGGTGAGAGGCCCTGGGGAAAGACTAAAAAAGAAAGAGAAGTATTAATTTTAAAGCAAATAAATAAAGTCCAGAAAGTTTCCAGCATTCAATAATCTTTCGTAAAATATAAAGTAGGTATTCCTGTCATTTTCACTAATAAAGTTTTATGTGTATTTGACTGAGTAGTAGAAAGCAGCAAACAGTATATTTTTTTTTTAACCTCCACATGAATGATGCACCATCTAGCCTCATGTGGTCAAACAGAATTCAGTGGTAGTGTTTATGTTAATGAATCCAATTTCACCGCATTTGTAAATTTATAACTTCATACTCATGAAATATTGTAAAGTTTTCTATACTGCTAAGTTAGGAAAATGCAATGCTCTATATTTTGTCTGTTGTTCTCCCTTTTTATAAAAGCAAGTGTTCCTATTTATGGTACAGAGTACGTAATCTTGAGTTTCCATCAAAACCACATCTCAGCAAAATGTTGACTTCTTCTAGGGGGGTTAAATCTTGATGCAGTGGAAGTCAGATGTAAACTTCTTATTGACCTCAACAGTATCAGGATTTCGGAGTTCTGAAATTTCCTATACCAATCGTTCCAGGCTAAATACAGCCTGAACAAAAGAAATATGTGTCCACTTGTTCACCAGTGTAGACAGTCAAGAAATACATTAGACTGCTAGAGTTTCATCACAATGCTTTAAAACATTTTCTTCATTAAGGTGCTGTGGAGAGGTGTGAGACACAATGTTGTGGGACTCCTTGTTCAATGGATCACAGTGAGAGCATGAACTGGGGTAATGGAGGTTGGGGTTCAAATCCGGCTTCTGCTTGAGGCACTCTCATCTTCCTATGGAGTGTTTTAACTTTCAGACCATCCTGCTGTCTGGGCTGTTAGAGAACTGCAAACAAACTGCAGACTTTCAAAACAGAAGAGTCTCATCACTGTGGTTGCACCAAAGCTAATTACACTGAATGGTATAATTAAGTATATCCTGTTTTTTTCAGAGCTACTTGGAAATCCCTAATGTGGCTTTGCACAAGGAAGCATGAACATACTCTAAATCTTTCTTTAAGGTGTCGTAATCTGTGGGGAATACTCTGACACTAATTGTAGCAGAAGTATGTCCCCCTTCTGTTCTTCCTTGTGGCTGACAAAACAAATTACAGTGTTGTGCTTGTACCTGTCTGCTATTCTGCCCATTGAATATTTTATTTCTTCCAGATGGACTTTCCCAGTTAAATGCCACAGTCCAAAATGACTTGCAGTAAAACATCGTTCTGGATGACATGGACTCAGGCTGCTTCAGGCAGGAAGTATTCAAATCTGATTTGCCACACTTCAATTTAGAAATTTTACTCAAAACCCTACAGGTCTGTAAGCATCACTTTTTTCTGTGCTGTTACTTGCAAAGGAAAAGATTGACCTAACTGACCTTATTCACCAGATATTTCATGCCTTGACCCTCTGACACTCCAGGGCCTTTTAGGATGTGTCTTGGTGGTTCAGTACAGCATTGACCACAGAGAAATATACTACCTTTCGTAGAAGAAGCAATATAGCTCTAATGGCATGTCTACTTCTGTCCAAACTATTTTTAAAACACCACAGTCAAAGAAGAAAACTTTAAACATAATGTTATTCCTGGTTATGTTGAGGTATCAAAGAAGAAGTTTTTGTCTAAAACTACATAAGCAAATTGGAAATATTTACCTTCCTGTCTTTGAGGATCTTTCTTTCCAAGTAGTATGAATTCAGAAAATAGTCTCATAGTCCAGGTTTTCCTTAAAAGCTCTTGAGTGCCAGAAATGCCCAACAGTGTTCTCTGTTCAGGACTGGATAATACCAATTGGTAAACAGAGTCCAGATTCCTTCACTAAGAAATAAGATAGAAATATGAGATTTAATCTGAAATTTCCCATAAATCTTCTGTTCTCAAACAGTCCAAGAGAGTAAACCAAATGCTGTATTGCAGATAATGGCAAAAGCCTCACCAACAAATATCAGACAAACATCTGTCTGTCTGTCCTAAAGGAAAATGTCTTGTCAGATTTGAATCCAGTATTGGATTAATTCAGAGTAGCAAGAGGTTAGCAAGTCATAGCTAAAGACTTTCTGTCAGGAATAATTTCTGATTTTTTTTTTCTAATGTATCGTTAAACCACATTCTAGTTGCATAGTAAAACTGTTGATGGAGGTGTATAGAATATCTTGCAGCAGTACTGAGTAGTGCAGAGCCTGAACGATGGCCATCTCCTGATAAAAAGCACTATGATGAAAGTGACTTCTTTTCAGGAGTTTTGTTTTGTGCTCTGTCTGATGGATACATTATAAGAGGACAAGGTACATGAGAAGGAAAACACGCATTAACAATGCAAAGTTCTTCAAGCTTTTAAATGTTTTGGTTTTGGTTTATTTTGTTGTTGTTGTCATGAAAGTTTGAAATATCACCTTCATACAGAAGACACTGAATATTTAGATAGCCAGAACTTTTTGCCTGTCATTTCTCCTGTCTTTTCCTGCATTTCATGGAACCTACATACGTGGAGTATTTGCAAAGCGTAATGAATGCTCCATTTTTTAAATAGTGACTTGTGAGCAGCATTACTCATTTTCACAAGTATTTAGTGTTTCCTAACAGAAATTGCAGTCAGCTGCTATCCCTGGGAAGTGTTAAGAAACTGCTTTATTTGTTAACACAGGGAGATACAGACCACCCCACAAGTATCTTTGTCACAAATATTCTGCACTCCATTGTACACTATTCTTTCCTTGCTTAATTACTTGAATATCTTGAAATGATAGGTTCAGTTTCCACTATAGAAGTTTCCAGTAATTTCATTATTGTGGGTTGGCTGGTTGCAGCGCTGATGGATATGGAGCTCGTTGGCTCTGGTACAGAACAAGAGGAGTGCTAGCTCAAATCATTCTCCTGACTGTGATGTGTTGTTTCCAGGGCAGAAATCCTGGTTGGGAGATTGTTTTGAATTGTTTTATTACAATGGTGTCTTTCACAAGGAGTTAGTTATATGCAAGTAGAGCATTGATAATATGTGACAGTCATGGCTGCTGCTATGCAGCTCCACTACATCTTGTTTACAGCAATGAACATGAATTCTGTTTGTGCCAGAGTTTCTGTGAGGCATAAGACGTTGGCTTTGGCAATGGGAATAGTCTGCATTTTTAAAAATAAAACTCGACAGTTTTGAATGTCCTGAAGTTTCAAAGGTTTTTGGGGAGAAGAGAGCAGAAATGAAAGATTTTCTTAGTGATAGATGTAGGAAATCTCTGCTGAGCCAGAGTGCATTGAGGCAGCAGATAAGACACAGATGTTTACAGAATGTGAATTAAACTAAAGAGGACAAATGGCCTTGTGAACTGGACATCTGGCTCAGATTTGAGATCTGGGTTCAGTTCTGCCATGGATTTCCTTGAGCAAATTGTTTAATCTCTGTGCTTTGGTACCTCATCTGTTAAACAAGGTAAAACAATCCTTTTGCCTGTCACAGCTAATAGCTGTTTAGGGCTGAGATTGATCCTTGCTCTCTGTTCCTACAGCACTAAGCACAGTAAGGCTTTGGTCCCAGTGGGGCCCATCAGATTGGGCTACAATGCAGATGAATGCTAATTTTAAAGCTATGCAGAAAGCAGTGATAATTAAGTGGTCCCTCTCTTCTTTTTTTTTTTTTACAATTATTTAGCAGAGTATACTGCACTCTAGAAAAGGGAAGAATGTGGCTGTGAGTAATTTATTAGAGGGGATAAAGGTGAAAAAGCTAGCAGAAAAGACAGCGATAGAGTGTGCAGTCTTTTATGCTGAAGCTATTTGAGAAATGAAATTCAGAGTGTTTTTTAATGGTGCAGTAAGGATATCTGAAGTTTGCAGCTGATTAAGGCCCTGGACTTAGGATCTCTACCCAATGGCATAAAGAGCCAGCTATGACAGAAAAACAGAGGCAGGGAAGATGGATAGAAAAGAATTGACTATTGCACACTGTTACCCCTGCTGGATAGATTATGAGCCAGCTGGCAGACTCAACTGAGAAACTGTTAAAAACAAACAAAATACCCAACACTCAAGAGCAGGGTAATTGTTTGTCTTATAGGGAGCAGCTTAGACGCAGTATTTATCAAGAGAGGTAGGAGGCTTGGAAGAACCTCAGGGCATAATTTGCTTCTTTTTTGGACTTTATTTTTAGGATGAATTCTAAGAACTGTTGTTTATAAACTGCTACAACAAAATACTGGGATTCAGTTGTAGAGGAAGTCAACACAGAATAAGGAAATTTGCTTAAAAGCAAATTTACTTAAAACATTGGTGGGTTAAACTTCAAAAAAGTATCTTTGTCATTTACCAAGTAATGAAAACATGGGGGGAGGGAAGAAAAACAAAAGCAAAATACTGCAGGGCCACCTCTGTATGTAATAGAAATCCGTGCTGAACCATCAGAACTGGGGGAGTACTACTGGTTTTGCAAGAGCTAATGATGCAGTCTGAAGTGAAAAAGCCTTTGAATTTCCAACTTTTTTGTAGTCTTAGGGAAAATCCAGGCAATGCAGACTAGTGGGATGTGGTAACCACCAGTAAAACTAAAGGAGCAAACTGATTTGTCACAGTCTTGGAGATGCAGAATAATTGTAATAAGGTTTTGTCTCTGTTACCATCAATCTTTCAAATAGAACACTGAAATCACAGGTACTTTTTTAAGAAAACATTATTATAGTGCAGATGAAGATGGGTGGATCCAGTTTGCTACCTTTTACTTTGCCTGGTGTGATATAAGCTTCTAGTTTTTGTTTGCTGAAAGAGAAGAATCAAGATTTTTTAAACTTAATAATTCACTTTTTCCTGGCTTTTATGCTTCAATTTAATTACCTATGTATTGAGTAGAAGCAATACAGGAAGAGTATTTTTTTAACAGGAAAGGAGAAGATGCATGCTTTTTTTCAGACATTTCCATGTGAAAAGAAAGACTTCAGTTATTAATAAAAGAACAGGAGTGTAGGGCAGAAGGTTTGGGGTTAGTTTGTTTTAAAATTTTAATAAGCTTTTACTATTTTTAATTTTAAATATCTCAGCAACATAAGCAGAGCTCCATCTGTTACTCTGGAATCACAAAGAAAAAGAGAGAAAAGGTAAAAAAGAGTCTTTAAAACCTAAGCAGTACAAGGCATTGATCACTTTCTAGTTCCCTCTGTTCTATGAGATACAGAAGTTAAGATTTAAAGTTTGTCCAGGAAGTTTATGCCATTAGAAATCATTTTCACATATGGCAGCTGAGAGAAGAAGGAGGTATGGATGACTTCAGCATAGTTAATCACTTAGGCCACTGTCTCTGAAAAGCAGTTTGTCTACACCAAATATTTTGAGCACGTAAACAGACAGGAAGAGAAAATATATGTATCCAATATATATGCGACATTTTATACCTCAGGGGAGCTTTTATTCTCAGGCAGTATTTTAGCTAACAAAGATAATACGAACATAGAGTTGGAGAGATCTAACACTGGTTTGGTTGAAATGCCAGGCCCTTGTCCACATATACCTTGTTGCTCTGTTAGCTAGACAGTGTGCAGAAATTCATCACAAAGGTTTTAGAGTACAGGCTAAGCCTGAAGTGCCAAATTCTTACTAATGCACAATAAATTCTGCTCTTCATCTCTTTTGTAATTGTAGTGAGAAATATTTGTTAGCCCTTACGAAACTTAAAAACCTCTCTGAAACCCTCTGTGGTGTAAGTTTCAGTTTCCCTGTCTGTCCATGAACAGGGTGAGAAAGCCTGAGCAGCTTTTGAAATGACAGACCTAGCAAAGGCAGGTAGGCAATGCTACCTGCCCATGGGGTTAAATACAACCCTGGGAAATCCATCGCAATTGACAATATGGGCTCTCAGTTCAAGATTCAGACAGTAATCAGGAGCATCTACTTCTAATGCTGCCTAGATCTCTAGTTCCTTGAGGCGGAAATTGCCTGAGTGCTCAAACATGGATTTAGCTGCTCTGTTGAGGAGATAATGTTCATCTTCCAGCTGAGTTCTCTTGCTGTATGACTTTAGACAGATAGCTGCCCATTTCTGCTTAAATCTCTAAAAAAGTCTACAATGCAGGTCACTGTGCTGACCCACACAGACAGCTGCATCAGACAGTGCGTGGTAGAAAGTAGCGGAACAAAGTGACTTTTACAAATATCCCAGTGTCATTTTCCCCCAGCAGACCCTTCTTGTCCTTAAAGATTTTGACTCCCATGCACCAGGAGACAGGCTTCAGCATCAGGATTGTGCAGTATCATAAACATGTAAATTCACAATACTCATGTTGAAGTTACACTATCATACATTGAAGAAAGTGGGTCCCAAGTAAGCAGGGCTAGCCAAAGAGGTGTAGGTGTAAAATACAACCAGGCATGAGATCTGGAATGAGTTCTTCTCTCTTCAAGGAGAAAAGCAAGTTGTCCTTGTCTGCTTGCCTTTTTTCCCTGTGACTCTTAAACTCCCAGCTGCAATTTTGCTCAGATTCAGCCAGAGACATGACAGAGACTTTTTTCTCTGAATGTTTTACAGGCTTGTACTAAGGGCATGCAGGACAAGTAAGGTCAAATCACCTCCTGTGTGAGGAAATCCCATGATCTAATTCTCCCGTAAGAAGTTTCCAGTGTAGCAGTGGATTAAATACAGGAAGAGATCTCATTTAGAGGCAATGACCCTGTTTAATGCCTGAGCTAGCTGTATTTACTTCAAGTAAGTCTGGAGAAAGTTTTTAAACATTCAGGTAAGTCAAGCAGAAACAAAAAGGCAATAAGAGAAACCATTTCAGATGTTGCAATGACAAGCAAAAGGAGCTGCCCTTAACAAAATGCTGCATTATACTTTCTGGAAAAATTACCCTACTGATCTGTCCTCAGAGCACAGCAACATGTCATTTATTTCCTCTCCCTAAAGTGTCAGGAAGAAAGCATCAGCTGTGAACATCAAAATCAGTGGAAGAGTATCAGTTTAAAATTAATCTAAGAATCTGGCCCTTTATTACAAGTATTATTAGAGGTCTCTTTTTTTGCAGTTATCTTTCAGAGAAGTGGGCAACTTTGGGTTAACATTCTGTCAAAAACCTATCATTTTCTTTCTCCCACCATCCTCCTTTGCAGAAGCAGCCTGACTTGCTATACAAATGTCATTAGTTCCACAGGGAGCTCCAGACCTTTGAATGTCGCAGAACAGTCTATTATTTAGTACTGCTATAAGATAATCTTTTCAACTGCTGTTTTCTAGTGAGAATTCTCAAAGATGAATCTATAAAGAACAGATGCCAGTTTTCAGTCACTCAAGAATTTTATCAGTTAAGTGACTTTTACATTTATCCACTGGGACTTTGATTTTTGGACATAGATATCAAGCTAACAAAATGTGCTACCACTGAAAGGCTTCATAAAGCTTTGTTTGTTTTTGTCTTTATTTACATATTTCATGATTCAAAAAAACACCCAATACCTTCATCTGTCCGTCATTTCTGGGAATAGCATTACCAAGAACTGTTTTAAATACATTCTTAGCACAGAGCTTTAAGTAATTAAAACAGAAAGATTTCAAAGTACAGTCACATTTGCTTTTCTCCTTAAATAATGCCATCTATGTATGGGAGTTTTAAGGTTCATTCTGTCTGCAGCAAATGTTCTCTCTGTGGGATGTGAGTTACCTTGCTGAGCTGAAGTTGCCTTTAACTTGCTGAGCTGAAGTTGTCTTTTTCAGACAATAAACCCTGGACATGTGTATCAATGTGCTGTTTTCCTCAGAGAAGTTCCCTAAGAGGCATATCAAAGCAAAAAATAATGAATAATGCTACTAAGGCACGGTTTGTAAGGCTCTCTCAGGTGTCGCTGGTTTGGGTACAAAAGATGTGAGAAGCAGAGTGGAACAAGTCAACTCAGACATGCACGGGTCTTTCTCCTGATGCTGGGCTGAGCAAGAAATGCCATGTCTCTGAGCACAAACCAGAATAAACCAAACATTTGTGTTACAGTTACTGGTTACATGAGAGCTTAGAGTGGGCTCACAACAATGTGACTTCACCCAATTTTCATGTGAAAAATCAAAACCCCTACACAACTAACAAACAAAACCCCATGGTTTTAATGATGAAGATGTTGTTGCATTCCCTTATTTTTTCTTCCAATAATAATTCATTTAATTTCTGTAATATTTCTATTAATTTTTTTCCAGGCTATATTTGTTTCTTCCTTCACACTTTTGTCCCAACAACTAAGTCTTCTTGTCCATTGTAATTTAAAACTAGTTTAAGTATACCCATTCTAGACTGCTTTTTACAGTGAAAACCTTTACCTTCTACCCCACCCTAGCCACAAGTATCTTTCTCCTCATCTGAGTTAGTACCTGTTTCCAGAAATAAGCATATGATCGTTCATTTATAGTTCTCACGCCCTTGAGATATAAACAGGGGAAAGTATAATTGGCGGTGAGAATTCTGAAGTACCTTTATAATTTAGGAACATGAGTCCAACCGAGCTTCAGGGATGCTCTGGTTTCTTTAGTCATGGAGGCATTTATAAATCAAGTAATGTATCTGTTTGTAAGCTTATAAACAAAACAAGATGAAATGGTTCCTGCAGTAGCAAGAAACTTGGTTTGATGAACCAAGAGGACTTTTTCAGTCCTATGTTCCTGAAATACAGAGACATAAATGAAGGATTTAACATGATTACATTAAGATTGTCTACTTCTTATCTTGAAATAAAGCCACTTGTGTTCTCAAGATTCTCTTTCAGACCCATTCTCCATAAGAAAGCAACACACTTGTCTGGGATCTCTTGGTAATGTGAAAAAAAATCACACAGAAGTCAGCAAACAGTTTGCAGGAAGACCTCTAGATGCATGTCTTATTTCTGGTTTTGCTCTTGAATGATGGCCAACCATAGTCCCTTGAAGAAAGATCCCTGAATAAAATACAAGACCAAAGTTTAAAAATAAATAGAATAAAAAGAAGATAGTAAAGCAATAAAGAAACTTACAATAGCTTCAGAAACAGAGTTGAAAAAACTACAAACAACAAAAATAAAATCTAAGTATGCATCTGTAATAGCCCTGACTGGAAGACGATTGTATTCAGAGGAGTTAGTAATTCACTGAACAGGTAACCTGAGCAGACACAGGCATCCTGTGCTATGCTGTGCCACACTATGATGCACATTCAGCATGGCCTTCAGACCCTTGTGCTGCACGCATCATTTGGCCAGAGGATGAACTTGGCTGGTTAATGGTAACAGAGGAGCCTGCAGGCAGCTCCCACTAACTTCTGGCAATTACACCACCAGTGGGGTCTTGCCTTTGTCTAGCAGTGCAGCAACAAGTTGTAACATGAACATTCTCTCTGTCTGACAGTAGAAATGATGAGCAGGGCTAATTTATTGTAAGAAAATCCTATAGTAGCTCAAATGACCACAAGAGGGAGAATCTTTTCCTTTCATGAATGGGCCCTACAAAGCATGCGATGTGGATTGGAAGTCTGCTTGATGCTGCACAACTTGGCACTCCCAGTATCTAAGGGCTTGTAAGATTATGTATACCATTCTCTCTTTCTTCATAGTATTAGCTCTAATAAATAGCATTTTAAATTGTATTTAATGGAGTCTGGAAACTTTTCTCACAGAAATCATAAGGACCAGCACCTCCCAGTGCAAAACAGCATCCCGTGCAATATCTCAGAGGTGGTTGTGCTTGTGGACAGTAAATACAAAGGATTACATCCCCAAGCAGATGAAATAGCAGTTCTTTGCCATGCCAATATCAATTGCATGCGCTTTCCATTATGTTTCTGAACATGAAGAAGGACAAGCAAGAAATTAATCTAAAAGGAGTAACTGTGTCTACACAAACAAGTATCCTAGATGTCAGGTATGGATCATGCATTTTGTAGTGGACAGGAAAAATACTTTTATATTTTTGATAAAAAGGTGTCATCGAATATGTTGAGGTGAATGCCTCAGGGAAATTTCTTAGCAACTTCCTGATAAGCAGTTTTCTACTGCACAGGACTAGAAAAACTTAATAGGCTGATCTGATGAGTCAGTTATAATATAAAAGTTTCCTCCTGTAATGGAAAGATAAAACAAATTTTGATTCTTTAAGACTATTCATGATGTGAAAAGATATCTTAGGTACCTATAGGACACAGTAATAGGGGTGCTTAAGAACTAGACTGCCTTCATAGTTACTTTCTAGAGGTTAAGGAGAAAAATCCTCTAACATAGAGACACAGGAATTTTTTCAGTAAGCACTGCTATGTACCAAAGCCATGACATCTACGGAATGGAAACTGTAGGATCAGCTTTACTGAAATGACATGGCAGACCTTAGAGGAGATTTTTTTTGTTCTTCAAATATAAAATTAGGAAGAACTTAACTCATATATTTCTGTTCTAAATTGAGGACTAGATATACAGATCACAGTACCCCAAATTTTTTAAAGTCTTTAGGAGGACCAGATGAAGTGAAAGTGAGAAATGGCTAACACACAAATTTATCATTCCCTGCAAAGTTGGATGAGCTTGACTAAATCTTAGAGTACTATGTCCCCAACACACAGAGATCAAGAAAATTTCCTCTTGTAGAAGCCAGGTGTATAGAATCATAGAATCAATTAGGTTGGAAAAGACCCCCATGATTGTTGAGTCCAACCATTAACCTAATACTGCCAAGTCCACCATAAAACCATGTCCCTAAGTGCCACATCTGCATGTTTTTTAAATACCTCCAGGGACGATGACTCCACCACTTCCCTGGGTAGCCTGTTCCAGTGCTTGATAACCCTTTCAGTGAAGAAATTTTTCCTAATATCCAATCTAAACATCTCCTGGTGCAACTTGAGGCCATTTCCTCATCCTATCACTTGCTGATTGAGAAAAGTATATAACAGTTCCTCTAGATTTCTAGTGTGACAAAAAGTAGCCATCTTCTGACCTCCTACTTACAGATGCTCTTTTTCCAGGTTTGGCAGTATGATCCATCTTCTGTGGTGAGAAGTCAGGCAAAGCCATTTAGACATTAGTGGTCATGCTGGCACAGTCACAAAATGGTATAAATGGAAGCTTTGCAACCTTTAAGCAGAAAAGTAAATCAAGTTATCAATAAAGAAATGGCAGAATAAAAATGATGATGTACCAGCACTTGGAATATTGATTAAAGATTGGGACCTTTAAAGATGGCTATGGCAGAAATGCAAAGGTCAAGGGGAAGGCAATTAAAATGGTTAGAAATATCTCACTTTCAAAGAGATGCCAGCCTACAAGACTGTGATGTTTGTAATACTCTCAGGCTTGCTTGCGGCTAGACATCACACAAACTAATCTGTAAAAGAACAGATGAATGACTGGCAACTAGCCAGCATTAATTTTCATAACATCTCAAGAAATCTTCAGTCAGGAGCTGATCTGGTTTCATTCCTCTTATATAAGGCCCCTGAGCCCAGAGTTTCTTGGCCCCAAAGCAGCCATGGGCATCTGTACATACACATGCAGAAAAAATGTGTGTTTCAGATGACTGCAGTTGGAAATTTTCAGTTCTAATCGAATAGGGTTATTATTTATATGAAAAAAAACCACTAAGGAATCACAGACATAAAATGATACAAACAACAATTTGTTTTGTCCAAACAAGTAGTGTTACATTTGGGAAATATTCATAAATCAGTATTGATTACAGCTCTGCTTCTGACTAGTTAGCTCTACACATTTTCAGTTAAAATGTCATGAATGTAACACATACAAGTGCCCTGCAGGAATCTGGGAATAACCTTTATTTTATTATGTTTCCTGTCCAATGACAATTTTTTCTTTGGAAGAGTGAACTCTACTGCCTCAGGTGACAAACTAACATTACCGTGATCCATTATGTAGCACACAGATCATTATTCAAATGGAATTATTCAAATGGAGAAAAAACATCAGTACTAGCAAACATTAAAATATTACTGAGGTGCCCAGGTGTGAAAGTAGAGTAATGGGAAAAAATGAAAAGCAGGAAACCTTTACTCATAGTAAGCTGTGTCTGATCCAGCACATCTTTGATGGGTTTCTTTGATTAGGCAGGGATGCTGATTTAAGTTATCTAGCTGAATTAAACATTTCTCTTTTTATTGACTGTGAGATAAGGTTTTAGTGTCTTTACTGTCCTTATTAAAGGTTATGCTGCTTTCTTCATCTTCAGCTTTGATAAGATATATTTCAAAGTTGCAATGCCTCTACTCTTCATCTCTGTAGACTAAATCTGTATTTGTATAGGAAAAATACATAAGGTTTTCCTTAGTTGTAGGTCAGTTGAAAGGATATATGTCGGAAGTCGTATTGTCACATCCCAGAGCATGTTCCTGGTCAATGATTCATTATCTAGATCACTGAAGAAATCAGATTACTTAATTATTCAAAGATATTTAGTCATAAACTCTTATTCATTCTATAAACTCAATTTCTTTTCAGTAAAGTACCCACACATAAGTTCTGTGCTTAATAATTTTATGGAAATAGACTGAAACAACGAGTTGAAGGTTATTTTTAGGTTACTTTCAGTGGTTGTCACTGAAAGTTTTTAATTCCTTTGGGAAAAAATGGGCCGTTACTTTCCTCCCCTCTTGTGTATTTCATTATGCTACTATGAGATTATAGGAGAAATATTCAATATTTCATATTATGTACTCTTGAGGAGAGATGGGTTGAAATTTTGCAGGAAGCAAACAGAACCAGCAATATAAGGTTGTTTTTATTTTACCTTGAAAGTTTAGTCCAGTTTAGCAAATGTCAATATTTTATGACTTCATGAGAAGAAATCCCCAATCTCTTTGGAACATGAAAAGTTTTTCCTATTTTCTCTCTTTCATTCACGATCATTAGACTGTCTCTTGACATGTAGAAAATTATAGTTTCTCACCAACCAATAGTTTCAGAACAATTGCATTTCATATCTTAGTAGAGATGGTCTATCTGGAATCATGCCATAATGAAAATGATAGGCACCATGAAAAAAACAATATTTTTTTCCAAATAAAAACATCTATTTCAAAATCCTGTATGATTTTCTCTGCATACAAATTTTAATATATGAGAATAACAGTTAGCAGTATTGACTAGTAATTTTTTTAGTTTTTGCTTTCTTGAGAGTCCATATACCATTACAATACAATATTGATCTCTGCCTAAAGCAAAATCAAGCAAATTGATTTCACAAACCACAATTTCTATCATGATGTTAATATATTACTAATTGAAGAAGTGGTTAAATAAATGAACCTCACAAAGTAAGAGCTTACAAAAGTAAGAGCTCAATACACTTAAAACCTGAAGGTCTGCAAAAGAAATTACAGCAGAAAAATTAGCTTTAATACAGGGATTGCATTATCCACATAAAATCTTGGTCAGTGTAAAGAATACTGTGCTGTCTCAATGTCAAAAATGCTCTCTCTCAAAGTGAGTGGAAATATACAGAGAGTATTGTGCTGATGTTCCTAAAGTTTGATCAGAAACAGCTGGAATGTTAAGTGACAGGGCCTATAAAATCCTATCATCTTCCCAGGTTACAAGGAGAAATGTAACCTTTTTTTCCCCTTCTGTGTAACTCTGCTTTGCACCAGGTCTTGAGACCTTTCTTGCATAAACACAGACCCTGCTTGCTCATACCAATATCCAAGTAGAAATTTTCTTCCCTCCACCCCAATTGATCCCATGAACTGAACATCATGGGAATCAGTGTTAAACAATGAATCAGCAGTTTTACACATTTTTTTTCTGTTCTAATCTAATAGACTCCATTGAAAAATTCTTCTGAAGTTCCCCACGCTTTCTGTTCTGCTACATGCCAATACATTAACTTACCTAAACCCTGAGAAGCACTGACAGAGTATGAGAACCTTAGTAGTTTACCATAGCTGCTTGAACATAATAATTGGTAAACTAACGTGTAAAGCCTGTAATTGATGAGTAGCTTGTATGTCTTTCCTGGTCTTGTTTGCATGCTAATTATATCACATGGGCAAAAAACCAGAAAGTTTGTTTTAAAGATCTCGTAACCTTCATTGTTGCCTTGAATAGCTGTGAAGAAGTTGACAGATTGCCAGTTCCTATTTGTAGTCAACAAAACTCCTTATATGTCTCATTCTCTGCCAGAAAAGAAAAGGAAGCTACTCAGTCAAGAAGATATAGTACTTCATTCAGGAAAGTAGAAAAAGAAGTTGGAGACAAAGGGAGCTGATTGCAGGAGTTCATTACTCCCAAGGAAGTAAGTACAGGCAGAAGTAAGTTAGAGCTCAGAATAGTCAGGGCACATGAAAGAGAATCACAAAAAGCACTACTTACATTGTTAAAAAAACCTCTGCAATCCATGTCAATTTCTCTTGCTGCAAAAGTGGATCTATTTTTGTCTTCTAGATGCCGAGTGATTTTTTTAATCAAACTCATTTAACTTTTTAAATTTCTTTCTCTTTTTTTTTTCCTTTTTACTACCAAATGAAAAAAAAAAAATCTGGTAGTATCACTTTCACGCCTTCCTGACTTTTTCTTTTTATCCCCTATAACTTTTCAAATATCTTCCCTAACTTCAAAAGCATTAGGTACTATCAAAATTATAGCTCTTCACTAGATTCTTTGTCACAGAACTACAATAGGGAACTTCAGTCCTTGCTTATTAAAACCTCAGTTTCTACTCAGGACAGAAATTGGCAAGGAATAGTGACCACCTCCTAAGGAATCTTGGATAGAAGTAGCAAGGTCCCCTCTAAATCTGGGAGGTGGCATTAAACTTGTTTGTAAAACTAAAGAGAGAGGAGAGAAGGAACACAAGTGAAGTGAGGTTAAAGGAATTTAGGCATGTGTGCGGGAGCCACCACTTATACTAGCAAAAATGAAGGGGTTATCAAGCATTGGTAAAGGCTGCCTAGGGAGGACGTGGTTGAGTCACCATCCCTAGAGGCATTTAAATGATGTGTACATATAGCGCTTAGGAATGTGGTTTAGTGGTGGATTTCTCAATGTTAGGCTAATGGCTGGACTCGATGATCTTAAAGGTCTTTTCCAACCTAAATGATTCTATGTTTCTGTGATTCTTTTTCCTGTCTCATTCTGTGAACTCCTTGATTCACTGAGATCTCTGCTGAAGTGACCTTGCCAGTTAAAAGGCATAAAATTTCTATAACTGGCCAAGCCACTACATGACTGCGGCTTTGCCTCTTCAGCTCTTGCTCTAGCTAATTACCCCAGTCTCCTTGAGAGGTTGTCATTGCTAGGTAACCCAAATCTAGCTCCTTACCATTTTCTTCTTCCTTTCTCTCCTCCCTCATATCGGCCTCAAATTTTTTTTGATGTATCTTAAGCATGAGGGACATTCCTGAATAGAACACACATGTTACTACTATGACTAAATTTCAAGAAATTATGTAATTACCAGAGAAAATAAGCCAAGTCTGAAACATTTGTAGATTAATACTGTTATCAGTGCAATTCATGCTATAATTTGTCTTCTGCTCAGATATAGATAGAACTATTATTTTTCTTTTATATGCATGCTAATATTTAGAAGTTTATAATATAAAAAAATAGAAAATAAAGATTTTAAAGATTGAGCTGTTTAGGCTAAAATAGAGAAGATTCAGAAGGGATATACAAAAAAATCTGCAAATGTATAAAAGGCTTTTTAAGGAAGGAATGTCTGTCCACAGAATCTGTGGAAGACAGAACAAACAGTAAGCTGCTTGAACTGTATTAAGTAAGATTTCGTTTAGATATCAGAGAACTTTTTTGTAATTGTAAGATTAGGAAACAATGGAAGAGGTTGCCGGGGAAGCTGTGAAATCTTACTCACAAGAGTCTTCAGCAACTGCATCGTAACATCTGTTAGAAATGACATATAGTTATACATTCCTTTAGGCAAACAGTGCACCAATGACCACCTGAAGTCCCTTCCAGTTCTGTGTTATTCATGTCCTATTTGGGATGGGGGGGAGGAGGGGCAAGGGAGAATGGAGGGGGACTAGAGGGGTGGCTTCTGTAAGAAGTTGCTAGAAGCTTACCCCATGTCTGGTAGAGTCAATGCCAGTTGACTGCAAGACAGACCTGGTGCTGGCCAAGGCTGAGCCCATCAGTGACTGGCAGGACTTCTGTGATAATGTACTTATGCAAGGGTAAAAATGCTGCACAGCAGCAGCTGGGAGAGAGGAGTGAGAACATGTGTGAGAAACAACGAAGGTCAAAGAAGATCAATGAAGAAGCAGGGCAAGAAGGTTCTCCAGGTGCCAGAGCAGAGATTCCCCTGCAGCCCGTGATGAAGACCATGGTGAGGTAGGCTGTCCCCCTGCAGTCCATGAAGGTCTACAGTGGAGCAGATATCTACCCTGCAGCCCATGGAGGACCCCATGCCACATCAGGTGGATGTACACTGAAGGAAACTACAGCCCAGGGAGAGCCCATTGCAGAGCAGGCTGCTGACAGGACCCTGTGGAGAGGAGCCCATGCAGGTGCAATTTTTTTTGGCAGGACCTGTGACCCTGCAGGGGACTCACACTGGAATGGTCTGTTCCTGGAGAACAATGCCCATTGGAAAAGACCCATTCTGGAGTAGCTCATGAAGACCTCCAGCCATGGGAAGGACCCACGTTGCAGAAATTTACAGAGGATCACTTGTGAAAATTAATGTTTCTCTTTTTTTTCTCTCAAATCCTGAATAAGGCTGTCCTTTTTCATTTCTTTACTTTGTGGTTGATATTATCTTATAATGTACCCTTTTGCACAACATTAAAGAGATTCTCTTCAGCAGTTTGTAGCTTTTGTTTGATTCAGTTGCTTTTTTTTTAATGTTGTTCTTCATGGCTGGTCCAGAATTTAAATGAAAATTATGTGCTAAGGATAACTTGTAACCAGCTGTTAGCTAAATCTGTTTTATTTTGTGTAATGATAGACCTATATTTAGGTTTCTTTACTGGTTTTTAATCATTNTAAATTTTNCTATGAAGTACAGTTCATATCAGAACTGTTGGCAACATATTATGCTTTGGTACTGAAGACCTCTTGTGATTTTTGAGAATGAGTTTCTGAGGAGTTTCAGAATCTCAGATTAGCTTTAAAATTTTAGGCAATATTTCCACTTTGCCCTTACATAAAATAAATACAAGAAGCAACAGGAAAGGCATACAGCAGGATGTTATTTGAGGATTTAGAAGGAGCTGTTATAAGCAGCTTTATATAGAAGAATAACTTGAAGAAAGCTTTGCCTGAAATATCTGTCAGGTTGAATGACATAAAGTCCTGACATAATGCAAGGAAATTTTCTGTAAAAAATTATAGAAGCATGCTTTCCTATGAAAATTCTAGTCAGTTTACTGGGTCTCCAGCATTTTACAGCTACTACAGTATAAATAATGTCTGCTTGACATACCATGGGGCAGAGCAATTTGAGGGGCAGAGGAATTGCAGTCTTGGAGGACACATTTTTTTGCAAGATGGATATAACCCCCAAACCAGGCTGAATACTGCTGCTCATCTTTCGCCATTTTAAAATATTCTGAGTGATGAATTTGTCATCTCGTAAAACAATTAAAATTGAAATTATTCACTTCATTGGCACCAATACAAATGTCAGGGATGCTTAGCTAGTCATGAGGAATAAACATTTATGAATGAAATCTGTTTGCTAGAAACGAGGCAGTATAGACATTCCCTGTGAATGAACTGAATTGCATCCAAGGAATATCTGGCTCTTTTGGCATGAGTTTCTGTTTCCGGCAGAAACAACCCAACAAAGCTCCTAGTAACATCATTAACTAATTGCTTAGTTTGCTAATTATCAATATTAGCTAATTGCTTTGGCCTACAGCCAAACGTAGTTGTTTTTCTCATTCTTTACAATGTTATGAATTGAGTTGTACTTTTAGAAAACTGCGTAGCGTGCCAAAATCTCATAAAAGCAATGCAATGGTTTCCTTTAGCCTGCTCAGTTTCACTCCAGAAACAAATACGTCGTCTGTGTGCTTATAACAGTAAGAGTGTGCATCTATGAATAGGTGTCAAAGCTGTGCACATGATAATGTTTTGTTATTTTCGGTTGAAGCACATGCCACATATTACTTGTGTCTGCTTTTTGTATTGACTATATGCCTCTTCTAGGCCACCTAGGATACCAAACAGTAAATATCTTTGAACAATCTTATCATTTCTTTTCAAAACTTCAGTGTGCTGCATAGCTGGAGGAATTCCAAACACCTTTCAGTTTTGAAATGAGATTTTTTCCAACTGTGAAAGGAAGGGGATTTTCATATCTTAGTGTAATTGCTTGAATGTCTGAAAAGTTTAATACATCTCTTCTTGTTTTATTGTCAGTTAAGTATCCAGGTATTCTAAAGTATCCAAAACATTCTATTAATCTTCTGCAGTAGATTTACTGTAATGTAATATTAAATTTAATGCAGACAGTTTTAGATAACTTACTGATAAATTTTAATTTAAAAATTGCTTTCTACTATTTTGAGATTTTGGGGGACAGCTCAAGTGTGATCTTTTCCTTAGAATCATAGAATCATAGAATCATAGAAAGTTTTGGGTCGGAAGGGACCCCTAGAGATCATCTAGTCCAACCCCCCTGCAGCGAGCAAAGACATTGCTAACTAGATCAGGTTGCTCAGAGCCCTGTCCAACCTGGTCTTGAATGTTTCCAGGGATGGGGCCTCCACTACCTCTCTGGGCAACCCGTTCCAGTGTTTCACCACCCTCATTGCAAAGAATTTCTTCCTTATATCCAGCCTAAACCTCTTCTGCTGGCTCCTCCAGACCCTCCCATGACCTGGTCCTCGTCCTGCTCTGTGTCCACCTTGACTAGCTGCTCGGCACTTGCTGCATTTCCACTAGCAGCGGTAGCTAACTGCTGCAATGTTCCTAACTATCTTTCTTGTGCCTTTTCTTCAGTTACAATAAATGTATTATTTATGACTGACAGAGTCTCTTGCAAACAGGAGAAGTTTAGCAGACTTGACTGTCTCGTAGCTGAAAGGAAACTAAATGCCAATCCCTCATCAGAGCTCACCAAGACCTCTAAAACCAGTCTTTTCTTTATGCTCCAGACTCTCACTTCTCTATTTCTCAGAAGTTATTGCTTTGTATTAGGAAGGCCTCAGACATAAATACCTGCCCAGACTGTCACACACTAAGACAATTGCAGTTTTTTACACTGGAGGATATGCTTCCATTTTTAGTATAAATGCTTCAAAATGTAATGAAAAGAACATATGTAAATCAATATTTCAGCCCTACCCATTAGTCTTTTTAAGTTCATTTGCCTTTCTTTCCAATGGGTATCACCAAAGATGAATTTCTTGGATGTAAGGAAGAGTAGAGAAGGGGCATATCGGCAATCATCTGCTATGTCTTCTGAGCTTTTATCACAGGACTTACATTTTGTCACTGCTTTACTCAAGGTTAAAACAAAAATTCCTAGAGGAATCTCTAGGTAGATGGTAGCCGTTTCAACCAGAAGTTATGGATCAGCAAGTTTTCTTTCTTTTTATATTTTTTCTTCCCTACTGCTGCTGCACAATGACAGGAAATATAATGTTCCCATTCAGCACAGATTAATATTTTCAGTGATCCTTGAAAAGCAGCTGTTACATTGGCTGAGACTGGGTGCATTTGTAAAACTACCTATGTGCAAACAGCTATTAACCCTTTAAAATTATGTTCCACACATAATGGCATTTCTGTTTGAATCAGTAGATCTTTAGAGGCTCAAGTTAGAATCTAAACAAAAAAAAAATCAAGAAAAACAGAACCATTACATACCAAATAAAAAAAACCCAAACAAATAATCAAACACAAGTTTCAGTACTTTAGAAGCTGTAGCAGGTGCCTATTCTTTTCAACGTGTTTTAACCACAGGAGGAGTCAAAATAATAGCAACAATGCACTTCACTAAATCTATATTTAGAATATATTTGGCTGTATTTTACAGAGCAGAAGAGGCAGATGATGTATGGCCCCTACGCTTTTGATGATATTTACACACCAGAATTGGGAAACTTCATAGAATCCACCAACGTTGTATTTTCAGATTGGTTGACAACTTTTGCCCCGAAGGCAAGTTCTGCCTGATGATAAAACTTTGTGTGCACGTATAATAAAAACAATTTTGAGTTATATTTTCTTGTCAAACTTGGCACTCTGAAAATGCACCGTAATGGACATGGAAATACAAACACAAAGTAATAATTAGACACGTTTTTGTTGTATGTTTTATCCTGTGCTACGAAGCTGTGGAAGGTAGCCTTAAAGACCTCTAAGTGCAGAGAGTAAGACCTTATATTCCACAGGAATTTACCTTCATTTAAAATCAACAAATCTATTTCAACTGTCCTGTATTTGTCTTCAGGTTTATGTTATTTTTCTTCAACAACACAGCAGTCATTGCTGCACTGAATCAGTACAAGTGTAGGAAAACCAGTCACATTTAGGTTGTAAAATAACCAGATCAGACCTGATGGGGACATTGAATTATCTGAAGATTGCTTTGGATGACAAGAGAATAATTTATCTTGTCATAGAAAAAGAAAGCTGCAGTTCTTTGCATCTCTGGGGTCCTATGCTGAGGAGAGTCACTGGCCACTTTGTGGGAGAGAATATATTCAATGTTCAAGGACAGACTGCTTTTACCAGACAGGAGCTGGCAGGATGACTCACAAATTACAGTCGTGATGATGTTTACTGTCAACGTGCTTGACACTGCAGAGGATTTCACAGTGATTTTTTGTGAAAGATGTGTCACCCAAGTGAATTTTCATGAAATAAAGGTACTTACATACATTTATATTTATGCATCTATGCCTGTATACGTCTGTTTTTTTTATATTATTCCTTCTTGGAAAGCAGAGATGAGTAAGACTAAAAGAGAAAGGGAATAGTTGTTCCCCCACCACTACCCACGGACATTTTGCTTAGCCCTTGAAAGCATCCTCAGTCAGGTTCCAGAGGCCATACTGAACCTTGAGAAATATCACATATTTTTAAATATTGTTTCTTATTACAGCTAATTACAGCCAAGAAATCATCTTTCAGAACAGCCTTCCTATGCTGGTTTTCTAAACCATTTTCTATTAGCTTTGTAAAATGACTGCACCTTACAGCTGTTTTTCGTAGAATCATAGAATCACGGAATAGTTTTAGCTGGAAGGGACCTTATAGGTCATCTAGTTCCAACCTCCCTGCCACAGGAAGGGACACCTTCCACTAGACTATGTTGCTCAAAGTCCCATCCAATGGGGCTTTTTTCCCCAGAAATACAGTATAAAAATCTAACCTTTGAAGAGTTAGAATAATCTTTTTTATTAACTTTCAATCTTCAAACCTAGATCAAGAAATACAAGGAGGACACATTGCACTTTAACCCTCCCTCCCAGTAGCTTAACATATTTTCCTGTTTGGAAGACACTAGCTGACATGTTAAGCTAGCCTGTTCTGCTGTACAAAAATGCTGTGGATCTACATTACATTCTTCCTAAACAGAATTAAAATTAATGTTAATATTATTTTCTTACTTCTTATTAAGTTCTAAATCTGGGAAGTGTTTGAGAATATAGATTGTGACTTCCCCTTTCCCTCTCCCCAAAAAGAAAAAGCTGTGCATGATACCAGAAGACATTCAAGGAGTACACTATAGGGTTTATTTCGGCTTACAGTTTCTGAGGTGAAAAAACTTGTACAAATCTTGCTGGAAAATTAGGTAAAGTAAAATCCATAAGACAAATATATATGCTATTACTGCAAAAAGCATGGTGATCCTACAATGTCCATAATCACAATTAGTGTAAATTAATAAGTGTAATTACATATGAGAAGGAAAAATAGTGATCAGTTCTGACTTTGGCAGAGTTTGGTTGAAATCAGCCTTTTGTACTGATTTACACAGAAGGTGATTTTTATCAGAGTACCTTAAAGGGCTTAGTAAATATAGCATGGTCCTGTTTCTTCCCTTGCTCTTCCCTCTGTGTCTTCCTTTGTGTTATTGTTGAATAGTCTACATTTCCTGGTTATTGCAAAGGGATACAGTGCTCGCTTGAAATAGAAACATATTTGTGCTAACTTGCTACCAATTGCAATATTGGTTTAGCCTTACAATTAGAACAATTTTTTTCTAAGGGTTTGTTTAATATGCTCCTTTGGAAACAGGTAAACATGGTTAAAAGCTACAGCAGGTGGACAAAATAAATTAATTCTAATGTTTTAGTGGACTGGCACAGTGAAAAGCTGGATTGTATAAATTCATATGTTTTTCCTTTCCCTCAAACTTTAAACATATTTCATTCACAGTATTTAAAATTCTGCCCGTGCCTCTCTTTGACAGTCAGAGTCTATATCAAAGCCATTCTGCAAGGCACAAGAGGGCAAAAGCAAAACAAGAAACCCAAAATGGTTTGTGACATACAACAGGCGGATACAAACCCAGTCTTTTTTTACTTTATTCAACAGTCATGGTGTGATCAAAATGATACAAAGTAAATGCTGCTAACAAAAAATGCTTTAGAACAACTTCCCAAAGTGTGCTTGGGTTTTTGTCCCAAGTTGCTTTTTTATAGATGATATGGGGGGTGTGTGGAGTAGTTGATAGCATGGGTTAGCTTTTATTTTCAAATTTTATTTTGCACATATGAGGTATCAAATATTTTGCATATTTACAGGTGTGGATTTTGATGATATTGCAGTAATTGTGTCTCTGAAAATGTTGGAATGAATGAACCATTCAAGATCTGAGTCACCGCTGACTCAGCTCAGGTCAGTGGCATGTCTGCATGACCCTAGTATTTGTGCCATTGGTCTTGTATTTATGCACATAATTGCTGATTTAGGTGGGGATGACATGAATGTCCCAGTTTTCCTCAAATCTGTTACCTCAAAGCACTTCAGTATTGTGGTAAAATGAGTACTACCTACTGCATTTCCACCTATTTTTTTCCATATCTTTCCTACTGGGAAGGAGTGTGTCTAAAACCTGTTGTCCTCCGTATTTGGTGCTTGGCATTATGAGAAGCTGGGAATATGAGAAGGACAGACATTCATAACAGTGAATTTAAGCTCCTCTTTGTCAGAGAAGGACTATCCTTGGCATCAAGTTATTACCTCTAGAAGAAACACCATAGAAGACAGATCGGGTTGAGAGAGCTGTTAATCATTTTGCTGGGCTATACAGAGTTCTCTTAAGTCTCAAAATACTTAATTCCCTCTCAGCAATGTCAATTTGATATTGTATCAACTACTTGAACATTGCTGAGAGGGTAAAATATAACAAGGCTTTTCTAAGAAAATAATATTATAGTAGTGAGTCAAGCCAATGGAATTTTCATTAAAAAGGCAAGTAAGCGAGTTGTATTTGTGGAGGGTGAATATGCAGTCACCAGAAAGGCAAGCTGTGTGTCTCACTGTCCTTGTCCAGAAAAGAAGAGACAAGAATATAGTGACATACAAAAACAACTTTCAGGTAAAGTCAGTCCAATCATATTTTTTGTTATACTAACCATTTCAGTTAAAAAGCCAAACATGGTATTTGCAAACAGTGTCCTTTGGAGCAGAATATTTCAGTAAAACCTCGAAGAATAGTACTTCAGAAAGCACTGCCTACAAGAAAATAAGAATTTTCTTTTCAAGGAAACATTAAAGAATACATGTTATTTTTCACTATCACAACACTCTCCTGAAGAGTTTTTACATTTTAAGTAAGCATGCTCCATTCTTTCTTAGGCTTTTCTTCCTGGGTCTAATTCATAGCTTGCTTACTCCCTGAGTGACTGTCAACAAATCCTGCCATGATCACTACAGCCTTACACAGGATTCATTCAGCCTACCTAGACTGCTTTCCAAACGGTGCTCTAATAGCATCCTCAAGACTTGCCTTACTATGTGTTCATCGAACAACCCTAGAAGCATGTTCCTGAGCATAGGCAGAGGTTAAAGTGCCTGCCTAGATAGACTGGCAGTCATACTATGCAATTTTTTATTTATCAATATGGCCCTAGGCAGTTTGAAAAGTTAAATAAACTAAAATAACAGGAACATGTTCTGAAACAACCATTATTTTTGTTATACTTTCTTCAAATGATACTTTTAAGCAGAAGAAATTTGTACTGTATGCTTTTTTTTTTATTTGGGAAAAAACCTCACCATTTTCATCTTTTCCTGATGTTTGGATATTTTCTTGGGAGGTGTTTGTCAGTTTGGGGTTTTGAGTTGGTTTGAGTTTTTTTTTTCTTCATTTTCTCTATCTCTATATTTAATCAAAATATTCCTTGACCTCAATGACCTGTTGTCAAGTTTATCAAACCTGCTAAATCATCACAACATTTTCTAATGAAACAATGTGTTTAGTCAGATATATTCCGTCAACATGGTTTTAACAATGTGACATTTAAAAACTGTTCACCCATGAAACTCCTATGAAAAGGAAAAAAACATCATTATCTTCTTGCTTACTCACCTCTTTTCTATCATTGGTCATGTCATGGTTGCTGTCACTGCGTTTCTATCTGGTTCTGGGCTGAGTGGCCCACATTCTGGAACCTGACATCAGTCAATACTATTTTGAGATGCGGAACTTCTGTTAGCTCCAATTATAACAAAGAACTAAATTAGATGTCTGTCAGGAGTCTGAAAACCCATGGTCTAGCCGTAATGATTCACCTACATGTGTATTTGAGACCCTGGAAGAAGCCTTATGCAAAGTCTGTGACAAACTACTTCAGTGGATCGTAGTTCCCCAACTAAAGTGAAGAAGAAGTTATGTTCTGAAATATAACCAATTCCAGAATGATGAATGTGTGGGAACGTAATTGCTGTTCAAGTCAAATATGGAAAGATTAGTTATTTTGGTGAATATTCAATCTTCATAGCTTATTCAGACCTTGGCCCCCCGAGATGAGACTTCCTTCAGAGATGCCAGATGAGATGGAAATGATTTGCAATTTGTCTAGAAGGTAAAAAGTGCCACTGACTTGGGTTGGATTTGAACTGTAGCAGAGACACTGAAAATAGGTACAAAGATGTTCTATTAACATCAATTTCCTGAAACAGAAGTATCCACACTTATTATATGTATATTATGTAAATGTATATGTATATTAAATGTATTTATTTATTTGCTCTTGGGACTACAGAATAGGTTAGTGTATGTTTCTGGAATTTGTGAAGTAAATTGTAATGCATAATATCCAAATCTCAGCAAAATACTAAACTGAGCTTTTTGCAGCAGAAATTGTGTGGTGACTAGTATCAGCTGTAATAAAATAAATCCAACTGAATGAAATCTAGCACGTTCTAAATAATGTCTATTTTTCTAAACTGTTTGAAAGGTGATGTCATCAAGTCTAGTAACTGCAAATGCCATGTTTTACCACATCATTATCCCTCAGAAAAAAAGCAAAAGTAACACCAATCAACCTTCTCTTTTTTCTGGGAATTCACCAATATCCATGTCTTTCAGAACAATAGCTTCCTTTACTGGAAAAAATGTAATAGAAAAGAAAATTGGCAAGCAGCTACCTCTTTTGACTGAGCAACTCAGTGAGAAGACTGTTAGGCATGCTTTCTTGAAAATGTATACAGCCTGTATCCTGCAATTGGTTCTGCATGGACAGGGTCCACTTCTGTGTAGTGCTCTGCTGGAATTTCTGTTGCTTTCTTGGATTTTAGAGATAATGGGCTTAGCCAAGGCCCATGTATCTGCTATCAGAGTTGTAATTGCAGGATCGGAGCTTTTATTGCTCTTCCTTTCACCCTCTATGTCTACATGTACATAAACCTGCCTGAAACAGTTGTAAGCCAGAAAGCTTATCTGCTGTGCTTTAACAGTACAACACAGACATTACTACAAGAGGCAAGCTGCAAAACTGGTTGGAATAACTTGGAAAATGCTCAAGTTCCTAAAACACAGTAAAACCTGTGATTCCATGTTCATATCAGTAGTCGTGTCTGAGATAGATAGTTAGCTGCAAACTTAATAGGACATTTTCCCATTAACCTATTTTTTTACTTTACAGAAAAAATTCATGTTTAAACAAATGCAAGGATGGAAGTTCCAGAAATCTTTCAAGACGTAGTAATACATAGCAGGTAGCCACAGTGCAGTGAAGGCTCATTTTGAGTTTAAATGCTCAGTGAGTAGTTCTCTAACAGAATTCCATTAAAAGATGTCTTTAAAAAGCAGATTGTGTTAAATATATGACGGATAATATTCTGTATCTAAATAATTATTTTGCAGATTATTTTCTCCCTATTAATCTTTATAAGGAAGACTCCACATCTATCCCTTCACAGGAGAAAGACACAGATATAAATTTACAAAAGACAGAAAAATTTGTTTGTCATGTCTGTAACAATTTAGTTTAAGTTTCATCAAAAGCATAACAGAAATAATTTCAGTAGTGGAATTATAGAGCAGGGAATCATTACTTTAGGTCATAGCACTAGCCAAAGCTCAGGAACTCAAAACCTTTCACCTGCTTTTCTGCTTCTTTTTGTCCTTGCTTTGGAAAGATTCAGGCTGTAGTAAGGACATACCTTTCATCCCTATTCCATCTTGCTTTCTGCACTATAATTCATTGCAGAGTATGGCCAAAGAAGAGTTGCAAAAATTTAAAGGCGGGGGGAAGCAATAAGTGGTATCACGTTTTTGAATGACTTCTAGGGTTACACAAATGATAGTTCTTGTAGTAAGTTAGAACAGCTCTTGTGCATTTACAGTTTGTGCGCTCAGTCAATGACTCCAACAATGCATTTTAGCAGCCGCAAACTAGTGAAAACAGGGAAGTCAGAATAGCAACCTTTTCCACGTGTACTTCTTCTATGCCAATAGGATATGGAGAGGCAAATACATTACCATGGCAGCTCTCCATCATCAGAGAATCCCCTTTGACTGAAATAATCCTACAGTGTCTGTTGAAACGGCTTTATGCCTTTAATATACTGGAGAATTAAGACCAATGTGAGTCTGGAGATTTGGAACAGTAAAACCTTCCCAGATGGAAAAGCTTTTACCATTTATCAGCTTCTCTCAGGCAACAAACACTACTTTTTCAAGAAAAAAACATAAGTAAGGGAAAAGAACAGCAAAAAAGAAAAAAAGTTTGTGTTTTGATTTTTCATTTAAATATCCATTTTACATTTTCATTTTGGACTTGTGATTTAAAATTTCGGTTCAGTACAAGAGGTAATTAGGGAGAAGGGCTTTTCTCAGAGATGCTCAGAATGGTTTGATTGTTGTTGAAATACTGATGAATTAAGAGTGTTTGCTTGCCCACATAGACAATATTTTGGCATTCAGTCTGCTCTTAAAAAAAATAAAAATAGAACCCTCTGAACATAAGAATCAGTGCTGCAAGGACAGCAAGCAAGATGCTAGTTTGCATTGCTAGAAGCAGCTAATTTAAGTGAGATGCATCTTTGAATTAGTCTGGATAGACTGAAATTTGAATTTTTAAATTGAAACTTGAAATTTCTTATAATTTTTTTCCATGGGATGAGCCTACACTCCTTTGAGGAGTGCAATACTGAAAAGTAACCATTTACATCCAAAGCTATTACAAATTAAATTTAGTAGGAGTCAGTCCTATGTGAATCATACAATTTATAGCATATATACATGCATTTGTGTCTATGTGTAAAACCTTATATTTCCATTTTACACTGGGATTCTGTTGTGAATCAATGCATATTAAAGATTATATATTTTGATGGATGCTTTGGACAAATGTTGAATTTAATTCATCTAATAGATTGAAGTTCAAGATATTTCTCTGTAGACAAAGAAAGAAATTCCACCATGTGTTGCTCTTTATTATTTAGTAGGGAGTTTCAAACTTCTTGGCCTTAAAACATATTTAGAATCGTATTAATAAATTTAACCAGTGCCGTGATTTGTGTCAGTAACAACTAATACCACAAACCTAAAGTATATTTCAGGGAAAGTACAATAGTCACCAAAAAAATAGAAAGGAACTAAGTTCTTCTCATATTACTAGCTGTGAGTGAGTTGCCATATGGGCAAGCTGCTGCTCATCTTCCCTACTGCTTCAATAAAGCTTCATTTTATATTGCGTCATAAGATTCCATTGTTGTTTGGACCACACCACACAGAATGCAGCCCGTGTATCTCTTACCAGACTAGCTTTAATTCAGACAACAATCACACAGGAGAAGTAACCGTTAAAGTAAAGACTGATCCTTCAAATGTGTCACAAGCCTCCAAAAAGATCACTACACAACCTCAGGACCTTAGGCAAGTATACAGTGGTTGCTGCAGTTTTACTGATATTCACACCCTAACTACTAGACTTGAGGTAGCACAGGCAGTAGGTCAGTAAATATAGGTGTCTGAGTGTCCTCAGTCACTCATGTCTGACTCCATTCTTGAAATAAACATATACTGAACCCTTTCGAACCAAAAGAGCCTGGCTGAGAACATACATATATAATAAAAGGCTTTCTCTTTCCATGATGTACTTACAGTTTAAATGGAGGCAAACGCTGGTAGAGAATAATTTTGAAATCTATATACCCCATATTCTTTTTGTAGGGAATGTAATTTTACCTTGCTACAGTAATACATGCACTTATGGGTAATCAGCTAGCAATGCATATATAACTTCTTCACTTTCCATTCATGTTTAGACTACTGCTACAGTTACTGCTGTGGGCTGATTATGATGGAAGGATAACTTAGACATACCTGTGATAACTTTGCACTAAAAGCTGGCTAAGCATTCAAATAACAAATCTGTAGTCACTTTAAAATCACTGAAACTAAAGTAGGGAGTTTAACATTTGATTGGATACATTGATACAATGCTTCAGACACTGTAGTGTAGGCACATCCTTTACACATAGTTCATGGTCACAACCACTCTTATTGATATGATGAAAATGAGCTGAAAGCCTTGGGAAGAGGGAGCTGAATGTTTCCAAATGATGTATGACCACGTTACAAAGTTATGGATCAAAAGTGTTAAGTTTAAAGGGCTTTTACATATTTCTTTCCTGAGAAAGTACATACAGAAAGAGTAGAAAAATCAGATAAATTAGGTATGTGATTTAGATTTTTTAAAAGGGCTACTAAGAGTCGTACAATACAGAAATATACTGTAAATCTTACCAATACACTGAAATAACCTATAAAAAACATGACTGTAGCTATTTGTGTTTCTCTCCTATAGTGTTAACAAATACAGATTGATGCATTCTATTTCTTGTGATAAAAACAACTACAGTGGCTGAAACGGTCAATTGTTAAAGGTGGCATTGATCAGGCTTGAATTCTAAGGGCCATCTGCCTTTACATCTGACAGAGAGATTCTGCAGCTTTGGGAGAGAAATGAGGATGCAGTCAGCTAGAGGAGCTGCAGCATCAGAGGAGAGATTGGTATCCAATGGAAGGAAAACATGCCTGCAGGCTCCTGGTAGCTGTTGCCCAGAAAGAGCAGTGGCAGCCACACTGAAGGTAGGTGAGAGGGAGAAGTGAGCTGCAGTGGCCGCAGAAAGCCTGAGCTGTGGAGAGTCTGACAGGCTTTTTGTTTTCAGATTCATTCTTTTTCAGGAGTGAGAGAGAAAGAGGAGGGAAAGTGAAATTAAATTTTGTATGTCTCTCTTCAAGGAAATATCGATGTAACGATGTTTATTTTCCTCACAATCGAGTGTTGCCAGAGGGAAAGAAAGGGGCAGAAGGAAAAGGACTGAAAACTGGGAGTATTACTGGCATCACCCGTTCCTGTATGGTGGAGGAGTAACAATGGAGAAATGAAATCCTTTCAGTGGAGCGGTAGAATTTCCATGTGATTATAGAGCAGGAAAAATGTAGTTAATAACTCTGCCAGATGGAGCTTCATCTGTTGGGGATTCACTTTAGAAATTGAGAAATTATTGGTAAATACTGGCTCTGTCTTTTTAAATTTAAGATCCTGGGAAATACTGACATCCAGTTTTGATGTTCAGCCAGGAGAAAGACTTATTTTGAGGGATAAAGGTGATAGAAATGTTAATTTGAGCAGAGACATCAAGAGCTATTTGCATGTTAATCAAGTCTGCATCAGCAAAGCCTCCAAATGCAGTGTGCATCAGCTGAAGTTCTCATATAAACAAGAACAGGTTTCTGCCTTGTGAATACTTGAGTGCAGAGCCATACAAAACTGAATCTTTTTGAAATGTAATCTTGGGCTAAGGCATTGACGAATGAGAGAGAGATAAGTTGTTGAATAAAAGATGGATCCTATCCTTAGATATGTTTGTGTTTCTGGGAGCAGGAACACTTTCCAAAAAAACAGTACCAGGTAAACCAGAGAGAAAGTACTGAAATTAACTTTTCTTGACAACACAGTATAGCAGTAGATATTAGTATATTGACAGACACAGACACCAAAAAAAGGGAAAAAAACCCGAAAGTTGTTAAATGACCATTAGGGTTGGATAGTTCGCTAGTTTCATACAGTCCCAAGAGTCATAAATCTACCCCTGACTTGCACTCAAAGTGCCTGGGAGGAGCTGTGGAGAAGGGGAGGTTTAGACTGGATATTAAAAAAAATTTTGTCATTGAAAGGGTTATCAAGCACTGGAACAGATTGCCCAGGGAAGTGGTGGAGTCACCGTCCCTGGGGGTATTTAAAAGATATGTAGATGTGGCACTTAGGGACATGGTTTTATGGTGGACTTGGCAGTGTTACATTAACGTTGGACTTGGAGCCTGGTGGTCTTTTCCAATCTAAATGTTTCTGTGATTCTAATTTGCTTAGTGTAATACGCATAACAATAGAACTGGAGCATACACATTGTTTCCTACATATATTTTCATAAGAGTAGACCTACAGTGTTAGATTGGTTGGGACCCATAGATCCTTGCTGTTGTCAAAACTGTACAAATGTACCCCTGTTGCCAGGTTCTCCTGGAAACACAACTCAGTGTGGCCCTGGGGGTTAGTTCACTCCCATGGTGCCACAGGCAATTGCTGCAACCGTCCTGCGCAGTGGTGTATGATCTGAAATTTACTTACTTGGTATGACAGGTATCTTGGGTGGGTAATGATTCCTATTCTAAAATCTGGAAATGTGCACCCAAATCAGAGCCCAGCCCAAACAGTTCAAAGTGGAGTGAGGTGGACCCAGGAGAACAGGGCACTTCTTGCAATTTGTTTACATGTCAGGTCTACACCTGACAGCTTGGCCGCTATGTGCAACAACTTCTTGCGCTGTAGCTTATACAAAGCTCTCAACATTACATCTGGTGTCCTTACAGAAGGAGTTGTTGTTTTAACTCTTCATTGTTTTCTTTATTAATTTGTGGTAACAAGTCACATGTATTCGTAAGTTGCAAAGCCTCAAGTCAGTCAGCACTACTATGGTTTTCATGACCTTCTAGCACCTGTCAAAAATGCTATGAAAAAGAAAATGTTCCTTTTGTTATCCAACTCATTCCAGATTAATCTGGGCAGTCTGAGACACACAGATGCAGCCAGGTATCACCTGTCTGGGTGATGCCCCAGGCAGGCTGTAGCCAGTGACAAATGACCACAAAGAGACTGCAGCAAGTACTGCTTCCTTATATAATCGCCTATCAATCTCTCAGCAGGGCTGTACCTTCAAGTAGCCACAAGCATCTTCATCCTACCTCCTAGAACACGCAAATTATACTTTCATTTCTGTGCTGTCATGGTTGTAGCTGGTATAGCACTGTGTTTTGTGTTTGGGATGAGAATAATGTTCATAATACAATGATATTTCAATTATTGTTGAGTAGTGCTTACACTAAGTCAAGGGCTTTTCAGCTTCTCATACTGCCCTGTAAGTGAGGAGGCTGGGGATACACAAGAAGCTGGGAGGGGACACAGCCAGAACAGCTGACCCAAACTGGCCAAAGGGATATTCCATACCATATGACATCACGCTGAACAATAAAACTGGGGGGAGGTGGCTGGGGGGCAGCGTCTGCTGCTCGTGTATAGGCTGGGCGTTGGTCAGTGGGTAGCGAGCAATTGCATTGTACTTCGCTTGTTTTGTATATTCTTGTATCATGGTTATGAGTTTCCCTTCATTTTGTTCCTGTTAAACTGTCTTTATCTTAACCCATCAGTTTTACCTTATTTTCCGATTCCCTTCCCCATCCCTCTGGGAGTGAGTGAGCATTTGCTGTGTGGTGTTTAGCTGCCTGCCAGGTTAAACCACTACACATGCCATATGCACTATGACACTAGTGGTCTTCAGCTAAGCTTCACTTTACTTCAGAAACTCCAGAAAAGTGTATGCAAAGCAGTAATTAAGTCATAAAGTCACAGGGGTTACCACAGAGGACAATGATGCGCAACGTGGATGCAGCCAGTCTGACTGAAGCAGCTGTGAAACGCAAGCCACTTTCTACCTCTCGGCCTCTAGACCAAGGCTTTCTCCTTGTGGCGATGAGAATAGGGATGCAGAAATAGTTTACCACTTGTAAGTATCTGCATCACAAAAAAATATGGTTATTTATCCACGTAGAATAGTCCCACTAATTTTCCATTGTTTGCTTTAGCAAATCAAGTTTTTCTTTTTACTGAACTTTGCAAAAAGGGAGGTCACTTGGTGGTGTCAAAATATTCATATACTTCACAATTTATCAATTTAGCTAAAGATAATTCAAATTCCGCTGCATGTGGTTCTGGATGCAAATATGAGGAGGGGCTTTCTTCATGGCCATAAAGAACTAGCTATTCCTGTTAAAGATGAAAACTAAAAGTAGATCAATGTAGATAAAAAAAGTAAAAAGGAAAACAAACACTAAACAGACAAGAGCTTCTATTAAAAAAAATCAGAAATGAAAGTGCTAAAGCAGTATATACATAGACAATATTTTAGAACAATGTATCTCAAGGAAATCCAGAGCTGCTGGAGCTCTGCACAAGTCTGTAGTATAGGAGCAAATGGTTCATCCATGATTGGTTTTATTCCTGAGGTGTGTATGGGAACCTGGAATCTTTGAAAAAAGGTAGGATAAATTTTACTGGGTGTGACAGGTACAGTGGGTGTATACCAATTCCTCTTCTACAAAACACTATCTGTAATGATGCTCTGAACGTATTTTGTACTTTTCCATTTTAAATATTAAATTCGTATCATTAGAATATTCTGTGACCTTAAAACTCCATTTTTATTTAATAGCTTCTCCCTCTCTCTCTGTGCACGTGCATATGTATCCATATCTATGTCTATATCTATCTCTGGACTTATATAGAAATAACTGTAAGGAGAGTTTCTTCAAAATGAAAGCCATAGCTAAAACCAGGCCTATAATTAAATTATTTATACATGTTTTAAGTACTGTTGTTTTCCTGTGAATGATCTTGTGAACTGTGATAGTCCAGGTGTTTGAAAAATGCTACCAATAGTATGGGACTTCTACACGGCTTCACTGGTTTGAAAAACTGAGTAAAATATTAATTTTCTTCCTTTTACCAAGACAAGCATCTTATTTTTCCATAAATACAAAGACGTCCCAAGAGAAATGAGAGTCTGTGCAAGCTGGTTCATGAGTTAGTCATTGAATATTTGCAGGTATACTAAGGCTTGAAGGCTCTGTACACGAACAGAAATTCAGTCAAGATATAGAAGTTAATAAGAAATTTTTGCATAGTTCAAAAGATTTTTGGTTAGTTATTGATAGCTATTGGTGAATATACAAGACATTAAAACATGCTTGTTCTGTCTCACCATGTTAAAGTTTAGTCCATTAGAAAATGTATGAATGCAATTGGGCTAAACCATAATCGAATGCAAATGTCCCCATATGTTAAGAAAAGATAATGATGGTCTCTAAGTTAGTATTCAAAAGTGAAATATATATTTTAAGACAAACACAGTTAATAGTAAAGAAAAAAAGGTTCTTACTCACTGTGATAAATAATTCACGCTCCTATATCTTTCTTAATGTCTTTTTAATTTCCTGTTTCTCCCTGTATATAATCCAAAAATAGATTCAGTATGTTTTTGAAATACTCCATACTTGTTAAAAGGGGAGTGAAGAGAATTGATGATGTGCATGTCTGTAGGGAAGCATAATAAGGGTCTATTCTGGGCTACTGAGAGACGTGGGTATAGATTCCTTAGGGAAAAATGTGTGAAGAAGGAGTTACAAATCTAAATGCTGCTAGTATGTAGATTAAGGATGTTTTCAGCAAAAAATAACCCCTATAAACTAAATTCTCCCTTGCAAGAAAAAAGGAGTTCAGATACCACTGGGATTTTGAGCCAGACTGGGACATAAATGGCTGTGCCAAGTATAATGCCAAGTCTAGGCCATATGCCAAATTTTACTTCTTTACTTATTCACCAAAAAGTATAAAGTGTCTCTGCTTAAGCATTTCTTAGTTCTCTGTGCTTCATCTAAAATAGTTTGTCAACATCTGCCATAATGTTCCTTGAGTCTTGGGTATAAGCCAATGAGATGGGAGGTTTTTGTATGTTCCCAGCCTGTACCCAGACAATGCTTTCAAAAGGCACATCTGTGTATAGAAAATAAAAGTCTTCAGTGTCCTCCTTCCATTTTCTGCCCACTATATATATATATATATATTTAAAATCTCTTGAAATGACACAGAATATAAACTGGAAACTGCAAATACTAAGTAGGAAACTAGGAAGGATGAAATGCATGTGAAGTACTTTTGTGGGAATAGATGGGTTAGTGTATAGTGACATAGATGACAGCTGATATAAGGCTACATTGTGATGTTTTGTATCCTCACCCAGATGCTTCCCAATTGGCTATAGAAATACACCACTTACATTCACTCCATGTCTTAACAGAGCTGAATGAACTGTGCTAAATCCAGCTTTCTGAACCTTTTGAAGGTTTGTAAGTGGCTAGCTTGCCTCCAGCGATCAGTTGCTTCAAGCCATTCCGTTTTTTCTGAGTGGTGAATTCACTCAGAAGAGCCCTTAAGTGCATGAAGATAACGCACTTCAAGGAGTGTGTGTGCCACATCTGCCCACTCCCTCACATCAGAGAAAGGAAAAGAAAACAGCTTATATTCAAAGATACAGAAAAAAAGTGCTTACTCATACCTTTACATTTTCTACTTGTAATAAAATACACAGATAAGGTCTATAAAGGTGGTATGCATATTGTGTGTGAATTAGGCTAGAACAGATATATTGGAAGAGACGAAAAGTTCACAGATGTGAGATGATTCTCCCCTTTTCTCATTCCAGTTTCTAATTTCTGATCCTAATTTTCTAACTCCCATTTTTTACAGTTCCATGGGCTGGCTTTTATCTCTGCATTTCATGAAAACTCCTGAGAGTGAATTCATATCTTCAGCATCTGGAAAGCCCTGAAAAAAGTAAAATATTTTAGCTTGCATTTCTGAGCATAAGGTACTGCTCACTCCCTCTTCAGATCAGGCAGTCACAGAAACAAGTCTTATATATTTTTCCCAAAGCAATATGTACTGTGTTCTTAAAATATAATTCCCAGGGCATAAATTTTGCTGATCTCATAGCAGTAGCATCCAGTTAATAGGTTAGAAGGAATGGAAGTCTTTGACAGAGAAAGCAGTAATGAAGAATAAATGAGAAACTACATTTTATGTAAGATTTTTATAAAACACACAATCTTCTTCTTGTTTCTGCACTCTAGACTTTAAAATTTGGTACTTATGAATAGCCTTGGAATCATTCCTTGAGAGTGCAGTGTTAATCCAAAACTATTCAGGCATTAAATAAGTCTCCAGCCTTGTTAATATTTCTACATGTGCAATATTGCAAGGCTGGAGTCTAAATATGTGGCAGAAGCTCTGTAAAAGTTCCACAAAATTTAGGTATAAGAAAGAAGGTACAAAAGTTAAAATCTGAATAGTAGCAAGTCAGTTTGCTGGTGTATATAAAAACTTTATGATTTCTGAACATGCAAAGAAATTCTGAGAGAAACCTTGAACGCTTGGATTTTATGACAGAAAAGAAGTTGTGAAATCTTATCAAACTGAAGTGGAAATTTAGTGTGGGTTCTGTTTAATTTGTATTTTACTATACTACTATGTGGTCCTTCATAGAGAATGAAGGAATAAAATACTTCAAGCAAAGTAAAAATAGTTCACTGTTCTGTAGAGCCTGACTGATTTTTAGTGAACTTCTTCAGGTGGGCCAACAGCCATCACAAACAGCCTTTGGAGTAGGGAAAGGGGAGCCTAGGTTTCTCTTGGTTTTAGTCTGATGGTATTTAGAAGAGAAAGAAGAGACCAATGGCTGATTACTTCATTTGTTTACGAGTTTTACATGTCGCAGCTAGCCATGCCTTTTGAATGTGAACTGCCGTAGAAAGAAAACGGGTTTTGAGCCCGCACCTGCGAGAGGCAGTGCTTCCCTATGCTTGGGCTTCCCTCTGCTGCTGAGGAGCCAGCCGCTTGCCAACAAGACGCAGCCCATCTAGCTCAGCTCTTCACCACTTCATAAGTCCTTTCGAGCCTTATGAGCATTACAGCAGGTCTCATACTGATAACAAAGGTTAAGGCAATCATCTCTTTCCCTTCGCAGATAAGGACTTGAATACTGCTTTTGCAGTCTCTCTCTTCTGTGCCACACAGAAAGATTTCTGGAGACTGCAGTTTCTCTTGGTTTAAACAATATTTATTAAATGGAAACACATGTATACAGTAGGTAAGTGAACATTTGCTGCACTTTGAAGAAGAGCTTGCTTCCCTTTTGTTTTGATACTGATATTCCTTGACAGAAGTCCTTTTAAACCACGCATAGGAAGAGAAACATGATAAAGGAGCTTAATCATTTCAGCTCACAATGAGCCATAAAACAAATGAATTCTTAATCATACTGCTTTATGCTTACTCATAGTTGCTACTGAGAGAAGAATGGAACAGCCTGCATTTGGACAGTGCTGTATTATTCCTAATTGCTGTCTACATATACTGAGATTGTAAAATCCCTTTGAGAACAGCTTTTAAAGAAATAGGAAAATCTAAGTGAAACTCCAAAGAACAGTGAACTCGATCCCAACTGACTTTGGTACATCTAACTTAAAGTTTGCAAACCATGCCTGTTTGTGAAAAGTTGTGGGGATTTTTTTATACGATGTGTGCCTGTTCAAGAGCTTTTCCAACAATTTGTGATAGCACTTGTGATACTATGCTTCTGTTCTTCTCTGCTTTTCCCTGCAGCACTTTGTTCTTTTCTTTCTTCCCCTTCTGAACTGTGGGTTACTTTTAGAACTTCATCACAAGCACCAGGCACTAAGCTCCAGTTAAAATACAAGGAGTAAACCAAGTAAAAAAAAAAAAAAAAAAATTTCACCTGTATTAACCTTAAATATGAGGGACCAGCTCATCAGATCCCATTTTTTAAACTGACTAAGCTCCACTGAAATGAATTACAGTGCTTTAAATTATTACTGTATGTATGACAACAAAAAGTGTTAATCACTGTTCCATTATTCACCTCAAATAGTGGTTGAATGCTACTTTGTAAATGTTGCAAGTTAAGTGTCTACAGCTTTTTGGGTGCTTCATCTCTAATCTATCTTCCTCCAAAATGTAGTCTTCATTGCAAGCTTTGGAAAATGCTATCCTGTACATTTAGATAGAAAATCAAGAGTGATTTGAAGGCAGATGTATTGAATATTATATTATACCAACTTTGTCCCAACAGGCAATGAGTCAGCCTCATTTATTTAAGACGGTAGGATTTTTTCCAACATGCCAATTTTCATACATTTTTATATACTGAAATCAAAAGAGCTCTAACACTTTTCTTAAGAAGGACTGCAGGGAAATCGTATTCCTTCTGCAGAATTTATTTATGCATTTTGTTAAGGTGAAAAGGAAATGACTATCTAATTTTCTCTGGTACACTTTAGAAGTCAGCCAATAGTCACATATACTTAGTACCACTTTTTGAGCTCCTTAGTCAGTTTTAATTTAGTCAAAGGTAAAACACAGAGACCTCCATTCACTATTGGCAAAATCTATGTTTTACTGAGCAGGGAGGCCCAGCATTTACTAAGCTGGCCTGTTGCTCTGACTTGTTGCCAGCTACTTATGTTCCTAACTTACCTCAGGGCATCAGCAGTTATGTCTCATCCTGCTCCTTATATTGCTGAACAATACTACTGCCATCCCTTGCACTGTGTCATCTCACAGTACTTTGTTTACTTCAGATTATAAAAAATAACATAGAGAACTAAACTGATCCCTTCAGTCACAGGAAACTTATCTGAATTCCTTTCTCACTCAAATCATACAAAACTCTTAAATAGCTTCTCATTTTGTCATACCCCTCAAATACTTTCACACAAGACCTCCTTTCCTACTCCTGTTCTTTCATGGTTTTAACTCTTGCAAGTCAGAAGGAGGAAGAACCACACGAGGTGTTACCTGTTGCCAGTCTTTATGAGCAGCAAGTAAGATGAAGGTGTCTGTACTGATGTACATGCAGTCTTCTTGGGTAAACTGAAGACTGTTGTTAATTTGGCTTCCCCTGCAAGTTTTTAATGCCAACTTTCTTTTCCTCCTACTCATTATACCACCAGTGCTGTCTGATTTTAAGATAAACATTGAGATGGGATAAGGAAGAGAGGTGAGAACATGTTCACAGAATCACAGAATCACAGAATGGTAGGGGTTGGAAGGGACCTCTGTGGATCATCTAGTCCAACCCCCAGGCCAAAGCAGGGTCACCTACAACAGGCTGCAAAGGACCTTTTCCAGGCGGGTCTTGAATATCTCCAGAGAAGGAGACTCCACAACCTCCCTGGGCAGCCTGTTCCAGTGCTCCATCACCCTCAGAGGGAAGAAGTTCTTCCTCATGTTCAGACGGAAC
>Ga0065711_1027949_pt1 | contig 44695 bp, 28 predicted proteins | sample Hoacrofraction12_FD_59098 | JGI IMG/M metagenome (GOLD analysis project Ga0065711, IMG submission 59098) | Hoatzin crop microbial communities from Cojedes, Venezuela - Epithelial fraction 12 v2 (version 2) | ecosystem: Host-associated > Birds > Digestive system > Esophagus > Crop | place... | reverse complement strand
CCCCCAGTCTGTTTGAAGAGATGTGAATTTTTGATAGATAATAATAAATATTTCTTCTATTTCATGTGTATTAGTCTAAAAGGACTTAAGCTGAGCAGAGGTGACACGTGGTTTTGAGTGGTAAAAACAAAATTCTAGACTTTGATCATGTTTTATGCCTTCAATTTAGCTTTGAATAGCTAAAACTTTGCAGTTTAGTAGTAAAGCAAGTAAAGCAATTTAGTTTAATTTCCCAAATCAGATGTTTACATTTTTTTTTTAGCAGGTGCAACATTAGTATTTGAGAAATATGCTATACCTGACACTTAATGCCAGCTAAGTGCCACATAAACTTGACCTACTTTTAGGACTTCGGGATGTCTTGGATTTTTGAGATCTGGCACCTCTGTCTGACCTCCGGAATATGCTGATGTCCTTTCATTGGAAAGCATGCTGGGCAGTGTGGCTTCAGAGAACCTGATTTTCCTGTTTGTGTGTGAACTGCCTGAATATATTTACTCAGATTGGAACTGGCCAGCGAGGGGGAGCAGGGGTTTCCTGTACAACATTGCTCTGCCCACCATAGTCCTAAGGCTGACATTGCTGATGGATCGCTCTGTCTGAGGCTCTTTCAGCATGATCTCCCCTCTAAAAATATCCAGCGAGGAGCTACTTGGCTTTTGATCAGTAGTGACGACAATATTTCTTGTGATCTATTGACAGAACAGACTTGGAGCAGTGATGGTTGTCAGTGAGGAGCCAAAGACTTTGCAGTATAAATTGCTTTGCATTTTTTTTTTAATTGTATATCTGGTGTCCAAAGCAGAGAAAGAGATCTGAGATACTGCTAATAGCAAACCAAAAAAGGTTGAGGGAGGAAGGTGGGGACAGGGAGACAGGCTGGGAATCACGACTGCTGTGTTGTCAATGAATAGGAAAGATGCTAATTCAATCTTTTAGCATAGGTGATTGAGCCAGTCTAACGGTTTCTCGTAAACACTTTTAGAAATCCATTTTTTTGGGAGTGTTTTATTTACCAAAGTATGCCAGATCTAACAGGACATCTTGCACAGATAACAATAAGCAAAACACAGTTTGAACACGTTTAAGAAATACATGCATGCCTGTATTCTACTCGTATGCTATTAAGCAGGTATGGAATTAGCTGCACGTGTGTCAAATGGTAGAATTCCTCTCTTGCATGGGTATTACATAGTTTGTACGTCAAACTCAAAAGCGATGTAATTCTGTATTTTCCCCCAGGCAAAACTCTATTGTACTCTTGTTGAATTTGGTAACAGAAATCCAACTGATTCAGCCAGAGACCTGTGCTTTACAAGATGTACCTTAGTGAAAATATTTTTTTTCTGTTTATTCAACCTTCTTTCACTTGACTCTTCAATAATTCCACAATCTAATGTTTGTCATGACACAGTTGGGATTTTTTTTTTGTTTCCGTTTTGTGTTTGTTTGGTTGTGGTGTATGTGTGTGTTTTTGTTTTTTTTTTTAAAGTAAATTACAGGTATTGCAGTGTTATCGTAAACAGGCAGGATGAGTAATCTCAGCACTAGTTTATATTTTTTTATACTTTAGAACTTGTAAATTTTGCCATACTGGATTAAATGGTTGTTTTCCAGATTTGATCAGTACATGAGTTCCAGATGGGGGGAAAAATGGTGGAAGAAAAAAATCAGTGCCAGTCCTTACAGACGTATCCTTCCTGATCTGTAGAAGAGTAAAGCTCTGAAAGTAAAGGATTTGTTTACCTGATCCTGTAGTGTGCTTGTCAGTAAATGATATTGCTCTCTAGGAAGTTGTATAGACCTCTGAAACAAGTAATTAAGTTGATGGAAATATGTGTTCTTGGGAATAAAGCAATTATTTCTCCCCCTTCCACTGTTTTTAAATTCACTTATTCGTAATGTATTTAGCATGCCTGCAGTAAAATACCAGGACTGTAATAAAGAAGCAAGGACTCCTGATTTTTGAAGGACTTTAATATTCGCATTGTAACACTTAAGTATCCATGTTTTTAAAATATTTTTCTGATAAATCTTTATTTAAATATGGTCTTTTGGTTCTACTTTGGATTAATAACTACATTGTATTGGCAGGTGGCCAAAATTAAGGGGTTTTTTTGTCACATGGTTTTACTTAGGAGTGTGTAATTTGCAGTGCTGTGCAATATAGTCATATTTTTGCTTAGCAAAAGAGAATGAGCGGTTGATATGAAAAAGTGGAGTTGAGCAGGAGGAATGGGACAATTGGAAAAGTGAGGCAGTCTCTAAAATTGAAATCAGAGGGAGAGTGGGAAGGAAAAGTGCGGTTGCTCTTGAGGTTACAGAGTTTAAAGTATTTCCCTCACTGTTCTACCTGTTGATCTGCTTTCTGAAATGCATTAGTCCTACACAGTGGACTATAAGGATCCAGGTGAATCAGTACTATATATAGTCTCTTGAACTGTTTGTCTCTAGAGAAGTAGGTGCCAGGTTTCCTCCCCTGTGCACATTGAAGGTGATACTATTTTGTACTCTTTTTGGTTCCACTCTTCTTTCATGCTTATCTACCTGTCCAGGGAAACCATGTGCTGGTAAATGTGTTGTGCCTGTTAGGTCGTTGTCACCCTACAAAGAAGCTGTATTGGTGTATACACTGAAAGTAGGGTTAATGAGATTGTTGGACTTTTTAATGATTTAGTCTTCAGGTTTGGAATAAGCTGTTGGATGTTAGGTTCAACTTTTTCTATTCATCTGAGGATAGAAGTGCAAGCTGCGGATACTGAGAACACATTTAGAAATACCCTTTCTTCTGTAGGTTGTCAAATGCGCATATATTAATATGTGGGATATTGTTGTTTGAAAAAAAGTTGTAAAATAACAAGGAGAGAGAATTTAAACTCTGTAAATGTCCCTTCTTATTGCTAGGAAGTGTGGTAGCCACCTGAAACTCAGGTTACAGGAAGTTCTTTACTTTTTTAAAAGAAAAATATTTGTTTTCTTACAGTGAAGCAGTGAGACTACAGCGCTTAATAACAGTTGCAGTACAACTGGATTTCGTAGATGTTATAAGAGAGGTAGACATACTTCAGGGTGTGTGTCAAGCTGGGAGAAGACACGTAGAACTGTGGTGTGGGCTTTCAGTGGCCGCTTCCAGTAAGCGGTAGCTACAGCACCTCAGACTGCTTGTGTAGTTCATCAGGAACCTTGCCTGTTGGAGTAGTAGGAGTTGAGACATAGTTTTGGGTTTGGATCAGCTGAGGGATGAAACATCAGTGCGATAAATCCTGTGCTACTTCGGTGGAGTTTGAGGATACCTAAAATAATTTAGTTTTGTATTCTGTTCCCTTCAATGTGCAACTTGTAGTAGTTTGTGTGAAAGGGTTAGAGACTTGTGATTTATTTCACAATACCAAGTTTTAGATATGAAGTGTATTTCTGAAGCACAGCTACACATACGCATTTCACAGGAACAGTTGGAGAAAGGAAGGCCAGCACAAAGCTTTTTCTTCTTTGCACATGAATCATTTTAGAGCTTCTTCAAAAAGGTGACGTACCCTGCTGAATGGATTTATAGAACATTGTGTAATGTTTCTGATGTTTTCATCTTCACCTTTTTCATATACATGTGAAGAATAAAAAGGGACTTGCAGTTTAAAGTCTGAGCATTTATACATCCAAAACTTTTGAAGTTTGAAGATATATGCAGAGTTTTTAATAATACCTTAATAAGACATTCAACTATTACCCAACACATAACAGACGTATAAAGCAGTACTGCCTCTTAATTATTTATTTCTGTCAGACAGGCTTCCTCTTTTGTAAAGACTTTTTGTTCTGTTGTCTTGAAACAGTCATTGATGGTTTAAATAGAATACCATGGGAGTTTCTGTGACCCCATGAATTCTGTTGTTGCTGCTTTCTTTTTTTTTTAATTATTTTAAAGATCTGGGGTCTCTCCTGCTTTCTGACAGGATGTGAATACTATCACTTGTTAACAAGTGTGCAAGTGTGCATGGGTTATATATTGCATCCCTCTACAGTTTATGATACTACTTTACAGCTGAAATAAGGTGCAAAAAGATGTTGTCAAGGGGCTGACGCTGCTGCCTCTACGTGCAGGCTAGCTTGTGGTGGAATGCCCCGGAAACTCCTTCAGTCATCCTGTTTGCAGTTCTCATTTCAAACTTTATTGTTGTTCTACTTACGTGACACCAAACTTCTCAACGTTTGAGTGGAAGTGTTCTTATTGATACTGAATTTCAGTAGGCTAATTTTGTTGTGAAACCGGAGCTCAGACCTCAGTTACAACAGGACCTTGAAGCTAGTCATAAATATCCCAGTGTTTCCCACCTTGAAATAAAGAGTGAGCTCAACACCTCGAAGTTAATCCGTGAGTTTTCACAAGCAATAACAAACACAAGAACCACAGCCAGGACTATGCTTCAGCAGTCTCTGCCTATGCAGAGTGCATATAACCATGTCCCTCCCAGGGCATGTTTAGAATATTGTGGAAAGACCATATGCAAGAACGCAGATGGACTAACAGACTGTAATGTTAATTTATCAATCATCTAAGCAATCAGACATAGTGGTGGCTCTTTATTTTGCATGACATCAGTGTTTTGACTACTTGGGTCACAACCCTGTTGAACTGGTGCTGTCCAAAACATACTCACATATGGTCCTCGCGCTGAAAAGTTCAAAAACCTAGGTAACGCAACTGCTGAAGGAAAAACAAGTCTAGAGAGAATGGAAACAGGTCAGGTACAAGCATGAAAATGGATCCTGGTTGCTTCTGTACTCTGTCTCCTAGAATATGTAGCCCTTTCTGTGTTGCTTAAGCAAATACTTGTCTCTTGTTATACTGCTTTCAGTGCATGGATGGCATAAAACTAAATTTTGCCTGACTTCGTATGACTTTTTCCCAAGCAAGTAACAACATGTTTTATGTTATGCAAGAGGCTTATTTATACAAAATGTCATTACTGAGCTTGTGTCTCTTCAAAAAAATGAAAATAAGTAAAAAGGGAATCATTTGCAGGGGAAGAAAGAAGGGGGGAGGAAGGTAAACTGTACTAGGTCCCTTCTCCATGAGAAGTTTAAAGAACAAAACCAGATTTTGCTATTGCAAGGATAATGAAGCTGTACAGAGTATTAGTGTGTACTCTGCTGCTGGTCCCTTACTACAGCATTAATACTACTGTATTAACACAGATTATATAAGGAATGGTATTAAAACTCATTTATGAGCAAGAGTCTGTTGCTGTTGTTTCATCGTGTACTAAGAGAGAGAAGTGGACAGACAACTTCTGTTCAAGCCTTGTTTTGGTATCACTAAGAATTTCTTTCCAGTCCTTTCCTTTTATGTTTCAAGGGAAAAGAAGCAAAGAGTCTCAGTTAGAGCAGGAAGATGGGGGACGAATGTTTGAATTTCCTATACTCATCGTCTGTCTTCTTCAAATAGGAGTCAAGTTGATGTTGAAGTGATTCAAGATTCTTTCAGCAAAATAATTAGCATGGATAAGCCTTAGAATATTTGGACAGTCTCTCGGCAATTTTCTCTCACTTTCACAAAACATTAAATACTATTCTAATTCTTGTTTGTCTTTAAAATGTCTTGGAGCTTTTAAGAGGATTTCTCAATAGTGGTCTTTTGTGACATGATTTCTCTTGACATTCATTTTGTAAGGAGAAACAAACAAAACACAAAAGAAACAAAAAGGAAATAAAAGGGCAAGGGACCAAGGTGGCTCAGTGTCATAGGCCTTGACTCAGTGGATCAGTGGATCATTCTTTGCACTTTGTAGGTTAGGTAGAAGTTGCCTTTATCACTTCGTGTGTTTAAATGAAGTAAAATATCACAACAAATACTGGTAATGGCTTGGATGGCAAGAATGTATAATGATGTTTTTGGCCGTATTATGGGTTGTATTTTTGTTCTGTAATAATTTACAGGTAGTAAATACAATACACAATCAAAAATACATTTAATGCAGTATTAATTTGAAAAGTAAAATTTGTTAAACTTAACAAATTTCATGGAACATCAGTTGTAGCTTTTGTAGTTGCTGCTATTTCAGTTAAAATAATAATTAAGAAAAGGTTTGCTGAGCAGAATTTATTTAATTTATCGGAGAAGTCTGATTTTCACAACTGCTCCATTTATATGCTATTAGTCAGCCTTGATAGCATGGTCTATTGAAATGCACAGTGAATTTTAGAACATCTGTCCTCTAGTTATTCTAAATGCTAGTATTCTAAATGCATGTATGTAAGGTGATTACTCCTTATGTTTTTATACATTTGTATTCTAGGAACTGCTCAAAGCATGTCTTTGTTTCTCTTATTCATTGCTCCTCTAGGTTGTCAGATTACAATCAGCGAGCCTTGTGTAATTAACAAACCACTAACACCTCAAAAGAGTAAATACAATGTGAATGACAATGGTATTTCCTACAGATATAATCTGAAGAGAAATTTCAGTTTAAAAAACATAGTTTCTAGGAGATAAATTTGTTTACCAATATGTGTGCATATAGCAGAGTGCATTATCTCCTTTTTCCCTCGTAGAGATAACTTTTTTCTTTTGTCTGCTCAGAGGATGGATAGACTTTGAATCTTCTTTTTTTTCTGCTTCCAGTAGACTGTTCCACAGTTGGGCACCCTTTCCTGACAACACTCAGTCTCCTGCTCTCATGAGCCTTGCTCTAGGCTTCATTGCCTGTGTTTTCAGTTACTAGCTGGCTTGTTTTGGGTAGTGTTTTTTGCCAAGTTAAGGCACAGGCTGTTGTTAGTGACAGAGAACCGGAGTTCACGCCTCATGACCATGGTAAGATGAAATTCCGTGGCATGTCGTTACCAGTCTGTGACTATGAAGCTGTCTCAGGATGGTTCCAGTGGGGCTTTTCCTTCTATTCCTGTGTGGACTTTGTTAGAGAGGCAAGAATGTGTCTGATCAAATGCTAATAAACAGCTGACTTGGGCTTTGGAATTAGCTTGTAGGCAGCAGTATATTTGCTCACTGAAGAGTGTAGGAGTTTGTACTGATCCACTTTGTCATGGCATCTGCCCATCATCTATGTTAAAAATTCAACTTTTATACTAGTTGTAAGAGATTTAAAGTCTCTAATACTTATCTTTAAAAGGTCATGGCGATCAGGGGAGGTTCCTGAGCACTGGAGGAAAGCAAACATCCTTCCTGCCTTCAAGAAGGATGATCTGGAAAACTACAGGCCAGGCAGTCTCACCTCAGTCACTGGGAAGGTGATGGAGCAAATCCTTCCGAAAGTATTTTCCAAACGTGAAGGATGAGAAGGTGATTTGGAGTAGTTGGCATCGATTTATGAAGGAGGAGGCATGGTCTACCAGACTGATAACCTTCTACGATGAGATGAGTGTGGTGGATGAAGGGAGAGCAGTGAGTGTCATTTATTATGACTTTATGTGAGACTTTTAACAGTCTCCGATAACATCCTCATAGGCAAGTTCCTGAAGTACGGATTAGGTAAATCGACAGTGATGTGCACTGAAAACTGGCTGAACTGCTGGGCTCAGAGTTGTGGTCAGCAGGATGAAGCCCAGCTGGAGGCCAGTCACTACTGGTGTACCCCAGAGGTCGATACTGTGTCCTGTGTTGTTTAACATCTTTGTTCATGATCTGGGTGATGGGACAGAGTTACACACAGCAAGTTTGCAGATGGTACAAAACCGGGAGTAGTGGCTGATATGCCAGAGGATTGTGCTGCCATTCAGAGAGATGTTAACAGGTTGGAGAAAAGAGCTGACGGTAACCTTGTGAAGTTCAACAAAGGCAAAATGTCAAGTTCTGCACCCGGGCTGCAATAATTTCTTGCACCAGTGCATGCTGGGGCCAACTGGCTGGAAAGCAACTTTGCAGGGGAAAATCTGGGGTTCCTGGTGGACAAGTTGAACATGAGCCAGCAGTGTGCTCTCCTGGCAAAGAAGGCCAAACAGCCTCCTGGGCTGCATTAGGAAGATCATCAGCACGAGGTAGAGGGAGGTGACTCTTCCGTTCTACACAGCACTGATGAGGCCGGATCTGGAGAGCTGTGCACAGTTCTGCTGCATTTCTAGAAAATTCACAACTGTTCTTTGACTTCTGCTTTGGTGTCTGCATTGTCTCAAAAAGGTTCAGACATTAATGGGCTGCACTATCAGTTTAACCGTTGCTTACTGTTGAGTGAGGAGCAAGGCTTTAAACTGGGAATGAAAGCTGTTTGAGACCAGGGAAGAGTTTTGGGTATGGGCCTGATGTGTTCCTGTTGGCGCTTGCATTTAACACAGTAGGCAACTGCTTTTTCTGCAAATGGGAGTCTGTGTGCGGTTTTCAGGTTGAACATTGGATGCGTTAGTCATCGCAAGGATGTCAGTTGCATTGTGCTTGTCCAGTGTGCAGGAGAAGTTTCTCTGCAGGAAGACGCCGAATGAATGTTCTGATGCTGCCTGAAAACTTAGACATAGCAGGATGTAAAGGAGTTCAAAGCTTTGCATGGTTTCTACTAGAGCCCCTATGGCTGCAGTAGCGGTGTCTGTTGGTGTAGCACCGTTGAGCCTTGCCTGAGACCAGTTCTTCTACATTCAAGAGCTAGTCTCCTGAAATCCAAAATTCACAGTAGCTAGGGCTGGATCCCTGAGGAGGTGTCATAAGGGTATTTCAAGAGCTTCATTACAGTTTTCTCCGAAGCAGACACTGTATGATTTTGTTAGCAATTGGTCTTCATTTCGTTTCACCTGTCACTGATATGGCAGTCTACTTTCAATAAAGTGATGTGTATGTCTCAAATTACTGTGATACTGGAACTGGCGTAGTGTACGTAGCATGCTCCCTTTCTACTATTGCTCTTGGGGTACCCTGGACATCTTGATCCATGGGGTTTTTTATTTGCTTTCTCAGCAAAAACAGGGAGGGATATTTGCAGCAAAAGGCCAGTTGTCTCTGGTTGAAAAGCTGCAGATTAATGGCTTACAATTTCAAACTATCCTAAAAATAAACACTTCACAGTTGAAATTTACATTTCAGTGACATCATTGATGATAGGAAATGCCTCTTTAATATTCAGATTGTAAAATGTTTTTTCTTTTTTTTTCTTTTATGATGAAGCATCTAAAATGAGCTATTGTTTTCTGCTTTGTTTCGAGGAAGTTGCTTAAATCTGCACAACTGCTTGAAACACCCTGTATTTTCAGACTTATGGGTTGATGATAGCCAAAAATTAATGCTTAATCTTTGAGCACATTTGTCTTGGACCTGGAGAGCATGAACTACTGAGATCTGAAAAGGTAGTTCCTCATTACATAATATGGGAAGCTGCATCCTAATACCATCTCAATCAAAAAGTCAGAAGGAAGTTTTGTAATAGAAAGTTCTTTTCATATTGTGTATGGACAAGGTGTGGTGAGAAAGGAGAAGTGGCTGGGCAAATGATGGCAAATTGCATGATTAATACTGCTTATATTGAGAGAACATGAATAAAATTTAAATTTAAATTTATAAAAAGGAATCCATGTGACACTAAAGGTTTGCTGTATTTTACGGTGTTGCATAGATGGGTGATGTATTATTTTGCTGTCTGTCTTCAGGTTTGGTTTATTGTCTCGTAAAGTAAGTGAAACATTAAATTTTACAAAGCTCTGGAGTTGTGTGGTGGAAACTAGATTCCCCTGTCTCCTAATAGCGGAGTATTAATTGTGATGTGTTTTTCTAGTTCTTGTTCCTACAGACACAGAAGTCCTGGGCTAATTGAAAGAGATGAGCAATCTGATCACACAGAATGAAACCAGAATTGATCCTCTAATGCATTGGTTTTGCATTCTTGCATAAACCTTTTTGTACCAGTCTGCACTGATTACAGGCTTGAGTTCTGGCCCGTAAACTCTCCCAAACTTTATGATTATTATAATTCTCTTCTGAGTTGTTTCTTTGTGGGAGCAAAACCTCTAGAGGGTGCCAAAAATGGTTTTGGTTAAAGAAGCTGTTAGGTCCTGTACTAGTGCTGTCAAATGTGCAGAAGTGCAGGTTAGAGTTCAGTTCCTGAAAGATCTTTCTGCTCTCAGTACTTCAGGTGCCTTAAAAATGCCTGCTCCTTCAATTCTGGTTCTCAAGTCTTTCTACTCTGTGATTATAGCCTTTTTTGTAGGTTTTTTTTTTTTTTTTTATGCTAGGCACTAACTGTAGGATTGGCAGTACCGGGTTTAGATGTTTTTTTTAAAAAAACCCCACACTTAATCTTTATTCCTAATTTCTCCAAATGGGAAGAATACATGATGATTCTAATGTCACACAGAGCATACGCTAAGATAAATACTCTTTCTTTGACCAAGGCTTCCTGTGACAGCAGGGTCTACATATCTAAAAATTAAAGATTTTCCCATTTCTTTGTAACTCTCAGTCTTGCCCAATATTGTAGCCTTCACTTCGCCGGGTTTTCAAAAGCCCCAGCTAGCTTCAGGCACACACTGCATTTAAAAGAAGAAATTAAAAAAAAAAAAGGAGGGAGGGAGAGGAGGTATTCAATAGTGGGGACAGGTACAGGGTAGAAGCTCCAGGAACACTTACCCTAAATAGTTACTCCTAATTGAATTCTTGACATGTCGCCACACCAGACTAGACCAGATTTTTTTAAGAAACACTGTTTAATAGCAGTTAAACATGTGCAACATGACAAAATATTGCCAGCTGGACTATGTATCAAGTGGTGTCACTGCCAATCAGCTGTAGCTAGCTAGTGGTGAAGAGGACGCTCTCAGAAGCAGTAGGCTAGTAATTATTCCTGCTGCACCTTGTCAGAGACGTGAAATTTTCTTTGTTTCTTGTATCTCTCTGTATAGGTGTATACCTGGATATGTTCACATATTTTAGTTCGAAATATTCCTAGAAATTCTTCGCAACTGCAGCCTTGTGCACAACCTCAACAGACTTAGAGCAGTTGGAGGCAGTAGTGATGTGTGTCTTTAAAAATAAGGTGGTATATCAAAGTTGGATTCGTCAACACAGATTAAAAATTGGAGAAGAAGTTTCTTAGTGGTTTTATAGGTGTTTGGAAGCTTCTACTGTAAGATATGATTGGGGCTTTTCTTTATGACCTAGGACCATATACCTCAATGTATGGGAAATCTTTGTATTCTGGTCAGCACAATCAAATCCTGTTCATATTTACTCTCAAAATTCTGTTGTCATCAGTGGGACTATTTACATGAGTGAAACTCATGGAGTTTGTTTCCGCACGTCAAAACCAGTGGGATTTGCCCCAAATGATATGATATAATAAATTTGATCATATATATGTATTAACATTTGTAGTGGTTCATGATAAAGATCAGTATTTAGTCTACAGAAATCGTACTGCGTATAAATTAATTACATCACCTGCCTGAAGAGGACTTCAAGAACACTGGAAAATTATGCGCCTCAAAAAAACGTCTTAAAAAAAAGTCAGCGTATATTCTTAGCTGGAGATGCTAATTTTGAATAGAGTGCTAGGTAAACATGCTGAAAACAGTAAGAGAAGGCTAGCTAAAGAGAAAAGGTTATCCCAGTAAAATACAGATTTGTTAGAACGGCAAGACTAATGGATACGACTGATAGAATTAATAGGTTTTACAAAAAAGTTAAAATAGTTTTATTTATGAAACTAGTCATGACAGCGCAGAGAAAATCTGATGCCATTTCTAGCAAAGAGCAAAACTTGGGGATTAAAAAAAGGGAGGAGGGATGAATCTGTCCCAGACAAAATCACACGGTATGCATTGGATTAAAAATTAGTTGAATGATCTGAAAAAAAAAAAAAAAAAAGTTTAAGGATCTTTACCCATCAGTGCAATCAGCTGAGATGCTGCAAGTGCATTGAGAAGGGTCTTACTGGAGTGAATCATGATCTAGAAAACACACCTGCAGAAGATGATAAAGAAGCTTAAGCTATCTTCTTTTGCCAGCTGAAGGGAGTAAATTGATTGTAGTCTGCCAGTACCTCACAGGGAAGCGATTTCTGTTGGAGGGCTTTTTAATTTTGTAGCAAATGAAACAATGAGAGTTGGAGTTGGTGGCTAATATTAAACCAATTGATTTTGGAAATGAGTTTAGACTTCTAATATTGTTTGTAGTTCATCATGGAAATCTGTCAAATGACAGCAGTCTTAATAAGTTTACTGAAGGCTACATATATATTTAAAATATGTCAATAGATTGATAAACTATTGTGCATATCAGATCAAGTGATAGTATTTTCTGGCCTAATTAATTCATTACTGAAGGAATGTATTTCAGAGGTTATTATTTAAATTGTTCTCAGTTGCTCACTAGTCTGTAGAGTACTGGTTGTATATTCTGCCCTTCCTTTTGAAAAAACACTTGACACTCATTTATTTCTAGCTACATTACCAATGGTAGTATTACTGGTTATATTACTGATGGTATTACTTATATTACGACTGGTTCTGGGATGGTTCCAAGAGAATCATATATTTATAGATATAGTAAATCCTGGTTTAATTTTTTTTTTAAAATTTCCTGATGCTGGAATGTAAGAATCTTATCAAATTTGAAATCATGAACAAAATCTTATATGCAGCCCTAAGGACCTGGCTCTTTCTCCATCTGAAACTCATAAACTATCAGAATTCCTTCTTGCTGTCTAAATATTCCTCAAAACTAGCACCAGAAGACAAATTGCAGCATAAAATTGCCTTTTCTGGTTGTTTCTACGTTTTTACTTCTATCCCCTTCTTAGGAGTATAATGAAGAGTTTGGTTTAAATAGAATCCATGCTAATACACAGTAAAAGGTACTGGAAATACACTTTTGATGATGCCCTATTTGCCTGTTTTGGTCTTTGTTTGGAAATATATCTTAGAATATTAATGGTCATAAATGTCTGTTCCAAATTTTGGCTGACTTGCTGCATAATAAATGTAGTAAGAGTTTTTTTAGAAAGAAAACAGAAGAAGTGTAACTGGTAATAAATTTTGCTGAAGCTGGAGTTAGTTTTGTCTCTACTGCAGTTATTTGTCAAGCTACAGCGGTGAATTTCTCCATAGTGTGTGTATGATGTTAGCAAATAAGACTGAGGAACTTGGGGAGACAGAGCTTGGTGTCATATTATGTGAGTTTGTTGTAATGAATGTTTGTGATGACTTTCTGAAAGTCATTTTTAAGGCATTTTAATGCCTTAAAATGATGTCATTCTGTTCAGATACCGGCACAAGCACCCCTGTACCTTAGCATAAGGATTGGTCCATAAGGTGCTTTCCTGTCGTCATAACTTCAGAACTTGTTCCTAAACCTGACTCTACAATCAATACAGACTTAGTAAGTATTTTGATACTTGGCAATACCTAAATATCCAGATACTTAAAATGACACGTGCCACGTACTTTCTTAACATTAATATAAACAACTAGTATTACGAAGCTTGAGCTCTTCCGTGCATCAGTACAGTATAGGCTTGGACAACTGGATGGAACATGGGTTTTGAACGGCTTTAAAATGTGATGATACTTGTTTTTGTAATTCAAGAGTAAGCGTGCCTCTTCTGCAGCTATGACTACTTGTCTGACTGGCACTTCTGAAACTTAATTTAGGCTTCTCAGGTGTGCTAATTAAACTTTATTAATTTTTAATGTCTTAACCATGTTATGAAGAGCAAGAGAGCAAGTGTTTATGTTTTAAAGAGGAAAAAGACAAAAAGGGATTGATATTTCTAGTTGGTTTGTCTCCAAATCCATTTCTCAAGAAAAAAAGATCACTCCCGAAGATTGCAGTAAAAACCACAGACAATTTTTATAAAATCCAGCTGTTACAGACTAGCGAGTAGCTTTTGGTTTTTAGCAACCTAGACACCTACAAACTAAACTAGACACCTACAAGTTAAGCTTTCATTCATGAGTTTTAAGGTTTCTCTTTTCCAAGCCTTGATGTGTCTCATAGTATACCATTGGATTTTTATTTATTGAGGATAGAGAATTATATGTAGGGTAATTTGTATCAATTTTGATAGACAGAGATAGGTGTATTAGCAATAGAAAGTGATCGCTCTCTCTTGATCATGAATTTCTGTCATATCAGTCTAGTGTTAAGTCCTTATATCCTGGCATTCTACTCTTGATAGTGCTGATTAATAGGTAATATTTTGTTTCTACCTTCTAGTCCATTTCCCAGTGTTTATATCTACCTGTGTATTTTGTTGTTTGTCAAGAGTGAGTCTTGTTACTTTGTTGTTATTGCCAGGGAGGGGGTACTTAAACATCTGGTCCTACCATCAGATAACTGCATCATGATGTCATTTACCTCTGTATGAGGAAGAACAATCTAAATCTCTGAGGTATTGAAGAAAGTCCTGGAACTATGAAATCTAATTGGTGTGTGCGTGGGAAATACTTGTGAGACTTCTGTGGGTTTTTTGTTGTGGAGTTCTTTTTGGTGTGTTGTTTTGGTGTTTTTTTTTTTTTTGAGAGAGACTTTTGACATGGGGATTGAAATTGAAGAACTTGAATTATGACTGTAGTAGTGAACTCAATTTGTACTAATTTTATTTATTTTTTTAGTATATTATTTTATAGTGTATGATTTCATTAATATGTTTATAGCACAATAAAATATACATACAGTGTTTATAGTGTCTTATCATACTTAAGGTGGAGACATTTTAATTTTACTAAATTCCCCACAAATGTTTCCTCTGACAAGGTAACTTCTTGCGATTTACTTTACTAAATACCTTGTCAGAGGAAGCATTTGTGGGGAATTTAGTAAAATTTCAGTGGTTAGAAATGTTTCTCAGGAAGTTAAGAGTACCTGTTACGAATAAAGGGGAGCTTGTCAAACAACATAATTTTGTAACTTGTAGTGTTGCATTTTTTTGCTTCCTAAATAAAGGAAAGGTGTGGGCGCTTTGAGGGCCTTTGTCCAGCTCGTTCCAAGATAGAACGCATTAGTCTTTTCAATCCTGATTTCTCCCAAAATATGATGGTAATTGGTTGTTGTGTTTTCTCTGAAGAGTAGTGACCAATGTAACCTAAGTACCTTTAAATTATGCAGAAATGATTTGTTGTTTGATGATACGTAGTTTAGAAAAAGGTAATTCTTGTAAGAACATAATGACCAGAACTGTCACTTTTTTTGTAGTTTTTAATCATTTACACTTGTAAATTGAAATGGATCAGATAATGAGGCTTCAGTATTTCTCCCTCAATTGTAGTAGTGACAGCTCTTTAGTGAACTAGGAGTTCAGAAATAGAGCATCTCGTAACTACTTGAGAAATGCACGTGCAAACAGAAAATGATTCTTGTGCTTATTTTTGTACTCAGTGTTTTAACAGCTGCCTATTTCAATTATGTGTGGCTAATTAGAAGTCTGGCTTAAAGGCAGTACTGCTGCTGGGGTTTGAAAAAGTACATTGAGCTGTTTATCACAAGAGTAAAGTTCTGAGTTGATTTTCACTCTGGACTTCTTCCGTGTTGCAAACAGTCTTTCATAGAATAGTTTGGGTTGGAAGGAACCTTTAAAGGTCATCTAGTGTAACCCTCCTGCAATGACCAGGGACATCTTCAGCTAGATCAGATTGCTCAGAGCCCCATCCAGTCTGACCTTGAACGTTTCCAGGGATGGGGTATCTACCATCTCTCTGGGCAACCCATTCCAGTGTTTCACTACCCTCATGGTAAAAAATTTTTCTTATATCCAGTCTAAATCTACCCTTAGTTTAAGACCATTACCCCTTGTCCTGTTGCTACAGGCCTTGCTAAAAAGCCTGTCCCCATCTACCTTAGAAGCCCTCTTTAAGTATGGAAGGGTTGCAAGGAGGTCTCCCTAGAGCCTTCTCTTCTCCAGGCTGAACAACCCCAACTCTCTCAGCGTGTCCTTATAGGAGAGGTGCTCCAGCCCTCTGATTGTTTTTGTGGCCCTCCTCTGGACCCGCTCCAACAGGTCCATGTCTTTCCTGTGCTGAGGGCTCCAGAGCTGGATGCAGGACTCCAGGTGGGGTCTCACCAGAGCAGAGCAGAGGGGTGGAATCACCTCACTTGACCTGCTGGCCACGCTGCTTTTGATGCAGCCCAGGATATGGTTGGCCTTCTGGGCTGCGAGTGCACGTTGGTGGCTCGTGTCCAGCTTTTCATCCACCAGTACCCCCGAGTACTTCTTGGCAGGGCTGCACTCAATCCCTGTATCCCCCAGCCTGCATTGATACTGGGGATTGCCCCAACCCAGGTGCAGGACCTTGCACTTGGCCTTGTTGACCTTCATGAGGTTCACACAGGCCCGCTTACTGCGCTTGTCCCGGTCTCTCTGGATGGCATCCCATTGTTCAGGTGTGTTGACCACACCTCTCAGCTTGGTGTCATCTGCAAACTTGCTGAGGGTGCACTTGATCCCACTGTCTATGTCATTCATGAAAATATTATCCTGTACTGGTCTCAGTACGGACCCCTGAAGTACACCACTTGTCACCGATCTTTGTCTGTGAGACTACATCTCCATCCTCAATGAGGACATGGAGCTGTTGACCACTACCCTCTGGATGCGACCATCCAACCAATTCCTCGTCCACTGAACATCAAATCCATATCTCTCCAATTTAGAGAGAAGAATGTGGTGGGGGACCATGTCAAAGGCCTTTTAGAAGTCCAGATAGGTGACATCTGTAGCTCTTCCCTTGTCCACTGATGTAGTCAGTCCAGCACAGAAGGCCACTAGGTTGGTCAGGCAGGACTTGCCCTTGGTGAAGCCATGCTGGCTGCCTTGAATCGCCTCCCTGTCCTCCATGGGCCTTAGCATAGCTTCTAGGAGGATCTGTTCCATGACCTTCCTCAGGCATAGAGGTGAGGCTGACAGGTCAGTAGTTCCCAGGGTCCTCTTTTGTACCCTTTTTAAAAATGGGTGCAACGTTTCCCTTTTTCCAGTCACCGGGAACTTCATCTGACTGCCTTGAGTTTTCAAATCTGACGGAGAGTGGCTTGGCAACTACATCAGCCAGTTCCCTCAGGACTCCGGGATGCATCTCGTCCATTGACTTACGTATGTTCAGTTTCCTCAGGTAGTCATGAACCTGATTTCCAGTGGAAGGGACTTTGCTTCCCTAGTCCCCATCTTGTGGTCTATCTGCTTGAGAGGTGTGGGAAGAGAGGCTGCCAGTGAAGACTGAGGCAAAAAAGTTGTTGAGTACCTCAGCCTTCTTGTCCGCTATTACCAGTTTGCCAGTCTTGCTTGTTGGGGGGGTACGCTTTCTTTGACCTTCGTTTTGGTGCATGAGTGATCCGTATTTGCCGGGAGAGGTGTGGCATTGCCTTCAGTTGTATTTTGGTTATGCAAGTGCTTCTTTTTCACAGGATCCTTTTTTTCAGGGGATGCTGTGACATTCCTGCAATCACTGTATTTGGATTGTCAAGCTGTTGGCCTCTTAAAATAGACTCTTTATCTGTCGATTTTTTTTTTCTTTTTTGGGGGTAATATATGTACCCAAACATTTGTTTTAGAGAATTGGGAAGAAACTATGGCTGTGGTTTCCTTCTGCTTGCTCCGGGCAGAAGTGAAGTCTCAAAGCCTAAAAGCAATTTCCACTGTTTTGTGAAGGCCTCTGGGTTGGTAGACCTTGAGCAGCTACCTGCTAGTCAAAAAGTCTCTCTGTCTCTTGCGCTGTTCTCTGACGTCTTTGGGTAAAGCAGCAAAGCTCCTCTCTTAAGCAGTGGATAAATTGTGAAGTTGTTTAAATGATGTGCAGCTTTCCTTGAGCTAGTTTGGGCTTTGCCAAGAGAGACGTGGCTTTTAGCTGTGCTGTTGGGCTCCGTGGTCTCAATGAGTAGTGTCTTCTGAAAGGTGCAAGGACCAGCTTTGCACCATGGTGTGGGTCTAAAACTGTCACTCGGGGGTGTGGGGGGGTGGGAACTGCTGTGTTGAAGATAAGGCTTTCAGAAAGGGGAACTGTAGATGCTTTCTTGATTTATACAAATCATGCTTGAAAGAGCAATTGCAATGTCAGGTGAAATAAATAGCATTACGTAAGGGGTCTTGAAACATCCCCAAGCTGAAGTAATCAGGACAAGATTCAGTCCAGTTTGCTGACAGTTTGCTTTCTGCATCCTTCCTTATGGTAAATCTATTAGAAGTCACGCTGGCTTTAACAGAGGAGGTAGTGGACTTAGTGATTAGCTGCTAGTGTTATAAGACTAGCTTTACCTCAGAATGAAGTGGTATGTCTAACAATTTCATACAAGTAAAATACGCATCTTCCAAAAATACCCTTGGGAGGGTGTGAGTTCAGGGTTTTTTGTGTGGTTTTTTGTTGTTGGTGGTTTTTTTTCTGAAACTGGTGACTTATAGAAAACATGAAACAGTATTTTGTCAACATTCAGAAATACGGTAGAAAGTACAGCAAAAAGAACATTAGACACTATAAAAAGCAATTTGATTTCTGTTCAAGACCGTTTAAATAACCCATTTGTTAGTTCTAAATAAACACCCATTAATATTTGACTATTAGTGGAGTTCAGACTAGTTCAGAAAGGCTGGGGGTTTTAGGGTGTTTTCTTGTGTCATTTGCTTTATTTGCTTGGTTTTTTATTAGCTTAGTCTGTGAAAAACTGTTTTTGTCTTCAGAATAATTAGTGCTTGTATTCTTGCTGCCCAAAGACACCTGATTTCACACAGGCACTTGCTGTGTGCAGTTGCAAAGAATAATCACATTTTTTTTTTTAAGACATGTTAATACCATCTCTTGAATGGATTAAGAAAAGGCAAATAACTCACAAAAATGCTACAGAAGTGCTCAAGAGGAAAACAAAAGAACAAAGCCAGATTCAAACATGATTTGAAATGACATTGGTAGAACTTTATTTTCACTTTTAGAATCCAGCCTATACAGATGTGCACAGATAGCCGTTGACTTCAAGGCAGAAACTTGATAAACATGGACAGAATCAGATCCACAAGCGCTAACCCTTTTTCACTAGGCATAAAATACAGTCTCCCCAGGTGTTTCAAACGTTTTCTTTGTCATCTTTTGAACCTGGTTTTGATGTGGATAATTAAAAGATTTGCAAATAGGGAAGAGTAAATGTTTTACAGTGTTTTTATTGTGCATGGCCAGATGTCACATTATCACGCTGCATTATTTTTCTTTGAGATTAATAGCGCTTTGTCTGTCTCCCAGATGCACGCTAAACACCTGCTAGTTTAATATCTGTCTAGGTCATTGTGATAGGGAGTCTCTTCACCGTGTGTGTGCTGTAAGGATATCTCCTGTAAAATGCCTTTGCTCCACTTTATGCTGCTTCTGTTTCGGCGTTCAGAGGATATACGTGGTGATCCACGGAAGTGCAGGAAAAGCTCTTAGCTCCCTTCTCTCTCTTTTCTAGCAGTGAGAGGGCTTTTCTGTGTTTTCAAGCCCAATTTTACAGCAGATGTGGGTGAGTGCAGAAGCCTTTTCCCAGTTTGGCCAAAACCTCCATGCCGATGCAGACATCAGGATGGAGAGTGACAGATCTGCCTCTTCTGCCTGCTAGTCCTGTCAGAGGAAAAGAGGGGCGCAAATTTCTTTTGCTGTCCCTTTATCCTCTGCACGGCGTTTCTGGCATCCGTTTAGCTCATGAATAACCGCAGCGCCTGTTTCGGATGCTCTTCGCAGGGTCTTGCCAACAGCAGCGCTGTGAAAGAAGCGTGGTTCATGCGAGGTGTCGTGGCTCCCCACTGGGCTCTCAGTGGCAGCGCTGAGTGATAATAACACGGTCTTTTTGTTTTCACTCTGCTGCGGTTTAACAAGCCCGTGTGTAACGGTGGAGATTAATTCAGCTTTCCATCTGCTGACTTGGGACAGCATTACAGCACTTTGCATTAGGAAGCTTAGGTTTACTATTATGTGATGTAGTAGGATTTATTATTACTATTTTTATTTAGGGATAATTTGGCACAGGAAACCTGTCAGGCTGCTTGGCTTGTTTTGGGAGGCTCTACCCTTTGATAATTAACGAAGTAAAAAATGAATTTAGGAATCTCTTTGTGCTACGTAGTCTGATTAGTAGAAGTATTTTGTCTGATTCCTACCAGGAGAATGACTGCTTACAGTGGTGGTGCAAGTGATAATCCCAAACTGAGTACGGCTAGAGTCAAGAAAAAACCAGTCTTGCGGATGATCCACATTTGCTTAATGTAAACATTCCTATATGTGTTGTTTTTTAAAGTAGTGAGGGTATGTCAGTTCAGGGAAGATATGGACCTGTTGGAGTGGGTCCAGAGGAGGGCCACAAAAATGATCAGAGGGCTGGAGCACCTCTCCTCTGAGGGAAGGCTGAGAGTGTTGGGGTTGTTCAGTGTGGAGAAGAAAAGGCTGCGGGGAGACCTTATTGTGGCCTTACAGTACTTGAAGGGGGCTTCCAAGAAAGATGGGGACAGGCTTTTTAGTAGGGCCTGTAACGACAGGACGAGGGGTAATGGTTTTAAACTAAAAGAGGGTAGATTTAAACTGGATACAGGGAAGAAATTTTTTGCAGTGAGAGTGATGAAACACTGGCCCAGGCTGCGCAGAGACGTGGTAGATGCCCCATCCCTGGAAACATTCCAGGTCAGGCTGGACGGGGCTCTGAGCAACCAGAGCAGAGATGTGCGTGCTCACTGCAGGAGGGTTAGATCAGATGACCTTTAAAGGTTCCTTCCAACCCAAACTATTCTATGATTCTGTGTGTGCTGTTGCAGGTCTGTGGGAAAGGAAGACTAGTTACTGTCCTTGTCAGGTCTGTTGCTGAGAAAAGGTGCAGCCTTTTTTGTGTCTCCATGCAGAAACTCCAGCTGTTGCTTCTGTGCCCCGGGCAGTGTGGTGGGCTCTGTGGTCTCTTCTGTATGGGATCACCAGAACTGCTGCTGCTAGTTCAGAAGAAGTCTTCCATTTCCAGCTTCCCACACTCTTTCTAAGGTTTCAAGATGTGTTGCATCCATGTCCTGGTTTGATGGCTTTTTCTTGCAGCGTATTTCCCTCCTCAGTGGGAGGAAGGGTACAAAAGAAAGTCTCAGCAGGGTTTCTTCTGCAGTGGGTGGATGTCTCACTGTACAGTGGCTTTCTCATTTTTAATGTATGTTTGAAGTGCTCTGTTCTGATTGACCAAAAATCATCATCTTCAGATATTTCAAGATCTGGTCTGTTTCAGACCCTCTGAAGACGATACTTAGTTTTTTATCCCTCCTGAGCCAAGATGTATTCAACCCAGGTCTTCTCAAGTACCTCGACTATAGAAGGCAAGACAGACACATGAAAAGGGTTTTGGTTCCCCACTGTGGCCAGCTTTGTACTGGTAATGCTGCTCTTCTAGCACGTCACTCTTCATGCCCACTTTCTGGGGACTCGATCACAGCAAATTCTCCTGTTTGGCATGAAGTTATGGAAGAAAATGCATAAATCTCCCATTCTGTAGCACTGTATAAAGATGGAATCGTATTTTCTATACTGTGAGATCTGCTGAACTGTGGTGCTCCTGTTTTAATGCCACAGTCTAATGTCTGGAGCCTAGATTATTATTGTTAGTAATTTTGCACTGGGGTAGATGGGGTGAAGGATCCATGTGCAGATCTGAGATGCAAGGACAGATCTGCTTACTTCCTTCCATAAAATGCTTTGAAAATTGCTGTGGAAATGTAGTGTAAGACTTAGATATTTGCTCTCGCTGATGAAGCTGGCATTTGTATTTGCTGTGATGTAGTTTGTTGGGTTTGTTAATTAGTTTTAATATGTGATTGAGGCTGCTTCAGGTACCTACAAGTAGATGGGGACTGAAGTTGCCAAAAATCAGCTGTCAGTGCAGCTGCTTCCACTTTATGAAGAGCTGGAGTGTATTTTTTCATTCTCAGATGAGTGTAGCTGTGATGCAGGAACAACACTTTTAGATAAACACCAACTATTTGTCATTTGCATCCAGTTCAGACACTGTTCAGAAGTCAGTTGAAATTAGTCAAAATTAGTTCCTAAATGTTAAATTAAAATGTGTCCTTTCATTTAATGTCATATTTATCTTGAAGTTTGAGGAAGAACATGAAGTTACACGTTACTACACAGCTTTAATAAGTTTCTGCAGCTGATTTTTGGAAAACAGAAATTACTCCATCTGCTTGCTGTTATTTAGAATTGTGTGATTTCTCAGGTGTGTAGGTGACAGAGCCAGGCTATTTCAGTGTGCACAGAGTAAACTCATATTCAAATGTCACTGTAAATTTTCAAGTATACCTTTAAATAATTTCACTCATTCTCAGCCTTCAACCTTTCATAAATTGGAATGATCTTTACCAGTTATTAACTTACATTTTATTAAGTTTAAGCATCACAAGTGCTAAAAGGAATGGAAATTTGTTTTAAGGGTGGACTTTTGAGATGTGGAGTTTCTGAAATTTTGATAAAACAGAAAAGTTAAATGAATTTTTTTTTCAATAGCAGAGACATTGCGTTTTATGTATTATGTGATTTTTAACACAAGGAAAAAATCCTTTTTGCTTCTCTTTTCAATGTGACATTTCAATGTGACATTTTCCCGCACTCTAAAAATTAAATCCTGCTTTAGTGTTCAAGCAAATAATTTTTGGCCAAGCAAAGGAACTGTGCTGCAAATAACTTATTATGGTATTTTTGGAAACTTTCTGAGAAGGTGAAGCAAAGAGCTGTAAGGATGAATATTCATCAAAGCAGCAAGCCTATTACATGGTCTCTCAGTGCAGTCAGGCGCCTGAGCTGGAGTCAGCAAGCAGAGGCCAGCTCTGCGTTTCTGTGTTTTGCTGGGCTTTTTGCTGATGTGAGGAGCTTGGGTTTCTGCTGTAGGTGTGAAATATGCCCTTTTCATATGTTCAGCAGAAAGTCTATGGATCGTATGAATCCCAACTTGCTGATGTTTTGAAGGCTTTACAAGGGCTTGTGTGAAGCGCAAGCTCTCTGCTGGGCTGGTTGTCTGAGGTGTATTTCATTGTAAGTAGGGAAGCTGTCCTTAAATTAGTAATTTTTTTAATGTTGTGTTGAAGGATGCAGATATTTGGTGTAAACTGGATTCTTGATGCTTTTATTGTGTTGCAAACAAAACAGCAATATGTTTTAACCGAAGAGAATGTGCCTTTTGTCTTCCTTCCCTGGTAAAGTCCCAGCGGTCTGTGCTGTCTTCAGGACGTGATAAAGTGAGCTTTTCTCCGAGCTGGTGATCTCGTCTGTGAATTACCCATCTGGTGTATTAGATGACTGCCAGGTTTTGGAAGTACTTTGGCTTCTGTGACCAACTTTCCCCTTGCATGCCCTGTGCCACTGCAAGTGGTGCTCGAGCATAAGATGGAAGTATCTCGCTTGCTGAGGAGCGCCAGGTTCTTGCTGATGGTGGAAGCTGTCTCTGCGTGTAATCCTGCAATTCTGGCACACCCAAAGTAAATCACACCTGCTGTGAGTATGCTGCTGCCTACAGTAAACCCAGATGCATTTGACTCTCTGAATAACAAGAATGAAAGAGGAGGACTGCGTGCAACTTTTTTGTTTGACTGTGTCCTTTCAAGGAGAGCCCTTATTGCTGGGCTTAGCTGTTGTGACAGCAAACTGAATGGTCCCATCTGATTTTGAGGAAGTTTTTTCCATTTTATAATGCCAGAAGAAATACTGTTTGTCGTAAGCTCTTCAGCATAGGGTAGTAAAAACTGATGGGTCATTACTAAATGTTAACTAATAGTGCTGAATTAGCTCAGACGAGATATTAGGAGGCTAAATAAGGAACAAACTTTTATAAGTCTAGTGTAAAATGGTATATTTAATTTTGTTCTTACTGGGTCTTTTACTTGTGTGGTTTTGGTTTTATTTTTCTCTGCTGCATTCTTTCAAGTTTCTTAATGTTTTTTGTCTGTCCCTCTTCCTTTTTTTCCTGTTGGCAGTTGTCCATTTCTTTTTATGGCATTGGTTTATTGTAAGTAAGGAGTGGATGATGATGACACTTAGCATCTGTAAATAATCTTTCATTATATATACTGCCTAATGATCTTAGGCACTTCAGTTTAATTGTGGGTGTTGCTAGTTACTCTGTAATATTTAAAAAATCAGAAAAATTACATTATATATTATGGGGAAAAAGCGGTCTGCATATTGAGATGGTCATATAATGTTCAGATATTTGAAAATAGCATAAAAATACTACAGTATCTTTTGAAATGGCTGATTCGATGGCCAGCTTCATCAGCTAGTATGTGCACTGATTGTATGTCATTTCCATTGTAAACTTCAGAAAAAATACTGCTTATTTGCCAATGGTTTCTGCTCCAGTGGAATCTTGTGGTAAATAAACCTGTGGAACACTCTGATATGGGGGTCATTGAGACTCTTAAATTTTTTTTGCTGTGTACTTAACCCCTTAAGAAACTGTTGGTTTCTTAAATTGAAATTTACACAATCATGACTAAAGGAAAATTGTGTTGTAGTATTTTAAGGGTAATTTTACAATGAACGTAAGTCATAAAGCAAATATGAATCCCTGTGAATTAGTTGGTATGTTACATGATCTGTGTACAAAGTATTTTCTTCTTTCTGTTTATTAATTAAATAAAAAAGAAACACTGTATTTCTTTCTAGCTTTCCAGAACCTTTTATATGTCATTTTAGTTTATAGTGAAGGATTGTGTCTATTTTGATTTTTATATTGAGACATTAGTGAGAAGATGAAACAGGCTGACAGCTTTTTTTTTTTTACCTTTAGATGAGTGTGAAACGGTAGTACACTAGAAAGCCCTTCTCCCACCCCCTGAAAAAACCCTACCCCTGAACTCACCGAATGAATGCTACTGGAATGACCACACAACCTGAACTTTGCTGAAAAATATTAGATAAACTGTTCTTTATGAGGCGGAGGGGGGGGTTAGAGATGGTATTATAGGTCAGGATTCTTTTTATCTAGTGTAGAGGGTAAGCCCCGCTACATGAAACTTACTTGGCTGCAAAACTTAGAGATGTTTAAGCTTGAGAAGAATACTTGTTACTGCTTATGTTGTATTGTAGTATTAAATTCAGAGTTTATAGGATTAATGAATTCAGGCTGTTGCTTCCAATTACATTTTGACATGGTTTGTGTGACCTCCTCTCCCCTTCATGAGTTATGAGCAAAATTATTGTCGATAACAGAGAAAGAATAAAATTTAGAACTAAAATTCAGGTAGTTTATTTCTCTAAACCTAAACTAATAGAAGTGTATGCAGTTTTATGGGAGTGTTTGAATAGAACATGCTATGCGTATTTTAGCAGATTTATGGCCAAATATGCACACATCTAGGGAAGAATAAGGAGCTTGTTTATCCTGTCTATCAAGATTGTACATAATTCTTAAAAAAAGAAGGGGGAGGGAACCCAACCCTGGCACACCCGCCTCCCCCCACTTATTTACTTTCCTTAATAAACTATGGTATTTCTTGAGTGTGTTGGGCTTTACTTTGTATGTTATTCATGTCACTGTGCCTAGGGGCTTTGCTAGAGCTAATGAATAAATGCATCAGCTAGCTGCACAAGAAACCAGTTCACCTGGAAGGCTGATTCTGAATTATATCAAGGAATGCTTGGAAAAGAATCAAGCAAACCAAAATACCTACGCAGTTAGGAATTGTATATTTGCAGGTGGTGATAAAACTTTTAATGTAAAGCTGCTGCTTCCTCCAGTGTAATGCGCTGTCCTGCAGTTGGCTGTTCACTTTTCTATTGTGAGATGAGAAGCAAAAGCAGTGAAATAAGTAGGCTGTAAGCAGTGAGTGTGGTAGGAGTCAGCTTTGTGTGCATGGGGTTGTGGAGATGCCTTCGTTACTCTCTGGTGCCTGGCTGATATCTTTCTGGAACAAAATAATGGACATTAAAATGTTGTTAAGTCCTCTCTCTTACAAAAAAGGCTGATTAACTTATTTGTATAAGACATGAGTAACTGGTGATAAACTTGTGTAAAGAATTAGATTTAGAGGGCAAAAAGATTACCAGGCCTTAAAAACTGTAAGTACAATAAAATGTTTCTTTAGACAGGATTAAAACAGAAAGTATGTCCGTATACTTTCGGGTGCCTGCTAAGTACAAAGGGATTAGGAAGAAAATTCTGTAAAAGGCTATTTGTTGTATGCTCACCCAGAAAGGGTTTTATTTTTCAGAAGATATCCTCTTGTAGTAGCCATGGACTGAGAAGGAACAGGAATAAATCAGTTTGTTCTGGTCCCTCCTGTTACATCTGTAGGGAACTGCAGCAGCAGTCTTTGGAGCGGTCTGGGTAGGAACCTATGGGTGTGCAAGCACTGGGAGGCACAGACTGCCGTAAAAGAGGCTGTAGGAATGAACGAGTCTAAATGCCGCTTTTCTTGAGACCCAGGTCAAGAGAGAAAGGGCGGTGATGAAGCCTTGATGACTCGCGGGATGGAAAGACTGATCACTGGCAGCTCCTGAAGGCAGCAAAGGGACCACCCAGACCTGCCTGTGGCTGCCGTCCTGGCAGGAGGAGGACTCATCCTGCGAGCCCGTTGGCTCCCAGATAGTCATGGGGGGCCCTGGATGGATGCCAGCGACACGCTGACTCTGCAGCCTCACTGCTGGGCAGGCTGCTCAGACCTGTGTGGCTTGGTGTCGGTGAAGGTTTGGGTGTGAGAGTGAAGACAGCTTTGTTTTAAAAGCAAATCACCTTCCTCTTCCATAAGAGCACAATAATAATAATAATGCAGCATTTCCTATATCCAGACAGCAGTCAGCATCTGCTCGCCAGTGAGCCATTGCACGTGTTTCTCCTGACGTAATTAAATCTTTGGGAGTCTTGTGGGGTCTTTGTGGGGTGTTGTATGTGTTCTCTGCAAATATCCCATCTGTGAGCAGTTAAGTACTGGAAAAACACTTAAGCCAAAACAAAACAGAAAAACATCAACAGAAAAACTCAATCACCAAGATCTGGTTGTGCTGCTTCAGTGCTTTGGTCCTGGAGTGCTGCCTGTGGGGGTGGTGCTGCTTGGTGGGCTCGGGGGTCTTACTGGTGTGTATCTTCCTGCAGGAGACCCTTATGCAGTAGGTATCAGGTCAAACCAATAACAAAAGTTGTTCATGGTTTTGTTTTAAATGACGAAAGGAGACGGTTTTGCTGTATCTTCCTTAAAAAGAAGGAAAAAACAAAGCTTTGGATGGCTTGTAGGGTTTGCAGGACTCCATTCTTTTTGTTTGAGTAGCTCCGTGGTTCTTTGTTTATCATTTATCTCCAGCTTTAATCTTGTGTATTTCACAGTCATCTGTGATCTACTGAGTGTGTAACAGTTTATTTCTTGCTCTGTTTTTTCTGTCTCCTGCCATGGGTCGGGTGAATTGGTAGAAAAAAACAGTATCAGTGGTTTGACTTGCATCCACTTCCTTGGTACCTTCTGTAAAACAAGCTGCTTTTCATGCATGGAGAATCCTTGCCTCTGTCACTGGTTGCTGTCAGGCTCCGGGAAGTATTTTTAAATTTTTCTTTTTTTTCTTGTAGTTACTCTTTAACTTTGGGTGTCATCAGATTTTCCCATCTACATGCTCCAGGTGAAGATGTTTTGTTCTGCCAAAACAAGAGGTAGTTGGTTGTTTACACCATGGACACGTGGTAGCACAAGTTTCATAGGTCTGCGCAGGGGTCGTGATGATGCCATGGTTCTACCTGAGTTTGTTTTCCATAAGCAGTTGTAAAGACTTTCCAGCCCCCGCATGAGGAATTACACGTTCCTTGCTGTCGTGCACCTCAGAGCCGAAAAGCGTGTTATACGCCCTGTTCTCCAAAACTGCCCAAGTGTGTACTGTGGATGTACATGTTGGTGTAGTGAAGAAATCTGAGAGACTGGACACTGTAACACAGCGATAATACTAGAAAAGTTGGTCTGCTGGGATGGCTGTGTCAGCCGTGCTGTACCTAGGCAGAATATTGTTTGGCATCATCGATCAGTCTGGATGAGTAGAATTTACTGAAGCAAACAGGCAGTGGAAAAAAAGTCTGTTGTTTGCATGAATTGATCTTGATTTGATGTAAGGAAATTAACTTGAAAATTTGATTCCAGATAATTCCCTAAACGTGTTAAATGTATTTTCACCAGCAGTAAACTGATCATTTATTAGCCTGAGTCTAGTCATCTGTTCTTTTAGCTGCAGGGGCATAGACCTGGAATTTTCTTGCACAGAAAAGAGATCTTTTTAAGTGATTCGATTGGAAGTACAACCTAACGATGCTGAACAAATTCAGTTGTCTGAAAGATGCTGTGGATAATCCATGCAATAATACATTTGTTATGAAGCTGTGAGGATTACAAGGTATATGAGTAATTAGCACACTGGCAGCCTCATGAAGTCTAAGCTTTTACCTACTTTGTTCTTTCAGGTATTCCTGTTTTCTTGCCACAAACTAGCATCATATTGTCTTTAAATTATTTTAAAATGCCATTTCCTACAACATTCAAGAAAGTTACTCTGTCAGGATGATTATTCATCATTTTACCAGGATTCTGAAGGAGACTGTGCGTAATTTTGGTTAGATCCTGAAGGAGGATGGGGGGAGACAAAGCAGAACTAGTGTTAAATCAGTCTCTCATTTTTCATTTGAACAGAAAAATTTACTGTTCAGCTGGTTTCCTGTCAGTTGTTCCTGTGTTAAGAGGACTCACATTTCAGAGTTAAACTAACTTTAAATAAATAAATAACGTGAATGGGCAGTGAGCTCTGGCAAACCTATAGGAGTACTAAGAAATGAGGTTGTATTTAAAACCATACTTTGGGAACAAAACATATAACCTCAGTATTGGTTGCATTTGCTGCTATTTCTTGGTCTGTCTTTTTTTTTCTAGGTGACATTCAGGGATAGCACAGAATTACCTGTCTATTTTTTTTGTTGCTGTAAAGGCTGAAATACATTTCTTTCAAAGTATACCAGAAAAGCTTAATCCCATTCACTATGTGCTTTTCATTGGTGACCACACTAATGACATACTTGTTACTACTAGTCGAGTAGGACCAGTATCCCTTCTAACTCTTTTCTGCGTGATGAAAGTACTGTATTATTTTTTTTTTTTTTGCTACTTCCTGCATCTTCAGTATCTCTTGCTGAAAAGTGAGCTTTCTTTAGCAGAAGTCAATATTTTGCTATTGATCCATCTTGAAGGATTGGAATATTCTTTTAATGTAATTACTGCAAAAACATTTCCGTAAGAATTTAAGGTAAAAGATTTTGCTGTCTGTGAATCCCATTTCTCTTTTTCTTCAGAGAGTCTATTGCAGGATAAAGATGCAAAGCTTTTTCGTATTTTTATGTCTGCAAAACCATGATATTTCTGTAATATAAATATGTTTAATAAATGAATTTGACAATGAAGATCCAAACTAGTGACTAAGATACTAGTACAAAGAATAAGGGCTGCTATGTTGCTTGATGAGCACAGTTTTTCTCCTGATATGCTCCCATAGCAGAAATTATGAATTCACAAGCTAGTCTTGAAAGAAGTATAAAATATGGCCGTCAAATAATTATAAAATATGGCTGTCAATAGAAAAAACATTCAGCATGCAGATGACATTGAAACAATATTGATTTATGCTTTATAACCCACAGCTACTGATGAAATGTTATCTTTTCCCTACATTTTAGCAGTGACAAAGGCTTGCTTCCTCACAGGTTTAGAAAAAAGTCAAGTTTTTACTTTGAAAGCAAAATTAAAAGCTTTTCAATTTTCAGCAGTTGAGAAACTTTACAATTTAGGTAGAAAAAAACATCGTCCGGGTAGATGCTTGTACAAATGTACAGTATTTTTGTTGGAAAACTACTATATATTATAGTACTTAGTTTAGGAAGTTATTGACTGAAGAGTTTCACAGTTCTGCCTGCTCACCCTGAAGGGTGTGTGCCTTCAGTATGTGGTTCATTTAATGCAATTGAACTAGACTAACTTTAAGCTCCCAATATTTATAGATTGGCATAACGTGATTTTGTCTGAGGGAGAGGAGGTGTAGTGGTCACAAATGGCTTTAGATGGTGAAGGAAGTGCCGAGGGGAATGTGGAGCTGTATTCAGTGCAGAATGGGGAATCTGCCTGTAAGCAAATGTCTGGCTCTCTGCACTGAGCAGTACTGAGGAAAACCTGTAGATGAGAAAAATGGCTTACTGTGTGGCGATGCTTTACAAATTATGTGCAAAATGAGGTCCAAGTCTTGTGGAAAACATCCTGTGCAAGCAGACTTCAGCTTTCTACTTGATACGGCTGGCAGTGTGTTAAGTTTCAAATTTAATTAATCCAGTTTAACTCAACATTTTTATTTTCTTTATTGCAATTACTTTCACTAGACGTGTAACATTTAAGCCCAGATACATCAAAATGTTGACAATCATAAAATAGTTCTGGATTTCGGAGAATATTTCTCCACAAACAGAAATGTAGTTCTTGGCCTTGCTTTGGCCAGACAAGAACAGCTTTGGACTTTATGATATCTTTCGCTCTTAGTCTTGCTTGTGATTCTTCCATACGTTATCTTCTTTAGTTTGTACACTCTAGGAAATTAGTGCTGAAGACGGAGCAGTAGCTGGATGTTGTGCAGATATTGCCTTGCTAATGCTATTTCTGGGTCTGGAGCTTTGGGTTTGGGTGTACCAGGTGGCTGTGGGAGTTGAATTGTTCTCACGGTTTATGTGAAACTCTTCAGTTTTACTTTGTTAGTGTTCTACCTTTCTTGTAGACTACCTGCTTGTTAAGAAGTGTTAAGAAGCTCTGAATATCTGATGTGTTTATAGAGGTGAAAGGCTGTACTAGTGTCTCTGTTACTATGTGCTATCAGATTTTCTCTGTTTGTTCTTTCATGCTGTGTTGCAAAATATTGAGCTCTGTTTGGGCTCTTTAAATGCTGTGAGTGTCACCGGCTTTAATAATCTCTCAAACTTTATTGCACATAATCTGTTTTTCTGACACTGGAAATCTGGCAAATTTTAGGTAATTTCATTTTAAAACAATCCAAATGTTTGTAAATTGCTTGAAACACAGTTGGTATTAAAAAAAAAAAAATCTTTTCCTTTTGCTGTTTAAAATAAACAACAAATGCTAAGAATCATCTAATTCCGATTCCTCCATTTGGCTGTTTTTTAATAATTGATGACGTAATTTATCAAGGTCTTAATTCTACAAAAGTCTTAGATTTAAAAATGGTGTGATACCTTTGAATGGAAAGGCAAGGCTGTCTCTATGAATGATACATGTTATGTGAAGCAGTATAGCTTTCATGCTATTCAGTGTTGCTGACTTACTTCGTGCAGACTAGAGTCATTGAGCCTGGATTCAGTGGGGCTTTGAACTGGTTCTTAACGGGGCAGAGTGTCCCAGTTACTGAGATGCTGAACGTATGGTGTATCAACATGGTTCATTAAATAATGCACTTGCCTAGTGCTGAAGAAACTTGAGAGCCCTATCAAAAATCTGTCCTATACAGTAGTCCTATTATAGCAATATTCCTTGTGAGGTGATTGTTTGAAACTTACTCTGCTGTTGAATTCCCCGCTGATCAATTATAGAGCCTCTATCCAAGACAGGGAATCTGGGAGATCAAGGCACAAGAGATTTATGCAAACGTGATCATATCCCAAATAACTGCATTTAAATCCATGGACCAGTCAGCACTGATGGAGATGGAGAAGAGGTTGCTACAGCTCTGTTAGGTCCCTACATGACCAGCTTAGAAGTTTAAAAACAAGAAACAACTGCCACCACCCCAAAAACCCAAAACAATAAACAAACCCACCAGCACCCCAAACCAGCAACAAAATATCCTCACAACTGAAACCAATGCCAGGCAAAGCATCAATTTGCCCTATACAAGGGACGTGCTGGGAGCTGTTCTGCCTTAGACGCCAAATATCGCCTTCAGCTTCGTCAGTGCTAAGTGGGAGGGAGACTGCTGTTACCACACCAACGCTGCTAAAAAATGTTACTCTTCTTGGTGAGTGCCAGAATTTAGGATGGAGTAAATAGATGTTGTATGCATGCTGTTAATTGCAGACGACGTTGTACTTGTGTTCTGTTGCTTCAAGTACAGAATTTTAGAAGGGTCTACCACTGTCACGTAGGGCATGCCTGTCCCCATGTGGCAGACTTAAACTGAATTGTAGAGAATGGCACGGACCAACTGTGCTTGCAATAAACATTTTCCTTAGTGAAAACCAAGGCTGACAGAAATTGCTTAGCCATGGCAGACTAGACTGGCTGGCTGAGAAGAGCATCTCTGGACTGAATCTTCGATAGAAGCATGAAGTTCATATTTCAGTTGTGGAAGTATATATATACTAAGAGGGTTGTTGTGCTGCTGATTTGGGGGGGGACACACACACACAAGACACAGGACGGGACACAAAGAGTTTAGTATCGTATGTTCCAATTTCTCTGAAAATAAATGAGCATTAAAAATTGACCAAAAAACCCACCTGCGTTGAACTGACAGTGTAAAGTCTTTGTTTTATAAAATTGTGTTTGTCAATACGTTTCTTTTAGGCTTGTGTCTCTCCAGTTCAGAGGCACTGCCATATCAGTTAAAGGATGACTGGGTTTTTATGGCTTGCACACGAACCAGAGCATTAAGTGTGTTGTGGGCAATGGGTCAAGTTCCCAACCTGGTCAGAGAGACCTGTCTGAAGCAGACGTCTCCCAGGTAATTCCCGAAATGCTGCTCTGTGTTTTTGTAGAACGATATTGTAAAACATTTGCAATCTTGACAACTTGGCAAGCCCAGTTTTTCAGTCTCACTTGGTAGAGCACAGAGGTGTACGTTGTTATAATACGATACGAGCGTACGTCTTCAAGTAGATGAGATTTATTAACCCTTTTAGGAGCTTCTGTAGCAGCTGTGTAACAACTGCATCCGGAAAAGAGAAATGATGAAACCAATGTCTGTGTTTTCCAGTCTCTGTACTGACAAATCGTGAGCAGAATGAATCCTGTTTACATCTCCACTAGAGGACATTTGTTTGGTTTGATACCGTTTTCTTTGAAACACTCTTTTAGTAGAGCTAAAACCCCACTATATTTAGTAGGTGGATCACACAGGGAAGCTTGCTTAATGTTTCAAAGCAATTCCTGCAAACCAGCCTAAAACTGGTAGTAGTGCAGTGGAGATTTTTTTTTTTTTTTGGAAGAGTGCATTGGCTGAGTGAGCAGGTGTTTTCTTGATTTGGCCATTGGAGTATTTCCTTGTAAATGGGAAGATGCCTTTGCTTAGGATATGTTTCTGGAAGGAAGATGAGATGTGTCTCTGTGCTGCTGTGTTGAGGGGCAGAGAGGATTAATAGCGTTAATGAATTCACAGCAGTTCATAATAGTGTTCGTAACAGTTCATTAATAGCATTCTCAAAGTAAGCTATATTTTAAACTTTTTTCCTGTGATAAAGATGATCTTCTTACAACACTTAGGCAAAATTTCATTACAGCGGTGAGTGTTAGTGCTTAATTGGTATTATATAAAGAATAAATTACAAAGCAGTGTCCTGTAACAGACTTCAGAAAGTCTGCAGTACGATTTCTTAAATAAACATTTTTTTAAATACTGGTTGCATGATGTAAAAAGTTTTTATGTAAAACTCTTTAATTGCCAATTCTTTTTTTGGTTTTTTTTTTTTTTTTTGAAGTTAATACTTAAATTTAATCTCATGATTTAGAAATTACTCTGATTTTACAGACTGGAAGAACTTCAGAGAATACAAATTGAATAACTTTTTAAGGATGAATTTTAGCTTTCAGAGAAGTATAAAAACTAGATACACAGAAAATTAATTCAGCAATTGATTGCTGTAAGCTGTTTGTACTGGAAGATTCAGACTTAAAGATGTTTTTGAATTTTTTTTTTTAAGTCTTTCAGGTATATTGAAGAATTTCCTTGTCTGTGGGTGTCAAGTTACTGTATTAATTTAAGAGAAGTAAAGCCTTTCACTTTTGTTTTTGTTCTCTGCTGTTACAGAATTTGTGTTCCTTGTCAGTAATCTGTCTGTTTCCTCTCTCTGCTAAACAGGGGTTTGTGTTAAGGTTTGGGCCTTTGTGTTTGGACAAATAGCTGGTTTATTTTGTAAATGGTGGAGAGACTGATAGTCTGTGTAGCTTATTTGCTGTTCTTGAAGAGGAGGACGATATTTTGCAGTTGGTTGTGTCTGTGTTTCACTGCTCCTTTTGGAAGGGTTAAATCGCTTGGGGCAATTTTTTTCTCCATGCTTCTGCACATGGCACAAACGAGGTTCTCTTCCTCTTTTTGGCCAGAATCCTCCTCATGTCAATATATTGATTTCTCATTGGAGAAGGAGATTTAGTTTAGCCATTACTCAAAAGCACATGAAGATCCTAATTTTCCTCCATACCTTTCCTTTTTTTTTCGGCACCTTTTATGGCTGTGGAAGTATTTTACCCCTTCATTTTGAAGGAAGAGAAGGGTATTTTCTTGCTGGTCTTTAGGAGAGCAAATGGAAAGACTGTGTGAAATTAAAATTTTGCATTACACAAAGGATGCGCAGCAGACTGCATGCTCTCGTGTGTCTTTATCAGGTGGAGACTTGCCCTCCAGACAGAAAGATCTCCTTGACTAACCTCCATGTCTGCGCAGCTTTATTCAAAGATGTTTTGTCAACTTTCCATCAGTTTGTGAGTCTGTTAGATAGACAAGTGCACACAATTCTAATGAAAATGAATGGGAATTGGCCATCCAGAGTGCTCAGTGATTCAGTATCCCACCCTCCGTTTCATGTTGTGATACTGAGGCCTTTCGCTAAGTGTAAGACATAGTGGTGTTTTGTCGAAGGGGTTGTGCGGGAATTGTTGAGCATGCCCTGAGGAACCTGAAATGCTGCTGGCTTCGCAGCCAACACAAGGTGTGCTGCGTGTGGGTGTTGTCCAAAGGCCTCCTCCTTCAGAAACGGTGGCCCTGACTTGGTCAAAAACAGTGTAGTTGCTGTAGGTCTGTAGAATTTGTCAAGGTACAACGGCATTGCTGGATCCCAACAGGAAAGCTGATGGTTCAGCTGTTCTGGCTTAGTGTTTGCAGACACGGCGTGGGGAATGAGTGGTTGGGATGAGCACTTCAAGTATGGGGGGACGAGACAACTTCTGCTGCGTTTTCTCTGAGGGACTCCTTCATAACTGTTTCCATTGCTTTTGCCTTCTTGAGTATTTTTTTTCAGCTAGCCATAAATGGTAATTTGTGTATGGAAAAGATCCTGCTGACTGCGACTGCTTTGTATTTCTGCCGAGACCTTGCTGGAGTTTATAGTCAGCATTTTTACTATAACAAAATTAATGTTTTATTGCTGCTTAATGTGCAGGAAGTAAATCCTGTGGCAGAGTTGGTTGTTGCTTGCCACCTCTTAAAATTATTTTTGTGCTTCGGCTTGCTCTGGCATTCCCTGTAGAGAATGGTGCTTGTTCTCTGATGTTGGAAGTGAATTGTGAGACTCCCCACCCTGAGCTGTATTTCCTTCACATTTGTTTTGCGGCAAACGTTTTACGCTGCCTGGCATCTTCCCCAGACCAATTAACATTAAAATCTGTCAGGAACAGTTCAAGCAAAAGAACGTAGCCTCTAACGTGTCAGACTACAGTGAGCAATTGCATTTTTGACAAAATTTAAGACAAGCATCTCTGCTGTTTAAATTATTATTCTATTTAGTTGAGATTTTCTTCTGCCGCGCTGTTTACTGTCTGCTTGGCAAATGTATTCCCTAAGCATAGGCAATGCTCAAGTACAATCTCTATTCCAAACATTTTAGAGCCTATTATCTCCCCAATCAGATACCTGTCAGAGCCAGAATCAAATTTCTACAATCTCATTTTTCTCAATCTCATGAATAGTAGAATTACTCCGCCATCACTGTAGGGAAAACAGGGAGGGCTGCTCTGTGGTGAGGCAGGGGTTTTTACACCTGTGATTTCTCCCACTGTCCCTAATCATCAAGTTCAGCCGTTCTCCATTGCTTCAGGGGTGGCTGTGGGAGCAGAACTGTGAAAAAGTCACTTACATGTTTCCCTGCTCTATTTGAATGTTGTTAAGCTGAAAAGATAAGGAGAAATTTTAATTCTTTTTTTTGCAATAGCAATTGATTTTGTGGTAGCACTTAGAAAGCCTAGTCAAGGACAGCATTACAAACATGTAAGAAAAAGTGCAGCCTGTCTCCAAGGAGCCGTGTCAAACTTCTCATCAGAGGTGGGCAAGAGATGAGCAAACTTTTTTGAAGTTCAGTAAGCTAAAAGAGGATCTTGCAGCGTGCCCTGGCAACGGTGAAAGCTAACAGCATCCTAGGCTATGTTTGGCACTACGCTGATGGAAGCGTTCAGGTGTTCAGTGGAGGGGAACCAAAGCAGTTGGAGGCTGAAGCGTGTGCCCTATGAGGAGAAGCTGAGCGAATGGAGCTTGTTCAGCCTGAAGATGCTTCAGGGGGAGGAGAACCTAATGGCAGCCTTCCAGTAGAGACAAGGATGCAATCGAGAAAACAAGGCTAGCCTCTTCACTGAGGTACTTGGCCAGATGATGAGAAACATTGTACGTAAATCAAGATAAGAGGCTCAGACTTAAGGAGAAATACCCATTCACTGTGAGGATAATTAAGCATTGGAAGAGGTTGCCTGGCAAGGTTGTGGAATCTCTGTCCTCCAGATTTTCAAGTTTTGCCTGGCAAAGCCCTGAGCAACCTGAATTCAGTGTTGACGTGGTTTTTTACACATTGGAGTAGATGACCACGTAAGTCCTTTCTAACATGATTTATACAATGATTCTGTGAACCAAGGAAGATCCCGGGAAGCAGTATGTTCATTGTTAAAGATGATGGTTTATAGAAGAGAAGGCCTACTTCACTGCAGCTGACCGAGAAAAAGTTGTCAAATCTTTTTCAAGAGACCACATTTCAGGTTTCGGAGAGGTTCATCCCCCTGAGCACCAGAATTATGCAGTGGTCTAAAAGCATGGCAGTGATGAAGAACATACAGAAAATAGAAAAAATTATCAGAGTATGGGACAGCTTCCCTGTGAGGGTTGAAGGGTGGCTGGGATCCACAGCCTAGAGAAGGGATAGCTGAATGACTGTAAGGTGATCCCAGGGAGCATGGGGATATGAATTGGGAGCACCTATCTCTCTTCCACTAGCAGGCAAATGTGGTCATCAAATGCAGTAGTCAAGAAACAGGTTGAAAATACAAGAAAACGGTTCTCCCCTGATAAAGATAATTGGGTAGAACTGCTTGCTGCAGCTGTCAGTTTAAAAACAAATAAGTAATCATCGTGTGTAAAAAAAAAAAAAAAAAAATTGAGAGCTGTTATATAGGAATCTAGGAATCTACCATGAACTTGGGAAGAGCTCTCATATGAGAGGAAAACCATCTGTTTTTGACTAGTACTGTAGACAGGAGAGGACACTCTACAGGACTATTAGAACTGCCATGTCCTGGTTCAAGGATCAGTCTCTTACTTAAATGTGAATTGTATCAGCTCAGAAATTGCCAAACTTGGAAACCTTAACGTTTCATTCTGTCACAGTCTGACAAATGATTGATGATTGATCAATACCGATGAACTAAGAGCCTGGAATGATCATAAAGACATGAAATCAACAGGACATTTTTTTACTGGAAGAAGGCAGAGAGGCAGTTTCCACCTTGCTGCTGATTTTGTTGACATTCAGTGGTAGTTCAGCATTCCTTCTGGCAAAAAAGTGTTTTATCATTGGACCTTTTCCAGAGAATTTGCATTCTGTTGTAAGCTTATTTTTCTCTGGTTAAGAAGAAAAAACAACAGGCCTTTGAAGATGTCAGTAGGCATATCGTACATGTAGAGGTATTTAGCTCAGTAACTTTATGGTACTTTGATGTAATAAGGTCAGAAGGCAACTTTATTTCAGACTGCAAGAAATTATACTTGGGCTGCTTTATCCTGTGGACAACACATCAAGCACGAGTGAATGTCTGCATACAAAGTATTCAGTGTTTAGTCACACGCAGTAATATTCAAGATGCAATCATTTACTGGACAATCTGAGGAGGCAACTGAAGTCCAAATGCCAAGGAAGTGAGCTTTTTAAATTAGCAAACTTTTGTCCGATGTGGTTGGTGGCAGTATGTAATAGTTCACAGAAAATATCCAGTACAGAATTAAGGGAATGTAATTTGACATAATGCGCTTTGAACGCTGCAAGTGAGCATAGGGTATGAGGGTATTATAACAAATTTATTCACTGTAACTTTTTCTCAATGTGTGTGGGATTTTTAATCATCGCAACATGTTTCAAGAACTGCAGATAGAGAACTGCTATAACAGCTTCTTCATATTTGAATAAATTTATGTTAATAGCAAATATGTGATGACTGCCTGAGATGTAGGAGCAGAACTCCAGAAATACTAATGAACTTCCAGAGCTTTATGCGCTTTTTTCCACTTCTGATTTGATGTATATTAAATCTGCTCCATGGGTGTAGCATCCCGCAGCCACCTCTGGAAAGAGTGTGGGTGGGACAGTGAAAGGGAAGTACAGGTAAGTACAGACCTGACTACATTTGCCAGAAACATTTTTTTGTAAAATGAAAACTTGAAGCAGCAACTACATTCCGTAAAAAGTTTTTGGAGTGAAGAGAGGCTGTGCTTTGGTATGCTCTTTGTTGGTGTTTGACACGCGGTTCTCATCTACCCTTAAGTGCCGAAACAAATGTAGTAGTCACTGTATTACGCCTGTGTCTGCAAGGTGGTTGTCTCCCACATGTTGCATCCTTTGCATTGCTCTATGTATGGAGAAGCCAGAAAGTGTATGCATATATGCCTGCTATTAATTGATGGCTTTGCTTTACTTGTTGGTGGTCTTTGTCTGTGTAACTGCTTAGACACTATGTTACAGAAAGCTTGGAAGCCTTCTATCCCTAGAAGACATACTTAATCAAAAGGATTTCCAGATTTCAGTATTGGCATTGGCTGACAAATAAATATAGAAGTTTTAAACTACCTTCAAAGCTGTTGTTAGCACAGTCTTTACATGGCATAATAAAAAGCGATGTTAAATTCTATTTTAAGCAAAAGAGGTAACACTTGGAAGAAACAAGTCCCTATGCGTGTACTGTAAAATCAAAGATGCGATGCAGTTAAGCAAATGCACTGCTTTCTTCAGGTGTGTTTTGTCTAACATACTTAATGATCCATTTAAAAAACGGTAAATCTAGTCTATGACAAAGGATTATGTCTATTACTGGATCACAGACGTTCATAACAAAGGAAATTTGATTTTTATATATGCTTAAGAGCACCTAAATACAGTTACTCCATTATGTTCACCTTATGGTTTCTACTTGAAAGCACTTGCAGTGAAATGAAAGGTTGAAATGTATAAGGTACATTGTACCAGCTTTTATTAAAAAAAAAAAAAACAACAAAAAAAAGACATTTGTATAAATACGTTGTTACGCAAAACTTTAAGCTCAGAGGTTTGTGTTCAGCTGTGAATAATCAGCTGGCAAACACTCTACTCACTTCTAATTTTAGCATCCTTTATGCAACTGCATTATATAGAAAATGTGTTAAAGATTTTAGATCACTTTTATCTCTCTCTGTATCGGAGGTCTCCATACCGTATATAGTTTTCTGTTTTAGTGTCAATTTCTGTGCACTAAATTGTTCTTGGTGGTCCCTGACATCCACTTGTAATGACATGTGGTTCAACTCAGATGGTCATTGTTTTATTTGTATGCATTAATTAGAATGGCTTTTATTATAAAAAAGCACAACCAAACAACACACACAACCTCCCCCCAAACAGCGAAAATAAGAATTTAATAAATGGTCTGTAGTGGGAATTTGTGGGAATACTCTGAAACCATTTGGAGAAAGAAAATGAAGTGTTCTGAACAATGTAATCTTGCACATACGAAGTCTGTTCCTGTTGAATGATCAAATGCATGTTTTAAAATATTTCTATGCATAATGAAATAGTCTCAGCGATGGAGTTGATGAGATGTTTATGACAGACAGCTAGTGTCAGATGAAGATGTGCTTAGTGACTAATTCTTATCAACCAGTTCATATTACGTACATGTGCTAAATGGCAAAATAGCTACTGAACTCTTGAGCGTTGCTGGTACGTTAACAGGCTGATGTAAACAACAGGAGACATGTGAATGTATCTGCCACTAAAATATCCTCACTGTAATTTACTAGCAAGGATCAAAAATGACATCACTGCACAGAAAGATGACTTCTAACTGAAGCAAATGTGGTTGTGTTGTCAGTGTCCATTAACTTACGTTAAAGTAGCCCCAAATAAAGCAAGTGCCACTCTGATATGCTGGGAACGGCACAGTGAGACAGTTTCTTATGGAAAATGTTAAGAAATGAGTGTAGTAATTCTGTATGTGCTGATTGTCAAAAATGTGACAAGCTTCAATAATGTAGCCAAAGTCACAGTTATGCTGGAGGAAAATTTTCATTTTGGAAGCCTGTGACACTTTTTTTAAACACCAGTTTCTGGAAAGGTGTCAGTGAGAGAAGATAAACAGCAGGTACTGGGGCACTCTTTAAATACTTTTCGTTCTGCATTCAGAAATCAGTTGCTAGAGAACTCTGAGAAAATCTGCTTACGTTCGTAACTAATTTACTAATTTGCAAGATGATCATAATACTTGCAGCTGGCTGGCTGGCTGAGTCCATTTTACAGGGATCTGTGATTATAGTTATATGATGCTGAGAACTTGTTCTCTCAGCATTTGTGCAGGGCAAAGCAAAGATGAGATGTTTCTTTTGGTGTTGTGGGCTGGATATTTGTAACGTAGTGGGTATGTTAGTCACAAGCAGAGGAGGTCCCTGTGTGCTACTTGCATGCATCCACCAGAACTTCAACCCGCTGCTGGGTGTGTTCAGTGATGTTTTAGTAAAGGAACCCTGAAAGATGTGCAAATAAAAGTCGTGGGGGTTGAACATCCTTCTGAGGTCAGATTCTTTCACTTCTGTTGCCCTTTCAAATGCGGTTTAGGATATTTACAGCCATCAGCTGGAAAAAAAAATATTAAAATATTCAGTGCTAGACACGGTCATGTCTCATTCCGTAACTTTCTGACACTTCAAAGCCACGCACAGGAGAATATTCGTGGCTGACCTGCTACGGAAGCTACTGTCATATCAGGGCTTCAATTTATTTTTCAGCTTCCTCCTTGATGTCAAATATGACTGTGAAAACAGTGACTTATAGGGGCTATTGCAGAAACATGGTTAAAGGAATACTTCAAGACTGCACAACCCTCAACTTGTCATAACAGGGGAACTGGGTATTAGTCTCCTTTTCGGTAAGTCTTTTCCTGATCTTGGCAGCTACTTTTCTGTTGCAGTGGTAAGACACATACTGCTAAGATTAACCACTGCTAAGCAGTGGCATCAGCATACGTCTCTAGCTATACATCACAAGGATCTTCAGTTTCTGCTGTTGAGGAACAATGTATTTATTTTTACATTTATTCATTCCCTTCATTTGCCTGTAGCTTGCATACAGTGAGTTTCCCTGTTCCTTTCTTTGTTGGTGTTTTTTCTGATGTTTCTTTCATAAGAAGAACTTAACAAAGTTTCCTACTTTGTTAAACCAAGTTTAAGGAATTGGTTTTGTTAACTGAGACATTAAAAAGAGTCAGTGGGGTTGCTGACATGAGAAAGACTTGCAGGAACAGACCTTTAAATCGTACTATAGAGAAAAATCTTGGAAATTAATATTCAGAACCTAATTCCCTTTTCCTTGTTGTCTGCTTTCCCTTGCTAAACATTTGGCAAAATTCTTGTTCTTTTCTCAGCAGTTACTTCTGTTCTTCAGGTCTTTCTAGTACCTGGCTAATGATCATCAGGTATTTCCTTATGTCTTGCGTTTTTTTGTATGTAACTTATACTGTTGTGGGACTTCTACCTTAATCAGGAATTGATATTCTGAGCTGCCAGTTACCACACAGGTATGACAAAAAGTATTTTGTGGTTTAGTGGATTTTTTTTTTTAGTCTGGTTGACACATGAAATGATGATACAATAAACAGGGGGGAGAGATTGCATAGTTAGCGAAGTAGTCACACCTTTCTGAGCAAACACCTAGTTTCAAGAATCTGTATTAATTACTGTGTTGATTTTGAGCTGAATGAGACTTCAGAGCCCAGGGAAAGGTGCACAGTGACTGCAGAACTGTTGCTTTTCTTCTTTTAAAGTCATTGAGGAGCCATTTGTTTGTAAAACAGTTAAAAAGTGTTTTCTCCACCTGGAAAAGAGAGTGTTTGTCTGTGAAAGAATGGAAGAGCTTGAATTTCATAGCTGAAATGTGAATATGTAATTAATATTTCCCTGTTGCCACTATAATAGAAATTAAATGGTAGAACAAAGCATTTTCTCTGTGAAGTGTAATTGTAGAGAAAAAGCAGTGCTGCAGAACTGGCAGGATGAGCATTTATAAGAAATTTCCATTTAATGTAGTAACCTATTCGGTGAACAAGAGGGATGTTGCTAATAATGAGACACGCGAGAATAAAAAATCCCAAACTACTAATTATCAAATATTTTAGTCCAATAAAACTGAGATTCCTGAATGTTTTGCTTTTTTTCTCAACCTCAAGGAGGCTGCATTTTTGAGAAAATGTGAATATGCACAGTGGCTCTGTCTCACTGTAACTGGTGGAGATATTTTTTGGGAAAAATGCCCTAGGAGTATCCCATTCTTCTTTGTTCCTTGCTTCTGGGAAATACTCTTCTCCAGAAGAGACGTGTGTGCAGAGACAGCCTGTGCTTTTTTTATGAGGCAGACCATGAGAGTGGTGCTTGGCACATTTCTGCTGGCTGACGATGTGTGCTTGACGTGAGGGTAGGAGTTGGCACATGCTAGGGGAAAGAAGTGGAAAGCTAAAGGGGTAGCCGCTAGGTTTTAAAACAATTTTTTTGTAAATGTTAGTTTTACGCACGGGAGCAGATAAGGACCAAGAAATAGTAGGCTGAACTGGCATGAGAAGTCAACAGGTTGTCCTTCTCTACATTTGTCTATTCTGAGAACAGATACATATCACTGAAATTGCTAAGCTTCGTGGTTAAGACCATATTATATGGAATGTGAGCTCCAAAGTTTTAGATGAATGGATTTAATTTCTCTGTAGGAAAAATGAAGGGTTATCTTCTACGTGAATACACTGCTTCTATATGTGTACATTCAGTTTATTTTTCCTAGGAAGATATTGGAACTCCCATATTGAGATAAAAATACATAATTTCTGTCTTTTGCTTTTTCTATTTTGTTTAAGTATCCACTTCTTTTCCTCTTGTAAGGAAGAAAAAAACTCAGTTGAAGCAAAATCTGTTAATGGAGAGATTCAGGGTTCAGAACAGTCAAGGGGTTCTGGAGCACAGTGCTGGAGTGCCAGCGCCTTGGTATGGCTGTCCCTAACTGCGTGCCCTAAGGAAAGAGATCTGTTGAAGTAGTTTGAGCAGGTCAAACTATAATATGCTGCAGACCTCATTACCTTTTCTGCTTGTTTTAAATGCGTAAATATCCTCTGGATGATTTTCAGTGGGATCAGGACTTTTTCCCTTGTTACTCTGTTTTGTGAAATATATACATTTTTTTTAAAGACTTCCCTCCTTCCTTCCTTAAATTAAATTACTCACTGCAGTATCCCTGGTAATTATTGCCTGAGTGAATTTGAGAGTACCTTGTTACAGCTGGGATTAAGAAACAGAATTGAAGATGAGAAGAGAAAAACAAACTGCTGAAGTTCACAACTTTTTAAGGTCACTGCAGTATTTCTCACCATTTTTCATGCTGCTCCTTCATTAAATATATGAATGTATCGTGCACGTCTATTGCCAGAAATAAAAATGCAAAGGAGCATTGGGAATGTGAAGAGTCCCTAAATTCTAGAGCTTGCCCTTTCTCCTGGGAGATTCAGCAGCATGGCCAGGAGACAGCTGTTGTCACCATTGATGTTGTTGTCTTCAATCCTTTTACCAGGAATGATAGCAACAGAGAGGGCTGTCACTACTGCTCTCTCCTAGCAATTTAGGGAGGGAGGGCAGCCTAGGGGACAGCTGATGCGAAGACTTGTCTCCTGTAGCTGGTTTTGCAGCAATGGCATTAAGAGAGCCGCTAGATTCACGCTGTGGTGGTGAATTTATGTTAAAAAATATAATTTGTATTTAGGCTGTCATGTTAAAATAAAACAAGGAGATACCAATCTGCCTCAAATTATGTCTAAGGAAAAGAATATTCTTTGCTCTTTAAGGAAGAAATGTATTTAAATAGACATCTAAGCAGCCTGGGCTTCAGTTAGTTTCATTATATGCAATAGTATATGATTATCTTCATATTGTTTTCTTGTTCTTTCATGCAGGCTTTTTAATCTGTTGCAACAGTAAAGTAAGATAAAGCTTGTAAATTAAATGGGGAGAAACTGTAGGTTTTAGACAATACTGTTTAACAGATTGGGGGGAGGGGAAGCAGTACTGCAGTTTCCCCAACTGACACTTTTTGTATGACCATTTCCTGTACTGTTCAAAATTGATATTACTTTTGCTGTTTCTTCTGATTTAAGCTTGTACTGTAAATAAAATCCTGCTTGTCCAAATGAACTTAGTTTTATTATGTCATTGTGATTACCAAAAGGGAGATCTCGGATGGAAAAAATGTGAGCTGGAAACCTGATTCGCCCATAATGAACAAGATGTCGTGTTCTGCTCATCAGCTGCACTTGGGAAGATACAGGGGAAAAAAGGG
>Ga0065711_1003376_pt1 | contig 44695 bp, 25 predicted proteins | sample Hoacrofraction12_FD_59098 | JGI IMG/M metagenome (GOLD analysis project Ga0065711, IMG submission 59098) | Hoatzin crop microbial communities from Cojedes, Venezuela - Epithelial fraction 12 v2 (version 2) | ecosystem: Host-associated > Birds > Digestive system > Esophagus > Crop | place... | reverse complement strand
CGGTGGGGCGCGCGCGTCGCCGTTGCCGCGTTCGGCGCCGCCCCGGGGCTCGAGGGAGCGGGGTCGGAGGCGGCGCTTTAAACGGCGGCAGCGGAGGGGCGCAGGCCGTGGCCGCCGCGGCCTTGCTGAGGTGGTCACCCGCGGCGGGGACGGACGGGCGGCCTTCCTCTCCCGTCCTCCTCCTCCTTCCCCGGCCCCGCTCGGGGCTGTGGCCCGGCCTGGCGTCGTTGTCGCGGAGCGGCGGCTCGGGTGACGCCCGGCGGCTGCCTACCGCGGTGGGTGCCCGCCGGTTCCCTCAGGCGCTCGGCATGGTGCTCTGCGCGGCTATTTATAGCCGCCGCCTGAGCGTTAACACCCCGTGACGGGGACGTTTCAAGAGAAACCCCCGGGTTCGGGGCGTTTGCCGCTTTGCACGCCGGTCCCTGCGTCCCACCCGAAGGGGGCTGGGGAAGAATTATTTTTTCTTTTCTTAAATGAAAGTGGAGAATTGCAAAATGGAACCGCGTGCAGCAGGCCGGGTACGTGTTTCAGGTCAGCAGCGGCGTTGCCCGTTGCTGCCGTGATTCACGCCGCTGCGCGCTGAGGGTTGGCGCGTTCCCGTGTTGCTGTTTACTCGGGTCACACTACTGCCCCGAGGCCCCAGGTGATGCGGAGAGGCAATGCCGGCTAAACCGGAGTGGCATGCTCATCCCAGACAATTTACAGCGTGGAAAAGGGAGAAGAGAAGTAGCAGAATTGGAAATACAGTTTAGTTTTCCCGAATATTAATTCAGTGTTTTATCACTATCCACACTACTTCTTTATTTTACTGTACTTTTTATTTGTCTGACAATTACTCTTTCATCTGCCGATATGTTCATGAGGGTTTTGTTAAAAGCCGGCTTTGCCCCACTTGCTGTTAGAGCCATTTGGGGCTTTCGCGTAGGTTTTATGCAACTGTCAGGTAAGAAAACACAGTAGTTAACAGTATTCAGTGCAACTGACAAAAAGGCATGCTAGCATGCAAAGTCGTGTGCAGACAAAGTTTAGTGTGATAATCCATGTATCTCTAAAAATATTCTTGACAGTCTTTTGTACCAGCCCTACAAATGGATAAGAAGATCTGTTTATTCATCTGTACCTCCTGGTACAAGCTGCCTAAAAGATTATGGTCACTGAGTTTGCTTATTTGCAAATAATATATTTAAATCCCTTTGAGCATGGAACTAAAAAAATCTATCCCCACATAACATGCAGGCTGGATTTTTAATGAAAGCAGTTCACAGAAGAAGACACAAACACGAAATTGCATGTATAGAGTGACTATGTTATCTGTATGTAAGAAGAATGCACGGTCAGATTTCACGCCTGCCCATTCTGATGATGTTGTTGTTGTATCAGAAATCCAGAGTCAATTGTGGAACACTTCCCACGACTGGGGATGCATGGATGCGACACAGACTCAGGGAGCAATTTTCCACCCTTCAGTGCAACCATGTTTCAGCTGCAGCAGTTTTCTGAAGAGGCCTCCCATTTGAGTGTAATGTCGTAACAATAATTACCTAGCCACATTAGCGTAACAGCAGCCTGCGCTTCAGCTAGTGGATCATTTCCCTGCTTTACAGAGTTCCTTATTCGGCGTCTTCGTTGCTTAGTTTGTGAGCGTAACCAGATCGGCGGTTGCTCTAACAGAATATTTTTGTTTGTGTTCCCACGATCTTATCTTTGCTGGTCATAACAGCCAGTGATTTTTTTAGTTGGGGGGATTGCCCTTTCAAACACCAGACGGCCCTGTTCACAGGGTGATACAAGGTAGCGGCTGTATCTCTCATATGTCCTCAAATATGAATTTTAGGCTAGATCCTATTATAAAATTAAGCCCAATACAAAAGCAGGCTAGCTTCTGAGGTGGCAGAAAAATCTTTACCTGAAAAGGATTACAAATTGGTAAGTTGTACTTTTCTATTTCAGACCTGGAATAGGGGCTTCTGATTAAAGAGCATTTATTTGAAAATGCAGTGTTTTCCCCTTAGGTAACCTTTTCCGTTCCAAAATTGTCATCTCCAGAGAATCAGAAGGCTACAGAAGTAGACAGCCCTCAGTATTTTCCTTCTGTATTCTCTACTCTTTTGCACTTGCACACAGAAGATTACAACCAAGCTGTAAAAATGGTCTCCATTCTCCACGGCTGTATTAAGTGAGGTTTGTTTCCATTCTGAGCGCGTGGAGTTACACACGTAGTGGCGCAGATAGGATCTCTCCACATCTGTGCATGATTTGCAGTCCTGGTTGAACCACGTCTCGCTGGTAGTTAAACCAGGCCCTTCAGGCCACAGGAAACCTGCCACCTCATTTACGTTCATTTTGCCTTTTCACCACAGAAGTCACTATTATTTTCCCCATCAGGGACAGGGGAGGGTGTCATGAGAGCAACCGCTTGTATTTTTCTCCTTTTTTTTTTTTTTTTTGGTGGTGGGGAAGTAATTTGAAAGCATGTTGCCTAGAGCCATAGGTAAACCAGCAGCTCTCCAGCTGTTCAACTACCCGATCGTGTCTGGCAGCAGTAGTGTGCGAGAGAGGGAGCCTGCTTGGGGCTAGGCAAGAAAGGACGAAGGGTCTCCAGCAGGTTAGGACGCAGGGTGCCACGGTCTGGGAGGATACAGGGTGCTAGGCATGACTTCAGTGGAGCCTCAGACAGTTTGTGGTTCTGCAGATACTGGGGAGTTGGAGGTGCTGGGATGTAGTGCTAATCCCCAGCTTGCACTGATCTGTGAGTGCTCAACATGTTGCTGACATTTGCAGATGAAAGAAAAAATGGCCTTTTGCTTAGTTGTTACTGCAGTTGAAAAACAATGTCTTTGGCCACATATGGCAAAAAAAAGCTGACATCGGTGATGAGATTTTGTTATGTCATTTCGCCTTTTTTGTGTGCATGCAAGACCCAGAAACCATTGTTTGGAACAGTTGTTTATTCCATACCCACCATCACCCCTGCTCATGTTACAGCAGTCAGGATATCCTTAAACGTTTTTTTTTTAAATGTTGTTTAGACTGTAATATCTTACCTATAAATCTGAGGGACTCCCTATCGCTGCATCTTTGTCGTGACTTGCACATATCCTCTTAGGAGTGTTTAAATAACTTATCTGAGATGAGAATGACATTATGGCAGCATGTAACAATTTAGTTAATTTTATCTTTTTAATCCCATTTAACAGCTGGGAAAAATGAGGAAAATTACTAGCAAGGATTCGTGGCTGTAGCTGTACCCTGAGCCACCAAAATATTTAAGCACACGGGTAGTCCCGCTGTAATTGATGGACTTGTTTGTAGGTTTAGGGTGTTTGGTCAAGTCAGCACACTCAGGTCAAGTCTCATGTGAGCAATATTTCTCCATTTTTTGTCAATCATTAGCAGGAGTTTCACAAACCATCTTCTGCCAATAGATATGATAGGGTTTCAGGCCTCCTGTTAAGAGGTTCCTTGTCCTTGCCAAAATCACAACCTAATTAAGTAGGAGGTTTTATTCTGCTGCTGTTAGTGTGAGTAATGAAACAGTAAATGGAAATGACTGTATCAAATAGGATGGAAGGTAGAAGACACAAGATGGAGAAAGAGGGAAGGAAAGGTGTTGCATCTGAAAATGTGCAGAATAAGAAAGATTACAGGAAAGATATTTCACATGAAATGGGAAGTGAGAGAAGGGGAAAAGTTGGCAAAAGATTGCAGCCAAATCTGGTGCCTTCCTTCCTTCCTTTGTTACCGGTCTCATCCCCTCACCACCTCTTTCACGGGGCCTTCATCTCCAGAAACCCTTGTGGAGCAGAGCAGTTTATCTTAACATTTTTCTCTTTACAGCTTGTGTTGCTCTTTTCCCCGGTCAACATTTTACTTCAGTTCTTAAAACTTACTATCCTTTTAACAACACAAGCAAACTTGTATGGAAAGATTTGTTTCAGAGGTCTGGTCAGTGTAAGTCCAGCTAAAACGGAGTATCATTTGTGCGTTGACCTTACAGTTACTGTTCAACGATACCGAGCAGAGGTCCACCCTACGCTAGTTTAAGGATGATCTCACTTTGGAACTAGCTGCTTCAAAGATTAAAGCTTTATATATTGTCAAATTATGGTTTATCAGCCTCAGACCACAGACAGGTCTTCCTCAATAATTGGCTAACAAATCCAGAACAAATTCTCAGAAGAAGTCAGGGACACCTGGAATCACAATGCCTTTACTACGATGGAATACAAAGCCTATTTTTCACACCTTCTTTCATCTTCAAAACTCACCCTTTGTAATTTAGGAAGGTGATTAGATAATATACCTTACATACAACACTTTGCCACCCTGTTAAGTACAGTTGTTACAACACAAGAAAATGAATTTATAATAGAGTTAGAAAGTTGAACATAGAGAGTAATGTGTGCTGGAATGGAATACATGGGCAACGAAGAAGATATTAACCAGAAGTGGCACTTCAGATAAACATTACAACCAGTGTGTGCTTTTAAATATAGTGAAATGGTTCTGTGCGTTTGATAGGACATCCTGTTGCTTGAGAAGTAATTTGCATTCTATCATTATGTGTTGGACAAAGACTGAAACAAGTTTTCATAATTATCGTGGAGAATAGAGTATAAATTGTGCATTTAGATCGCAAGAAAAAAATTATTCAAACATGGTAACTTAATAAACTTTAATATGCTAAACAATTATGTTAAGATTAATTTTTACCTTTTTGCTGTACATTTGTGAACAATTACAGCGTGCTCAAAATGAAAAAAAAAGGGGTTTTAATGTTTGATATGTTTATTTGTGTATTTCATCTGCATGCATAACAACACTATGCTTCTGGATAAGAAATAGTTTCCAATAGAACAATTCTGATGTGACTGCATTTCCAGCTTTCTGGGGAACCATCCAAGTTTAACAAAAAACCCCCAAACCCCTGTGCATTTTAGTTTAAATTAAAAAAAGGATTTCCAATAGGTTTTAAGTGAAATATCATGAAAATACTGATTTTTCTTTCAGCAAAAAGCTAAGAGCTGATTCTACCACAATGACACCAAAGAGAGATCTGCCATTGGCTTTATGGTGAGCAAAATGGGCTTTGTAAGGTTTGGGACATTTTTAGAACATTCTCTGTCATCCGGCTTGTTTTCTGTTAAAACCAATGAAAAGACCCCTGTGGCGTTTTGCAGGAATTGGATCAGTCGTACATCTGTTCTATATATAACTTACACACTGCCGTTGGTGTTTGTGGGAGATAAGCTCCCAACCCAAAGGAGCTGTCAGAGTGACGGCTTTTTAGATAGGTAAGGCAGGTTGGAATAGTTGCTGTGGCAAAGGGCAGTTAAGAGTTGTGTGAAACAACCTGCAGCTTTGCAATGTTTTGAAAGGCCAGGCTCTGTAACTGTCTTAGCAGAGTGGTGTAATTGCACATCTGTAGATATTTATTGCTTTCTGTAGCAGTTGCATAAGAACCTATGTGCATTAAGGTTTTAATTTTAAAAGTCTCCTACCATGGAAATGCTCCTTACCGCATTTCTGTGTGGGACTTACGCTTACGTCGCTCGCTGCGGGGCTATTCCAGTTTTCTACTAATTAAAACTACAATACATAGATGTAGAACAAGATGTAATGTAGAACTGAATCAAACTCTGTGTGTCAGACAGTACCAAAGTCTAGTAGGATGGTTTTAGTTGTACTTCAGTCTGTATTTTAAGTTTCTCCCACCACTTTTTTGCATAGCAGTCAATATTTTGATTTGCCTATTTTTTTTCTCTGTTGCATCCCACATCTTTCTGTCACTCAGAATGGACCATCCAAATTATTTAAATGCTTTACCTTGTTTACAGAAATGTTATTACTCTAACTGCCTCCATACAAGCTCTCTAACTAGTATTTCGTCAGGAATCTTTCTGTTGGTTTTAAAAAGAGTTGAATAGAACTGTGTTGGAATTCTACTGTAAGGAAATTGATTTCTTTCTATTAGAAGTATCAGTGTCTCAGGTATTATGCATTTACACGATGTTAAGATTCTTTGTTTTTCTCACGCTAACATTTCTGTAAAGATCAATTTCTAAGACAAGATCTTATTTTTATTTCTTGTATTTAATAATTTCTGGTCACTTAAAAATTGAATTTAGCTTGCATATTAACAAAATAAATTCTGACTTTTTTTTTTTAATTGGTTTGTTTTTGAGATGGAACCCTGCTTCTTCCAAGGTATCTAAGCATCCACAAACGAGTCATACTTTCTGATATCCTCAGTACATAAACATGTGAATTAACACAGTAATGAATGTGAATGACCACAGTAATGATTTAAAGCAGAGATTCTTGGCTTGTATTTATTCCTCACTTACATGGACCACAAAGCTATGATCTCTTCTAAGAAACCAGTGGGTCTGATCCTAGTGAGGGGAAGAAAGGGAAGTGTTGGGCTGAGTCACTGAGGGGAAGGAGGATGGTGGGTTTAGCAGGTCTTGGGAGCAGAAATGTGATTGCTGTAGCAAAAAGAGTGGAGAGAAATGAGCATGTGGGGCAGCTGATACTTTGTGGGTTAACGCTGTGTACATAGTACCTCACCAAGGCCAGGAGGGAATTAATGGAGAGGACTGAAAAGCAGTCTTGTGAGCCTCGGTGGTAAGAAATTACCAGATGCCATCCCGATCCACCTGATGAAACAGGTATCTATGAAAGAAACTTGCATCAAAAGAAAACCTACCTATGCCCCCCCTGCATCCGTAGCAGGCGATTGTGTTTCCGGAGATCTTCTCCTGTGGCCAACTTGGTCATGGTGAAAAATACAGCCCACATGGCAGTAAGAGGACTGTATGTATGGTTTCCTTGAGAAAGTAAGCGGGGTCTACCTCAAGCTGTGATGGCCTACAAATATCAGCTAACAGAGCCACATACCTGATAGCAACATTCTCTTACAGTGTAGTAAGTATGTCAGTTCTGGACAGGATTTGATCTGGTAACCTCTGCTTATCGTGGACATTTTTGAGTAATTAAAATCACCTTGTCAGTACCTGGATCATTGTTAAGATACTTAGAAATGACTGCAGTGCAACTAATCTGGTACTGAGACATAAGTGCCCATCTACTATGCATTTAAAGGTATGAAGTATTACAAATTTTGTAAAAAAACACTAATAAACTTTTTGTGTTAAAACATCATGGCTAGTCTACCTCCCATGAAATCTCAGCTTGAACTTATTATCCAGATCGTAACAAGATGACATTCGTCTTTCAAGAACAGTGGGGTTTACTCAGGCTTTTTTTCCACTGATTTCTTTCCCTGCCTATCCATGCTGTCTGTGGGCTGAGGAACCGTTTCTGCTACTGCTGCCTTTCCATCAGTCTTCTTTGCTGCTCGCTGGTTGCTCTTTGTATCCTTTTCTGTTTCCACAGGGGCGATTTCATTTGGATCAGGTGTCTCTTCTGTAGCAATAATTTCTTCTACATGTGGCCTAATAAAATCTGATTTAGGAGAAGTAATAAAATTTCCCTTGTATTTACTCTGCTCAGCAACACAGAGGTACATAGAGTAAGATTTTGCTTTCACATTGGTTATGACCTTGTCGTGTTCTTTTCCCATACCCGTATAAAGGGATTCAGTATCACAAACAACATTACTACTTTTTACAGAGCCAAAAGCAAGCCCAGGTCTTTATGGTCTCTAATTAAAAAGATTAAGGGGTAGATCCTGCGAAACATTTACAGACGTAGATAATTTTTTCTCACATAAGTCACCTCATTTACAAGACTGCTCAAAAATGTCTAGATTACCCATCCCAGTAAGGCAAGAGAGGAAAGAAATGCAGTTAAATATTTGTTCTTGCCTTAGGAGCAGAAAGGGGAGGGGAATAAGAGTATAAAATGTTCTGTCAGCAATGGTAGAACATGTATACACCCTGTAGGCAAAGAAGGAATACTGAGGCAAAAATATGTAAAGCAGATGTTCTGATAATGTTGGAATTTAAGCCTTATTTGGAGCTAAAATGCTCAATGTGAGGGAGTTGTAATTGTGAAGAATAAATCAATGTCTAAGTAGCAATTATATAGTAAGAGTCTAAAAGAACAGTAAAAATCTGTAATATAGAAGAATGCTGAATCACCAGAGAGCTTTTAATTTTCCACCCTTTCTCTAAATTGGACAAAAAAATGGTCACTTGTAATTCCAACTTCACCATTCAATATGGACATAAACGTAAGAGAGAATAATTGATTAATATCAAGTAGTGGCTGTATGATTAGGGTTTTCTAAAATATTTTGGCATTTATAGTCCCTTAATTAGCAAGGCCTTTTTTGTTGTTAAGTGTCAAAGGTGTAGCTGCTGAAAGGAGTCTCACTTTGGAAAATAACACCATCTGCATATATATACATGCTTAGGAGGCCTTTCCTCTGCATTCAGAAATTTGAAAGTATTTATTACGGCTTAAAAAACTTTCATCAGTGAGGTGAGCCAGGATGAGAACTCACAGCCTAGTGGAAAGGTGATTTGAAAGTGCTGATTTAAATCTCTTTCACTGAGGTTTAACCCAGCAATTCATACTTTGCATTTATTGTTGATTAAAAGCATGCATACTGTAAACTTGATTGTTTGGGACCTGAGAAATATTGATTGGCACAGACTATTAACTGCGTAATGTTTAACAATTTTTTCATTGGAGCAGAAGACCACAAAGGTGAAAGTGCTCTTACCTTTCTTTTCCTCTTCCTTCCGTTTGCTTACTGTCATTTTTTTTTTCTTTTTAGATACAGTTACATTATTTTGATCGTGTCCTTGGACTGTGTCAGTCTGTCCTGACACAGAAATCACAATCACCTGAAGCAAAGCAAGAACAAAAAATGCACAAGCAAGAAATGTGGATGTGTCACAAATTCAGCCTGAAACCACCGTAACTGAATCCCATTTAGAAGCATCTATTACTCAAATTTTCAGAGACACATACACCTTCTGCAGCAGAGAAGCAGAATCCAGCCTGTTATGTGGCAGACGGCCCACTTATGTTCCCCTGTAGTTCTGCCAAAAAGAGGGAGGCAGGAGGATGGAGTTTTGAAGACGAAGTAGTAGAAATAAACTGCTGCCAAAATGCAACCGTTATTAAAAATATGCTAAGTAGTAGACGTTGGTTATCAGGTGTTGCAAGGAGCACGTCATGTTCTTGTTTGCATTCTGGAGGATGGAAGAGATGTGACACTTGCTTTTATAGCGTCTGTCCTGAGACCAAGACGGAGTGACCTGCTTCTCATCCTTGATTTTGTTTCATATCATACTAAGCGGAATTATCAGATGACTACATCTCAGATTACAGATATTCTCACTGTTATATTTTGAACAATAAAAATTCAGCCATTTTACTTTGTCTTATAAACAGCTGTTGTGACTAAATATTCTGAACTTTTTTTTTAATAACTGAGATGTTGATGCATTGAGGTATGTGATTACACATTTAAACTTTAAAATTGCAATAATCTCATCAAGACTGGTAGCTGAGTTTGAAAATTTTCAGGAGATAAGGCTGCGTGAAGACTGAACACATACACTGTTCATGTAAAATGTTGAAAATATTATTTATACATAATTTCATCTTAAAAATCACTCTGATGTGAAATCTATTCTGGAAGAAACAAAGGCTTATACCAGATAAGATGCTCCTTGAAAACAGCGGCACTATTCATGGATAAAGTTAAGCACATGCTAAAATGTTTTTGTAGGTCATAAATATCATCTAGGCCTGGATTTTATTTTTTATTTTTTAATTATTAAGATCATAATCATTAGCCCTTTATAGAAACTGATAAAAACACCCTATTCAAATATTGCAAAAAATCACCACTTTCACCATTGATAACTGTATTGACTCTCTTGTTACATGAGCCATTAAGAATTCCCTTATGCATCCACTTGGCCTTTAATATGAGCCGACAGTAAGCCTCAGATGACAAGGGTTTAAGTGAGCATTAGCTGCGAGCTTACTAGTGGCATCCTCAGAGAAGTGCCAGTACTGCAGCAAAATGAGTGCCTGGGCAACTGTGCTATTTCTATAGTCACAGCAGCTGAAAATGGCAAGAGAAGACATGTGAAAGGTGCACACAGATCATGCTTACACCAAAAATATATACGTTAGTTCTTTCATGTGAAGAATTGTGCTAATTAGCAACTGGGCTGATAATTGCTTCGGATCATATATATATATATATATATATATACACACATGATGTATACGGACATACATGTACATTCTGTTGCCCTTCCTGAGGTAATAATAATCAGTGGCATTGCTGTAAAATAGCTGACACAAAGTTTTTAATCTGTAGAAGTGTGTTCAAAGATCTGGATGAATAGCTTTTGTCTGAAAAAAACCACTCTTTTTCTATGTTCCAGTGAAGATTCTTTTTGTATCTTTGAAAGATCTTGAAGAAATACGTTATTTCTGATCTCCAGTGTTAAGTTTGGATGAAATTAACTGAGGTCTCAGTCTAAAAGTTCTTACCTAACACCCTTAAATCAAAATTCGTGAGCAGGTCCATTGAACTGCCTGAGATGATTACTGTGCCTGAACCATGTTAAGTAGAGATGTGAAGCAGTGAAGGTCTGGACAGAAAGGTGTGAAGAGATGCCATTGTGGGTTTTGCCGTGAACAGTAAAGTGAAGATTAACAGGGATCTAAAGGAAAGCTAGAGGTAATTACAGTGGTGAAAGCACGGAGGTACTAAGACACTGTTGTGCACAACTACCAGAGCCGTGACTAGTAAAGCAAGACACAGTGAAACAAGCTTGTGACGGAAGGAAAGAAGTGAATTCAGTTTATTTGTGAAAACAGAGGAGAGTTCATACATTTTTGCAGACACACACACACACATTAGTGTTCTGGCCTCCTAAGCCTAATTTTCATTTATGTTACAGTACTTTTACCCCAACTGGGCAGATTAAACAATATTTATGGATGTAAATGACATCCATATTAAGGCCTTTCTAAATTAACACAGCAATACAAAGGGGCCTTAATGTAGACGAAAACCAGCACTAATTTCTCCATGATTTAATTCTCTAACACATTCCATCTATGCTACTTTACCAAAGTTGGAACAAATCTAAACTGCTGCTCAGAAATGCCTCGACCATTTTTTATCTTTCCATCTACCTCATCAGTTGCCTCCACTGAAATGATTCTTCATGCTTTCCATTTTTGTTGTGTGGTCAAATGGTGGACCTGTGTTTACAGCCAGCATGCATCTGGCCTGGCAGAAGATGCTGCAGCTAGGTTCTGTGAAGTTAGCAGTAAGAAAATACTTTGGAAAGGCCCTGTTGTCCCTGGCACAATTAAGTGTATTAGAAGCAAAAGTGAAGTAAATGGAAAAATCCAAGACCGCCTGCTACAGCAGAAAGTCATTTACACACAGAGATTATGTCAGCCTAGCATCCAAAATCTCCCCCATACTTCTGTTTCCTAGTCTTAAATTCATGCTTTCATTTTCTTATCTTCTTTCTTTTTCTCTTGCTCAGACTGTCTCTCTTCCTCAGGTATGAACACACTTACAGTGACATCGCTGGTCTCTGTGCCATACTTGTTCTTCACCACAATGCTGTATTTCCCAGAGTCGAGCGTGGACACAGTAGAAATGGTAAAGCTGACATTTTTTCCAGATTCAAATTTCAGGGTGCAGTTAGCATCTGATACAAATGATTTTTCATTCTTCAGCCATGAGACCTCTGGGCTAGGATCTCCCCAGACAGTACAAGAAAGATTAAGCGCCTGTAGAAGAAGTAAAAAAGGATTATAAATACAAGTCAGTAAATATTTGCTGTGTTTTTTGATGCCTGACTCTCCAAATGTTCCACTCTTCATTTAGCTTCCTGCTTTTAGTAAATGGATGCATATCATCATCAGTAATCAATAATTTTTGTCAGTCTTCTGTATCATAAAGGAAAAGAAGGAACTCAGTAAGGAAAAGAAGGAACTCAGTTAAATCAAAAACTCCATTAAAACCTTTCAATATTTTATGGACCTTCTTCTCTCATAATCATTAGTAGAGCTTTCTCCATGCATACTGATTAATATAAAATCAGATATTATGTCAGACCTGAAATGAGAATTTGAGGAACTGTCAGGTGGATTTGTTTGCGTTAAGTTCACTATATATTTGCTGCAGAAGTAAAGAAAGTGTGCCTGCCTTTTTAAATAACTAAGAACAAAGTGTCCCTGGCATATTTTGTTTAATTTAGGATCTTCTTAAACTATGCCCTGACAGCTCTTCCAACAGGCTTGAATTGTTTTACGCACTCCTGTAAAACTATTTTTAACTGGAATCAATTCAGGCTTTACCCTTTCTTTGGTGTTTGTATAAGTGTTTCCCTTTGATGTTAGTAATGTTCCTAAGGGCTGAATTCAGTCCCATCAGACTGAAGGAAGTATCTTCATTGTCAGATAGCCTGTTGGAGAAATCCCTGGCAGTTGGATACTTTCTGTAGGCTGGTGAGTCTTATTGTGCGCACAATGTCCAGGCCTCCTTTTTTTGTTGTCAGCTGAAAAATTCGTATCTGGGAGACACCAATACATATAAATGATTGCCTCTTCCAGTCACAGTGCCATGGGAATCTTCTCAAAAGAATTTGAGAAAATGAACATCACGTAGAGTCAAATGTTAAAAATGTTGATATGAAACTTCAGTGGTACATAGGCCTTTCTCTGGACCTTTATCTAAGAAGGAATCCATTTATGTCTATGTATTAAATAATACATTGGCCCAAACTTAAAAGTTATTCAAAGTAGAGCTGGGGTTTTTTAATGGAAATTGAAGAACTTTTACTGCAGCGAACATGGTCTTCAGAGGTTCACTAGGAATGAACTAAGTGATACATAAGGAATGGACAAGTTTCCACTTGACTGGAATCAAGTGTCCCTTACTTTTTTTTTAAAGGCTTTTGATAAAAATACATCAAAAATAGAGACAACTGAAGAGCACTCACACTGTTGGCCATGTAGGCTGTCATGATAAAAATCTACTGTGAGAAATCTGTTTAATAGGCTACCTTCCCTTCACCTCTCTGCTTCTTGTCTGGTAGCATGATGGTGGAAGATGGGACAGAAGACAGATACCCAGAAGGTTGTTGAAATGAGTGAACAGAAAAAACATATACCTCTATAAAAGTGAAAGATTTGTGTACCTCTGACAACAAAGTAAAAATGAAATAAATCCCACATCCCCTAAGGACCAAAATGAGAACAAAAGGGAGGGTGAAGTCTTTCCTCCATCAACAACACATAGTTCTTGGTACCGAAGGAAAGGCAGATTCCAAGTGAGAGGTGGTTACGGCGTGGTGGAAATGGCCTCTATCTCATTTCCTGCAGCATCTACAGCTGGTGACCACGTGGGGCTGTTGGCTGCTTTCTCTCATAGCCCATTGGTGTGAATGTGGTTTTCATTGCTATATCAGTCCATCTTTTTGAAAAACAAGGGGAAGACAAGAGGTTTTACGTTTCGCCCTCTTTCTTATCGCTCTCAATACAAACGTACCCTCAGCCTCAGCCAGGTGTTCCATGTGGGTCTCTTCAGGTGCTCAGTATTTCTTTATTGTCTTCTGATTCTCTAGCAAGAAAGACATCACCATCGAGTGGCCCCAGCTGCCACTCCAAGATGCTAATGAGCTGATGTCCGTGTCCAAACAGCTGTATTAGGGGCATCATTCAAATCTCAGGTGTTTGAAGTGGTGTCAGTACTGTTTAATTCAAAAAGGTTCAAGCAGCAGTGACTATTCTTTTTTTCTTCTAAATAATTCCTTAAAAGAGCTGCATTTTGATTAACCTTGCATCACTGCTTTCTGTTTTGACATCTGTGCTCATCTTTATCTTCCCAACTCTTATTTATTTTCCAGCTACTAATACTCAGAGATATATCGTATCATTCACCACGCAGATGCTGAGATCTTTGGTTTTCCTGAAGATAATTCCATAATTATGGAGCCTTAGCCAAGGAGAAGTGATCACCCACTGTGACTGCACCTATCTGTTTCAGATTTCCTGTTCTTTGGGCAGATTGTTTTTGCTCGTGTTCATAAGTTAATGCATATCTTTATTACTCACAGAAACCCCTGATTATAATGCTGTATTCAACCTGAAATTCGTATCCTGGTATAACAGTGTGTCCTGTCCTCCTGAGGGCAAGAGGTACCTTCCCTCTTCAAGATAATCCCCGTTTTCCAGGAGTTGTCTGGCTCTGATGATTGTTGGGGAGGCAAGGGAAGGACCAGAAACCTGTCTAGATGTGGTGGTGAATGAAATCTATCAGGAGATCTGAACTATCTAAAAAATCTTGGTGACTAAACCCCATCTCTTTGAACTGGATCTCAGTATTTCAGAGCTCCACACAGAAGTTCTCATGAGTCCAGAGCTGGGGCATTGAGGGATGTGCACTTGGCAGCAGGTGCAAGAGCCTTTGTGTCCCCCCTACCTTTTCTGCCTTTCACTGCAGATTATCACGAGGAGAGTAGTACAGGTGGCAGAGGGAAATGTGTCCGAGTATTTCAAGTATTGCTGTTCCTCTTGCGTACTAGCACAAACTCATTTTCAGGGGTGGGTTTGGCTAAGATGCCAGTGAGTGAAGTGAAGCAGCTCAGTCATGGGAACCTGCTCCCTTCTTCCAGCCTACCTGTGAGGGCACCTGCCACTGTCAGAAGGGTAGAATGGGGAATTGGTGGGGAGGTGGATGCAACGTGTTGCTTCTAAGTCTGAAAGTGCCTGTCTATCAGAATCTTAAGCCTCTCCCTTTAAAAATAAAACCCCTTACTCACATACAGGCCTTCATTTAAACAGCCATTTAAATTAATTTGGCCAGCTGTACACAAAACTTATGCTAGTATTCTCTGTCAGGTCAAATTCCTCCCTAATATGAACTGACAGCCTTTTCCAATTATATTGCACTGCTGAAGAGCATTTATGCCTATCAGCGGAAGCCTCTTAGGCCATCTGGAACGCTGTTTGATTAACACTGGGTAAACAATAGTTCATTCCTTCTCACACATCCTTCAGCTCACATGTAAAAAGTAATAAATAGCATCATGGTCACGGTGTGAAGTTTAAGTTTGAGATATGCATATGCTTGGAAGTTCAATCTAGGGGTACCAATCTGTTCATATAACTCTGTAGTTATGGCTACACTTGTGTTCAGAATCAAAGCTTGTGATTGCCAGTTCTCTGCTACCTCATTTACTGTTTTTCAAAATCCTTGATGATTGTGCAATTTGCGTAAGTTACACAACAGCGGACTGCTTTGCCCTCTCTCCAGCATGTATGCAAACAATAGACAGACGAGCCAACACCACCCAAACAAGCGCTGTTTTCCCTGATTGCTCTCTGTCCTACTCCGTTTCTCAAAACGATTACCTACTGAATCCAGAAACATAAGGTCAAAGATATTTGTCTCAAGTTCTGGGAGTTTTTCAGTCACTTATTCAAACATCACAAATGTCCTTGCTGTCAAGGCCAACGCGTGTCTGAGTAATATTTGGCAACTCATTTTTTACAAACTCCCTTTTTATAAACACTACACATTTTGCTTTAGTGAACTCATACTCTACTTGGTATCAACCCTCTTTTGGCAGAAAGCTTAAAACTGATAATAGCCACACAAATTTATCCCCTGCCAAAGCAGTACGAGAATCTCATCTCCAAGAACAAGCCTCTGCAAATTCAGTTTCTTTGTGTCTTCTACCGACAGTTACAATACTCATAGGAGTGCTTCTTACTTTTACAGCATTTCCCAAACTGCTAAATCCTTTAATGAAAGGTGTAATCAAATGTTCTTTCATTTTGTAATGCCAAGATACCTAATTTTCCCGTAAGTGCTGCAGTCTACTGTCTGTTGGCTATGTTGTATCTTGCATTGTTGAGTGATTCAGACAGATTTTAGATGCTTAGCACTTGTGCTCAGCTTATAATCAAATACTTTTAACACAGCTGACCTACTTGCCAGATAAATACAGAAATATCAGGAAGCTCTCTTACTGTAGTTGTCATGTTATAGGTTTTCAATAACATTCACGTGCCCTATTTCAATGTTCTCACGTGCTGTAAAGAGGAACTGGCTAGTGGCAGACCAGCGGGAAGTGACGAGCAGGCACTTCTTGGTGTCAGCACTATTAAGCAGCAACTTGTGCTGGGAAAAGTTTGTGAGATTGAGAACTGACTTTCTGGGTCATCTGTTCTGTGCTCAAGCGTCGATGTAGCCCTGTTCCTCTGGGAGTGCCTTACAATAATCTTTCGGCCAGACTCTGCTAATATAATCCAGTGTAACACCAGTGACTTCTTTTGACTTGCTTCCCATTTACCCTGATGAAATAGAGAAAACTTTCTCCTGGTGTCTGGATGAGAATTGAGTTGTTATGGTTTACAACTTTTACACCCTTTAAAAGCCAGCCTTGACAGGTGTGACTATCTTGCCACATTTCAAGGAAGTTAACTGCAAAAGACATAGAATGACTAGCTGTCTTGCAAAGAAGGAATTCAACTTCCCTGATACCCTGTTACCAAAAAATCTGTGAAACCTGTGCATGAATTTTTAAAGAGCTGGTTATATAAGGAGTTTTAGTCTCAGCTCACATTGTCATCTCACTTTTGTCTAATGCTTAAGAAAAGACACTGCCCTGAATACATAAACCCATCTTTGCAAGACCATTGAATTATGTACAGAAGGCAGGGGATGAATAAATAATATAGCAGATTTTAAAGATGGAATCTTTAAAAAAAAAGGTGACGCATTTTCCCATCGTTGAAAGGCAGTCAAGCTGTTGGGCTGTTGTGCAAAGCTTCAGTCAATTTACTGTACCTTGCCCTCCTGGATGGTGACAACATCGGGCAAACCTCCAAGTACCCGTGCACGATCTGGAAATAAATAAACGTAATTTTCTTTAGTGTCTCAAAATCAACTGTGTCCCAGATTCTGTTTCCCCTCTAGATCTTTCCTTTTATCTCTTTTATGTACAACTTGTCTCTGGTATCTGTGCTAGCAGAGAACTATTCAGCATTCTTAGCACACCATTTGGACGCTGAAAAACATTGAATTCACAGAAAAATGTGTTAATAGCTGGTGTCAGTCACTTACAGAGGGGAATTAAACTACATGTGCTGTGTCCTGCAGATTTTGCCATCAATTCAGTACTACTTCTGAGTGCACAAAAAAAATCTGAATTTTTGAGATCTGGCACTCTAAATTTTTAGTGTCATAAACTAAAAATGTTGTGTTTCCAAAGGGAAATGAATGACAGCTAATAAAGTGGTGAAGATTAGGTTTTGGTCTAAATACAAAGATGGTCTCAGTGACAGCACTGAAATACCACTGCTTTGTACCTATCTGGGTGTAAATAAGATTGATATTTGGGCTAGTTTTAAGCTCAAAGTCTGATCAGAATCATATATAAATACAAATAAGCTGATCACATCCAAGCTTTGGTGCACTTATTCCGGAGTATGGGTTTTGTTCATTACAAGTCTTGGTGGACCCTGGCAGAGGAAGGAAATGACTACACAGAATGTTCCCATCTAATGTATTCTGTAAAAGATGTGCTCTGGAGCACAGAGATAACAACCTTATGAGACCAGGAATGGGACTGTGTTACGTCAGCTAACATGCCAGCCCCTTATGAATGGTCCAGGGTAAGAAATTAAATGCCCAGGGCAGGGCTATTACTGATCACTTTGTGCCTTCTCAACTGGGACTCACAGGGATCGCTGTACACTTCCAAACCCTGCTCGTTTTGGAGTGTATGTCCAGGAGGAGTTAACTCAGAGCCCTCTACACATTTTTCTCCAACAACTTTTCAAATGCCATTTCTACCCTTGTTTTTATACAGGTGTGAAAGTCATCTGCAGTGGGAGAACTTTTTGATGTGTTACAGTTTTTCCATGCGTTTTTCTGTCAATAGGGAGAATACCGAGCTTAATAATTCAAGTTGAATTCTAATGCTTTATTCCTTAAGTAATTATTACATACTTTGGTTTAGTTGCTATGTTGGAATTGACACGCACATGAAAGTATCAGGAGATTCAGAGATCGGTCTTCAAGCAATGCAAAAGCTACTGTTGCTTTCTTACCCGTCTCTGTATGCAATGCAGAACCACTTGACATTTTAGATAGTTCAAAACTAGCCAAGTGATTTCCTCCATCTTTGAGAACAAAGTGACTTTTGTCCAGATAACATGCATGAGAGATCTCAGCAATAAAGATCATTTTTAGAGAAGTAATGAGAAGAGGAGCTTAGACTGGAAAAATCAACATAACCCATAACTATTGTGTGATTAGCTGCGATGTGTACCAACGTTAAATCACTAAAAGGTCACTCCCCTTGCTTGCCCTTAGTGTAAGGACAAATTCATCTTAGGATGAGCACGTGCACATACAGATGTATACATGCCCTCTCTCTCCTGACACACAACCTTCTTGGAGAGGAAGAAAACGTTCATGAACAGTTTATTGTAACTACTGTCAAAGAAGGCCCACTTACTTTTCTCTGCAATCGCAGCTTGCCTGGAGTTGAAAGAAACAAAAGGAAAGTGCAATTTCAGTTAAAATTTACTTAGAGTGATTGAAAAATAGCTTATCTTTTTAATTGCCTTTAATCAGTTAAGGAAAAACTCTGTCATCATTTGACAGTACTGCTTATTCTTCGTTACCTAACTGTTACATAAGAATCGCACCAAAGAAGTCACATGCAAAACTCCTACAGACTGCTGTAGGACTAGGATTTGTTTCACAGGATATATTTAGCTCCAGCACAAAACAAACAAATACTTCTGTTATTTTATGGCTTTCTTTACTTTATTTACATGCCATAATACTTACTTTAATCTCTGGAACTCAGCAAAGGCTTCATCAAATGCTTTACAAAGAGAAAATTTGATTTTAAAGGCAAGTTCAGAGATAAATTATCACAACTTCAAATTTAGAATGTAGAACGAAATTAAAAATGTAGACATCATTAAAGAAATATTAGTGTATGGATGCATGCATATTGTAGAAGCCCTAAACTGCTGACTGGTTCAACTGATAAAGGCCATATTGTATACAGCAGCTGTTGTATATACATATGCATGTTGTATATACGAATGCATAAACACACTTTTTTTTCTTCTAAATGTCAGGCTTTGAGACAAAGAGATAGCGGGAGAGCAATGGGCTGAAGCTATCTCAGGAAACAGAGGAAGAAACCCACAATACACCACCTAAATTATAGCTTATGGCAGTGGTCTCCCAAACCTTTTTGCTTGTGCACCCCTATAGGTAAAAATTTTTTGAGCATGCACCCCCAATATATTTTTGTTTATTTATTTATTTATAAATTATATGGATGTACTATTGAAGTTCTCGTATTTTCTTCCTGCATCCCAGCAGATTGTCTTGCACACACCCCACTTTGGAGACCACTGGCTTATGGAATACAAAAGATCTGTGTTTTCCAAGTGCTTTTCACATCTGCTCTGCAGCATCGCACTGAGGGCCATGAAGAAACCAGACATCAAACTGCTCTCTCCTTCATAAATTCAGGCTAAGCTACCTGTCGGAGGTCAACCTCTCCTCTTTGAAAAGTAAGAAGAAATCTCTTTTTTTCAGAAAGTGGGAATAGGGCACAGTAGGAGCAACATGGAGATGATCACAAGGTTACTGCTGTTGCGCAGAGCCTTCAGACCCAAAGTGAAGCTTTATGGATGGGAACAGCTGGGAACAGAAACTGAGCAGTTTGGAAGGAGTTAATCTGTTCCCTAGGATCTGAGAGATCTTTCAGAGTAAAAGCTTCCACAGTCAACCCAAATAATTTTAGCCATTCCCCCAACAGCGCTTCATCGTGCTGATGAAAGGGACCAGTCTTGACATCTCTGAAGAATAAGGAGCCCTATTATATCCATCAAAGAAATGGAGTAGGAAAGTAACAGAACAAACGTGTCCCTCCCTTCCTCCTCCAAATATTACTTGGAAGGGAGAGATACAGAAGGCACTCAGTGCTACAACTTGTATTTAAAACTGCCAATCAATGCCAGCAACACAAGGGCTTTTGTAAGATAGCTCAGAAACTGGGCTGACGTCTCCGTAGGCAAACTGCAAGCGGGTATTTGGAACAGGAAAAAGCCGTTCGCAATTTATGACCCGAGAGCACAGGCTGGGGAATACAAATTGCAGTGTCCCCGCAGACACTGCCAGGCTGCTGTGTACACACAGAGACCCTACAACCCAAAGGGTTAACAGGTCTGTGGCAAGATCCTGCTATAGATGCTCCTGCCCAACCACAGCGTGATGCCCACATACAGATTGCGTTAGCAGAGGGAATGGCCTACCTTGTCCAGAAAGATCCACTGTCTTTTTGTGTGCTGTTTTACCATCAAAGAGTTCCATTGTGTATTTGCCTTTGTCCTGTGGAGTTGGCTCATTGATCTGCAACCAGATCTGCTCCCCGGTCGACACCAGTCTTCACTCGGTCTGTAAACCTAATCTGGGTATCGCTGAAAAATACACAATATTACGTTTTCATTTCACTGGAGTATAAATGGGGTTTGCTCATGAAGAGTCACTGAGTATGTCTGCAGTTACTAAATGATTTCCAAGGTACTATAGTATGCCACCATATTTTGAAACTTTTGAAATCAAATTCTGATAAAGCTGTGGGCCAACAGGGCAGAACTGACATGACAGTCTTTCCCTGTTCAAGGTCCAGCTCTCCTCAAAGCTTGCAGCAAGGTTATGCATCATAGTCCATGACCTGAGCCATAGAAGAGTTATACAAATTCAGAACCCAGATCTCTGAAGGGTAATCCACACATCCTCAAATGTTCATGTTCTCTTCTTAGCACAGGTTTATTTCTGCTTGGGCAAAACAAAACTATCTAGGGCTGTAGCTACAAAACTTTTGTCACACACTGTCGCTTTTGTCACAAATGGTGTTTGCCTAGTCGGAAGTTTTTCTGATGCTCTGCAATGTTTTGGCATTTCCCATTAAACATACTTTGACGTAAGTATATCTTCTTCCACAAAAAATTTCAATTTCTCAGCTTCCTAGCTAAGCAATTGCCCTGGATGAGGAAAAGATATTAGTCAAATAAGCTACTGGTTTTCTTTTTATCCATAAACTGATAATTTTGAATATACTAGAGGGTCAAAGAACATTTTTACTAGATTAATATGATATGCTTCAAGACTAAATTAGTTACTAAAAATTAGAGAAAAGAGAGAGAGAAGGAGAGAGAGCAAAAACTAAGAGAGAAGGAGAAATCGAGAATACTTCGTATTCACTTACAGTTTTGAAATGCTTAGGACTCCTGTGATACCAGGTCAACATGGGTGCCAAAAAACAGGAAAACCTCAGACTGCTTTCATTTCTCTGACAGTGTTGGTGGTTAGCATCAGTGTCAATAATTACAGCCAGGCTGCTACAGCACATCCTGGGTATACTGTGCCTCATTTACATGAGCTTTACTGAGAGATCAGTAATTCAGATTCCATCCTAAAGACAAACTATTACCATGTCCACAGGAAGTGAAGCAGCAAGAATAGTAATAATAGATTTGAAGCAATTCAAATATGTTATTACTGTTAAATCAAATCTAAGTTGTTTACTTCTCTGGGTTTTCCAGGGCATGCTGTTTGCGCTGGCTGAGAATGCACAGCTGTCTCGTGGATTTGGATATGCAACTCCCATTAATTTTATCGGGAGCTGGGCATTCAAATTCTTTTAAAAAATCTCAGTTCTTCTGTTTCTCTTGGTTAGGTTCATAGCTCTCACAGAAGGCGCTGTCTGGATTTTACTTCCCCAGGCACATGCTGAAACTTGGTTTGCCTCCTAAACATGAACCCATGCGTGAAGAGGACGTGCCCGCTTGTCCCAGTTTCTGTGAGTTGCAGCTTCTAGACAAGCAGACCTCTAGGCTAGGTATCTCTGAACCCATGGAGCTGGCCTGCTTTAAAGCTTGTCAGTCTCAGGTTATATTTGCATCACTTCTTAAAATTGGTTCAGGGCAAGATGCAGCTCCCACATGGGAGGTGGGAAGCGTGCTGAAGCAGCACAGCTCTGATGGCATCCCGTGGCGTGAGACTGTCTGTCTCACGAGGGAAACCTCAGGAGGGCCCTGCACCACCAACACCTGACTCTTGTACTGGTTTCACATGGCTGTAATTCACTGAAACTAACTCATATGAGAGAAGGATTCATGAGAGACGAGAAGAAACCTGGGCCTCGTCTCTCTCATATATCCAGGTTCTGAGTCTATAAAACCAAAATTGCACTGACTTTTGCAAAGCTTTTACATACTCACTTGTGCACCCAGCCTACTCTCAGATCTTCCACATAATAATTAACATAGGAGTACAGTCTGATACCCTCAGCTGTGCTCTGGATTTTCAGGTCTGTTGCAGATAAAGCTGAAAAAAGAGCACATGGTTTTATGCAGCCATGCAGCCATTCACTGAGTGTCACAATGAGTCATTCATTCGAAAAGAGAATTAAGTGCTTACCAATCCTTCTGCATACTTCATTCATCAGATCTGCAAAAGCTGTGGAAATAAAATCCAGAGACTAAGACTCTGTGTCTGCAGCTCAAGCACAGTCAATAATAGGACAAGCACTGGCTCTGAAATATTCTCCCCAGTAGGTCTGAAAAAGAAATCGGACCTATCCTATAAAGCGTATTAGAAATCTAAGTAATGCAGAAATATAGCCTGTTATTCCACAATTTCCAGACTTTATTTAACAGCAGCCTTGATGAATACTGCCGCAGCTAAACAAAACTATTTATCTTAGTCACCGCATTCTCCCAAAATTATACAGAATCCAGATGCAATAAGCTACATTGCTGTCCTACGAGGACAGGCTAAGAGAGTTGGGGCTGTTCAGCCTGGAGAAGACAAGGCTGCGGGGTGACCTTACAGCAGCCTTCTAGTACCTGAAGGGGGCCTACAGGAAGGATGGAGAGGGGCATTTCATAAGAGCGTGTAGTGACAGGACAAGGGGGAATAGCTCTAAACTAAAAGAGGGCAGATTTACATTAGGTATTAGGAAGAAATTCTTCACCATGAGGGTGGTGAAACACTGGAACAGGTTGCCCAGAGAAGCTGTGGCTGCCCCCTCCCTGGCAGTGTTCAAGACCAGGCTGGATGGAGCTCTGAGCAACCTGGTCTAGTGGAAGATGTTCCTGCTCATGGCATGGGGGTTGGAACCAGATGGTCTTTAAGGTCCCTTCCAACCCAAACCATTCTATGATTCTATGATTCTATGATTCTATGATTCTATATTTGAATATTAGTTGAAATGAAAAATCTCAGTTTTACTAACAAGATGATCTTATACACAGGAGGAACAAAGCCACAGGAAGGTGCCACACACAGTTGCCTGTGTTACCCTGAACCTGCTTGCAGGCGAGCAGTCTGGCTGTCAGCTGGTGTGGCTGACAGCGTGCAGAAAGCGGCTCTGACCTGTGTCCTTCAGCTTCAGCTCGCTGGAGTCCTTTCCTCTGTCATCCTTCAGTATGACTTCATAAGTGCCAGCATCTTTCTTAGAAAACTGCAATATTGTAACAGTAAAACTATTCAGAATAGTCACTGTAGAAGAATATAGATTTTACTCCTGAACCCAGCTGACGCCCTGTCCCCATCCCCAGGGAGGTGCTCCATGCCCAGGGCTGGGGTTGCCCCGATGCCCCCCAGCTGCCCTGCTACGGGGATGGGCCTTGGCTGGGGGCTCCTGGCCTGCAGCCCTGGGGGACCACCCGGCCTCAACGGGCCCTAATGCTTGTTCGCTTCCTCAGCCAAAGAACAGAGAGCAAGCAGATGAAGTGGTGAAGGCAGATCACACCCCGCATCTGCAACAAGGCTGGGTACAGACCAGACCTCTCTGGTGACCCTGAGAGGGTGGTCCTCTGAAAGACTGAGTGACAAGAGCTTTCCAAATGCTATTCTCAACGTAGATGTGGTCTCATTCTGTTGTTAAACTGACATGCAAAGGAAGTGACGAGCTTATTATCTCTTCTGTCATCATTTCCTGGAAACCTGAACGAGCAGCTATAGATAGACATTTGCTTTAGCTAAAACACAAACGCATTGCAAGTTTTTCCATTTTTAAAACCCACTTCCTTTTTTGATTGTTCTGCTGAAATATCAGATTAGATCGTATCTTTCATCTGAATGCGTAACACTAACTTCAGCTGAGGGCTAACAAGGACAGTCACTCACCTCTGATATCAGCAGAGTACACACGCCATCCTTAAAGTCATGTTCTTCATCTACCATTATCTCCCTGTCATCTTTGTACCACACAATGTGTGTTTCCTTCTTAATATTAGCCACCTGAGATGGATGAAAACCACATTGTAATTATTCTCTTCATTTGAGCAGGGGAAATTAGTGTTGCATGGGTCAGCCTGTTCGTGTGTCTCATAAAAGAACAGCAAGCTTTACAACTTGACTGCAGTGAGTTGTTGCAGGCCTTAATTTAAAAATGAGACATGCAAGAAGGAAAACAGCAGGGATGAAAAGAGAGAGAAAAAGACTGCCAACATCTTCAAGGAGTCCAAGGAACCAGTGGGTCCTGTCCAGGGGATTTCTACAAGCACAAACAGGCCAAAAATGAGAAAGTCCCAGGATTCACGAAGACCTGTCATTCCTATCCAGGTGGCTGACAGACCTGAAGAAAAAAAGTGCATGCTATTTTCCAAGGTATTTTGTGACAGGCAGTGAGCAGGTGCCCCAGCATGGTTAGCCGTAAGAGGCTCTGTTGCTATCCAATGTGCTATTGGGAGTACGGAAGCAAAGGGAATGTCCTAAGTCCCTTTCCCACCCTCACTAAGTAGTGGTAGGTCAAAGTGCTTTGGACATTGTACTCAGTGTTCTCCTTGCCCCTTACCTTACATTTCAACATCACATTACAGTCATCGGTAACTTCCCATCCCAGTTTATCCACAAAATGAGGACCTGTTTAAAATTACAGATATATTTTTAGGGATCACATCGGTGGTATTCACAATACAAAACCAAAGAGAAATGTGTTTTTCTTGACAAGAATACTGTTATATTTTAACATGGTTTGATTTTTCCTATTTCTCCTTCAGAAGGTAAGAAATCATATTACAGAACAAAACCATCTATTTCAAATTAACATACATAAATATAAACAAACTCTTATACTTAACAAACGAACACGTAAGTGATTCTTATAAATGTCTATATTATCACCTTGTTTCCTGTGCCACTCTTTTCTCTGGAATTCTGCTTCATCCCGCAGCTTCTTGAATACTAGGAATTAAAACCAACAATAAATAGTGAGGTTAAACATCATGTGCCATTTGCATGGTACTGACTGTCACTATGGCTGCTCGGTGCAAAGCTGTCCTTTGGAGGTCGGTGAGAATCCTGCCATAGGGTCAGGTTTTCAGGGAACATTTCAAAGTGCCAGAAGCTGACTGTGGCTAACCCAACTTTCCTAGCTGCTTCCAGTCATCAGGAGTTTAATGTGCCATGTTTGATGAAGTGTATTCCCCAATCATACAGCTACTCTTTGCTCCCGGTAGGAAGGCAAACGAGCGGCAGCGGAGTCAGCAAGCTCTAAGAGGTGCAGCTACTTGTTCCCACCTGAATGGGCGTTTTACATGGGAAATTTAGAAAGAATCCATAGAAATGTAAACCATGACAAGCTGCAATATTTTACATTTCTACAACAAGTCCCCTTCCTCCCAGCCCTTTAAAAATAGCAGTTCACACACATGACCTGTCCTATACAAGGCAGGCAAGCACTGTGACATGAACCACTGGAACACCTGTTGGTATTGAAAACAGTGGAAAGTGAAGATGACAACTGAGGTAGGCTCAGTATAATTTTTCCAGCCTACTGTGCAATATAGATTAGCTTACCATCGCCAATGAGCACAAGGCTAGATTGATTGGTTGCTTTTCCATCCTGCAGTTGGAAAGTGTAAGTCCCTTCATCCTTGTCCTCAAGTTTATCCATAATCATTTCAACAAGGCCGGTCTTCTGGTCCACCTTCATTTTATATTTCTTCAGGAATGGAAAATAAAGCAACAGTTAATGGATGCCAGAGTCAGAAAATATTTGTCAAACATTTGATGGTATCTTTAGGTGAAATTTTATTTTCTTTATTCATATTCCCACTATCTGTAGCTCCAGCTCTAAACATAAAATCAAATAAATAAGATACCTGTTAAAGGTGAAGTATATTTACTGGTGCTATACACACATGTGACATTCCTGTTGTATGGTGACTACTATGTTCTCTGTTCTTCTTGATTAGCAAGGTTTAGATTTGCATCTCTTCAGAATAACACTTTGAGGATGATTATATTTTTATAAGTTTTTGTGTAGAATGCTCCAACTCTGCCTTCTACCTGATATCATTGTTGCAACAAAAGCATGCCATGTCATGTCCTTGGGAGTAACAAGTTCTGCTGCTGGAATCAACCACTTGGGATTTTCTCCTTAACATAATAAGTTCCTCCAAACAGTGAAGAGAAGTGAGAACTGAGCACAGGGGTATGCTGGGGCCATAGACAAAGGAGATCGGATGAATCTGGGCTACTGCAGTGACTCCTTGAAGACCACAGCATTTGCTTACCTGAGGCTACCTTATTGCAGGAACTCTTATGGTGCCCACTAGTTAACAGAACATGTGGTACTCACGAAGGTGGCAGGAAGTCATTTAACTCCACTTTACAAACTGCATCCTGCAGAATTCAGCTGCAGCACAGAGCTACGGACAAAGTCTTTCTAATGATGCTTTCAATGACATGTTTTTTCTCATGAAAATGCATTAGTGTGGAACACTAGTTGGAAGTATATTGGAGACAGAGGCATTAATACTCATTGATGATCATAAAAAGGCAAACACATTTACACAACGAAAAGGCTTACCTCTCCATTGAAAATCTCTTTGTCATTAAAAACAAAGTTGGCCTTTGCATTGCCAGACAGTTTTTCAGCTTGCAACCAGAATCTCACTTCTCCTTTTTCCAAAATTTCCACTGCCAACTCGGAGATAAGTGGGACAGCTACAAAGAAGAAAGAAAAGAATGAAGCATACACTTTGCCTGTGCCCCAACAACCATTCTCTTATATAATTGGAATGCCACTTCTTCCTTTCATACTTGGATACTGTATGCAAGGTAACTAGCTTATGACAGCTCTTCACATAGACAGAATGCCTCTGCATCCACATATACATAGGATGACAGACAATATTTAATCCTTTTATCCTTCAGTCACTAGGTCTGTACAGACTGGAAGTGTTAAGGATTTGAGTTATGCCTCTCCATTCTAATACAAAGCTAAATCTATTTCCAAGCTAAACTGCAAGTATCTCTGCAGCATGATGTGAGTCTGTGTGGCGCAGACCCATGTTTAATGAGTCGCTTAACAATGCTACTGTAAGACAGTGAGTTGACTCAGTGGGAAAAAAAAAACAAAAAGCACCAAGCACGAAGCCAAATCAGAAAGTCAGCTGCTGAGCTGCAGGTTGGGAGATTTTTGTAAGCACTCTGATCCTTTGCTGGGTGGAACCTCTGTCTCCCAGAATTCACCAAGTATCTCAGCACACCCTCAGTCTCTCCAGTACATTTTGTTTACCTATGAATAATGGAAATCTCCTGCATATAGACCAATTCCTTATGTTAGTGGGAAAAAAAAATCATGTAGAGTACCGCAGGTAGTTTTAGTAGGTTTTTTTCATTTTTTTCTCGTTCCTTTTAGTAGAAGTCCTCAGCTTGCTTTCACTTTGCCTTCTTGTTAGGTTATCTTAATCAGCAACATTAAACATGAGCATTTAGACTGATGTTGGGGCATATTGCTCATTTTATTGGCTTCCCTCATTTTTAGCTGCCTTAGTGGATGCTCAAATTTTCAACAAAATCATACTCTAGGGAGGACGTATGCTGTATGTGAACTCTACCCCAATCTCCACTTTCACAGCAGTGTAAAGTCTGCATTGCAAAGGTGTAACATGGAACAGATGAGGACAATGTGCAAACACATTGCAAAATGCTTGATGATGTAGTCTGGTGATAGCGTCAAGATACACCTCCTCCCAGGCAAATCCCAGAACAGGGTTGTTTCTCCCTTCCAACGGAAAACCTGTTCTGTTCTGTTCTATTCTATTCTATTCTATTCTATTCTATTCTATTCTATTCTATTCTATTCTATTCTATTCAGCTCTGTGTGTGCAAAGGCCCAGCTACAGCAGGAGAGGACTGGGACTGAGGCAGTGTCTAATTTCTCTCATCTTTCTATTTGCATCATCCTAAACGATTGGAGTGCCTTCTGGAGCAGAGCTGCCATCTTACCCCACTGCCAAACAAAGTTGGGTGGTGAGGACCCCTGCGTCTTCCTTTCCAATGCTCACCCCTTACCCACACCTCCACCCTCCCACACCCACATGTATGCTTTTGGAGCCTGAATGGCACAGGACCTGAGTCTGGTGAAAATAAGGCTTCTGGGAGGCGAGGCAATAGTCACAGGAAAAAAAAGAGAATTATGAAGAAGGCACAGGCTTTACTAGAGAAAGGAAAATAGTTAAAAAGGAGCCTGGAGGGACAGTGTTACCAGGTGGGAGCAGGACAAAAAACAATCCCACAGGAGTGTGCCCCAGCAGTGCACATGGTCTGTGTGAAGCTTCCTCACCCAGTGCATGACTTTGCTCGTAAAAAACAAAAGGAGCCTCATGCCTTGCATAATTTCTCAAAACAAAGCGACTGAAATGCTGCAGGAGCCAGTGGAAGCAAGAGAGAGAGGGTGTGAATAGACATCAGGCTGCACCGCTTTTGTCTCACTGTCAGCTCTACAGCAATTTTAAACCCCTACTTGATTTGCATGCAATTAACTATGAATATCTTAGTCTAACATGGAAGAGAGGAAAGTATCTCAGAAGCTGTTAAATAAAGGGCTGAAAGGATGCAAAAGGATTCTTTTTTGAGGAAAAGGCTGTTCACTCCCCAGCGCAAAGGAACTGGATAAATCCACGTTACCGTCCTCCATGAGCAAAAGTCTTATTTTAAAATATTTCCATAAGCATCAACAGACAGCTGCTTTAGGCATTTTCCAGCCATCATGCTTACGAGGTTTTACATCCTATTTGTATAGCATCACAAATTACCACAAGCACTTGACAGGGAGTCCTCAGGCAGTTGCTAAATTGAAGAAGTAGAACAATTTATTTTTACCTAGCACCAATATATTATTGCACCCATACATAGTTACATTCTGTAAGGCTCCGTTATTCAAGCAACCCATTTTCCCACGGAGTTATTTGCTGCAGATGTTTCTAAGCAGAAGTTACAATTAAATGCAGTTCAGAAGTACAAACAAAGCAACATACAAGAGCTCACATGGAACCAGAAATGCCTAGCAACTAATATTTTTTTAGAGAATTTGGATAAGCCTCAGATAGATTATCCAGAGAGATGACTAAAGTTTCATGATCCATAGGAGCTCATTATTATATTTGTAGCCTCAGAGCCAAGGCCAGATGTATCTCAAGCCATATTTGTAATTTTTTTTTGCAGTGTCCACAGGGCCTAGAGTAGCCAAAGCAAGTAAGACAGTTTCCTCCTTGAAACATTAGGGTATGTTCTTCAGTGATCTCCCTTTTTGCCTGTGCCTTCTGGAACCTCATGCACAGCCAGAAGTGCACTGTTACCTAACATGATGCAAAAAAGACAACACTGTCTGTGTCCTGAGGAGCTTATTTTGTGACATTAGTTATGAACACAAAGCGTGGAAGAGTACCAGTAAGAGAAGGGTGGGGGCAAGTAAAAACGTGCGACAGCACTAAGGTTTTGTGGTGATGACTGACTATCAGCGTGAAGAGATAATTTGGAGGAAACAACTGGGAGGAGTGGGAGTAAACAAGGGGATGCTTGGGTGGTCTTTAAGCTGTCAAAAGGTGATACAATATGTTGAGAAGAGTAGAGCTGATATGGAAAAACACAGAAAGAAATGAGAAAGAAAGATGATGTGGGCAAAAAGACAGGCCATTTCTGTGGCCAAGCTTTGACTGGGCTGAGAGGCACAGTGTGGGCTGAGTTGGCAGAGGTGCCAGCAGTGCGTGCGCAAAGCTGCAGATGTTAAAACATAGGGAAGAGTTTTAGTGTCCAAAATGAAGAAGAAGATAACATTGTGGGAGAAGACGAGACAAGGTTTAGGTCTCATCTTGTTGTGTGTTTATACAACAATTATACAATCCAATTTATTACTATTTATTATTTCTTTTTCAGTTATTGAAGTTACATTCCAATGAAAATAACCAAGTTGTGCTACTACCAGGATATCACAAAAGTATGGGAGGCCTGTGCAGTTGACAAAAATACCATCCCAGTCAGAAGGAAGGATGTTCATATTGTGAACACGTTACCAGAAAGAGGAGGGGAATGAATTTCAGCAGGAAAATTCTGTGTATATAGGTCATTACAGCTGAACTGACTACAATTGCCTGCTTTGTTAACCTTAAATTAACTTATGCTAACTGCAGCTGGAGTTAGAGAATTTTTCAAATGGCGGTTTTCAAATCAGATTAGGTATGCTGAGTAAGTATAAAAGGCTGTTCTGCAGAAGAAACAAAGCTGATGGGATACTCATTTTCCATCTGTTATACAGACTTATTATATGCCTAGACTGGTAGCCTGTAACAGATCAGGAAGAACAGCAGTAATACACAAATGTACTGGAAGAAAGAGGGGGAAAAAAAAGGAATCTTAGATTTTCAATTCAAAACCACTTTCACTGGAAATTACTGTGGGGACTTCCCTACCTGAGGGTGGCGGGAGCTTTGTGATACCCCACTGCATGCAAAACTCTCCCCTACAGACACGTTTGATTCACTTACTTGGGAACTTGTGTTCATGGCTCAGAGCAAGCAGGCGTTTCATTTCTGTGAAAGACATAACAGAAATAATGTAAGGTGTGCATGCCTTATACATTTGAGAGACACAGCAGCAGGGAAAAACAGATGTGAAAGTGAAACAGGCATGCTGAATAGATATTATGTCTACCTTCCTCATCAATTGTGTAGCTTGATGAAACTCCATCAGTGTCTGTAACAACACAAGAGTAAATTCCCAAATCATCTTCTCCAAGATCCTTAAAGGTAGCTTTTGACCTTTAGGAAAAAAAAAAAAAATCGGTGAGGTCAGTCTCAACCAAACCCCTCCTTTATGTCTCTAACACCAGATGAATATAGTCTTGTATTAGCTCTTGCTCTGACTGAACAGGCCAATACAGGGCTCTGGCCAGTAGAAACCAGGGTAGGTCCTACCATGTGTGGTACAAATGGAGATGATGCAACTCTTGCTAGCTCAAGCATGCTTAAAAACATGTCATCGAGTCTTTGATAAGCGTGAAAGGATACTGTAAGTACAGGCTGATTCAACTTTCATGCAACACCAAGAGTGTGGTGTGCCACCGCTTCTTTCTGTGTGGTTTCTAGAACTAGAAGAGCATGTAGGCAGTTCAGAGGCTGAACCTGTGCATTTGTGATTTCTTCCTCTCTGTTAAAAGCCTGAAGAAACAGAGTAGGCTTGTACAGCATTACGGAAGTTACCAAATCAGGCCACGGTGACGCTGTCAGAAGAGAGTCCTGCTTACTCCAGCACCTTCGAAGATTGCAACAGTGTTACATGTCAAAAGTATTTTGCAAGCAGACAGATAATTTTAACCTTTGGAGATTTAAAATAATAACAATGGGAATAATAATAATAATAAAAACAATAATAATTTGCCTTGATTGACAGGTTATGACAGAGCACATATTTTCTCTCCCTATGCCTAAACGTAACTAAATTGCTTAAGCAGAAGGCCTGACTCATTCTGTGCGAGCTACAATTTCTAAATGGCCTTCCAGAAACAGAGGCAGATATAACTCTTACTGAGGTCATGCATCCAAAAGGATGGGTTTCTGTGACCAGCCTAGGTCTCTCAAACATGAGACTATTGCTGCCACCGAGGGTTCTTACTTTCCGCCTTTGGTATCAATGCTCAGTCGAGAGTCATCCTCAATTGGTTCATAATCCTTGGACCAAACAAACTTAGAGTGTGGAGACATCTGATCACATTCAAAGTTCAAGGAAATTACTCCATTGTCATCTACATCAACCACAACTTCCTTGGTTCCTGAAAGAGTAGAACAAGGTGATTTCGCTTTCTCAGAGAAGCCAGCAAACAAATTTATATAGGTATCACTCATAGGCTGGATTAAGCAGATCCTTGCCATTTTCTCAGGTGGCACATAAATTGCTGCAAACATTGGTGTCCTCAGTCTTTGATTCATAAGATCAGGTCTTATTCTAATCCGTAAAAGTAAGGAACAGATTAAAGAGCATTGTAAATCAACTGATTTATTTGAGCACATCTAAGCATACATGAGAGTTATGATATTTGCTCTGGAAAAACCTGAAGGGGAAAAAAAGAAGCAAGCCTCTAAATTCACTAAATGTTTGAAATATTAAATAGCAATATTTTCCATGGTAAGGGATAGTCAGAGCTGTCATTCTGCATCATGAATTTCTTATTCCCTAATAAGATAACCACTCTAAAGGGAATATCGTGCAAATGCGGGTGTTTGAAGAAGTGCAGGAGGTAGAGGAGGAAATAATCCAGGTGCCCCATCAGGCTTTACGAGTGCAACTGAGGCATATTTTCAGCGACTCTGGCTTCACTCCGGGAGGTTGGTTTAATTGCTGCGCTTGGCATCTGGCCCTGCTGCTGTCTGCAGTGTTAATCCTGGGCCCACAAAAGGGAGTGAATATTTGCAATTAGCTGCTTAAGTCGCCCACCCTGTTTTGCGAGTACCTACAGTCCTTGAGCAGGGTAAGGTAACCCAGTTTGTCATTTAAAAGGCCCTGGGGGTGAATCCCAGATCAGAAACCCGAAAGGACCCCTATCTTGCCCTCTCCCACCCCGGTGAAGCTGAGGAAATTTCATCTGGGATTCAGGTAGCTCGTCAAGCTCGTCGTCTGTGGCATTAACTTTCATTTCAGCAACTTGTCTGAGAATGTCAGGGCAAGTGTGTGCACTGAGAGGTGCTGGAGAACATCCAGCACCTTTTCCAAACAGCTCTGAGCTGGGTCTCACATCTGAATAGGGCACTCACATTATATTACTTAGCCCAAGACAATTCTGGGCTGCTCGGAATGCTAATGACACACTTTGTCCATGAAGTATTGTACCTTACAGAAAAAAGCCTTATTGCTGACATTGAGATAAAATTCTTTATTTTCAGCATAATTCTTAATGAGCCTCAAGCGTACAAGGAGATTTCTGTGTTTCGTCATCCTGGTACTATACACGTCCTTTCCAGTACTGTGAGTAGCTCCTGTAATGACAATTTGTGTACACGCAACTTTCTTAGTCTTTATAATTTGCCATAACCATTTAACAAAAGATGAGATTAATATTCCCATTTTGGTACTGTTATTTACCGGCCCTCACAGTAATGAAGCACGTTAATTACCAATATATAATAAATGAAGTCTAAGGTCTACGAATATTTTACTAGGCAGCAGCATATTTGCAAATTTTTTTATAATTTTATTTATTATATGCAAATTCATCTTCTAACATTTCATAAGAGTTTAGTTTCCTGTAGATCATTAGCACATGAATCTTCTGATGGCTGTTTATGTGATGTGAAAAGAATTACAGCCAGAAGGTTAATCTGAAGGACAGAATCTTTTATATTTCTTTTAAAGTATTGTCATTATGATAACAATGCATAGCATTTATTTCCAGAAGTGATGATGGCGTTTATCTGTAATATTTATGGGTTTAAAAAAAAAAATCTTTTAAAATTACTGACCAGAGGTCTCCACCTATCCTACAAAGTGGAACCAAAGAGGCTGCCATAGTAGCAGCAGTATTAATTTCTCTCCTCCAGATAGCTTGGGGGTTTCAACATATCATCCAGAGCTTCTCTTAAAGTCATCATAAGAAATAAAATACTTAGATGTCATATCAAATCCCCATTTATCTGAGTGTTTTAATGCATTGAAAGGAAAGGGATAACATGAAGGTAAAGCAGACAGCTTCAAAACACTAGTGATAATGGCATCATTTTGAACACAGCTAGTCAGAAAAGTTGAATGGGACAGGGTTTCGTTAATTTATGAGGTTCAAGCCTTTCTCAAGTGACTGATGTAGGATCAGAATCTAATTTTGCTTTGCACCAAGATGCACAAGGACTAAGGGCAGCAATGGGGAAGTGTTGCAGTCTGCTCTTGGATTTCCCCTGCTTCCTGTGAGATGCCCACACACTGAAGTGCTTTTGTCTGAAGACAACGTTACAGCTCAAAAGTAGCCTGGATAGGTGTTTTCAAACAAGAGAAGGTGGATGCCAAGTATCATATAATTATATTTATACATTTCACTGGATAATAGGCAACTGGAACCATTTGTATTAAAGCAAATATTTTCATTCAGGAAGTTATTTACTGACATTGTTTGATTAGAAAGCTCAGTCGTCTGGCAATTTTACGCATTTGCCAAAAGCAACATTCCAGCAGGAATTGTCTAGAGAGACATGACAATGTTTTGTCTCTGTCCAAGATGGTAATAAAAGCAGCATTCACTGGACAACACCAAAAGACTTGTGGTAATTTTTAAAAAATGGTACAATTGTTCTTGAGATCTGTGTGGTTTGAGTGAGAAAGGTGGAAGCCTGCCCAAGAGACTGCACACTGAAATATATTTTTTAATAAGCCTTTTGTCCTTTCTTAATACTTTTAAGAAGCTTAGTTTGGTGGATGCCATATCTGCCAATCTCAGCTCAAAATATGGGTCAACCAGATTTGGCCAAGTAAGTATTTTCAGCTTCCTTGAGATCTCACTGGGCCAAACACTGACTTTCCTGTGATCCCTCAGACATCACACCACCTATGAACCCAAGTCTCACTTGCAAAAAGGCCGTGATCCTGAGATGTACCTTCTTCTCTAATGGTGAGGTCTGTAAACCAAATGTTCTGCTCAAGGTCATATTGCCAGGTGGGCAAGCGCCTCATTTGAATGAACACTGAAAATGCTGTACAAATTATTTTTTTGTCATGATGATCATCTTCACAAGAATTTAAGTTTGGGTGGGTTTTTTTTATTTTTAATTACATGACCAATCCTTTATTTAGTACACTTGAAGATTGTTATCATAACAAGTTTTTATCAAAAATTTTACAGATAGATAATTAACCCTCAAGGAAAATGGATTAGTAAAGCCAAAAGTTTAGTACTACTACTGGTTTGATTCTCTTTTTAGAAGTGGTTGCTGTATCTAAGCTGTTTTCAAGAATAAGTTGCAAAGTCTTGCCTTACTCCACTTCCAGGTGATGGATTTAGTGCTAGTGCTTCAGCGGCTTGTAGATCTGAAGTTATGGCTACTATATTTTGGAAAGATCCTGTCCCAAGCCCTTCTTACTGACACACCCTTTTTTGTCCTCATATCCCAATCTTCCATCTTCTCGATGTACCATCTACTCCTTCCCGTCCCTTTTCCCCATCCCAGCCTCACTCGCAGTCGCCCCAGTCTCCCCACTCTGACTTTTCCAGTTCTTTTACACACCCAGCTTCAGACCTCCTTTTTCAGACCTTCTTGACTTACAGCCTCACTGAGAGTTAACTCGAGGCTTCTTAGGATTTTTTCTGCCCTGGTCATAAGGACCAGGCATTTATGGGAGCTGGGCCAGTTCTGCTGCAGGAATAGGAGATGTAAAAATGGACCTGGGAGTCAGAAACAGGGAAAATATCCCGGGGAAATGCTCCTGAGGCAGCCGGGGTGGGAATGGGAACTGATGATTGTCGGTGATGTCTGCTCAGCACCTCACAGTCAATACTATCCCGGATAAACCCCGCCAATTTCTCCAGGCAGGAGCAGAGATCAGCCTGATTGTGCAGGCAGGGTAGGCGGCTGTTTGCCCAGGCAGCCACCTCCTTCGCCTGTGCCCCTACACTGCTGCCCGTGCTGCCCCAGGCCCCCACGCTGCCCTGCCTGCCCGCTCCTGCCTGCGTTCCGGCTCTTGTAGGGCGCTTAGAAACCTTTCCAGGTGGGATCAGATAGGAGAGTCTGCAGTTGGAGGAAGGGAACTTGCCAGAGGAAAAGGGAATGTATGGTGGATCCAGGCTGGTTTGTACCCTGGTACCCTGTTACGTCATACTGACTTTATACTAGATTCGGTCAAAATATCTGGGAGTTTGTTTTTCTACCTTGTAGGACCCTTCGCTTCTGAAACAGTCTGTAGATGAGTAAGTCACAAGCCCTTGCTTGTGTTTTCTGTTAGGGACTTAGTGACAAAAAAGGTGTTGACTCCGATCAAAGTCGCCTATGTTACCTGTATAGCTAAATAAAACTCAGGGGTTTTATGATGTTCCAGGTATGGAGATTCTGCCTCTGCACTAGTTGCCATGTTTCTTGCTGGCATTATGGACACACTAGAGCCAGCCTTCAAGGATGACCCCAGCAAACACACTTGAATTCCTGCTGAAGGTGATCTCCAAACTGACTTCAGTACATTTTTAAAGCCAAAGGAAAAAAGTTATTTCTTTTACTCTCTCCTCAGGTACATTACAAAAGTTAAAGAAAGGACAGAGATAGAACATGAACAACTGGTTTACTACAGGAAGGCCAAATTCCACATCTGGAGAATGTTTTGGTTGAGCTGATCTTAGTAGGTCCTCTGCTTATGCATTTATGTATAGATATATGCAAATCTTACAACTTTATTGTATTTTTATATTCCTGAACCTGCAGTTACGGTAAGAAAATCTAGTCTGACCTTAAAATAAAAAAAGAAAGTAAGATATGACCCTCAACTCATCTCCTGCTTGGTAAAAAAGTTTGACTCGAGAGGTGTCAGACTGTTCACATGCAGCCTGTATGTAAACACATCGCACAGGAACCTGTTTAAATATGATGAAAAAGGGGAAGTATTTCTAACAAACCTGGTCGTGTTTCAGCTACAACAGGATCCGTGACTTCTGATGGTTTCCCAACACCAGCCTGGTTTGTGGCCCGCACGCGAAACACATAGCTCACACCTTCTTTTAGGCCACCTATCTGGAGGAAGAAAATGCACATACGTGCAAGATGTGATTTAAACACTGATTTTAATTTTACACTTCTTACAATTCCAGTCTGGATGCTTGACAATTATATTTCCTTTCTTTTTGTTTTGCTTCTTTTCCAGCTGACAAATATTTCTTCCTCATGTGTTTTTTTTTCTATTCCAGAGTGACATTACTAATGTTTGACTTGCTCCTTCCTTGTACGCACAGATAACATTTAGATAGTGTCATTACTGTCATTGATTGCTTTGTGAAAGGAGCATTGTTATTGGAACAGGATGTTTTTAACTCATGTACATTGACCTCTGAAACAGCATAGTCTGAAACAGCAGGTAAATTCTGTCTTTTAAAAACGAAATTATCAGGGTAATAAGTGCCAGCCACACCTATTTAGAAACAAGAGGGCATTTAATTGTACAGACTTAATTGCAGTGACTTGAAGAATCATACTGACATCATAACACCTGCAAATAGTCCTTGAAAACATATATGAAAGGATCAGACTTAAAAGTGAGTTGTCTTTCAAATATTCTGAAAAGCATACAAATGGCAAACCTACCTAAGATGTATCTTTAGAACAGAGATACAGCTGGTCCCTTATTTAGAAATAAATTATTTATTTAGTCCCTTATTTACTTCTAAATAAGTACAAAAAGCTTGAGTTTAACTTGCATGAAATGGGAGGAGAGGGTACTTTGTATTAGAAAGAATCACCTGCCACATTATCACATCTATTTTTGTGCCATCTGTGTGATACTTATTTTGTTCTTTGAGCCAGAAAATGCTAGGGTTGCCCTCTGCATTCTAAGAATAGTATTTGCTTTTAGCAGTGCTTTCTTTTATTTTTAGGCTTGTCATGCTATGTTGCCTTCTGAATTACTGTCTTGTCTGACTATACAGGCATTACACGTGTGTATCCTTAGCACAACATAAACTACTATGTATTTCATTAAGCGGAACCATGATCAGCTCAGGATGATGCTATTGAAGGCTGACTTCCTCAAGATTATACTGTTATACCAGTATTTGAATCTTAAGCTATTTACCTTCAAGAATTTCTTTTGAAGTGGCTTCTCATTGACACTTCTCCAACGTTCCTCCTTTGCTTCAGTTTCTTTCATATCAACATAATAGCCAGCTATGGGACTACGACCAGTATAAACTGGTTCCTTCCACAGTAAAACCAAAGAGTCCTTCCTAACTTCAGTGCATGTGACATCATGGGGTGGCCCTGAAAGATGAGAGTAAAAGTTTGAGTTGTGGTATCAAAATAAATCCCAAAAAGGCTAATACACAAGACCAAAACTAGACACCATGTTGTTACATTCAGAGCTGACATAACACGTGCAATATAAATACAACCTATGCCTATTAAAAAGACTAGCCCAAAACCCAATCCAAATTGTTGAGATTTGGTATCTTGATCAAATATTCATGAACAAACAAAAACGACAAATAATCTCCAAATTCAGGGAAATAAGTTAATTATTAAGCCAATGTGCTGCTTCAAAGACTGCTCTAAAGTCCACTGAAGCCAACGGAGGTTGTTCTCATTCATTTCAACAAGTATTAAAAGGCCAGCAATCTGGCCTGGAATTGATACATTTAGACAAGGGTTACAGGAACTCATTCTTCTCTGCCTTGTACCTTAGACCGGTATTTATGTCTACCATTTAAACTAGGAAGCAAAGTGGCAGACACAGTACAGGAACCAAGCAGGAAACATAAAGAAAATACAAGCTGCTTGTAAAATGCTACTGATTAAAAAGGGATTGTTTAATGCATCATTGTAAATATACTAAATCAAAGTGATGGGGATTCAAGCCTGGGTATGAACTTCTGTGCCGGTTGACTCCCCTGGAAACTGAAGGCATTGAGAACTTAGATAATGGGTCACCGAGCACCCCTGGTCTGTGAGTAACCTACAGCTCCCACTCAGGATCCTACCAGGTACAGCAATGGTCCATTCTTCACATTTGAAGGGTTGGCTGGGCAGGGAGGGTGTCCCAACCCCAGCCAGGTTAGCAGCAGCCACCTGGAACTGGTACACCATGTTTTCCTTCAGGTTTTGAATCTGCAGAATCAGTAAGATGGAACTTATCAACTTTGGGTTAAGGCTTTAGAAGAAAGTCACAATGACAATTATTGAATGCATGAGCATGCTTTTAAATGGCTGAAGACATGAAAGCATAATTGCCATCATACATAAGGCAATAAATATCTTGGCTTTTCCTCTAATCAGTGGTGGAGCATACATGAGTTGTCTTAGCATGCTCAAATTGTAAACCCCTTTTCCTATTGATAGACACTTTAGTAGTCATGGAAGGAGCAGGGTATTGCTCAACAATCATACTAATCTGTCTCGTGATACAGAGAAAGTTCACTTAAGGCAAGAGTTGTCCTCACAGTGGGATGAAACTCAGTCCTGGCATCGCTTTTCATTTGTAAAGTAGCTCAGCAAGGTTGTAGCTAGCACTATCTCTAAACTGGGTCGAGAGCTGCTCACAAAACATAGCTGGCACAGAGCTGGTTCCAGCACCAGCAAGCACTGGGGTAGGTCCACCAAGCCGCATAGGAATGCCATTTGTTGTGAAGGCCTGACTTACAAAAATTCAGGCTGTGACTAGGGCAGTGCATTCACAGATGACAGTTGGTGCCAGACTAACAGGTAAGTGTACAAATAATTTTGCAGAGAAATTTACCAGAGCTAAATAAGTTTATCATCATGGATATAGAACCCTCTGAACAGCAGTCCATACACTGAATCATAATTCATCCCAATCTGTCTTTGAGATCTGCTTTGGAAATTTTGTCAGCACCTACAGCAATAACAGATGTTAACCTCTTACCCTGTATGCCCTCTCGCTGATGGCCTTAATGTTGGCCTCCATCCATTTCCCAGGAACTCCGTCAACCACTTCACGATAGTTCACGTAGTAGCCGGTAATTTCAGTTCCACCAGTGACTTTCGGTTGCTTCCATCCTAATACCATCGAGTCACGAACACTCTCAAGTACCATGATGTCATAAGGTGGAGATGGAGCAGCTGTTTCAATGTGAACCATACATGAGTAGGAAGTAATATTTCAATAGTCAGACTGGCACTCAATTAACGTATTCAGGTGGCTCCCATCCTGCATTTCCTATTTATGACAACATTTATGTGGTCAAAGGAAGCTTCTGGAGTTGGAATAGGAAATGCAGGATAAAAGCTTCAATAAGCCAGATGAAAAAGTCCAAACTGCATAGGAATTAATTTTCAGGATCATTTGTTTTTTGAGAAGCAAGCTGATACGTAGTGAAAGACTGTGTTGCAATTGCAGCTCTGATGTAAGTGATCAGGACTCACTCTAAAACCGTGAAAAATAAGGAACCAAAACTAACATCACAGGAAAAGTAAAAAAAATTGTAGATGCAATGATTTGTTTTCTTTTGCTGAAAGCAAACTCTTTTTCACACATACAGTATTCATTGTAGTTCCTTTTTTTAATTGGATCCACATTCTTCCCTTCCCAGAATGCAGTTTATCTGTTCATTCTTTTGTTTCTTTTTCTTTTAAATTTACACACTGTGCAAATTTTATCATTGCACCCATCACATGATCTTACCTTAATGGAAGGAAGCATTATCATAAGCACTGTAGACTGACCAGCAATGGAACATGTCTGTTACTGGAACTTGTGTTAAAAAACTTGCTGCATAATCCTCTATTTTTAATTTTCTTTTAACAATACAGAAGTCATTAACTTCATCCCAACCAATTTTCTTCTAACGCCTTTTCTATATCTAGTGGGGAAATGCTTGCCCACACCCAATATTTCATGTACCAGTGAAGAGCTCTACTTGTGACCCTGAAGTCCTACTTTTGATGGAAATCCTACATCGTATACATTTCCTTTTTTCTTTCATGTTTTATCTCAGTGTCAGCCAGCCCCAGGTGCCTCTAGTTTATTTTCTGTTCAGTGCTTTGCACAAGCCTTTTGAAGTCTCACTTCAGAGGGCTGGGGAGGAATTCAGTTCACTGGCCAGGTACCAGGACTTAAATGAAATTCAGGCCCCACATTTCTCAGGCATGATGTGTACTTTGGTTCTGGCAAGATAAAACATGATTTTCTGCATGTGCCTTCAACTTGATAGGTTTTCCTCATTACCTATTGCTGTCAGTCAGACGTACAACACAACATTCTTGTCTCAGAGGATAAACTGTAGCTTAGGCATAAATCCACAAAGGATCTTCATATATCCTAACACAACACAGATTTTCATGCTTACCATTATAATCAGATTTTGTTTCCTTCACATGTACGTAACTCTGAGACTAGGAAACAAGACTTATAAGAAATTACTGAAGTGATTTAGGAATAATACGGTATCTTGGATTCATTAACATGTAGTCAAACAAGCTATTAAATTAGTAAATGGATTATATGTTTTGCTTTCAGTAGCCATTAAGTTTGTAAAGGGGTCTCCAATACCATTACGTGCATAAAGATCTTAACAGAGAGTTGAGCACGTAATTAACGTCTCTGATGGAAGATGCATCACTGGGGAGCACATTTATTTATGGCATGGCCGAGTCTATGGATGTACCAAAGCGGTGAAATCTATTTATTAACTCTCACCTATATCTTTCTTCTTTGTCACCTTTTCCAGTGTCAAAAGATCCCCGGGTCGAGACTTACTTGCCTGCTTAGCAGCAACTTTTTGTGGTGTAGATGTGGTAGCGTCCTTAACCATTTCTCTTGTGTTACTGTCTCCTGTACTCCCCAGTTTGTCAGAGCTACTGGGTAGTGTGTCTCTATTAAATTTAGCATTGCATTTTAGCAAAGCATCTGTGTCAAAGATAGGCTGGGAGGACTCATGCATGCCTTCCCAGCTGGCAGTGCGGTCTGTTAGTCCACCAGCTTTACCACTCAGTTCAGGACACACACCGTGAAGCAATCCTCCCCCTATAATTGCCAGAAAACAGCAAAGACATTTTGAATTACAATACATTCTTTTTTCTTCATTTAGTCAACAGAATGAAGAAATGCATACTGTGAACAATACAGCCAAAGTATGACAAATCACAGGTTTTAGGCACAAAATGTTAAGCTTGGATTCACAAAAATTTGAAATGCATAGAATACCTCTCAACCTGCTCACAACTAATGCTTTTTTAATAATGTCTACTTTTCAGAGCAGAAGTAATATGGGAAGTTAATATTAATCTTCATTTGCTACAATTCTTTTAGTATGAGATCTTCCAAGTCATACTTCTGATCCTTACAAAATGATCTCACAAAATTGCCATAGGCAACATCTCTCTGCTCTAAGGTTGTGAGGTATGCAGGCTTGACACAAACGAGAGTGAGGATGTTGCAGACATACAATTTATTCTAGCCCAATGATCTCATTAATCTTTATGGATTAGTTCAGGCAGTGGCAAAGAGAAGTAATTCATCGGCAAAGGAAGAACACACAGGGTTATAGAAGGTTTACAAAAAACGCATTGCACTGATTACTAGGTTTAAGTATGGAAACAAATTTCTTAGGAAATTACTATATAGGATGGTGTGTGTTAGAGGTGATAAATACCACATTACGCAATCAGAATGATATTCCATTTTCCAAGATACCTATGAAGTGAACTTGGCAGTGCTCTTTCACAGTGCTTCACAAGAAACACCTGAAGAAGACTGGATGGTGAAGGTGAACAGTCTACGAGAGTCAGTGACTGTGAAACTATGGCTATGAGACCATAGAATCTATGGACAAATTATTATTTGTGGACAGGATTGTAAAACAAAACAATTAGTTACAAATAGTTGCTGAAAACATCTTTACTTAATTAAAAAAATCCATATTTACCACTGAAAAGAGCAACGGAAAATAGCTTACCAATGGCTGCTTGGACTTCTATAGGCTCCGAGTCCTGTGAAAATTCACTGAGTCCCGCTGCATTAACAGCTCTGACTCTGAAAATGTACTTCTCACCATTTACAAGCCCATGGCAAATGAATCTACAACAAACCAGTAAAGGAGTACTTAGAAAGTATTATGAAGTAAATAAAAATCTTAAGGGGGAAAAGAAAGCATTTCTTCCATAAAATTTATTCTGATTTCTGAAATCTGAGGATAAACCATGACCCCAGTCACTTAAATGAAGCTCAGAGAATGCAGATTGTATCTAAACACCTCGCTCACACAATGAAGATAATGTCTAAAACCATGTCTCTTTAGATGCACCGTTTACCAACACTCTTTCCTTCTTAAGACTAAGTTTTTGTGTTACCAGAGGGTCTACCTTACTTCCGCTAGTATATAAAATCCATACTTCCTAACAGAAACAATGCAGAAATCTGCAGAGATAAGGTCTATATTTGCTTGTGGGATATCTTCATGACATAAGTAGAAGACACTGGTAGCACAACTTCCCATCATAAATGAAAAATTGCTGTGTTCAAAAAAATTACAGGGCATTGTACAAGAGCTAAAAAAAAAAGTGTCCCATTTTTTATTTCACTTTCTTGCTTGTGTGTATGACACAATAACCTAAGTTAGACAAACTTTTTTATTAGAATAGTTTTTCTACAGGATTGCCTAATGGTCACATAAAAAAATCCTCATAAATTTTTTCTGGTGTCCATCCTGAAAGCAAAACATTTCCCAATACAGGAATAATTTATTTTGGAGAAATAGTTTTTTCAAAATGTAAATATTTTCTTTTAAAAAAGATTTATTTTCAATAATCATTTTAAGTGTACTTTATTTCATGTTACTATTATTTAGTTCTACTTCATACGTCATGTCTCGCACTACCAACTGTGACGTTACGCAATGACGTACAAAGCGAATATAATGTGGGAAACAAAATGTTTTTCAAAACCAAAATTTTATTTTGAGGAAAGAGATAAAACTCGAATCAAAATTTTCAGAGCATAATTTGCCCTACCCATTCTACCAGACATTTCAAAATCATTTGCTTTCACTAGGATGCGCGCAGAAAATAAATTTCAAAAGGTTAAAATATACTGCATAACGCACGCTATAAACTACAGCTAATGCTTTTGAGATTGACACAACCAGATAAACCAAGAGTTAACAGACAGCCTGTGTCTGACTGCATCATATATTATATCACATTAACTAAAAATGCAGTGATAGGAACCTAAGCCCTGTAGTTACATCAAAATACATAGTAACTCAGAACAATAATTTTATTTCTGTGGTGAATAAAGACCAGGTTTCATATTGTAGAATAAGCAAACAGCATGAAACTTCACCAACACTTGATGTAACCACAATATAAATCATAGAAGTATATGTGAAAGTATATAATATTGGCACATACAGCTGTTGCAATAAAAATGCACAAAAGAATACTTAAAGGAAATTGTTGTGCTTGTGTTCAAGCAAGTGGGGTTTTAGGTACTTTTGATATACTAAGCATTTACAATGCCTTTCTAAACAATAAAGTTGGTCCAAGAGTATTTAGCAGAGCCTTACTTACTGTAATAAGGGTTCACAGAATCACAGAATCACAGAATGGTAGGGGTTGGAAGGGACCTCTGTGGGTCACCTAGTCCAACCCCCCTGCCGAAGCAGGGTCACCTACAGCAGGCTGCACAGGACCTTGTCCAGGCGGG
>Ga0065711_1003083_pt1 | contig 44697 bp, 23 predicted proteins | sample Hoacrofraction12_FD_59098 | JGI IMG/M metagenome (GOLD analysis project Ga0065711, IMG submission 59098) | Hoatzin crop microbial communities from Cojedes, Venezuela - Epithelial fraction 12 v2 (version 2) | ecosystem: Host-associated > Birds > Digestive system > Esophagus > Crop | place... | reverse complement strand
TTTTTTTTTTTTTTTTTTTTTTTTTTTTTTTTTTTTTTTTTTGTCTCTTCTGTTAAGTAAAAATGATCTGGCATGTTCTTTTTCCAGAAGATTTTGAAGAGGACATTTTGGAGAGGCATTTCACAGAACCCAGCAGACAGTCCCACGTCAGCTCGGCTCTGCATCCTCAGGCTGCTCCCCCTCTCCCAGGACAGGCTCTCCACGACCCCCCTGTCCCGCCAACAGCTGTGGGACGCTTCGGTCCTGCCCGTGGAGCGATGGGACCAGAGTGAAACATAACAGAGGAGACAGTGTTTATCATTGGCATCCCATCTTATGGAAGGGATTAAGGGAGGTGCCCAAAGTCCCCCATGGACTCTGTGGCGAGGAAGGCAGTGGGACACAGGTTCCTGCAGCCGCAGCCTGGCATTTCAACTGTGGGGCCACGTTTCCTCTCCAGTGACCTACTGAGCAGGACTCACTCTTGGGACTCACTAGTAAAGGGGCCAAATCTGTAAAGGAAACTCGAATTAACTTTTCTAAACTAAGAAGAAATTGCTTTAGCTGAGTATGTGTCCTCTTGCATCCTCTGTTCTTACACAGAAGATACCGAATGTAATAAGGAAGTTCCCACACATCACGTTGGCTTCCAGCGCATAGAGAACTTCTTATGCTCCTTGATGCAGGGGTAAGAAATGCATCAAAACTGAGGTTTTCTGAGGTCCATGCTTGCAGGCAAGCCCCAGCTGGCACTCATGGCTGCTTGGGCTCTGAACCCAGCCTAGCATCTTACAGAGATGGTCATCAACCAGCAGTTTATGGCCAAGCAATGTGTAAGTAGGGATGATGTGGAGAGACCTTTCTTCACATTTGTCTCACTTTGAGGACCCAGTTGGTTTCAAGATTAATTTCTGAGGTTGAATTAGGGTAAGGATTTGGCTTGGAGCTGGTAATCCAAGAGTCATTGTTCAGTGATTTTAACTGTGAAATGTCAAAATCCTTCGTGTTCAGAAAGACCCTCACCAGTACTTTGCTATGTTTCTGTCTCAGAAACCAGTTTGAATTTTGGAACCTAATCTGTGAAGTCATTTGGGGCTTCGTGATTTGACTTTGACTTCACAAAATTTTAAAGAAGTGTAGATATAAACGCTAGTTTTATAAGATGCCAGGCCTAACAGTTGGTTTAAAAACTGAACAATAAACACGCTTATTAACTTGCCACAGAACATACACACATTGAATCTGCATTAGTTATTTGGCAGCATCATGAATACTCTCCTCAAACTGATTTGATGACTAAACACTGAATAGAATAGTAACTGATCCTGCTGAGAAAAATGTAACTTTTAGGGCTAACAGTTTTTTACTGGTCACATTCCCCCTTGAAATACTGTTCAGCTTTTTCTCTGAACTCTTCATGGGAAAAAATTTGAATTAAAAATGCATTTTGGGGAGATGCCAAGATGTTAAAAGGTTCTGCTGGCTTTTTGTTGGTGGTGGGCTTTTAAAGTCTAGAAATTATTCTTATTTTTAATCATAAACTCAAATCATCTGATCACCGGATGAAAAAACGTAAGTTTTTTCCAGTTCAAGCAACTTTAAATAGTTCGAGAATAATACTTTCTTACTAATTGGTCAATTAAAAGTATAATTTTTCTTGATGCCCAACATGAAGAAACAGAACAAAAGTTCAAAATGTTCAATGAACTGAAAAATCTGTTTTGTACCATCTCTGTTGCTCAACCTTTAAAACCAGTCTCACCCCACTGACCTGAATAGCACACTGTCATCTTAAAAGGCTAGCAGTTTTCCAAGCAGATTTTTTTGTGTGTCACCCCCAATTTAGAAAGCTGGCAAACATGCAGCTGATACCAGTTTTTGACCAAGGCATCCGTAGAAAATAAGCAGAAACATTGCTGCTCTTGATCAAACGTATTTCCAAGGCCACAGTGTATTTTTCAATAGCTGTGTTGAGTTTAGTGCTGCCATCTCAGGGAAATCTGAAAGGAACAAGGTTAGTTAAAAAAAAAAATTAGAAACAGCAACCACTATTTTTTGGCAAAATGTGATGATAAACAAACAGAAAAGGTCAAAAGATAAATCACGGTTGCTGAAGGGACCTCCAAGACTTTACAAGCTTTTCTACTTACTGTTTACCTCCTCAGCTCTGCTGTCTTTTGCCAAAAATGATACTTTGCTGATTTATTTTTTTACTGTTGCGTGCAGGATGTCTATAAATTGAGCTTTATAAGTCCTGGTAGAATATCTATATTTTATCCTGTAGGTATTTCTAGGTTTGTGTATAATACTGGTGCGGTCCACCTTGGCAAACAAACATCCCTGAACCTACAGGTGATGCCACTGGACTTCTGATCACGGAGTGAGCGACAGATCTTTGAAGAGAAATAGGACTGATGACACCAGGTGACACCCTAAGAAAGTGCTTCTAAGCAGAGCTCTGCACAGGGACTGGGTGCATTTGCTCCTCTTTTTTTGAATCATAGGCTGATTTGAACAACATTATTTCAGGCTAACCTGAAAGAAACATTTATCCTTCCTGTAGCCCCAAAATGAATCAGAAAAATCAAACCATAAGAGGAATTCATTTCAGGTTGGGAAAAAGCCCCACATTCTGTTTTGGCTGTTACTGTTGTTTTTCATCCGCTCAAAAAGGGAAATTTATTTCAATTTCAAATTAAATGTTCTTTCAGAATGAATAATCCAAACGTATTTCAGGAATGTCAAAGGGAAAAGTATGAAACCTTCATTTATAAGTTGTTTTAGGATGATCTGCTGGACTTAACCTGGATTCACAAGTACTTTTGCTGGGCTTGGCAAAGAGCTCTTTTCATCCCGTTGTGCAGAGTATTCCTCTCAGAGTTGCTCCGGCATGGGGAGAGGTGGTGAGGATGCTGAAATGTCAGGTTGTGCTGAGCCTGACACTGGGTGCCTTCTGCTCCCTGCGAATGGTGATTGACAGCACGCATCAGGTGTCAGGGGACACAAACCAGCCCGGGGGAATATTCAGTGACAAGCATGTGGCCAGGTTGTTTTGCTGGCACGGCAGCCCTGGAGCATTCCTGTGCTGTCACCTACTGCAGCACCTGTTGTGGTGTCGCTCCTTGCCTCACAAACTCCCTCCTTGGCTCCCCTTCACCCTCGATGGTGCCGACGTCATGCTGGGCCCCAGGAGGTCCGGTTTTATAGGAGACCAGTGATGCCATGGCAATACAAGATCCCTCCATCAGCTGACTTAACCCCTCATCCTGAAGGACAGGTCTCCTCACCCACTCATGGGTGACCCTTTCGCAAGCGGGCTTCTGACATTTGTCCCGTACAAAACACAAGAAGAACCTCCCAAGAGGAGTAAATTTTGCCCTGACCAATTCATCTAGGACAAAACTCGAGGCGAGGAGGTGGTTCTATCTACCTGTCAGCCTCCATCCCCTGCCACACACTTTTTACTGTTGACTCTCCTATTTTTTGTCATGCTCCCTGCTTGTTGTATGAGATGAGATGAAAGATTTTTAATAGTGTTGGCATACAGCTCTAGAGACAAAAGGGTCTATTCTTTTCTTATCTTGGATGTGTTAAAAACACTCTACCTTCATCCCGCTACGTTCAAAAGGAGACAAAAAGTGAAACGAAGTGAACAATTTTTCAGCACCATTAATAAAACAACCCCAAATGATATAAAATAGCCTTGTTTCACATGACAAACACTGTACCCATGAGCTTTGGCTTTTCTCATGAAGAGAGAGAGAGAAAACCTTCAGAACTTTTTCTGGGCTCTCAAACTTCCAGCGTGGTTCGTAGGGGCTGTAATTTAGCCCCAGGCATTTGAGAATCTACTTTGTGTGTTTTGGCAATGACATGAAAATGCAGAGAGAACTGTACATCTTGCAGTCGTACACTGAGCTAGGCGATCTGAGGGGCCTGTCTATAATAGAGGAATCATCTTTTCTTCAATGAAGTGCTACTATTGTTGTGATCTTCAATAAAGGATATAATGGACGCATTCATGTGGTGGCTGTTGTTTGTGTGACATTCTTTCAGCATACGGCTAAGCGCATAAGAGTCTTTTAAACTCTTCTCTACTCAGATCCAGTAGTGCTAGCATTTTGTGCCAAACTAGGTTGGTTTTCCCCCTGCAAGCTTCTTTTCCTATTATTTTTGGATAAAGCCAATTGACCGTGAAACACCTCTTTATTGCAAAATGATATCTCCAAGACCTCACTGTGGGATCATGGGTTAAAACAGCAGCGTAATTCATGTTTGTGTGGAGGTGCTGTTGGCATAAATATCCACCTTCTAAAAGTAGTCGCTTTGGCCCATTGTAGGCATGTTAAGAAACTGATATTCATCAGGGGTCAGAAGCATTTGCTTCTGGGTGCCATAATCATATCAATACCTCTGACCCGAAGTATAGGCCTTTCGTGTGAGTAAACAGCAACTTCCGGCCTTCGTAGGGTGATCTGAATAAAGTAATTTCCTTCTGTTTGATTACAGCACAGGGCAGGGGAGAGACTTTCAAAGCCAAAAGGCAATGCTTGTGCTGAGAAAGACAGAAATTTGCGTAAACCCCCACAGTAATGGCACAAGCAAAGACCATTTTAGTACTCCTGTGTGCTTAACTTCTCACAGATGCAGTCACTAACGTGTGGTCAGACAGCTGGCTCTGAAGGAGGGGCAAGGCTATGAGGAAGGGTGCTGAGCAAGGGTGCAGCTAGCAGCTGGAAATGCACAGGATGAGACTCATGTGGGCCTTGAGAGGATGCTCATTTTTCAACCACACAACAACAACACATTTAGAAGAGGTGTAGGGAAGAAAATGTTACCTTGAATCTGCTCTAAAGAGCTTACTTGAATCAATAGGCCTATATTTAAATAAGTTTAGATGTAATTATCTGTTACAAATCTGGTTTTCTGCCTTGTTAGCCAGAGATCCTAGGCACTTTTATTTAAGATTTGTACCATCTCAACCTCATTTAACTACACAATGTGAAGACTTTAGGGGAAGAGGGGAAAAAAAAAAGAAAAACACAAAACCTTCCAACGTCTTTTCTTTTTAGGCAAGTTGAAAAGGATGAGCACCTAGCAAGGTTTTTTCTCAAGTCACTTTTTAAAGATTGTTATTATCTTTTCATATTAAAGTTAACATTACCATATGCTGTTGAGCTTTTGTTGATGGCAATGCTTAAACTGGGATGTTGTTTCCTTTGGAGATTCTTACTGCCAGTCATTAATTTACATTTTTTTGAAATCGTACAGCGAGTGCTTTGTTGATGCCTGTTTTCATTTTGTTTCTCTCTCTTTTCAGGTCACACATGAGGAGTTTTTTCAAACAGCAAGTTAAGGCGATGGAATGAAATCAGTGACATCTGCCACTCATGCTCTCTCCCTCCATCCTGTTTGCCCACAGCCCCCCTTTTTTCCTTTTCTTTTTGCAATGCTTGTGGTTTTCCTCCCATTCAATGGCCACCCCCCCATTCTGCCCCCCACCCCCCAGTTTCTCCAGCAATTACTCTGGGGAATGCATTTGAATCTGAATCTCTTTCTCTCCTTCATTCTTTGGCCCTTTCTGGCTGTTGGTTTGGGGATGTCTCAATGTTCCCATTTGAACTGAGATGTCTCCCTTCATAAACTTCAGTCATGTCCGTTTTTATTTTGCCTCCAAGGAAATCAAAGATCATGTCATGAAAATGAAGTGTCCAGCACTTAACATGATCCCATGCTGATTGTAACAGGCTTCTAGGAATTGTCCTACCCTGTGCTTTTGGTTCCCTATTGTGGTTGACCATCTCCATAACAATCTAAATAAATGAAATCTAATTAAAAAGAAAAAGGACACAACTGCCTCCCAACTCCCTCTTTAAAAGCTGAATGAATAACATTGAATCCTCTCCAGTAGGAAATTTATGAGGCTGGGAGTTAGGGTCCTGATCCTGAAATCTTTACTCATGCACTAATCCTCACACACTTGATTTATCCTTTCAGCTTCAGTTCACACAATGACTCATAAAAATAAGCGATGTAGGATTGGGCCCTTCAGAAACTTGCAATGACGCAGTTTTCCCCAGTGTTTTCTTTCATTATTGTGATTTTTAACTACTGATTATGCAGGCAGAGAAAATATACTCAGCACAGAGATATTTTTCAATCCTTACTCCAGCAAGTAAAGAGAGTAATAATTTTTCAGAGAACGATTTGATCGAACAAGCATACATACATACATTTTAGATTTCTTCGGTAATAGATTTGTCTCTCCTCTATCAGATTAGGACTAAGGCCAGACAGGATCACCCCATCATATAACAGCATGGATGTTCCTTATTACAATGCCTGAAATTATCTATTTAGGACAAGCTATGTAAAAAAAAAAAAAAAGAAAAAGAAAAACTAAAAAGAAAAGGAAACCTGGATGCTTGTTTGCTAGTATTGCAAACTGTTTGCAATAAAGATCACCACCAAAAAGGAAACAAAGGAAATTCTAGACTACAGTAAAGCCTGATCTGTTTAGTACATGCCCTTAAAACTTAATGTGCACAGTTAGGATCCAGTTAAGTGCTGCTCTGTCACTGAAACTTGGATTGAAGCAGCCCGGCTGCAAAGTTTCTTTCCTGATGTAATTTTAAAGTGAGAAGAGGAAAGAAGAGAAACAAATTGACACGTACTGTGATAAATTCCTGTAATGGATTAGAAACAGTGCATTGCTGACACTGAAGTCAGAAGAACAGAACAGTTTGGGAAATGGTTCAGAGATGCTGGCTCTGGTTATTTCTTCCAGTGGAGTAATAAGAATGCTGGAAACTTGCCTTCTGTGTGTGTGATCTGGACTCAAGTCCCTCTGGAAATGCGTTAAAAAAAGGGAGGTCTCGTTGCTAAAGGGTATTGTTTGGAAAATGATACAAAACAACAACCAGCAAAAGAAACCGCTTTTGTAGATGATGGGAAATTTCAGAAATGGATAAAGTTGTTCACACTAGGCTGAATTCTCATGTCTGTCTTCCTATCTGAGAGTGAATAAGAAGTAGAGAACTTAGGATCTGTCCTGTTCCTGCCTCCCCAGGTACTCAGCTCAGGTCATCCCATCAGGACTTTAGAAAGGCCAATTTTGCGGACCACTTGAGAGGCAGAAGACTGCTTGTTGACTGGCTGTAATCACATTTATTCTGTTTTCTTCTTCAGTTTTGGGTATCACATTTTGATGCATTTAGGAGGTTGCCCTCTAACATCTGGGAATCATTTTCACACCAAATGATGGGAAGACAACCCTCATTTACACCACTGAATCCCACCCCACTGTTGAATACTGCACATCTGCATCCGTGCGCCCCGCTCACTGCCTGATCCGGGGCAACCTGTGCCCCTTCACAGCATCTTCTGCCTGGGGCAGCTCTCCCCTGGGGCTGGAAGCCCACGCAAAAGAATCCAGCTCCCCTGGCTCTCTGCCTCCTGAGTTTTACAGGAAAATGCACTTTTCTACTCCCCTCCCTGCTCACCCTGAGTTGGGAGGAGCTTTCGGAGGATCTGCCATTGCTGGTGTCCTATTGCTTCCTTCTCACTGCCTCCCACCCCAGTGCATCATACCTACCTCTGTGAGGCGACTAGAAAGAGCTGGTGCTTTGGCTGGGTTAAAATACAGGCACTTTGCCACAAAATAACAATGTGTTGCAAAACAGGAGGAAGTGACAGGAAGGAGAAAGAGAGGGCTTTTCCACAGTAAAGTGTGCCTAGTGGATCTTCATGGAGGTGTAAAACTGTAGAAGTGTGAAATGTTATTATTGTTATTATTTATGAACTACCCTGCACTCTCTCTGTCTCATGCTGCCTTAGATGTCATTTTACTGGCACTTGCAAAACAATGCAATTCTTTGGCTTCTTTCCCTGCTATAAGTGTACCCAGAGCCTAAATGGCCATTCGCGGACCTGTTTCCAGCATGCAGATCTCAGAGACCAAAATGCACAAGGAGAGACCAGAGGTCTGCTTTGAACATGGGCAGCATGCAAAGCAGTATTCCTGACGAGGGATTTCTAAGGTGGTTTATAACAAGGGAGAAATTGGCATGCAAGCTACACACTAGAACACACATATGATAATGATGGAGCACTCAGAGACCATCACTGGAAAAGCAACACATGTTTTCATATGTGTACCACATCCAGTAACAAGCACCCCTTTAAAGCTATCCTCTGAGCAATTTGTAACAATCTCAAATACTCTTAAGTCCGCTAAAATACTCTTAACACACTCAAATACTGTTAACTCTGCTAACACGCACTTCTACATAACCACCAAACCGGGGGCAGAAGGGAAGAGGGCAAACCTAAGGCCAGTAGCAGGCAGAAAACTGAGAAACAGAATAAGAGAATATCAGACCAAAAGCACGATGATGGTGAGGGCGGCCAATGGGGCAGGGGAGAAGGGGAGTATCAGGGTAAAAAGACTCTGGGCTAGTCAGGCTTCAGCATTACCTGCATGCATGTATTCACCACACTGCTGCTGAACTATGGGAAGCTGGAGCACTTGGACAACCCATGTACTGTTCATGGGGGATTTCCAACTGGCAGCAGGAATTCTGCTTGTAGCAGGCAGTATTTCAGGGCTTGCGCCACTGAGCCTTTGGCAGAGACAGCCATAGGTCTGCAGTCCCCTTCCGCCTGTGGCCGTATGTCCCGGCTTCTGTAAATTAGAAGGGATCACTTGCTCCCTGCTGACCTGAGAATGGTTTCTCTAAGATCTGGTGTCTCCAGCAGCAATGACTTCAGTAGTTTTAGTGGAGGAACTGCTGTGACGATCCCTACTTTCCCCATTTTGGCAGTACAGAGGACCTGTCATCAAGATTCATCTAACCTACTATTATTCACCCGCTCCCTCTTCAAAACAGTAAGATTTCCTGCTGCTTTCCTGTGAGTTAAATACCAGGGATTTAGGATGAGCAGAGCAGCAAATCATCTGTTGGCTCTTGCTTTCTCTCTCTGCAAGCAGCATTTCCTCCAGCACTGATTTATATTTGGTTCCACAGGAAGAGAAGCCGCCAGGGAAGGTTTCAGCCTTTGACGCCACAGTCACCAGAGACCTGGAGCTGAGATCATACCTTGCAAGAGCAGCTGCACAGATGCCCAAAGAAACCCAGCCTACCTCTCTGTCCTCACTCCCACGCAGGTTCTTGAGGACTTTGGTGCTTTATGCCCACTGATTGTCTTGATGAATGGGGGAGTAAAGCCATGAATGTCACCTGGCAGTGCATCCTGCTCCCCCAGCATGTTCCAGCTGGGAACTCATGGTGTGGGTGAGTACCCAAGGTACTGCTACAATATAAAGGTGCCAGAGGTGCAAAGTTCTAAAACAAAACCCTTTGCCTCTGGCTACAGTGGCTGAATGCAGAGCCTGGGAGCTCAGAGTTTTCCTCCAGACTCTGCCATTACCTCTAACACCAATCATGCTGAAGTACCCCTTATGCTGAGGTACGCTGTGTGAAAAACCCTTTGAGATCTTCAGACAGAAGGTGCTTAAGAATACCAGGTTGCTCTTGATTGAATGTGGCCTCCTGAATAGAGTACAGGTGAGCTCAGACTGCATCCCGTAGTTTTGAGAGGAGCCCTAGGCATTTGGGAGGGGCTGTTGCTTTTTCCATCAGTGGTGACTAATGACCTTGCCACCAAAGAAGCAGTTTTAATTTGTCCATCCAAGTAGATAACCACAGTATTACCTATATTAATCCTCTCTTATTTTGATGAGGTGATGCAAATAGCCAGCTGGCAGATTGCTAGCAAGTCTGCCCAATGTTTGGGTGGAGCACATAGATGATTAGTAGTGGTGGGCCAGGTGCAGCTCTTGATTTTCATGCAGGGCTATTGTACCTGATGGGAGGGGCTGTGCTTGCCCAGGAGATGTTTGTCGGGTGATGAGGAGCTTTGAGATGATGTGAAGCAGCTGCTGCCAGCCCCAATTGCTCTACAATACTCTCTGGGAGCACTGCCATCACCTGCCTTGGGGGTCATCTTCCATTCCTGAAGAATCATCTTCCCTGGGTCCCCAACCAGCTGTGCGATGTGCCCCAGTGGCTTGGTTGTATAGTATGGGATCGCTGAATAAGCAGCTCAAACTAGTTCTTGTTCATCTTTTTAATGGCTCTCCCCCACACCTCACACTGGTCAGGAGAAGACTGCATTGATTAGCTCAGTCTTCAAGCTGAAAACCTTCAAGCTTTTGAGTTGATGGTTTTCAGCAAAGTATTTTACCTAACAGAGCTCTGGGTAGGGTACATGGGTACTTCTTCTCTGTTCCGACAGGTGGTCTTGGAAAAAAGTCGATGTCCTAGCTGAACTTTTATTCTGACTTTAAAAAAAGAGTCAGTCTTAACTTGACTCTCCTAGGGTCTGTTTTATTTCAATAGGGAAACAACTTACTAATTAGGGTAAGACTCTTTAAGAAAATATGTTTTCTATTCCACTGATAGTCAGTTACAAGCGATAACACTGTTAAATGTAGTGCCTAATAAATCTAGAAAAACTACCCAATAAATGTAAGTAATAACAATGATTAACAATAAATTAAATGCAGAGGACTAGGAATGTACCACATTATTTTTAACTAGTCTGGTCCATCGGGTTCTTATTATTCAGTTTGTCCTCCACACCTGGAGTTTATTAGAGTGTAATACAAACTAAACAGTCCCTCAGAGAGGCCATTGGAAGGGCTTAGTATAAAACAATATACAAGTTTAATAGTGGTAACTGACCTTTTTTTCTTTTGCAGAAACGTATCTCGGTAACTTGATTCGTAAGGAAATGTAATGCTTTTCTACATAATCCTAATGAGTAATTTTCTTTTTTATTTAATTTAGATTATTTTTATTCATAAGACAGCAAGACATACGGCCAACAGTCAGACATCTCCTGTTCTTCCAGATAAAAAATAGTTACTCAAGAGTATTTTTCTTTCTTCACCCATTTAGAGATCAAGCAAGCAAAAGGGTTAACGTTGTAAGCTCTGCAGATGATGAAAATGTACAGTTAGAAATGGCTAAACTTCACCACAGTCATGCCTGGCTAAAGGTTTCAAGCAGCTTAAAGTTCAGAGTTGCTCGAACTCAAGTGGCTTTTGTTTGGCACAGTGCAGCGATAAGGTTCATTTGCTGCAATACGAATCCAGGCCTGACCTTTAAACACCTCTAAAGTTGGACCAGGGGCGTTGGCTTAAATCAGTGTCTTTTTTTTTTAATACACACACACATGAGTAACAACCAAATAGTCATAATGATGATTGTTGTTTGTAGCTAAAATTTTTACTTAGTTTTCCTTCAGGTTTTTGTTTGAAAATGTTGGAAAACTATCATTTGTCATGGCTTTTTCTTTCTCCCTTCCTCCTCCTTCTTCCCACTTCTCTTTTGAAACCACAAGCTATGGGCAATAGTAAATCCACAAGACAAAAGATTATTTTCTAATTTATTTCCCTGAATTTCCATTGTTACACTTATGCCATCTAATGGACTACAGTGTTTTTCTGTCTTGTTCCCACTTTTTCAAATAAAATATAGTTTAATGTTACTGAGGTTTTAAACTGCTTTTAAAACTTAAAAATAGCAGTAGTGAAGAGGCATTTTCCCTACATTTTCCCTGTAATATTCTGTGCTTTGTCTATCCAGTATTGCACTACTGCTGCACACATACCAAACCTGTACATTGCTTCAGACTAAAAATCCCTTTGTTTAGAAGATGACTTTACATGCTCTAAGCCAGAATTGCACTGACACTTCAAATTAACCCATAAAAAACACAAAAACCAGCTCAGAAATAATTAAGGGAGAACATTAAATTCACCGCTGTTCAGAGGTGCAAACAAGTCAACTAACATACGAAATTTGAAGCAGGGACAGGAATATTGCTGTATAGTCTACATTATCTTCAGACCTACTCATCTTGCAGGATTGGCTCCAATTCTTACTCACTCAAATAGTGATGCCAAAAACCACATACAGCTTGCTCACTGTAAGCCTTCATTTTATAATCAAAACCATTTTTATTTTTATTCACTCCCCCTTCATTTTAGGGGATGAGAAACTATCCCTTGTTTCTGCAAAGATCGTCTTTGCTGCTAACACAGGCTTGTTAAATTGCTTGATCTAACGACCAGCAAACACTACAAAAATAACTAATATTTTGAAACAAATTAAGGACAAGTACAATTGCCAATGATTTTTCAGGTGGGTTATTGTTTTGATTTGGGCTAGGTATTTTCTCCCCAAGTACCTCTGGCAAGAGGAAAAAACCTCAGAAGGAATAATATTTCTGGATCTGTTTGCAAAAGCAGCCAGGAAAAACGGAATTTGCTGCTGCACCGAGAGGATTTAACTTAACGGCTTACAAAGCTATTGGCCAATAAAGCTGGATCCATGGCTTCAGTTCTCTACAGTGATCTGGTCCATATTCCTAAAAAGCTGCAGCCTAAAAACTTAGAAGGTACCACAGACCCCGTGGTGCTGTGTTTCGCTGAAAAGCCAAATCCAAGGTGCTGTCAAGTGGCAAATACGTGTTCAGACATGTTGTGCACAGGGGAGCAGGGGGTCGACCACAGGACTGGCCCTGGCCTCCCGCGAAGGTTTTGATGGCCAGCAGGTTTTCTTGGCTTACAGATATGCTGCTCTGCTTCTGCCTTTCCACCACGTGAAGTGTTGGGTTTGCAGAGTGTTCTGGGCTGTCCTGGCCGTGGGGGAACAGAGGGTCCTCACGATGGATGCTCATCATGGGAAGCTCATTGCTTTTTGTGGGCTAGGAGACAGCACACAGCCATGGCTGACTCTTGCTGAAATGATCTGGTCCTTGGTATGGCGGCTGCCACGCCCACTGTGGGCCTTACTGACATTAATGAAAAATTCAGCAAAACTGGGAGAAACTTGAAGGCTCCCTGTTGCTTTTGCTGTCGCTTCTCCTACCAACGGGGAAAACATGCTGATTTTGTAGTACATGGATCTGCTCTCATTTACACTGACGTACCTTTATTCAAAGAGGAAATCCTGGGTTACTCTGACTTAAGGTCTGCCCCTGGGAGCCGTCCTGAGTTGTTTTAACAAAGCTGTGTTCTCCAGGCTATCATTTACACAACCGGATGTCTGTCCTGCTTGATCCATGCCCTCATCAATATGCTTAGTGCGAGTGTTATTTGATTTGATTTATTCTGCTTTCTTTGGAATCTTAGATTGATCCCACATAAAAATTCCTGGGGAAATCAGGCACTTTCTGTGTAGCACTTGATTTTCACTGCACTGCAGCCCCCTAAAAACTGTAGTCTGAGAGGGAAAGGTACAGAGGCTGAGAATCAAAGCAGAAGGCTTCCACAATAAGCTGAGACTCAAATAAAAATGCATAGACATAGGTAATGATGGCTTGGAGAGGAACCGTTCTTTCGCAACTGAATGTATCGAGCATCCAAACAAACAGTAGATTGTTTTTTGGATTTCTTTTTTCTTTTTTTACAGAACCCATCTTTTGGGAGTCAAAGCCCTATACATAATTAAGGAAGTTTCTTTTTTAGCCAGATGAATTGTGATGTGTGCTCTCTAAACAAAATAAATAACCATTACAATATGAGAACCGCAGGATCATTTTATCCCTCCCCCACTGCCTCCACTTTGAGTTTTCTCTGTGGAAAATCAGACGCCATATCCACTGCCTCCTAAGAGCAGCACTCTGATCTTGCAGACTCCTGCATCACGGGAGCCCAGGGGCTGGCAAACAGGCAGCAGTGGAGACCATCTCTGGAAAGAACAAAGAGTGCAGGAGGCAGGAGTGTGGACTGGGAACCAGGGAGCCAGAACATCACTGGGTGCCCTCCATCCCAGTCTGTGTATTGGCGTAGAAATGATTTCTCCTTGTTGATTCTTGTCCTCATTCATGTGCATGTCCCAGGAGGATGTTTTGCTCTGCTCATGTTTATGCTTTAATTTGTCTGGGGCTTGGGGATTTACTGGAGAAAAGTAATACCCAGGAATGAAATGTCATTATGGCGTGACTGTATTGGCACTTAAGAGGCATAAGCATGATAGCATCTGTCTCACAGACAAAATCATGCCCAGGTCAAGGACCTCTTGTCCCCTAAGTGTTCCTTCAAGTCACTGGCCCTCAGAAAGTATTTTAATGGTGCAAGCAACAGGCTCTGATAAAGATAGAAGGTAGCAGGACCCACACGAGTAAGGAGAAAAAGAAGTGCTGATATGGCCCTAGATAGCCTAGGATGACCCTAAAGATACCCAGGAGGAAACTGGTTACCTGTGCTTTTCTGCTGCTCTGCTCCAGCGCAGTCAGTGGGTTTGAGGAATTAACATGACATTTTAAAGAAAGATGCAAAACCTGGAAACAAATTACTGCTGATGTAAATGAATCAAAAACCTACATAGGTTGAATGGGGACTGCCTAGAGGCAGAGCACTTCTGAAAACCAAGCTATTTGCTCAGGCATTTTGGTAAATCCTGCTGTCCTTTACATGTCAGAGGCTGGGAGGAGGCCCCCAGGAATCTCTTCTCTGTGTAGGCAATGTTGACTTGTATTTATTTTTCCTGAGGTATTTACTTGGAGAGCAACTACCCCATGTTTAAAGAATAAAAATCCACAAAAGTCAGAATTCACCTTGGGGCAAAGACCCCATTCTTCAGCTTTCCAGACATCTGGCTCCAGTCCAGGCAGTCTGACTTCCAGGTTGGGCTACTGAGGAAGAAAGTAACCCTCGAGACTAAGCAGGTAGGAAGGCTCCTTGCAACTTCTCCCACAGGGGAAGATGTGGGAGGAATGGACTTATGATTTCCGGGCTGAGTTCCATCTGGCTGACCTGTGCTCCTGAGAGCCAGGGTAGGCTGCATTAGGGAGGAACTTCTGGCAGGGACCCAGCATGCCCAGAAATCTGCAGAGCACACGGATGCCACTTCCTACCAGCTGGAGTGGCTGATGGACACCAGGCAGTTATGCATAAAATGGAGAGAGGATCGTCTGCTCTTCCTCCATGACCTTGGCTTTTCAAGATGGATTTTTCACGTCAAGAGTGTTCTTCCCTAACCAAGCAGGATAGCTGCATCCCACCACGCTGACCCAATACTTTTGTCCTTCTCTTGCGCTGCAAACAGCAAGACATTCAGGTGCAGTTAGACAAGCCATGGAGAAGTCCCAAATGTTGCACAATCACAGGAGTGGAAGAGACTCAGAACCAGGAAAGAGTGGTGGTTTCAGGACTTCAGCATTTTCTGTCCTCAGGCTGGTCCCTCGGTAGTCATAGGTTGGTGGTCTGAGGTGGCCCAGTGAGCTCTGGAGCCCACACAGCTATAAGAGACTTACTAACAATGTACTTCATCCTTTTTCTGAGCCATGCTATTTTAAGGTCTAGGCCACTGGGTCTCTCTGGAAGCTGTATCCGAGGCCAGTGCCATGGGGCTGGCATGATCTACCAGGAGATGCTTTGAATCTTTCAACATTGGAGCAATGGTGGGGGTGAAGGCACATCCCTTCCAATCCTTTTCCCACATTTTTTCATAAATGTGTCAGGGCCACCTCAGGGCTAGCCTGAGCCAATCTGTTCTTTCCTTCCAAGCCAGGAGATTCTCAGCTTTAATTTACCAACTTGGATGTTTTTTGAGGGAGAGAGATCTTCAGATGAAACACTATATTTCAAGATTATTATTGTTATAGTTAATGGGAAAGCAGTTTATATGAAACACTCTGTTCTCTCTATGTCCCACACTTCTACAGGACATGCTGGATAACTGGTACCATAAAAGTGTGCTTTTGGCAGGATTCAGATAGCAATAAAGTTATGCACTTTAGATTACAGCTAGGAGAGAGAGGGGGGAGAAAGGAAATTCCTTTGAAAATTATAATTTCAACATGATAAAGTTGGCTGAAGAAGTGCAGCAACAGATAAAAATCAGTCTTGGTAAAAGGCTGTGACCATTCAATAAAACAATGAAACATTGAAATGCGCAGAAAGTGTTTTACCATGAATTAAAAAGCACAGAGAGTCCATCAGTGAACAGCAGTTAGCTAATGAGAAAAGCAGACGTGTGCATTTAGGAAATGTAGAGAAAACTTAAACCTTGTAAATTTTTATGTATTGCCCCTTGCACCAAAATATGAAAACCAGGTTAAAAAAAAAACCAAACACACGCACACACACAAAAAGACAAACCAAAAAACTCCACCAAGTACGTCCGTAAAAGAATTAGGACACCCAGAAAAAAAGAGAAACAAAAAAATCATTTAGAAAAACACACTGTTGATATATTGAGAACAGAAATACTGAGACATAGAAAAATACTGATTTTTGATTCTCCTGAACATATTTTATATTCCCCAGTTATAAAACAGAATTTTTTCCAGCTCCTTTTGGCAAGACCAGTCTGCTGGAAATACTGAATAATGGATATGTTCTATAGGTACATCCTCAGAAGGACACCTAGACATGATGAAGACAGTTTTATCAACTGTTGGTTGAAGTCTACAGGTAAATGTTTGCCCTAGAGTCAACCAAAAATCCAGAGTGGCCTCTGGAAGAGCAAAATATCTAGGACCCTAGGTTTTCATAGCTTGTTCATCATTTCAAAAAAATTCCCTTGGAAGGTACAATACTGGAAAATCCAATCTGCAAGTATGCCTTCAGGATAGACAAAAGAGTGCTTTTAAATCTAAGGCAGCAGTTGGCTGAATTGATTTAAAAAAAAAAGTACATGTGCTGTGTGGAGGCAATGTTGATACAATTCAGCTTACAAATGTGTTGGTCTGAGAGGTGATTTTGCAGAATATGAAATTCTTGAGAAATTTGTCAAATACTTTGTTTTTTTTCTAATCATTAGCACCATTGACATGAAGGGGCAGCCTTGTTGTCTGTTGTTGACGAAAATTTTGAGGACTGCAGCTGGCTTCAAGTAGCTATAGCTTAGGTGAAAAGTCTTCATGTGGCACAGAGGGACATTTCAGAGCTGCTCCATGCATAGTCTCTGTTAGTATAATGGCCCTCAAGAAGCTGAAGTATGAGGCCTCATCCCTCCTCATTGCAGGCAAGATATTCGCTGAGGTTGGCTGCCCTCCAGCGTGCTTGGCAGAGCATGAAGCACCACCCAACTTCAGTCTCTGGCTTGAACGCTGTTGCCTGCAATGTCCTTGAACATTTAACTGGTTGAAAAGATTTGAAACATGCATGGCCAAATGAAGTGTCAGCACCTTGCTACCAAGATCTCCCAGATATTAAAGCACATTCATCTCTGAGGAGCAGTTAACTTGGAGCAAGTGGAGACAGGCTTGAGGGAATTGCAGGATGGCTGCATGACTCCTTGTTTTGCTGGTCGTGCAGAGTGCCCTCAAACTCTCCCTTCTCTGTCAAGCAACCATGTAGGATCACAAGATAACTCAGGTCAAAAATGGCCTCAGGATGTCTCTATTCCAACCTCCTGCTCCAAGAAGGTTCAACGATGAGGTTGTAATAGGCTGCGTAGGGCTTTATCCCGTTGCATTCCAAAAATTTACAAGGATGGTGGAAGCTCAGCCTCTCTGGGCATCCCATTATTTGACTGTCCTCATGGTGAAGAAATTTCTTCTTTCACCTAATGTCATTTGTCTCTTGTCATCCAGCAGTGGCTCTTACCATTGCAAGAGCCTGGTTCTGTCTTCTTAATAACATCCTCTTACGTACTAGAGGAGGTTAAACAACACTGGAGGATGTAGACAGATTGATTTCACACACATATGTGTAGTTGGGATAACTGAAAAACTAATCAAAGTCTACTGAGAACCTCTGCAAAGGCACTAAAATAAACCTGTCCTTTCCAAATGTGCTGCAAGCTTCTCTTTCTGCTTCCCGCCCAGATCCATTGGTGGTCAAGCATGGGTGTCCACCTTCGTGCACCAGTCGGGTGTGTACTGGTCTACCCACAGTTCATAAGGACACACTTGATTCTGCAAGATTCCCTGCAGAGATGCCCAGCTGGGTCCTGTCTAAGATAACCACAGCTACCAGACCTTCCTGATCGGCCTGCAGATCTTCCTAGGGACCGCTGTCTGATCAACTCACTAGGAGTGGATTGGGATTCCTGGTCATCTTTCAAGGGCCACTCAATAGTCCAAGGATTGCAGAGATCTCAACTTAAAAAGCAGGGACTCAGTGTGATCGAGATGTCTTTTTTTTTCAAGCAGGTTTCTGTAAATCACATAATTCTGTGGATGTCAAATCTGGCCTAGAGGACATACATCTACCTCCCTTCCCATATAATATACAGTAGCAGTTAACTGTAATGAGTGGTAATATAACTCAAGTGCCAAAGGGATTAGACATAGAAGGTTCAGCATAAAACACGATACTCAGGGTTTATACTTTTTCTTTTTTTTTTCCCTTTAATTTTAATGTGGTGGGCTGGGGCATTTATATTTAATCCCATTGTTGTATATACATTGCATTATTTTCAGTCTATAAAATTTATATTCCTCTTCAATTAGATTACAACTGAACCAAAAAAAAGGGGATTCTGCTCTGTGAACGCCATTCCAGCTCCTACAGAGCACAGGCAATTGTCACCTCTTTCCTCCCTTGGCCCCCCCGTCCTACCCACCCTGCTCCTTTCTTTAACCCAGCTGTGCTGCAGCACTTGATCAATTGCAACAGCACGAAAAAAAAGTTAGTCATACATGATCAGCAAAATGGCCCAAATGATGTCATCCATCAAGATGGACATCGCAATTTGCCAACTATTTTCTCATAAATCAAATCATAGTCCCACAAGGAAGAAGAGCAGCTCATGAAGAGCCAACATGGCAGCAGTTATCGGCAGACTGAGAGAAATGCTCCCTCAAGTATACAGTAATTATTTTTACTCGATGGGAAATAAAGAGGGGAGAGATGGTAGTGTAGAACTGGAGAGTGTCTGCCTCACTTCATTACTATTCCCTAGGCAAGGGGTGCAACATATGCTTTTCATTGTGAAGCCAATAATTTTGAATCTTGGGACAGGTGAAAACTTAAATGACATTTTCAAACCTTGATTTATTTCCCCGCTTAACTCTGGAACATGCTTTAGATTTAGCTCTATAAGTTTCCATAGATTAGTGGCCAGTGTCACTGCTTTTGCAGCGACCTTTAGCAAGTCTTTCCCTTTTGTATCAGCTAATTAAATATTTTGGGTGCTAATAATTTCTTACTGAAACCTTCCCTGCTTTTTTTTTGTGTACACATATGAAACAACATGGGGATAGAATGAACTTTTTAATTTTTTATTGAGATTCTCTCTTGCATTTTTCTTTTCCTCTCTTTCCCTCGCTTTCTCTGTTTTTCCCCTCCCATGTGCAATTTTACTTGCTGGAAATCTCATTAAAAGTTATTTATGAGCTGCTAGTGATCCCGTAAGGATTACACCTAATTCAGTCTGTAAAGCTTTTGAGTTACATTGCTTCCCAAGAATAGTCCCTACAGCAAGAAGGACCACCTTTCCCGTTGTTTGACTTTCGTTATCATTAGTATAAATACTTCATGAGAGGTTCCTTACAAATGCAGACTAGATCATCGACAGGACTTAGGCTCCAAGTGCCATGTGGTATGTTAAGATTTTGCTTTCTGATTCTTTGGTTCGTCCCATTTTACATGTGGGGAAAGCAATGATTCATAAAGGTGACATCATTTGTACAAGACTCACAGAAAGTGTCAAGAAAAGACTGTTTCCTTGAAAAAAAGCCAAAGGTTAATAATATTAGGGTCTAGAGTTGTATTTGCTAATCAAATTAAAGCTGCTAGTGAAACATCAAAGGGTTTATGGACCCAAGGCAAACATTCTTCATATCCCTAGAAGTGAAGAATTCTCTCCTTTCTTAGCCTCTAATTTCATTATCAGGCTACATTTTTAGAACTTTTTACAGAGTGATAGTGAAAATGTATCTAATATGTTCAGAATATCAGACACAGCAGTAGATATTCTGATTTTTCTGGAAGACCTGGGACTTTGTGCTCTTCTGTCTTAGTTGTCTTAGTTCACTTTACCTCTTGGGCCAGTTATCATTATAGCAATAATAATAATAAAATGAATGTAGGTTTCTTATTTTCCTCCAACAGATGGTTAAGCTTAGGAAAATAGAGAAGTTAAATCACCTGCACAGGGTGTGTAGTTAGGAAGTATGACAATTAGGAAAACTAGTGAGAATTAATATCATTTCTCACTAGACCACGCATCGACCTCATTGTGCTGTGATGTTGGAAAGGGAACAGGTACCAATCAGTTCAGAAGAGCTTTCCCAGGGCCTAGGATCTGACCATCAGGGTGTTTGGGCATCTGATTCACTTCACTGTGAATAAGCATCTGCTAAATTTTAGCATTTACAGCTCTCAAACTAAATTGGGCCAGTTTCTAGCGCTGGAGACTGTATGCACAGCAAGAGATGGTCTCTGCTCCAACGAGAGAAGAAGCAGGAGTAAAAGGGGAGTGTTATCCTCTTCCTTTACAGATGTCAAATGAAGAGGCTATAAATACCCTCACCAAGGTGAGGGAAATTGTCTGCTGCAGAGCTGAGAACTGAACCTCAGTCTCAAATCCCAGTCCTGACCTGTAGCCACATAAAGCCTGTCCTTCTTCTACCTCTGCTAATTGGTTTACCCAGCCCACCTGGTGAACATCAAAATCCCTCCCAGGTCAGCTGTTCAATAAAGGGAGAAATTTCAAGGGGGGAAAAATAGCTTACTTGGGATGAAGCAGATTTTATTTCATCAGCTGTCAGGAAGAACTGCTGCTTTTGTTTGAAGGAGGGGTGAAGACAGGAAGAAAATGAGATGAAATCCATGTTATTTTCCAACCAGTCAGATAGAAGTAGGAGGTGGACAGAGGCTCAGATGACCTGGTCCATTCACCTTGCTTTTGAGGGTGGCCCTCCACTGATCTCGTCTGCGCAGTCCTGGAGATACTCTCTTGCTCGTCCAGACCCAGGCTGATGTCCAACAAGTTACTGTGGACTGCAGAGAAGAGTATGTAACACTCTATAAAAAATAAAACACAGAAAACTCTTGCTTTCCTAAAAGCAGTAAAGGAGACAAGGAGAAGGAGAAGACAGAAAGTACACCCTAGCTGGGGATTTGCAACCCAGACTATAGAAACTACGGAACAATATTACACCAAGTCACTCTAGGGAATCGCTAATAAAACAATAAACTTTTTTAAACATGTCTGGTGCTTAATTAATTGTATAAGTCATGAACAAAGACTACATTTCTTCAAAGTTCTCAGTTTTCCCCCTCATGTAGTACAAAATCAGCACTAGGATTCGCAGTTCACTCGTATTGGAGTACCACTTGGCACCTTTCCACTTATAATTGGATTTCCAACTTTTCAAAATAATCTATCTTTAAAAAAAAAGGGTTCTTTTCCTCCAGGCTAGCAAGAGCTAATACAAAGAGAATATTTCCCTCCTTCTCTCCAAATTGCTTCAAAAATCACATCTATTTGATGAAGCAAACAAGCAAAAACTTCAATTATATCTTTGCAAAAGCCACTGAATGTTGCCTCTGACAGACTTTACAGTCTAGGTTTAAGGGCAGTAAATATTGTTTGTTCTTATCAGGAGAGAGGCTGTGTTGTCTAACGGTTGAGGCATGACACTGAGAGTCCAATCCTCCCAAGTCCTCTGTGTCTCTTGCCTTTGATCTGCCATGTGAAGGCCATTTTGGCATTGACTTTGCAAATCCTGAAGCCAGGTAGCAAGAAGAGACTGTCGGGTGGATAAGGCATGTGAGATGCAAGGGTGAGCTGCCTGGGGCAGTCCTGGTGTCTCCCCACTAGGAATTATGCAATGGGACACATTAAATTGATGCTGGCACCTATGGTGGTCCCCAGTATCATTGTAGCTAACGTCTTACATTGGTTTTTTTTTTGTTATAGGTAAACCTATAGAGGAAACCTGCCTAATTCCATAAACCTAGAAGGTTGTGTCACTACAGCTCTGCTCTGCTTCTCTGAGTAACACACAGTGATTGACAGAAAATAATGGTCTGTATTTGCTGAAAGTGACTGATTTTTATGTATTTCTCCATTGCTTCCTTGAATGGGCACTGGGGACCTTAACTGAAGCACATGAAAGCCACCTCACTCCATCGCTCTGAGCATCACGTTTTACCTGCTCTGATAGATGCACAGAGAAGCGCTTCGACCACCTCAGAACCAGCAAACTGAGATAGCCACCAGCAGCACTAGGAAGTCATCCTGCTGAGACAAGGGAAGAGGTTAAAGAGGAATTGTCACCTGTGCAAGCTGCCCACCAAGGACAGTGTAAAACAGAGTCAAATAAAAATTCACCCTTGCTGTAGAAACAGTGCTATGAAAACAGGGATAATGGCATCCCATTTAGAGTAATGCATTTTTTCCATTATGGTTTTGAGGACCTGTCAAATGATAAACATTACTATGGGTTGTGTAGTGTGGCATAAACATTTCACCTCAAAGGGAACAGTATTATCAGTTGAACTAACAACTCATAGTTGAACCTATAGTGGATGCATGGCTGGCTCCATATCATGCTAGACCTCCTTCTTCTTGATTCTGGGCATATTTACCATGAGAGACAGAGCTCCTGCTGCAAAACATCAGTTTAGAGGATCCCACCTACCTCAGAAGCCACTGCTCCAAATGGGTCTGAGAGGTCCCGGAAGTCAGGCAGAAGCCTGAAGTCCTTGAACTACAGCCAGATACAATTACCAGCTGGAAAAAGATAATGTGCCAAGAATATATAGAGGTGTGGAAGCTACTAAAACAGGAGGAAAAGGATCAAAAAGGAAAAAAAAAAGTTCTCTTTATGAAAAAGAACAGGTAAAAGGTTTTCATTTGAAGAACTGCAGCTAGTTCTGCATGCTACAAACATCTCTCCCAGCTTCCTGAGAGCCCTCCATGTGGCCTGGAGCAGATTCGCTGGTTCTAGTCCAGCCAAGCTCCTCACAAGTCAAGCAGAAATCAGCTTAAAATTTTCCTATTCTCATTTCCTATGATTCTACAAGACCGTGCTCTCCACAAGATAGAAGAGAATGTCTTAATCTCATTCTGTCTTTTCCCACCTACCCCCAGCACACTCAGCTCAAATTGATATGAACGTTGGGGGAAGTAGTGAAAGAAAAGAATTTCCTTCAGTATCTGTAATCCAGCATCTTTTAGTGAAGTGAAACACAAATGGCAATCCCTTCTATTTCATTTATAAAATGGGTTTCCACAGCCATAGAAAGCTGAAGTTGCTATTGTCATTGCTCTTCATCCAGTAGGTCTGTGGTCTCTCTTTGCTGACATGACATCCTAAAATGAATGTGTCATTTGATCGCAGTCAGGCTAGTCATGGATAAGAACTTTCTCCCAGCGATACGATTTCTTTCCATTTACGTTTCCAACAATTATTTGCCAATTTTTTACTCAGTGCCATGTTCTGTGGCAACCATTCTTAGTTTTCTGCATATTATCACTCCTAAACTTCTTTTATCTCTCTTGGCTTCTTCTTTCCATTGAATATTACTAGCACTGGAATGTATTCTCTTCAGATCTTCAATTTCTTCTACTTGTATCTAATTTTTTTCTGATTTTAAAATTTGGCTTGACTGAAACACAATTTCCTCTGTTCATAGGATTAAATTGGTTTTGTTTCATTGATAACTCAGTTCTTCTCTATTATCAAATAACCATTACACATTCTCGTTTGGTACAACTTCCCAACTCTTTGCATTGGCAATAACTAACAATGAAAATATACTGGTTAAAAAATGGAAAAATACTGGCAAAAAAAAATCCCTTTGCCAAGCAAATTTCAAAAAATAGTATTTTTTAAGTTTCAACTTAAATTTCACCTTCATTAGGATGAGCTAAAGGGAAAACTCAAGCATGTAATGTTTTAGTTACCTTCGTATTTAAAAATGTGGGGCTTCAATACAAATGGTTCTAGGCTTAAACCGATTTTTTTCAAAAACTTGAAGATTTCACAGGGCAGAAGAAAGAACTTTGGGTTATAAAGACAGTGTTCCACACACAAGTGTACACTTACATATAAATACACGCATCTATTTGTTCTGCGAATAGTTTGTTGAGCATCTGTTATAGTGCAGCAGGGCCAATTACGCCTCATCGTTGCCTGGGCAGGGAGGGCCTGCGCTCTGTATGTTTTTCCAGCAGCTGTACCAGTTAACATGCAGGATTCTCTGCATTTGTCCTACCTCTGTTTTTAACGAAGCTGAACAACAATTGTATTCAGCTGCTGTTTTGCATGTAAAACAATCTTTGCACAGATGACTGCAGGTCAGGCTTCTCCTTCTGACGTAATTTTAATGTTACATGGGAAGTGTGCATTTCACCACCCCCATGCGTTCTGCTCTCTGAAATACTTTCCTTTCACCCCAGGTGGAGGAGACGAGCTCTGCTGTCATTGTGGGATGTCAGTAGTGCATGTCTCTCTGTGACTAGCGTTTTGGGGCTGAGCTCAGGTAGATCCTGCTGGATCTGCTACGGCCGTCATCTGGTGAAGATGAGCTCTCCTGCTCAGTCAATGGATGTTCACTTGTTGGGATGCAGCAGGCGTAAGCATCACTCCATGAAAAAGCAGATCCTTCTGGTTAGTCCAAAGCTGATTCTAAAGAGGTTGAGTACAATGAAAAGATGGGCAATGTAGCAAAGGAAAATGGGCATTTTCAGGTGGGGAACTGTTTCTCAGTGGCTTCTGGGCCCACAGCAGCTCTGGTGCTGGCTGACGGAAACTTGGACTTTGTCATTGCCATCTCCCTTTATTTTGGAGGGTCACTGAACTAGAATCCAGGCCCAAGGCTGGAGCATATCACGTGCCAGGGCTCTGCCTGCTCGCTCCACAGCAGGGGAATAGCCAGCAGGAGAATTCAAGTGCGGGAAGAACGGCAAAGTTCTGTCAAAATGTGTAGGGCAGTAGAAACCTCTTAATTCCTTTATTTGCATGACTAATCAGCTGTGCTTTCTGCTTGCTCCCCACATAGATGAGTTTATACTATTTATTTCACACATCACTGCATTTAAATTCAGGTGCAGGAGAGGGGAATATGGGCACATTCATTTGTTCAGCATATTTATAAAAGGCACAGAAATGAACATGTGGCATCAGATGAACACCTGGCAATCAAAGCAGAGAGAGCCAGCTGTTGCCTTTGCAGTCGGAATTACAAATTCACACCATCCATCCTCTTACTACCATACCTGCACAGCTCATGAAAGCGGAAGAGTTAGCTCTGGGTGCATATGCTTGAAAGGAATCAGCCAAAGACAATGCTTGCACTATCTGCTAAAAAAAGAAACTCCTCTTGCCTTTTGCTATAAGAAGAGATAGTTTTTAAGACAGCTGTGCCTGCAACTCCCGGTTGCTCCAGAATTCTGTCTGTGCCAGGCGAGTCTTTTCTGCAGGGCATGCGACTTTCAACAACTTTGCAGTTTCCAAGTTGAACCCACTTGGTTCCTGACTTCCCTCCAGCTGATCCACACAGTGTTCTTCATGCTTGAGTTCACAGGTCTCTCTTCTTCTCCTCTGGCTTGTTTAGCTGCTGGGTTATTGAAGACCATGGGTAATAAAAGATGCCTGTGTTACCCTCCCTTTCACAGATTGTACTTGAAGGCATCGGTCAGGAATCCGATGCGTTAAAAAAAATAGGGAAGCAGAGGACCAAAGGCATCTTGAACATACGTATTGTACCTAAATGAAAATACAGAGTCAGAGCCACCACTTGAGAATGTGTGAGTCAATAAAGTTTCATAAAAGAAGCCCATAAAACTGCCATGGAAGTTTAACCATTGCATGCAGCTAGGGTGAGTGCAATTCATTGGTGCTGGAGGAGGACCTCGAGTACTATTTCTTTTATCTTCCATGCTGGGATCCTTTATTTAAAACATATGGAGAAGGCTAAAGTTTGTTCTGAGTGATTGCACTGAAAATAAAAATTTTAAAAAATGCTCTTGTGCATGCACACGTGTAGGTAGCCAAGCAAATCTGAAGAAATTGAGATGGACTGACAGACAGGGTTGTGCTCGCAGTAAAGCACATCTCCAGTGGTGGAGGACAGAGGGGACCAGCTTCTCCGGTGGCAGCTGATAGACATGAGCAGTCAAGCGGTTCACAGCCTCTCTGTTGTCCTTGTCATGAGATTTGTAGGTGGCTCCCAGCCAGCCACCAGGCTGATGGGTCAGGGGTCGCAACCTGTTGATTTACCAAAGTATGAGCAACTCACACAAATTATCGGCGTCAGAGAGCCCTGACAACTTCAATATGATGAGCGATGAAAGCAATTGTTCGTGACACGTGAAAGCAGCGGGAGATCGCCTTTCGGCACGGTGGGAGCGGAGCTGCCAGCGGGGCTATGGCAGAGCTTGGGGCGGCCATGGTCCCCTCGCCCACCCTAGAGACCCATCTCCTCTGCCGGGGCCACACCAAACCTTGGGGTCCCACTGGACAAAAGCATCTCCTCAGTGCAGGTAGAGGCAGAAGGAAGCAAGAGGGGTTAGAGAGTGTTTCAAGGGATGACTTCATTGTGTTTTTTTTTTTCTCACCTCTGTTGCGCTCAGTGTAAAGAGATGTTGAGGGATGAGGGCTTTAAATCCGATGGGAAGCACTAGGGGATTCTCATCTAGGAAGACCCTGGAGCTGGCGGTGTCTGTGCGGTTTAATCAAATGGATGTACCAGCTTCTTCGAGTTATCTTTGGGGGCCATTGTCAAAATCTTTTTTTTTTTCTTTTTTCCCAGCTTCATTCACATAGGAAAAATTTTGCCTGGGGTAGGATGGGAAAATTATAGCTGCTGGGCATTTTGCCTTGATCCATCAATTCCCCTTAATCGACTGTGCTACTCAGATGGGGGCAGAGGATAGCAGAGACAGCTGAAAGGACGCGGGGGCTGCTGAGGGGTTAAGGCAGGGGTGGCAAGCGTGTGCGCGTGCATGTGTGTGTGCATGCACACCCGTGTGTGTGTGTGCAGGGAGGAGGAAGAGAGCCCACACCGTGGGAGCACCTTTACAGGATTACTCTCAAAGCAAGTCTGTTTTTTTAAGAAGCTGTAGTATTGCTGCAGAAAATGCTCTCGCAGTGAACGTGCCTGCTGCCTCCACAGCCGGGCAGCACTGCCCCTGCCTGGGGGAGCACAAGGGAACAATGGGCATGGCCGTGCAGGTATTGGAGAGCATCTGACCCAAGCCCGGCTCCCACCCCACCATCCCCTGCTGCTCTGCCTGGTGCCGCGTGAGCAGCTTTTCCTCACGCTTAACAGAAATAAACAAACAAGATCTATTACAACTTCTCCACATGTTTTATTCACAGTGGGCATATTGTACCCAGCCCATTGCCATGTTTATTTGAATCCGTTTGTTTTACTTTTGGGAAGGAGATGCACAAAATAAGTATAATGATCAACTAAGCTAACAGTTTTTAATTTCTGACTAAAAATACTCAGAATGTTTATGTTGTAGCCACCAAAGTGGCCATAACCTATGAGCTAGCAGAGATGAAAAGTCAAAATTTTTTTCATCTATCTACCATAATAACCCTTTAAATATTTTTTATATATACATATAAAGGCAGAGGAAGGCAGTGCTTTAAAATATATACGTCTAACCTTGGGTTTAAACCAAACAAAACAGTATTTAAAGAAACATTGAATAAATTATTTATTACCCTGGTCAATGGTTGCAGAAATACAGTTTATATAAACACATTACAATTCCAGCCTTTCTAAGTACTGGGTTTAGAAAAAACCCAAACCCCTTAATGCAATTTTAATAAACCTAAAAAAAGTCATGGTCTTGTTTCAAGCTGAATAGTTTGCTGTTTCTGAATAATAATCATTCAAGACCTAAATCTAACCACAAGAGTTTAGTGCACAGATGAAATATACTTGCTGGAAAACCCTTAAGAAATAGATGTTTGATTCAGGATCTGAGTCAGTAAAACAAGATGTGATGGTTTAGTGGAACTGTTCTTAAATAATAGAAAATGAGGACAACAAATCTAGAAAGAAGAGGTGTGACTTTTTAGGAGGGTTAATTAATAAATTAGTAGCTGTGTGCATGGATGGAGTACAAAGAAGTCAACAGCAGATCATTATTCCTTTAAAAGAGTATGATGAGCAGGTCACTCCAAAAGGAAGTTCAGTTATTTGTGCTGGAGTAAAGACCATGTGTGAGTGAATGGATGATGAATGGACACATGGGTGGATGGATGGACGGATGGATGGAGAGATAAGATATACATGGCATGCACAGAGACACACACATGCGTACACTCACTCCCATACATTCAAATAAAGTGGACTCTTCAAGTGTATCTTTTATTGCTTTCCAAGGGCCAGACTAAAACTCTAGCATTTAGTCGTATTTTTGCCTCATATAAAATCTTTTTGTGTTTTAGTGGGTGAGTCACGGTATATGAAATTGTACTAGATTCAGTTAAGCTACATCAGGAGTAGCTAAGGATCACTTCTTTTCTTTCTAAAAAAAAACCAAAAAAAAACCCCCACGCCTTTTGTCAAAATGTGCTGATTTCTTGCCATCAAGGCTTTCTACGGAAAATGTTTATGTTTTTGCATTTTTAATTAAATAGTTTCTTTAATTGTTGGAACATAAGTTTCAAAACAAGAAAAATCCATTTTTTCAGTTCAAAACAAGATTGTTTGAAATGTACGTTAATTAGCATACAAAAATAACAATCCCAGTACTAAAATGAAATGTCTCAGAATGATCAAAACATAAACAGGTTTCCACAGCCCTGAAGTGATATAATTTTTTTGCTTTACAGAACTTTTCAGGCTTTTCACTGTTTGTTCAAATGAGAAAAAAAAAATTTTTAAACATACGAGAGATTAGGAGAACAATATTTTGCCCAATTTGAGAGTACTGCTCAGAATAAGTAGGAGTATCAGATCCTGGACAGAATAAATGAATAAATCTATTAAAAAATAATAGATCGAAGCAATCTGGTTTTGAGCAAGAAAGCACTTCCAATTTAAGGGTCAGCAGTTTTGACACAGATATACAAATATTCATGTGTGTTTTAAAACAAAACCAGCAGGACATTTAAATCTATACACACATGACATCCACCCTCTCTAATTGCTTTATTTGATTTTTGTATTTGGCTTTTTCTTTTCCATGCTGATGTACTGCACGAATTTCTTGTGGAAACTTCATAGCTAAAACGATCACGACAAAAACCTGGATTAATGATTAACTGTGAATCAAGAGTTATAAGCACTCATCAAGGTAATAGATGATACAACTTAGCCATTTCCTTTCTCTTTTCAGTTTTTCAAAAGGGGCAAGGGAGCATGAAGAATAAAGCCAGGCATCCTTATTTGGTTGAAATAATAGCCAGTATACCAGAACTTCAGACAAATCCTTCTTGCTTTCTTTCAGTGGCCTTAACCATTTTGATCTCATTTCATCATTGAATGGACCCCTTAACAGAGAGTGACCCTATATTTTAGGACTGAAAACATACACCTTGTTAGTGTGAGTTTATTTTTTTGTTGTTTGAAAAGTGGGCAAATGTAGTCAAAGCTCTCACAAAACATCACAAGAGGCTCTTTCTTCTTTCATGGCACATTGAACATGTAAAGTAATCATTGTTTACAATACAGAGGCAGATAGCAAAGACGTGTTTGTTGTCTCATGCTCTATCTAATTATGCATTAGATTTTGATTTCAGTTGCTTTGCCTTTCCGTGTTATTTTAATTTTGAATGATGATCACTGAAGGGAAAAAAAGGGAAAAGGCAGGGATGTGTCAGCAAGGCAGCGGTTCCCCCGTGCAGAGCACGTGTAGGCTGGACCTGGAGCACTGCGCTTGGCACTGGGCACCTCATTACCGCAGGCAAATTGGAGGAGTCGGGGACGGCTGCGAGCGTGATGAAGGGGCTGCGAGGACTGGCTTGGGGAGAAAGATTAAAAGACTGAAATATGTATAGGCTGGGCAAGTGACGAGGCAGCCCCCCTCCCCACGCAGCGGCTCTGCGTGCCGGAGGCGGGGGGAGCTCTTTCCAGCAAGCCCAAGAGACTCCGCTGCAGAGAAATGTGGTGATACGGAGCAGAAGGGAGACACAAGTGCAAGCTCAGGAGCTTCTGGTTTTGGCCTTGGAACAACAACGAGTCCTGGAACAGCCTCCCCGAAGAAGCTGCAGCAGGCCCTTCCATCGGGATGTTTAAGTGGGGCTGAGCTGAGCATGATGACGTTCCCAGTGGGAGCAACCCTGGCAGTGCCCCGGGTGCATCAGCACGCCATTTGCACTCATGTCTTTTGTTTCTCTCTCCCTCCTTGATGCCTATTTGCTTGTTTACTCATAATGTTCACATAACTGGAAGCTTCTTAATACTATAATCCTAATGCCTTGTATCTGCTCTGAAGGGCCTTTACACCCAGCCAGGGAGCTCTCGGCCTCCTAGCCCCATCAATTCTGCTCTCGATGCCGAGGGAAAGAGTATAGCAGGCTGAGGTAAATGTGGGGAAATTAAGCTTGAGGTGACGAGAGCAGTGTTAACGCATTTTCTGCCTTCCCGTCTCCTCCGGAGGAAGATCGAGTTCAAGGAGGGAAGAAGTTTGAAACAGGGTTCCCATGCCTGGCTCCAACACTGAGTTTTGTCTGACCCATAGACAAGATCGTGCCATGGGTTTTCCTGGAAACCCAGCACTCAAAGTCCTGCCAAGGATGCTGTCAGGCACAGGCAGTACCGACAGGGACATGTTCAAACACTGCAGTCGTGTGGGTAATTGTAGGATATGTACTGAGATTGAAACTGGCTTCTGCTGGGCAGGAGGAAGGTAAAAATGGATCTTTTTGAGTAAAAAATTGCCTGAAAGGATTTGGAATTTTACAGTTATTTTTTTCTCTAAAAAACTTTCAAGTATTTTCAGTCGTCTCTAGTGAGCATACCAGATGAAGAGGATTAGCATAAGAAATCCTGCTCCATGCAAAACTCGTAAATATTGAACAAAACCTGACAATTAGTCAGGAATGAAAAGGCAAAATATAACTAGAGAAAAAAGCAGTTAAAAATTAATTGAAATTACCCCCAAAATAAGGACATTCGCTGAAGTAAAACCCAAATATTTTGAGATAGGGGAAAGGAGAGATCAGACGTCTGCGTATAGGCGTTGCTAAACAGATAGAAAAATACGAGTGCTGTGTGTGAGTAAGCCAGTAGCCTTGCTTCCAAAGATGTCAAAGGAAAAACTCGTATAGATGTCAGCAAACGGTGGATCAGACCCCAAGCCCATAGTGGACAATCCAGAATATTACAAATCACTCTTGGGATCGAGTTGCATCCATGTCATCTAATTACAGATAAAACTACAGAGTATTTAACATCTCATTAGTTTAAATACCTGGGGCCATATCATGCCATCAATTTTTAAGTAGATGTCCCCATTGATATCAAAGACAAGTTCACACAATACGGCCCACGTAGCTGAACCTTAAAGGACAAAGCAGACAAAGAGATGGAGAGAGAGATGCGACAAAACATCCCCCTTTCTTCCACTCCCTTTTTCAGGCTCCTGCCTTTCTCTGTTACTGGCTTGGTTGCCTACACATCCTGTGAGCTGGTCACCGAGTGTGATTTCTATAGTCATCATTCTATAGGTATGATGCTGAACCATATTTGCAAGATGAGGATCCTCAAGTTCAAATTTAAGCTCCCTTGACAAAACGAGGCCTTCAGTAGCAGGAGGGTTATCACATTTCTCTTTCAAGCTGTCAGAGGTTGTCACAAAGATTACAGATTTTAACATTTATTCTGTTTTGTTTGTGTTTGTTTCTGATCCTGACTAGAAAAATGAGAGAAAACACAGATACTGACATTAGATATGTCAGACAATATTTTACACTTTTCTTAACAAAAAATGGGTTCTTTATGAAAATATTCTTTAAATCAGGTTTTTAATATTTTTAGAATATCTTTCTATTTTTTTTCCAAAACAGGCTCAAGTGAAATGTAACAGAAATCATGTTCCTTTTGTTTTTTGAGAGTCAGAAGATTTCAAACACCTGGGATTTTTGTTTTCACTACTTTTCTTCTATTTTCTTTTCTTGCTGGCTACTAAGTAGTACAGATTCACATTATCATTGTTGTGATAATGGCTAGAGTTTCCTCATCATCTCACATATTTCTTTGTGTTTTTTTTTCAGTTGTGCACCTGGCAGAGAAATCTCTTTTAAAAGTTATGGAAGTGGTAAGAGGAAGAAAGCAGAATCTCTGAATGGTTGAGGTTGGAAGGGACTTCTGGAGGTCGTCTTGTCCACCCCCCAAACAAAATATGACAAAATGTGGCTTTTGGAAAGTTAATATTTTTCTTCCAGATCAAGTTTTAAGAAATGGGAACAGCTTCAACAGATTTTGGAGGGATGAAATTATTATTGCATTTTTTGTCCAAATCCTGTTAGTAACATTGTGATAACGACAGCATAGGTGCACAATCCTGCAAGCCCAATATCTTTGGCTTCAGTGGAACTTTTCACACTTCTACTCGTGGAAGACCTGTTCTTATGTTATTTAGTGTAATAGCAATACCGCCTACTGTGTCTGAGCCTCTCTTTCAAAATTATTTGAGATGTTTGACCTTTGCTTTGCCCTTAAAAAGTCCTCACGAATATACATCAGATTGTGGCTATGAGTTTTCCTGCTGAGCTCAATGACTGTTCACAGACATAAAATTAAACTTGGGTTGAAGTACTTTGTTAATCAAACCTTAAAATCAATACAACCACCTAAACTTGATTCAGCTTCCACTTTGGCTGGAATCAAACCCTGATATGTGCTGTGTAAGGCTCAGACTGTTATAAAAGAAGGAATTTGGTCTTTGTCAAGAAATACAAAAAACTTTTTTGTTATTTAGTTCTACACTTTAGAAGAACAAAATAAAGGAAGCTCCATTGGGTGTACCATGTCCTATTCTTGAAGAATCTCTACCTAAGAGCTTGAGGAGGTTAAGACACCGTACGCTGAAACATCTTTTCTCTTCAAACAGGAATTTATTCCAGGGCCCTCATTAAAGTTGAAGGATTTGGTTCTTATCACATAATAATACAGGTCTCACTAACAAAGTAGTCAATGGAGAAGATGGTGGCAGAAAGGCCACACTGCAAGTAGACGACATTTCTTTTGACTCTCTAAACTTCTGCTTTGCAAGTAAAATTTCCACAGTAAATCAGATGCCACATTCTTTCTCTTTTTGATATTAAGAATATTTCACTATTACTATGACAAAACTCACTGTCTCTGCCAAGTAGATATCAGGAATAAGCCTTCTCTGGCTATTTTAGTAGAGCTTCATGTTCTCAAGCTACTGTGCTTCATCAATTTTGGCCTTTTGCTTTCTGCAAAGACCAAAATGATGGACATGAACCAAAGCCACTTCAAAGGTCAGCCAGAACTGCTGGGCTGCAATGAGGTGTGAAGTGACTTTGTCACCCCAGACTGAAGTGGTTTTGACTTTCTCAAATGTTTCTGAAGCTGTTTTGGAAACTTTAATAATGAGAATAATTTTCACATCATTACTATTTTTGAAATAAAGAATAAAATGCATCAGTGTAAAGATTCGAAAGAAATTAGTGATTTTGGTGCTTTTAGTTCAGGGTGTCAAGATATTCAGCACATTAGGAGTTTTTCATAAGTGCTCAGCAGCTGCAGAAATCATACCCCTTGCAGAAGTCACTAGGGATGCTTCCAGATTTGTTAGGAATGTGAAAAATAAATGAACAATGCCATTAAATTTGGAAGAGAAAATACCCAAGGGCAGAAGCCTTCTGAACCTGGTCTGTCCTCCAGGACAAAATCACTTAAATCCAAAGTTAAATTCTTGGTTAACAATCCCATTCTGGTTTTGGTTCAGATTTTCATATTGATCCTAAAAAAATCTCCTCCGCCCCTTCTTTTCCTTTTCATAATTCTCAGAGGTTGTGAGAACAGAGTCCCAAATATTTTGCAATGTCAAATCCACAGTTTATAAATAGCAACTGTGCGCATGTGCACAAGAAAGAGTCAGAAAGTTGCGTAAATCAGACCAAATCTTTGGAAGCCGATGGAGTCTTTCCATTGACTTAATCAGCTTTGGAGCAGGACCTAACGTAGGAGGTTTTTACTTTTATTGGACATTTAGGGCTTATTTTGGAACATAACGGTAAGAGGTAGGACGGAATTAATTTGAACAGAAAGAAAAACAATGTACCACCAGAAACAGCTCCACAGAGAAAGTGATGAGTTTAAAGAAATGGGCTAAAGGGCAAGGCCAGGATTACTGTTTAGTAGGGGCAGAGACCAGGAGAGAGGAAGAGGCTGCTGAAGTAAATACTTGGACAACAGGGGAAATATCTTAAGTGATGATACAGATAATGCAAGATCCACAGAGAAGGAAAAAAGTGCAGAGAGAATATTAAGTGAAAAACTCAGGAAACCGAACAAAGGAAGAAAGGCAGAGATTCAAAGGTCACCTAGGAAAGTTTCTGAGTTGGCTGTATACAAATGCGAGAAGCGCAACAAAGGAACCAGGGGAAACAGAGAGACCAAGAGGTAAGTAAACTGGGATTCGATTGATCACTCCCTCCATGCACTTTTCTAAGCATTTATTGTATGGCACTTAAGCACACAAGTAGCTGCAGATACATAAAATAGTATCAAGTGTTCTAAAATTACACATAGGTTTGCATCAGCTGCTGGGTATCCCTTTGCCACGGCCTGCAGTGATATGGTAGTGGAAGAGTGTGTTTGAGTCCCTGAAACTGGGAAGATCTGCAGGCTCTTGTCATTAAGGATCTCTGAGTGGGAGATGTGCTGAAGAGCAACCTCTGCTCCAGCGGCCTCCCTCTGGGATCTCCAGCACCCCTGATAGCACAGCTTTGTCAGTAGAAACACTCTTGTTCCTACCTCTGCTCTCTTAAAACAACGATTTTTGAAGTAGACACACTTCTCTGTGTGAGAAGGCTCCCTGTTCTGAGTAGAGAAATCAAAGTCCAGCCATTAGACACTCTCCTTCAAAGTCTTCACTACTCCTCCCTCCCCAGATGTCACGAACTATGAAAATGAGGTAATTAGGCACAGCTGGGCTGGATGCAGCTGCAGGGGAATTGCAGGGGGCCCTGTGCCTCCTGTATATAAAGAGAGGAAGTTATTTCTTGGGACTATGGTGCTAGGAAGTTTGCAGCCCTTTGAGAAGAGCCATCTCTCAACTCTACTTGAATGAGACACCAGCAAGTGAAAAGCCTTGAGAGGTGGGCAATGGAGTACCACATTTCAGCGTGCCCTTCACCAGCAGCAGTCATGTGGCTTCCCTGTCCAGAAATAGGGCTGTAATCAAAGAGAAAGCTTGTGGCTTAATCTTCTTCCACTGTAACCATAAGAGCCCATGCAGCTTAGAATTGTTTCAACTCATCTATGTGTTGGTGGCTGTATTTGAATGTCCTCTATCTTCCCTTTTCCAAAGGGAAATGTTTATTATAGGGGTGCTTCTCAACTGGGTACTACCTATGCATCTGGCACGGTGTCAGCTCTCCATATTTCAGGACAAACTGTATTTTGAGCTCATGGCAGAACAGTAGTTAAGCATGGCATACCCCAAGAAAGAACAGAGCTTTCTTAGGTATACTGTTTTTCACAGTTTCTCTGCTGTCAGTTTTTTTTCCTGGAAGGGGCTGGTGCAAAGTCTTAGATAACTGTGTATTAATAATGTAAATAATGCACAGAGACTCCACTGCAGGCTTAATTTCAATCACATCTTCAGAACCGTTGAGCTTTAGACAGCAAAGATGGGATGAACAAATAGTACAGGGAGCCTTGTAACATGGAAAGAGGATGCACAGCCTGAGGAGCTGTTACCAGTTTATGGCTAACCACTCACAAGAGTTTCAAAGGCCAGGAGAAAGGCTGAGTCAAGCCAGTAACATTGTCCACAAAATTTCAAGACTTTAGGTAGAAACAAGTCTGATTCTCAGCTGTCTTTCTTGCAGTGAAGACAGGATTTTAGAACAGTGGTTCTGGTAGGGACAAAGTTTGGGCCAGGATATGTCTCATCTCACAGAATACCTGTTATTGAAGGATCTGTTCAGGAGCTGTACTTACCCTTTTTCTCCATCCTACCTAACCATGCTATAATATGGTCATCCCCCCTCCCAGTCCTTTTTGGGCATCTTGGTTGAAGCCACACCATGTTGAGTTGCTTGTTCTCAGCAGCAGAGCCAAGTGCAGGAGTCTGGTGAAATCCTGCCAAAGGGCTCCAGTAAGCGAGTGTGGCAATTCAGAGGTGGTATATTCCCTCTGCTTCAATACTGCGCGATCGTCTGCTTAGAGATGGAAGAATTTGTGCTGGAGGCAACCTTTGATTGACACATAAAACCAAAATCTATTGTTTCACCCGGGACTCTCAGCAGTGCTTACCATTGGCTCCTGTTTTGTTACCTTTCCCATTAAGGGGAGAAGATGTAGGTTAATATATAGGACTCTGAAAACATTACTATTTAAATATTTAAGGTGTTTGTGCCACTTTCCGCAAAATTGAAGATGTAGTGACCAAAGTCCTTAAGTAAATTCCTCCTGTACTTTCAATAATATGGCAAATTATTCACTTCCTAGAAAATGGTAGATTATTAAGGCATTGCTGTCTTTCATCTTAAAATCCTGTAATTCAGACAGAAAATAGATACCCATTACTAAAACAATGGAGATGTGAGGCCTTACGTTGCTCTGAGTTGCTTGCTATGACTTACTGTTCTACACGAATAAGCAGGCAATGGTGAACTGCTGCTGTACCTGCTGGAGCACCACACCAGCTTTGCTTCCAGGCCTGGCACTGTCAGATTGCAGGACGGTACGGAAAGGATGCTTTCTCGTGCTGCTGTTCAGTCCATGCTGTCACTAGACGTGCTCACTCAGCTACAGGAAGATCTCAGGGCTGCCTGTGATGTGTGATGGCAAACGATATCAAAAGCACTCAGCCTGCCGTTATGTACTGTAGATATCAATCTCCCCAGCATAGCCAGGATTTCTGCTGGAAATTCAACCTACTTTATGCGTCTGTATTAAAGACCTTTAACCTTGGTACCTAATTCTCAGGATGCCAAAACTAAATCCCTAGTTCCTGAAGCACTGGGAGCTCTCAGCACTGTTGATTTGAATCCCAGACTACTTCATCCTGTCTAGAAAGCAGCAAACTTCCTACTGAACGAGATCTTTCAGCTTTTACCAAGCTTCTCTGGCTTTTTAAATCTAAGAAACAGAAGCATGTTACTTAAAGGAATCGGTCTGTGTCTGATAACTGCACCTTCCTTTCTTGGCTGGGGCTAAAATACTTGCAGTAAAGTTTTGCTCTTTTGTTTCCTCAAGAGATGTTGCACACATGCCCTAACTTAGTGACAGTCAATCATTTTGAAGCAAAATATGTTGCTGACCTACAGACCGCTCATTCTGAGTATGATAGTCACCTCTAATTTAAAAAAGACTCCTTCACAGCTAATGCCTTTGATCCTGACTATCTATAGTTCACGAAAAGTAATTGGGGTCCAAGCAACTGGTGATTTTTGTTCTAATTTGTTTTGGTCCTGAAGGCTACCGAGCCTTCTTTTTAATGGACTGTATTTTTAATATTTCCCAGAGTGTCTGGAACTTGGGAGAGATTTTTTAAACGTATGTTGAATTCTGAATATGTAAATATAGAATTAGATTCCTTATTCACTCTTAAAAACTATGTTTTTTAAATCAGAGGAAGTGAGAGTCGTTGCTGACATGGATATGCATATGTGAGCTCTCTCCACCAACATCGTTAAGAGTTCTTAGTAAATGCTTTGCACACAGTAGTTCAATTTTAAAAAAATACATTCAAAAGGCACTGTACAATATCTTTTCGAGAGTAACAATGAATGTATTCGGGGATAGAGGTTTGGCAGCATTCCACATTGATCTGTGGAATATCATCCCTTGATTATTTTTCTAACAGGTCTTAGAAGCCAGAAAGTAAAATCTTTCAAATGGGTCAAATACAAGAGAAGCAAGACTCATTCAGCAACCCATTCCAAGGAAAAAAACACATCAGAATAACTGAGATGAGGTGATTCTGAACTCTTGATGCTGGGATATTAACTATAGACAGACTCAGCTAGCACGTAAGGCATTTGAAACACAACATCAAGGCTGTTCAAATTTATGATGTTTCAGACACACACCAATGAACTCTGATCATATTCATCAAGTGCAGAAACCCACCAGCCATCAGCTGACAAGGACCCTAACATGTCCCATGCCTTGTCTGCAAGAATCTGTATCACCAGGCAAGAGAGATGCTAATACTTTAATGATGAGTCTGGCTAAACACATCTTGTGCTTAAGAGGAAAGGAGCTGGAAGGATCCAGTTGATTCAGGTGTTCTTCAAAAACACTCTGCAGCAAGGAAGTCTTTCTACAAGATGAATGAGAAAGCAAAGATATTGATTCACTCCTTTAAAAAAAGGTAGACGAGGGAGGGGAGGGTGCAATAGGAGGGTGCAAGGCTGGGGGAGAGGACATGGTTGAGGCACCAGTAAGGGAAGTTGGCTCTGGAGCAGAAGTTGTAAACTGAATTTCCTTGTGAGGACAGGAGAGGAATCATCATCTTGATGACCTGGGATGAGGTTTCATGCTTGCAAGTGTTGAGTTTCTACTTGGCAGCTAGTGAACTGTGACTGCTAGTGGAGCAGTGCACCTGGTAGGGGAAATCCCATGGACTTCTTCACACCCAGCACTGGAGACAGTGCTTCTCTGTGCATTACCCACAGGAAAATGCCACCTATCTCTTGCTTCCCATAGGGTGGTGTCCCGTACTTTAAACTGGTTGTGGAACTGTCCTTCTTCTAAAGCTCTCTTAACTGAATTGGAATGGATTTTGTTTCTATCCTTCTCCATGTGTGTATGCCAGGTAGAGCTTTGGAGAGATCCTGGGAAACAGCTTTGTGTTCTTAATGCTGCAGCTCCTTTGGCCTGCTGATAATTTCCAGTCGCATTTATTAATCCAACAAGAGCTTCTTGGTGGCATTGACAGCACTTCCCAGAGACACAGCTTAGCCTAGGGAGGCTCCACTGCTACCTGAGCAAACTGGGCAGTGTGCCTGTCTGTTCCCACCATGGACTGCCACGGCTCCTTTTCACCCCACGCAAGTGTAGCAATATTTCTCAGCCTATCACCTTTCTTTGTATAAAATCCTCCCATAATGCTGAAACTTGCTCTTTTCATACATGTAGAAGAGTTTGATAGGGTACTAGATTTCAGTGAAAGTTCATTTGATTTTGTTTTTTTGCTGTTGTGTTTGTTTCAAAAATCCCTTAGTCATCATTTTCACATTCTGTTTCCATTCAGACAAAGAGCAGCTTACATGGGGAAAGAAAAGGTCAGAGGTTACTTAGAGCATGCCAAAGAAAATAAAAGGGTAGCACATATACAAATGTTTTCATCATTCTGGCCTGATTTTGCAATCTGGGACTACGCTCAGCTTTCACTAACATCACATCTTAGGGCATGCATCCCACTTGCAATTGCTTTCAATAGAAGGCAAGGGTAGCTAGTTCCTTGAGATACTCAGTCCTTTACAGATGCTTTATAGGACCACAGTAACCACGGAAAGTCCATATCCGAACTCCATGCCACGTTCCCTCACAGATCAGAGTAGATTTGTTACCTGTTTCAACAGCAACTGTGCAAACTCTTTGAGGGAGTATTTAATTCTTCATAACATAACAGCATGTTGCCATGAAGCCCCTTATTGGGCCAGAACCCCACTCCTGCACACTGGAACAGAGATCTGCTGTTGCATACTCCACCTCCAAGTAACTGGTGGAGTTTCCCAGATGTTCAGCACTGTGTACCAGTACAAATCGTGCCACTGCTGCTATACTTAAGAACTCTGCTTTCAAGGACCAATGATTTTCACAAGCAATAAAGCTGACTGTATTTAAACAACATCTACATACAAGGTCAAATACATTCATTATCCCCTTTGGGAGTGACTGAACAGTCTATGTCTGTGTTTAGGGACTGAAAAAGACCTTTGGAAAGATTTGGAGAAGTTCCTTTATTTTAGGAAAAAGGCAAAATATGTTCTCCGCAAAACTGATACTTTGAGCCCTCCTATCTCTGCATGCTGAGGTTTTATTTTCTTTGATGTCCTAAAGTATGACTTCCTATAGAGGTGCAGGATCATGGTAGGATGCTGGGAAACACTTGCTCTTTCCCTCAGACCCAGAGATACTCCCAGTTCACAAGCTGACCCAGTAAGATCCTGTTTCGGAAGTTACAAAATTCGAGCACCTGAACCTCATGGCTCCATAAGATCATTTAAAATGCTTGTTGCTAGCTACTGCAGTATTGAATACAAGATCCAGAACAAGTAACTCTTCAGTATGTCCTAAGAGATTATATTCTTGAAAGATGTGCATGGTCCTAGCTCTGTATTGAATTCCTCCCAAGGCTTACCATCCAGTCCTCGTGAAATCCAAACCGAAAAAGTTCATATGACCTGTGAGTGGGTCCCATACATAATGACTCCTGGCGAATTACTCACCGTGCAAATATATGCAAATGCATTCCCACCAGTTAATCCGGGGGCACAGATACATCTGAAAGTGTGCCTTGCTGAACAAGAAATATAAACGAGAGGTGGCTATCATGCTTAGATTAACTGTACATGCCAGGCACAGTTTGGTTTTTTGATCAATATCATTCTGCAAGAAAAAAATGAGTGGGTTGTGGAGCATCCATGATCCTTCCTTTATTTATTTATTTTTCAGGGTCCCATAGTTTCTGCTTCTCTCGTTTGCTGGTATTTTTAGTGTGCTCAGGAATTATTTGGTAAGATATTCAATATTTCTAGTGGGATTTCTTGATAATGGACAGATTCTTTCTCTTCATAATGATAGCTGAGCTTCTTGAGAGCAAAGAGACACTTTGTTCTTTGTTCTCAAGGAGACAAACTGTTATTTCTTTCCCTGAAGAAGCTTCGAATATGATGGGTGAAATATCAGGAATAATTAGACCAAATGGTGATGTAAATCCCACTAGAAATAATGCATCCGTTATTTCATTTTATGCCTATTGCTCTAGTTTCTGCCTGATTTAAGTCCATGTGAAGAAAGATGTGGGTATTCCCTTTATAAGAACTACAATAAATTTCTTCATTGAATATTTACTAGTCCTGAGTTGCTCCTTTTTCATTGGACTATCATTACACAATTAAAAAATGAGAAGGTAATTTAGCCATTTCGAGGACTGGTATTGCTTAATTTCAGGGGAGGGGGGGCTGACAGTTGAAAGGTTAATTTATTTCACTGATTGGGCCCCTGGGGTTCATTTTCTGGAAAAAAAAGCTCTTTCAGTTTTTATTAAGAAACCCATGTAACGAAAAGGCGAAAAGCATCTCTTACCTGGCGCACATGAGGTAGCGGCTGCAGGAGCCCGTGTTTCTCTCCCTGGCTCAGTACGCAACCACCTGCTTTGCCTTGCTCCCCAGAGCTGGGGCAGCAAGGATGCGGTCTGGGTCTGGCGTGGGCTTTGCCGTGCCCTGACCCATCAGCACAGTGTCCCTATGGAGGGACAAATCCTGTTGGGAGTGACACGGGGACCATGTGGTTTGCTTGTCATAACTCCCAGGGTGAGCAGAGGAGCGAGGGGTCCTGAATGCCATGTGAGTTATGAAAATCCCAGAAGCAAACTTGCTTGTAGGTGCCCACCTTGTAGGGCTGGCTGCCATGGGCACCCTGCATTGACCTAGCAGGGACCGTTGACACAAAGCCGGGCTCTTTTGGCCCCAGCAGGCAGCATGCCAGCTCCACAACCTGGCCAGGCTGCAATGTCAAGTGTTGATTGACCAATGTCACGTTGATGACCAGGAGGAACCCTTCGTCCCACCCGCAGCTTGAAGGCTTGTCTGGCCTCCAGCCTCAGCTCAGCAACTTAAAAAGAGTAGAGCACTTCAGGGAATGAGAAATTAAACCACAAGAAAACATTGTCAGCATTTTTCTGAAAGTTTTGCTGTTGAACCCACCCCCAGACCCTTTCCTAGCGATAGTCTTCTCTTGTGCTCCTGCTCGCTGTTCATTCCCTACTACGATCTTGAGCGACAATCGATAAGTGAAGGGCTGTTTTCCTAAGGTTTAAACAAATGCTGGGAAATACCCTCTTCATGCAATTAAATGCATTCTTGCTAACACAGCCTTATGATTCACACACTCACTGAAAAGCTAATGGCTCCATGGCGTTTCAAGAGATAGCAATGTTTTGTACCAGCCTTGCATACACATGCTAACTATTAGTAGGGAGAAGAGATATTGGTCATATAAATTACTCCGTGTCTGTTATTTCTCACTGCAGTTAGCAAGTGAAGTTTCTCGAGCTGAGATCTTTAAAGTGAGAGTGCACTAAGTCTTTCCTGTTAGGTGAGTTAGCATGCAAGTGACTTTGCTTGATGTAATTTAGCTTGCTTGATTTTAATGTCTGGATCAGAAGATTTTAATCCATTATTAAAAGAATTCTGTAAAACTTCCACAGTGCTGATGTCTCTGGCTGATATTTTTATTATTATGAAATCTCTGAAACTCAACCTTTATAGGCGCAATGAGGCAGTAAAAATAGAAAATAGAAATAAAATCGTTTACTTGGGCTGGAAATTTCTGAACATTGGAGGAAAGGTTAACAAAATAAAACAAAAATGTCTCAGTCTTCAAGTATCTAGAAGAATTGTAAGAATGTCCCTTTATTGTCTTTTTTTGTATCCCCTATAAAAATTGTTTCCCTCTCAGCCCTTAATGAGATGTTTTTAGGAGTGCTTGTCTATCCCAAAATACCACGTGAGATGAGCATTGGAAGTAGTGTGGTTTTAGTCTGGGGAGTTGTGCTGGTGATGGAGCCTGCGTGCGCACTGCCGAGCAAGGCAGGGTCAGGAGCGCTGCCTTTGCTGCTGGAGACCATCTCTCTGCTGGCTTTTCCTCAGCTTATCGATATGCTCTATAGATTGAAATGACTCAAGAAAAGAGGGAGAAAAAGTTCTGCCTCTCACCACAGTGAGGAATTTGCTTTCGTTTATTTTAACAAAATTAAACGGCTTAGAAATGAGCGAGAAAAATGATATTTCATCAGAGAGAGAAATGTCCTCAATGAGTTAAACACAATACTAAGCATTAAAATAGAAGAATGGGCATTTCTACACATCTGGTTGAAAATCAGTCTCAAAATTAATGCAGATATTTTGAAGTAAAATGCCTTTCTGACTCCAGGTTTGGCTGTACTAGATTCATGGGAATAAAATGCCTTTGTACTCTGTAGCCTGAGCTTCAGAAAAGGATTGCAGCTACAAGGAGAAATTCCGTATCCTGCTTATCTCTCTTCCCTTAGATGTGATGGGCCGCTAAAAATAAATATGTAAAATTCAACATATCCATAATCCTGGAAAAATTGGTTGTAACTGACAGATAGTGATGACTTGGTTAATTAATGGAAAAAACAGAGGAGGACCAAGACAAAGCTGTGGTAAATATTGGTAATGAGCCACGTTCAAAGAAACCAGATGCCTATGTGCATCGTCTAATACAAGTGAGTGTTTTTTTATAGTTGTTGGTGTTCATTTTAGAAACTGTTAAACACATCGAATTGGATCACCGAAGAAATGCTCGCTGCCGGTGGTTAGCAGTCGTCCCCTGCTCTCATCTGCATATGCAGTGATCAGAGCATAGGACAAAACTGGTTTTTAAAATCAAATTTAAGATATTCCACCTTCTGCTGCAGCTCTCCACTCACAGTCTCAGTGCAGCAGTATTCTTGAACAGCTGTAGAAAAGCTTGTTTTTCAAGATACCATAAACCTATTTTACTTAAACAGAAATAGTTTGGTTTCTTTTTGGTTAAAAAAAAAAAAAAAAGGAAGAATGACCGACTCTAGCCTCAAGGTTTTGAAATGAATGTACATGGAAAATGTAGCCTTCACTTGTATTTTTAAATACAGTCTAAGTAATGTCTGAAAAAATAGTTTCTTCAGATTTAAATATTGGTTGCCAAATGGTAATTATATTGTTTAACTTTAAATCATACGACAGAGTTATACCATCTGACACTGCTAACATTACACACAAACACTTCTTGTTATCATGAGGGAGTGATATTGTAAAATGCACAAAAGCGTATTTAATAGCAAAGTAAAATATCTATTTTTATTATGAATGTGAACTTTCCCTGTCTCCTTTTCCGAAAGTTACAGAGCTCTGGATTGCACTGCCAGCTCGCTGCTGTGAATAACCCCTAAGTTTAGCCTTATGTTGTAAAACACTTTTATATAAATATTTCGCTCTGTTCATACAAAGATAAAATTTTTTAAAGTGTATTATAGTTAAATCAGCCATCACTTCTAGGGAACTTCTGGTAGGAGAGGGGCTTCACGAGGAACAGTGCTCTGTAAATCTGAAAAACTACTATTAGGTAAGACAGCAACGTGACTTAAGAATGGTAAACATTATCTTAAAATGAAACTAAAATCCCCAATAATCTAAAAGGCTGGGATGTTAATAGCGCTTGAAGTAGCTTATAATCTGAAAGGTAGCTATGCATTATTCTGCCCTTCCCTCCTGGTTACGGAGCTGTTGTTTACCGAGTGCCAAGGGCATTTCTGTCTCATTATCAAATACATAAATAGAAGAATATGCATTTAGTGGGGGATCTGTGTTATTGTCAGTCTTCCCTCCCCCCCCCCC
>Ga0065711_1003516_pt1 | contig 44699 bp, 31 predicted proteins | sample Hoacrofraction12_FD_59098 | JGI IMG/M metagenome (GOLD analysis project Ga0065711, IMG submission 59098) | Hoatzin crop microbial communities from Cojedes, Venezuela - Epithelial fraction 12 v2 (version 2) | ecosystem: Host-associated > Birds > Digestive system > Esophagus > Crop | place... | reverse complement strand
GGGCGAGCGGGGAGCTGGGGGGTGCTGCCGGTGGCCCCTCCGGGCAGGGTGACGCCGACCGCCAGCTGCCTCGGGGGTGCGCGGGAAACGCGTGTCGAGCGCCGGAGGGCGACCCGGGAGGTGGGGTGTGCGTGAGGGGAGTGCAGCGTTCCCACGGTGTGAGCAACGAAAAGCACCGTTACCTTCAGATTTCGTTAAAAATCTAAAGGCCGTTCCCAATGACCGCATTGTACGCGGTGGCACTGGTTCTGCGTGCCTCTGAACGCGTGCTGCTTGTTGCTGTAAAACGTGACTTACCTGAAAATCGAGTGCGGCAGGTCAAGGTGCTCGATCTGAAAGGATTAACTGTGTATGGTTTTGTTGCCACAGGAACAAGAAGATTGTTGATTATTCTCAGTTTGGGGATTTGGAAGACGATGGTAAGTGGCGTGTTCTCCTATGTAATGAAAATGCCAAACGCTAACGTGACCAGCCAAAACGTCATCAAAGCATCTTCAGTGAGGTCATTCATTGAGAAGGCTGTGGGCTGTTTTCACTGGCAGTAATCGGGGCACACTGCAAATACGCTAATTTCACAAGAATACGGTGCCTGTAAGCCAGAGGATAACAACAGTGCATCAGGAAACTGGTGAATATGTTGTGTCTAGTTGCGGGAAAACCTGTTCCTTCCCCACCTCAGTTTTCCGTGGTAGGTGGTTGGTCCATGTCCTCCTGATTATCAGTCCACAAGGTTGTAAATCAGAATACGAAGGAGGCATGAATCATCTGTACGCAGATCTGACGTTTCTCCTGCAGCTCTGTGTCTTGATGGGTTTGGGTAGGGACACAGCAATCAAGTGTTGAGTTCTGTTGATAAGGAAAATAGGTTGCAGGCTGTTTGTTTTCATGACAGTCCTCCTTTACTTGTAAGCCCTAATGGGTGTTCTGTGTTTTTCTTACAGAATTTGGTTGCTTCCATGTTGGGTTTTTTGTTTCCGTGCTGTTTGCAGGATGCAGGGAGCAGTCTAAATTGGTGGGAAGGGGAGGGCAAAAGTGAATAATGTTGAAGGTCTTTTCTGAATTGTGGGGATTGATGGAGATTCTTGGTTTCAGGAGTTTAAATGTGGTGCATGACTTTTCTTAGTTTGTAAGTGACCACTTGTAATATTAAAGTGTAAATTCTCATAAAGGTTAGTGGTCTTATCTAAGGTTCTCTATCATTTAGAGAATATGAAAGATTATTATTTTTTTCCTTATTTTACGCTGTGACCTGCAATGTCTTCAGTGGGAAGAAAGACAATTTTAATGCCTTCTAATTGTCTTGAAAAATTGGAGAAATACATTGTATTTGATAAGAGACAACATGAAAATGGTAGAAAAAGGGGAGCATTTTTTAAGGGGAACAATTCCTAAAACACCAAGAACTCTAAAACTGTTAAATGACAGTGATTACTATTATAATTGATTGCTGTTCAGCATATCAAAAGGTGAACTTCTAGTTATTGAAAATCTGGTAACATGTTGGACAATTAAGCTTTTTATTTGCCATATTGGTAATACAAGTTTAAATAATTACCTCTTGAATAAAAGTAAATGCAAAAGAGGTCTTGTTAAATTTTCATTTAAATAGATTTAAGAATAGTGTAGTTATAGTTGTTGTGTTCTTTAAAAACAGAATTAATTCCAAGAAGATTACCTTTGGTATATTTTCAGTGTGTGATGAAATTAAGCTGAATGACTTCTTTTAGTCATATGGAAGAATGTAGGAAAATTCATTAAAGCCTGTTGCTTTTTTCCGAACAGATGAAGACTTTGCATGTATAGCTGCACCTTCAAGCAAGAAATCCAGAACACAGCTAAAGGATCCAAAGAAGGAGAAAAAAGAGAAGCAAAAAAACCCACACAAAGAGTTGACTTCGTCACAAAAGCAGACACCTAGTAAAAGGTAGGAAATGTTGAAACGTGTCTGACTGTGTAAAGCTGGATTTCAATAATAGTATTCGGATATTTTTTTTTTCCCCCGAGAGTTTTAAGCAGCTAAGAATAAACGACTAACATATTAATGTGATAAAGATTTTCGGCTTTATTGGTATAGTTGCAAATCAGGGATAATGGGATTTGTGCATAGTCGGGAAAACTTGCTTGAGCTCAGTAGTGAGCTATGTCCATTTTGTTACAGCTCTAAAATTTAGACTCCAGCAAGCAGCCTGCGTAGGTGCAGAAGTAGGTTTCTGTGTCTGATCTTGCTGTGATATCTCTACGGTGCAAAATAACTGTAACAATTCTGAGTTACCTAAGGAGTCCTAAAACTGAGAAATATACAGACAAGTTTGGCTCCTTAACAAAGAATATATGTAAAGCTTGATAGAAAATACAAAGTCAATGAAAAAAGAAATCTGATTATTTTGGTGGTAAAGTTGTGTGTAAATGTTACATTTCAGTGTGTTATTTCACACAAACATAATCACCTTTTTCTGTGATAATGCCAGTTATTGGTGCATTTATATATACACAATGTTTTGCAATTATGATACTTGTAAGTATAGTATGCTTTAGATATTAGTGTTTACTTTGTCTAAATCATTTTGGGAAGTAATGTTCATAATATGATATACTATAAAGTATGTGTTGAAATGTTAATCCCTTTACAAGTATTTGAATTTAAAGAAGTTCAGTGACTCAAAAGTAGATCTATACCACTCATGACATTGTTTTATTATTTAGCATGTTTGGGTTTTTTGTTTTGTTTTTTTTCCAGAATATCCTTGGATGACAAACTTTATCAAAGAGATTTGGAAGTTGCCTTAGCCTTATCTGTCAAAGAAAAATCTACAAACATCCTTGAGGTGCAAAATTCAGAAGAACAAGGTTATTTTACAGTTCAATGCAAAACTGTTTATTTGTATGTAGTGAATTAAAACATGACATAATTTCTTTTACGGTGAAATGGGTCAAAAGTCATGTTTTATTTCAAGATGTCATGATAAGGAAAGAAGAATTTCTAGGTAGTGCCTGTCTTCTTATGTTCATGTTTTTTCCTGTGAGAAGAATAATTCTTCTTTAAGATCTTCCAAACATATATTTTTGTTAGAGACAGATAAAAACGTTAGCTATTTTCATTTCTTAATATCTTGACTTTTTGTAATGTGCTTTTTGAATACTAATATTTATATTATTTTTGTTTGTTTTCTGGATCCTAAAACAGGTAAGAATACTGAATCAGAACATGTACATAGGAGACCCCTTTTTTCCAACTGCAGTGTAGACAGTGAACTTTTAGGTAAGTTGTTCTCATACTCTGTCTTTTCAGAAATAGCATTTCAAGACATGTTTAAGGAGCTTATCTCTTTGTTTCCATTGGTTTGTATTTTTCATTTCTGTGGGGAAAAAAGTCTGAAGTAAAGACCTGAAGAATGAAGGATTCAGTAGTCTTTTCATTGAAAATTTGGTCTCAGCCTTATAAAGGGAAAACCTCTGGATTGCTGAATGAGATTGTTACAGATCACTAAAAGGTAGTTGGAAAAAGCAACAAGACGTGAGGCTTGTAGATGCTAAGTTTATTTACTTCTTCAAGAAGCTACGCTTACCCTCAGTTCCTTAATGGGTCCATAATGCCCAAGTGTCAAGTAAATGTGACCAAAACATTTGCCGGGCCACTGGAAACTTTTTCATTTTTCCAGTTTTATTTTTGGTCTTCTGTCCTTTCATTAGTTTGATTAAAGATAAATATTGGTAACTTCCACAACCAGAAAGTACAGTTTGGTCAGTTAAAACAGTAAAATGAGAATCACGTGAAAACGAGTGTCGATGATGTTCTTCTGTGTAGTGTACTTCAAAATCACAAAAACGAATTCTGGGGACTCGCATATCTGCTTCTTTTTGAGTAGGAGAATAGTTGTACTGTGAATTTGAATTAATTAGACCACCTTCTATTTTCCAGGTCTCAATCAGGTTATGGATGATGACGTACCTAGGGGTGACTGTAGGCAAAGGACAGCAGGATCTAAAGTTCCAGCACATCAGAAGAAGTTACTGACCGTTGACAGTGATGGTGGAGAGCATGTTACTGACTCAGAGCCAGACTCTGTACCCAGTAGGTTCTTCTCTATAAAAACCCTCTCCTAATATGGGCTTTGAAAGCGATGCCTTGTGGGGTTTTTTTATGCGTTTTCAGTGAAATGCGTACTGCTTCTACTCTGTCTTCCCCCCACCCCCCCTTACTGAAGCATAATCTTGTAATACTTGGGCATCTCAATTGCACTTGGACACTAAATCTGAACATTGGAGCTTATTCATACACATTCCCCAAACTGGCAAAAATGATACTTATTCTGTGCATTTGCTGCAGGATGTCATAACAAATTTATTTTACCCTCTTTCTGCAGGAAAGTTTCATCTCTTTAAAGAGCCCCTTTCCTTTTTTCCAGGCATTGTCTGGGGTTTGCATCAAAACAGTGACTCTGGAGTAGAGTCAGATATTAGTGCGTTTAGGATTAGGTTTGTTTAAGCTTATTTAAAAAAAAATAGGTAGCCTCCCTGCTTTCCTTATTCCAGTTCTCAACTCTTAGAAAACCATGCTGCATGCAGTTGGAGGTCAGGCTAGCCTCATGCTCTGCGTCTGGTAGCAGCCCAGTATCGAATGCCTGCAGAGCATGGTAGACGTCTCTCTCTCATGCCCCAACGGTTAACGTGTCTGTATCCATTCTTTTATTTGCTACTGCAAGGTTTATTGGAAAGTATTTCTAGACTTGTCAGTGAAATAAAATATCAGGGAATAATCCAGATATTCCTGTTGATAGAGAACTATTTTTAAGATTTGTTAGTATCTGGGTTTTTTTAATAATAAATCTATAAAATCTTTCTTACAGTTGAAATTAGACATAATGTTTTCCCACTTTAATTTGTCATGACTAAGAAGATGTAAAAATCAGAAGCCCTGCCAAATGATTTTAACTTTTTCATCTTGCACATGTGGAACATTGGTATTTCTGCTGTTAAAATCGTTGTTGTATGCCGTTTATACCAGGGTGTTCTGTTATTAAAGTACGGAGCAAGAATTGTGTAAGTACAGAATGATTTATGAAGGGCACTTCTTTCACAGTTCAGCATATAAACATGTGCGAATTCATTTTACTATATCCTGAAGATACCCTGTTTTTTTATGTCCAGAATGTGATTAGAAGGCCCTGGAGTAATAGTAAATTGTATTTCCTGTGAAGAGATGACATCCATTTTCCTTGCTGTAGGTGAGGAGTCAGAAGAAGATACAGATTATAGTGAAGGTGATGATGAAGACTTTGCTATGGAAAAGAGGAAAACCAAAAGAAATAAAAAGAAAACCAAACAAAAGATGCCAGCAGAAAGAGAGAAGAAAACTCCCAAATCAAAGATTAATGCTACAGGTAAGTTTGTACTACAAATTTGAAATAGACTTCTTTATTATAAAGTTCCTTTGATTTTCATTGAAGGAATAGATAAATTTGGCAGACAGGCTGACTGCAGGGTTATGATGAAAATGACTGATTGCACAGTAGAGTGAGGAGAGTAGAAAAAATTCTGAAAGAAAACACTTATAGTAAACTAACACTCCTTACGATAAAAGCAAACATAAGAGAACAGACAAAGTCTTTTTGTATAACAATACCTAGCTTTTAAGAAAAGGTTAAGTAACACTGAATGATCTGAGGATTTTTTTTTTTTAATTATAATCTCAGACCTTCCCCTTGTATTTGCATTTATGGTTTTTTTAATTCAAGGACACCTAAACAATGCTAGTTCTGCTAACCACTTGGCGAAAAAACTAAATATACATGTCCTTCAGAATTAATTGTTCACTGTGTTGCTAACACAATGTACTTTAAGTAGCTTAAGAAGATTCTTATCATGGTGTTAATCTTGTGTCTGACTTGGTAATGTGTTTTAATTTCAGGCCTGAGTTTACAACATGTGATTTAGTAATTTAGTTTATAATTAGTTTTAGTTACAACAAGGAATGGTTTGCTTTGTGTAGGTGACAGAAGCATCTTCCCTCTTAGAAATTTGATATCTGGCAGGTCTTCAAACAGAAATTGTTACATTGCTTATTTTCAAACCAAGACTGAAATTCCGGAGTATGACAGGACTGACTGTATAAATATATACTGTTGAAGATGCGACAGTCTAGTCACGTACTCTTTATTTCACTCGGTTTGGAAAGCTCATGCTATATAATGATCTACCATCTTATGCAGTGTGATGAGTTCTCTGCTAAAGAGTATCTTTCTAAGGTCGCTTTTATTTTCCAAACTAAGCATCACCTGCAGTTTCTCCTTCACGGATAACAGAACAAAAGTCTGAGCCAACACAAAAGATGCCATCCAGTTGCTCAGAACCAGTTGGGAAGCCTTTACATACATCAAGTCCTGTAACAGACAAGAAGCCGAAATGGATACCACCAGGTACCTGTAAGATTGTAACTATAAACAGATACATTAACTGACTGAAGTTTTTAGCAAAACAAACAAAAAAAACAGTATTTAAGAAAAATTACTGCACTCTTATAATGAAAGGTATTCTTTTGGCCTGAGATGTTAGAACAAAAAAAAAAGAATAAAAGAAAGAAAAGCTATCTCCATGCTTCTTTTCCTCTTGCAGCATTATCCTTAACCCCTTTATATGGGGAGGAGAATAAAATGTTTTCCGGAGTGTGGATCAAATCTTAATCAAGAGATTTTCTTGTGGCCTTTTCTCTCTTAATAAGAGCTTTTTTATCTCTGGTACGTGCTGCGTTATGTATTCTAAACAGATAATATTAGAAAAATGTTGAAGTGTTTTAACTACAGTAGTAAAGCAGATGCTTAGAAGCTTTTGTTTTCTTAACATGCTTGAGCATGCTGCTGCTGACTCCTGCCTCTTTCTTTGATTTTCCTTCATATTTGCTCTTCTTTTCTGTAGACATTTCTTTCTATTTGGCTCCTTTTTCTCAAGCCTGCTGTTCCCACTTGGAGTTGTGTTCAGTTGTGTGATTCTCTGTGGAGTATCTGAAAACATGCAGGACACCGGGAACAGTTTTTATGTGCTTGTCCGGTGTTGCTCCAGTGTGTTGCTGGTTAATTAAAACTGTGCACCATACCTGCTGCAGGGGCTCCCAAATAGATTGATCCCAGTGAGTTGGTTGATTTTCATGTGCTTCTGTAGTATGATGTGCAGACTTTTTTGCAATATCTTTGTAATTCTTTTTTTGTTGTACTGTGATAACTGTAAAAAGACAACAGTCATATGATTCCCCCCCACCCCCCAAACTTCTTACAACTTTTTTGTTTTAAAATTATTTTCAGCTCCCTCAGGAAGCAGTAATAACTCTGTGAAATATGTTTCCGTTAAGTCACCTACTCAGTGTCTTAGACTCGGCCTCTCCAGACTAGCAAGAGTCAAACCACTGCATCCCAGTGCTACCAGCCGTTAAGTGGTCAGTGACGGAGTGCCACGTGAAGGAAACGATTTTGGAAAGTGTTTTGCTTATAAATAGAAGGTGGACAGCAAAAGCTTCATGGCATTGCATCGTCAGTTTTGGAGGTCTGTTCTTTATGTACGTGTCTAATACTATAATGAGTTTTTATTCTTTGAAATGCTAGGCAGCCGTAAATGCTACTGAATAATAATATTATTTAATCAAGGTGGCATCTGGGTCACCAGCTCTTTGATGCATTATGCTCAGAGATGTGTCTTTGTGGTAATTTTAATTCTCTGATACCTAAGCTCTTGGCATGAAAATAGTCCAGACAGCACTGTGTCAGTTATAGAATTTGATGTATCAAATGGATTCTTAACACAAGTGAAAAGTCAGTTTAAAAAAATATTTCTTGGCAGAGCAAAATTATCACTTTCCACCCCCTTCTTGGAAAGTTTATCACCACTGTCTCAAAATCTGTTAATGTTTGCATATCTTACATGTGGATTTTAATAGAGTTTTTATGTATTATAGATATGTTTTTTAGAATGTTGTATTTAAAAAAAAACAAAATAAAATACTTTATATAGTTTAATCTTATTAATTGACTTCCTTAATTTTGAAAATAGCTTCTAAATTTTGGCTGCAGCCCGGCAAATAAGGGTGCATACCTGTATTGGAAATCAGCGTCATTAGCCAGGCTCAGACGGTGAGGATTTTGCTTTGAGCTCCTTGGTCTTTGTTGAAGACCGTGCGTAGTTAGTGGATTTGGTAAAGTGTTAAAGTGATAGGTACTGAGCTTTCAAACTTTGTCCACAATGTAAATAATTTCCTATCTAAGCATGTTGCAGGTGACACAGCAGATGCATTTCTTCCTGTATTACTTAAGGGAGTTGGTCATGACCGAGTGAATTGCATTAACAAAGGGATGTGTAGCCCCATTCAGAGTAATTACACAGACAGCAGCGTGGCACTGCCTAAAATAAAGCTATGGTATGACAGATTACTTTTTAATTCTATAGTACTTACATTATTAAAACAAGGTACTAATAAATGCATATTTTTAAAAAACAATATGTATATTGCCTTATGGAAGGAATGAGAAGAAATCTGTGGATGAAAACCTCTTCCTCAGAAACAAGGAAATGTGGGCATTGTGGCAGCGTCTTGCATCATCCACATGTTGGATGCCTGACCCCTGGCATGGAATCACACAGCCCGAGTGAAGCGTGGTCCAGTGAGCTGGGCTCAGCGAGTTCAGCAGGGGAGGGACATGCCTGCTGTCTCGAGTGCGTGTCTGACTCGTTCCCGAGTTGCCTCAGCTTGCTGAAATGGCACATCAGAAAAGCAGAAGTTGCAGCACGTTGCCATTCATGAGCTTGGAACTATTTCCGAACAGGGGCTAAAGCAGGAGTACCCACTGGAGGGAAGGTAGGGATCTGAGAGTAACGCTCGTGACAACTGGCGTGTAGTGTGTATGTGATGTTACTCCTCTCCTCGATTCCCTTTGTGCTTACTTAGGTCGCCCCTTTCTGAGGTGTGCCGTGGGTCAGCGGCCGCAGCAAAGCGGGAAGCGCAGAGAGCCTTGGCCCCCAGGGGGGTTTGTTGCAGCCCCCCACTCATGCTTTGGTCCTTTTCTTTCCACTGGGGGCGGCCACACAACAGAACAGTCCCTGACTGCGTCGCAGTCACCAGGTCTCTGAATTAAAATTTGACTGTCATGAATTGTTTTGCTTTTATGGTTTTTTTTCAGGGATAAATATGATTTCATGTAGTTGCGCATTTTCTTGCTACAAGGAAATTTATGTAACAATGCAAAGTTTCTTTTTAACGTGGTGCTTCAGGAAAGTCTACAGCCTTTAGATGTAGTAACCTACTTTTTCCCCCATTCTCCTTTCATCCTTTTTTTTTTTTTTTCCTCTACAAAACATTTTATTTGAGATTTGTGTTCCTCTGGTTTCAATCTTGGCGCCTTTCAAAAATTACATAATTTGCAGTCTGTCATCTGTCCTTGAGCCCCTCCCTAAGTTTGTGGAGGATTTTCCAGTATTTCTCAACTTTTTTTTTGCTGAGTGAAAATTCCATGAAGGTGGTGATATAAAAAAAAAGAAGTCTTTGTAAGGAAAGTCATAAATGTTCTTGACTGTGTGTTTCAAAGCTACTCTGTACCTGATCTGAAGAAAACAGGTCTTGCTGGTAGGTGGAGACTGTTTTTATAAAGGGTGACTTGCTTTGTGTCCTAGGTTATTAAAGGATGTGGTCAGAAGCAGCCAAATTGATGTAGGGACTGTAATTGTTAAAAATTGTTGTTTTTTTCTGTTAGTAATAGAGAGATTGTCTGTGTTATTCCAGCTGCTTTCAACCTTGGAAAATTAATTTTTTGCTGCAAATAACATGGTTCCCTCATTGCTCTAAATTTTAAACAAAGCTACACTGAATTGCATCATTTCTCCGATAGTTGCACAATGATAAGGCATGAAATGCGCTTCGATTTCAGCTGTTAAAGCGATCAGAAAGTGTGTTGGTTTGCGTGTCATGAGTTTACAGTTTTCACATACTTGGTGTTTTAGAACTGCATCTGTATTAGTAAAAAAGACGAGACAGCTTTGCTGCCAACGCCCTCAGAGTGACGGACGGCCGGGAGTGGATACCCTGCCCGGCCTGGAGATCGCCTCTCGCTTCAGAACAGCAGAGGGTTTTTCCAGCGCTGACTGCGACTCCGGGTATTCCTAGCGATGGAACCAGCTGCACGGTCGTAGCAAGCTGCCTTTGCAGGGCTGCATGAGCCGTTCGTTTGCTGCACCCACGGGGACGCAGGCTGGTCAGACAGAGCAGGGCTGCGTCACAAAAACTCTCGGTGGAATTCCACCAGCCTGAAGAGGCCGGGCTCCAAGATTCAAAGGCTTGGTCTGACACAAGCTTAAAAAAAAGCCAGTTGAAAATGGCTAAATTTTAGAGACGCAGCAGCATGAAATTGCTTCGAGTATTCATAAAGCAGATTTATGTACCTCCAGACATCCAGTGTCATTGGTGCATCTCTCCCTTCCTACTCTCTCTGAGAGTACTGGAAATGCCACAGGAAGAGAGGCGGAAATCGCCAGACAAGCAAGACCAGCAGAAACCTACAAAGCGAAAAAAGTCAAGGACGAGGATTGGTGGGGTAGGTCTGTGTGTGTGGGGACACCTACGGCACCTCTGCACGCTCTGTGCCACAGAGACTCGGCTCTAGACAGAGGTGATTGACTGGGCATTGCACGGAAGACGTGTCTCTCTGCATGAAGACCCGTGAATGACAGCTGGGCAATTTACATCGGTGTCTTGCCACAGCAATTCTGAAGAACTGCTAGTTTAGCAGTACCTTTTAATGCATTAAGGTTTAGACTTCAGATTTGATACTCCTAATAATGAATGCAGAGAATTATTTGAAGGAGGATATTCAAATATGATATAAAATGAGATCAGGGCTCAGCCTTCTGGATTTGGTTGAACACAGGGTTTCAGAAGATGCTGAACGGACCCGCAGCAGAAGTGTATATAGAACCTCCAGCATCAGAATGAACAGAATAGAGTAGAATATTTCAGCTGGAAGGGACCTACGGGGATCACCTAGTCCAACTGCCTGACCACTGCAGAGCTGACCAAAAGTTAAAGCACGTTGTCAAAGGCATTGTCCAAATGCCTCTTCCACACTGACAGGCCTGGGGCATCAACCACCTCTCTTGGACACCTCTTCCAGTGTCTGACCACCCTCTCGGTAAAGAAATGCTTCCTAATGTCCAGTCTGAACCTCCCCTGGGGCAGCTCTGAACCATTCCCACGTGTTCTGGCACTGGATCCCAGGGAGAAGAGCTCAGCACCTCCCTCTCCACGTCCCCTCCTTGGGAAGCCGCAGAGAGCAATGAGATTGTGCCCAGCTTTCCTTTCTCCAAACCGGACAGACCCAGAGCCCTCAGCCACCCCTCACAGGCCACGGCGTCCAGCCCTTCCTTCCACCAGCTCTGTTGCCCTGCTCTGGAGGCATTCAAGGACCTTCACAGCCTTCTGAAATGGTGGGGCCCAGCCCTGCGCCCAGCACTCAGGGGGAGGCCGCACTGACTCTAAATACAATGCAACTGTTGAGCCTGCTGCCCACCAGCAGCTCCAGATCCTGTTCTGGAGGGCAGCTCTCCAGCTGCTCCTCTCCCAGTTTATACTTGTGCCTGGCATTACTCCATCCCAGGTGCAGAATCTGGCATTCGTTCTTAAATTTCATGCCCCTGATGATTGCCCAGTGCTCCAGTCTACCTCTATCCCTTTGCAAGGCCTCTTGTCACGTTCAAGAGAATGAGAACCAAGCCTTTGGATCCAGCTTCCTCATTTATGTTCCCTGACTCTTATCCCTACGCAAGGGCTCCATTGCATAGTCTACGTTTAAAGCCCGTAGAAAATTCACATGTATTTTCCGTGGGAGTTTAGTTCACTAAGGAGATTTGAAAGTGTGCTAAGGAAATCCGCACTGTATTTATGAAGCCTGGATTTTGCACTGATCTGGAATTCCACTGTGGTATTCAGAGAACAGCTGAGACAACATGGTCACAGATTGTTATTTCTATGGTTTTGAAATATCACGGTGGGATAAAGAAGTTGGAGATTTTGATTTGGAAGAATAAATAGTCTTCTTCAAAAGAGAGTTTGATTGGTATTATATGATTTTTTTTTTCTTCATCCTGGTTTTCTAATCTGTGTACAAAGGTAAATTATTTAATGACATAAACCAACAAGCATAACATTAAGAAAAATACAAATAAAAGTCATTGTATACAATTACAGTTGAGGGAGTTGGGGATAGGTAAATAACTGGTTGTGGTGACTGATGAGTTGTAATTTAGGGGAATAGATTGTATAATGTGCACGTAATCGTTGTGATAAAAACCAGTGTTTAGTGTTGGAGATGCTTATTATAAAGTATTTTTCTACTTACTCATAAATTCTTGAAAATTATTTGTTTAGACTTTGTTTCTGTGCTCAGACTCAGACTAGAGATGAATTTCAACAAAAGATGTCTAAGAACTTGTAGCAGAAGCTACCTGTACAATTTCCTCTCCTGGGGATTAGACGAAGCAAGTGTGGAAGAGATTCTGAGCTGTCAATATTCCCAGAGTGGAGGCAGGATCCGTTAGTCCTGTCCTGACCGAGTCCGGCTAAATCCTCTCGGAGAGTGGTGGAGAGTCCCCGCCTTCCTCGGGCGATCTGTTCCAGAACTCGAGCCTAGCAGAGCACGCTGTTGGAAAGTTTTTCACTAGTGGTGATGAGATGATGTTTTTGAGTTTTTCACATAAGCTGTAGGCTTGTTACGCTCTCCTGTGTCTCCAGGTATGAGCTGATCTCTTCAGACTTGGTAGAGCTGGAGTCAAAGTCTGATGCTGACATGTTGTCACATTGGTTGAATCTCTCTAGGCAGTGCAGTTCTTCCTCAGAATGTTAACAATCTCATGGATATTGTCTTACTACAGTTTTGTCAGTCTGAGATACTCCGTTGTGTTTCTCTGGCTCGTCTGTCATGTCTCTGTCATGTCCCGCAGCATGTGAGAAGATAAAAGGTTTGCAGCTGAGAAATTAATGCAGCTGAACTGACCAGCGGTTCTTAGTGAGCAATCACTTCTGTTCTTTAGCATTATCTTGTAGAACACGGTAAGTGCAAAGGGTGGTATGTGTTATATCTCTGAAGTATGAAAAATCATTAGCTACCACTAAAGATGTATTCAAATATACGTGGTGCTACCATCGTCCTTAATCCATGTCTTTGCAAAGCATTCTATTAATGGCTTCACGGATTTTTTGCTGGCAGATTGGTTTTCTGTTTGCTCTTAATGTGCTACCATCGTAAGGCAAAGATCACTATTTCAATTTTCATTATTTCTGAAAAAAACCTCAATTTATTTTTGATTCAGAAGCTCCTAGGTTATGTATAATTCATTGTGTGATTCAAACGGTCTGAAACTCAGCCCTCGTTTCCCTGGTCTATATTGGTTATTCTCAGATATTCTGTTAATGTAAAATTCTGTATCTATTGAGTAGATAAATAATAAAATAAACGTAATGCTTACTCAGAGCCATGGGATTTAATAAGGGAAAGAAACCTTTTCCCATTATTTTTGTAATAGGAACAACAATGCCCAAATGCTGTCTCCTGAGATCGATTGCATCAGGAATTCTGTGCATCTCCAAGGGCTGCTCTTCCCTAAACTGTGCTTTAATTTTTGACAGAGGGGTTGGGTGTAACTTACAAGGTGATTATCTCTAGGCAGATAAATGTCCTCTGCCTTTCACGTTTAATCACTTTTGTTGTCTCAGCTTTTTTTTACCCAGCAGACTAGTAACGTATCAGTGCAAACCACAAATATGAAAAACCATCGTTACCGCTTCCTGTGATCCTCTGTGCAGAAACCCGCTCTTTGCATTTTAAAATAGTGGGTCCTGCTACTTCAAAGAATTATTGCTCTGCCTCCACTCATGTGTGGCATCGTTATCTTGAGAGGAAGCCAAAAAGCTGTGAAAAAAGCAGAGCTCATTTGAATGAAGACTGTTTCTGCTGTGCCGAATGTGTCAGCTCAGCCCTCACACACCCAATATTCACAGCGGTTGTGTACCAACTTGAAACAAAGGCTTTGAGCACGCATTGTTCCCATACATTTGGGATACTGAAAACCTGAAATTTCTTCTTCATATCTTTTGGTTTTTTCCCCACTGTTTCGTTTTTTTTTTTTTAATTTTAATTGCTTTTGAACACAATTCTGATCTCTAAATATTTAAAGCCTAGTTTTCACTAGCCTTGACTGGATGAGAGCACAAAAGGACTTAAAGCTTGACGAATTGACATTGTGTGTACAAGACAGAATCTACATGTTCCTTACTGTGTTTAAGCTTCTCTCTATTTAATGCTCAGGCATCTCAATTCCCCTCACCAAATTCTTTTTCATAATTACAGTCCTTAGGGCCATGGCAATCATGTCTGTGGTGTCATTAAAAATTATCGGACTCTGAAGAACAAAGAAATCAGCTGAAATATGAAACAATAGAAATGATCAAACATGAAAGACAGATGATATTTATCTGTTTGGAGACAGACCATCTTGTAAAGTAGAGCCAAACATGACAGATGATCTTTCTGGTTCCCTCCTTGAGCAGATGAGAGACCTTACTCGGGTATCTCACATTTTTTTTACTTCCAGTAAATCTGTGTAAATCTTGCTTTCGTTCTGTTATTTTTGCAGGATTCATTAAACTGAAGGTTTCTGGAGAGTGTTAGGCAGGTAGGTCTTTTAGAAATACTTTGTGAACCCCATCTCAGCAGAAATGTTAGAAGATAGGTGCACATTTCTTAGCATGCAAACAGAAGCTTCTAACTATGTTGGAAGTCAACGTTAGAGGGCAGTACACGAAGCTGTTATTCCAGTACAGTAGGGCTATATGGTTAACATTTGTATTTGCAAAGTGTACACAAATCCAAGAGTTGGACGGCCTATGTGAGCACCAGAGGATGTAACTGGAAATAATGCACTGCAATGAAATCAGGAAAAACAGATAAAAACAGGCAGTGAGACTATCAGGTGGAAATGGCCAGTGTAGTTCGCTGTTCCTCAGGTGTGCTGTAGACTTTTTGAAAGTATGTAGTATTTTGCCAGAAGGCAAAATAAGAACGAAGACATTCAGGTATCTGTACCATACTTGCATCAGCAGTGAGCGGTGCTTCTCGGTTCTCCACAGCCTAGCCTTGGATTATCTGGTGACAGTGAGTCTTAGAGATTTGACTCTAATCCCTGTAGAAGACAAATACACACTGATTTGAGAATAAACTTCTAAATCTTTTCTGTATTTGATGTCTATGTTCTTTGAACACAAGTGTTTTATACAAAACGCAATTATCACTTAATGAATAAAATATTACATTACAGTACTGCAGCCCTAACATATCTTCCAGCTTTAAACATCTGATACATTTTGCCAAACAGGAAGAAAAATAACCAGGAGGTATTCTAGCTACCTATTTTCCAGCTATTTCTTTGGAATCTAAACTATCTAGTATAGAAAAACAAATGGAAAGTTAATTAGCATTAATCATCTTGCCTTTTGTGAAAGTATATCAAAAACACAGTTTTACTCTAATGTATTTTCAGAGAGGAAGTGAGTAATAATGTTAGTAGGTATTTCCTGCATTATTTCATTCAGTTACAAGCCTTACTGTATAGTTCTTTTCCAGATGTTTGCTATAATTTTTCTCAAGAATTTTTACCTGGGTAAAAATGATATTAATGTAATTTGTGAGTGCAGTCCAGCTGATTCAGTTTCTCTGTCTCCATTTCATAGGAAATAGTAACCTACAGGTCAGAAAACCTAATGGCCAGATTTGTTGTCTTCTCCAGCATAGCGAAGTCAGGAAAAGGAGTGCATTCAGCAGAACCAAAGGTAAGAGAACTGCATGACCTCAGAAGATGGAGGCATGGATTTAATTTAGCAATAATTCCAAATGCCATAGTGCTTTCCTGTATTGAAATTAGGTAGAAATTGGCAGCTGTTGCCCAGATCCGGACGGCATGTTATCGCTCAAATCCTCCTTCATTCTCTCTGGTCCTCTCACAAAGGCTAATTATGAACTTGTACTTGGAGCAGCACGGGGATATCTACCTTCTTGTGCCTTAAGACAAACCTCCCTATAAGAAGTAGGAGAGGACCAAGGATGCTGTGGTGGTAGAGTAGACCATATCTTTGCTTGGCTTGCTCCTTTCCACTTGTACATTTGATTGCTATCTCCGGAAGGTGCTTCTCTCTAGATTTTGTCTGTGGAGGATGTTTGGAAGAGCATAGCAGGTGGCTCCTCCCCTCCTTTGCAGCCTGGCACCCATGTCCTTCAGTTCATTGCACCTCCCAGCTTCCTCTGTGGCACAGCCAACATATTCCTGACCACCTTCTACCGTCGTTGCCCAAAGATTGTCCAAAGATTTTGAAGATGTGTTGATCTGTCTATAAGAGAGAATCTCTCTTTTCCTCCTGACATCTGTCTTTCTCACCTGGTATGGCTGCCTTTGGGACAACGAGCAGTTAGGAATTGAGAATATTAATTATTTTACTTTTAAAAATCCCAGCAAAAGAGGCCACAGCTTGCTGAGATACTTCTGTGTTCCCGGTTTAAATGTCAGACAGTGATGGCAGTGTCAAAGCACACCAGAGATGCTACCATCAGGGTAGGTCCGTCGGCATGGCGAGGCAGCACGGACTGACAACCACTGCTGAAAAAGGCACTTGAATACCTCCCTGACCCAGATCACTTGTCCTTAATCACAGGGAACGTTTCTGCTGCTGTATGCTGAATTGGAAGAGGACTGAGGCAGGTTAAAACTAAACTGAGTTTGCTTTGCTGTTTTAATTTTAACCAGAGTTATTTTTTGATCCAACTTATTGTAGGACTTGATGAACATTTGTGCTGGCATGAAGAAGGGGACAGCTGAATGAAGAATAAATAGCAAAGGGACAAGCAGACTTCTCTCCCCACCCGCCTCCCCAGCCCTCTTTTAGCAACAGTGCTGGTTTAAATTGCTGATGGAACGATGGTGCTCTTCTCTGTCCTGCTGTAGTCTGTCTCCGTATGCATGAAGAGACATCTCGGACATCTCCTTGTTGTTCTCAGTTGTTCTCAGTCTGGACCTATCCAGACTGCTGTTATTAATTCTAAATCTTAGTTTGGTGGATGAAAGAGTAACGTTTTTTGGAGCGTGTGTTAATTAAACCCGTGGTGGGGGAGAGCAGACAATAGCAATGCCAGATATATGCAGTTTCTTCTGTATTTGGCGTTTTATCTGTGATAACACGTCCCAACAGGAAAAGACATGGTATGTGATGGCTATCTGCCAATTACTAACATTTTATTCTCTCAGAATATGATACTGAATTTCAACCAAGTTTAGAAAATTCACTCTTAACGATAGCAACGTGATTTGGGCTACCAGGTACTGAACTTTGAAGTTTGCTTCAAAGCCAACTGATATTGTGAAGAGTCTTGCTTTCGGGAGGCTTTTGGTCAGGTCTTTTGAGGATAATACCCAGTAACAGCTAAGACTTTTGTGGTTTTTTAAAGAAATTATTTCCTGGTGACCTTGGAAAAGCCCAGCAGAATTCACTGAATGGGCTGATTCCGAGCTGATCTATGCTGGATACCCTACAAAGAACTGAAAGCAAGGCATCATTGTGTGCTCACTGTTTGGCATGTAGAAACTTAATTTTAGCTGTGATCTTTTGCACTTGGTGGTTTTTTTTTTTAACAAGGTGGATAATTTCTCCTGACATGGGAGGGTATGACTGTTTAAGAGGGAGCCAAGGTAGTGAGAGAGTTACCTTTTAGGATGGCTGAACCACGTTCTCTTCAATGGAGAAGAGTTTTGCTGAACAGAAATATGTCTTTGTTTACTCAGTTATGGCAGCAGAACGCAAGGGCTTTTGACACTGAAAGTCTCAAATGTAGCAAGACAATAGAATTTTACCAATTTCAGGTGCAGAGTACCTTGCTTCCTGCACTTGTGTCCAAATAGCTTTGTTAAAGTGACCTGACGGACTGTCAGCTGAATGCTCACAGGCATTTTTTTCCCCATTTTCCATTTATAGTGACAAATCATACTTAGTTATGCTTGGTCATAAGGTTCCAAACTTTAAAAAGAACAATTTTGGTAATCATCTTTCCTTCCCCAGACCCCTATTTTGATGTCATAAGCTGGAGAGCTCCAAATGAAATGCTTGTATTCTAAAAGCTTTTAAGCGTTTTTTGAAATACAGTAAAATATTAGAACCTCATCCATAGAAATTCTAATGAAACTGATCACATTCACTGCCTCCAGTGTACAGTTTGCTTGCTTATGTGTTATTCTGCTTTTAAAAAATCTTTGAATATTGGTTGTTAAAGGTTATAACTTTTTCAGGAAATTGAAGATAAGATGGAAATCATAATGATAGGTTTAGATAATCTGTAACCATGAGAGTTGTAAAATTCTGCTTGTCCTTGACCACTTCAGCCTTCATTGAATTTAGTCCTATCTTACATCAAAGGCCCGGATTTTCTGCAGGCCATGATGTATGCTAAAGCTCTGCGTCCACGTATATGAAGACTTAGCAGGTTCATCACAAAAACCTTAATGATATCTAGTAGTTCTGTAGTGGTTTTAGGCAGAACTCAAATCCCTTGCAAAAGATGCTCGCGTTGTCTGTGCTCACACGGCTGTGCAGAACCACGAAGCCGCTGCCAGCCTGGAGGTTTCAGAAAGGCAGGCCAACTGGTATGCTTTAGAGAAAGATCCTTCACTGAACACTTCTGAGCTCATTTTCCTGCCATGTGGATGGGTCTTCGCGCTCTTGTGCCTTGCCTGGCTGCCCCCACCCATTCCAGCTGCCCTTCTGAAAGATCCCTGCAGCCAGTGTTGGGCAGACACGATGGCCCAGAGCTTTTTCCAGGAAGGCTGAAGTGTGCCTGTAAAGGAAAAGCAGATGACATATATTTACTAAGGGCTGGCTGAATTTCAGCTACCTGCAAAGGAGCTATAGAAGTGGAGAGCTGCCAAAGTTCCTGGGAACATTTAAATCAGCAAGATACAGATATAACACTGAATAGTTTTGAAATCATCATTTAGAGAAAAAATCATGGTCTGTATGGGCTATATTTTCCACCTCTAATTTATGTGGTTGTATATAGAAAGTCTGATTCTCCTCGTTTATCACCTTTGTCCACTGAATCTCCATTAGCCCCAGGGAAGTTGTAATAAACAGTAGGTGGTAACAGAGCGTATATTCCCTGCTGAGCTGTGTGCGCTTTGGAGCACGAGTGAGCTCCTCGCCACTGAGATCAGCTCCCATTTCCCCTTTTTTCATTTGCTTTGATTCAGCTTTCTTGCCAAAGAAACTTGGAGGCAGATTTTTCCAGCTGCTCCTGAAAGAGTGGGGAAGCAAGTTACTGAAGTGATGTGGAGCATTCTGTCCTCCACACGTCACAGCCAGGCTGTTCCTGAGCAGCCACTGTGCCTAACTCCCAGATTTTGATCCATATCTTTCCCGAGACGTGTTACCCAGCACATGCTGCAGTAGCTCCTCTGTGCACTCTTCACGCTTTCTGTGAAGGGAAAAAGGATTTATGAGCGAATTTTGGTTTTGCTGACAAGTGATATGATTTATTACTCTTCTGCATATGACATTATTTTACCCTGGAGTTGAACATGCAGGGAGTGTCTTTACTCAGGGTAAGAAAATGAGTGTTATTGTCCAAAGCATGAGACAGGACTGTGGTAGCACCAGTGAAGAGGCAGCTCAACCCAACCTTTGTGTGTCTGGTAAGCAGTGTATTGCAGTACTACAGTCAAAGAAGTGTTTAGGTTGGAAGGCACCTCCTGAGATCAGCTACTTCAACCCCAGTTAGTCTTTGTACACTATTATATAATGGTTAAGGAAATCCTTCTCCTGTGAAATCTCCTTAATATTCTCCATATATATAATGTATGTGAACAGAGCGTTATTAAAATATGACCAGTTTCTCAATGCTTGTATGAAAGCTCCCATTTTCCTTGTTGACTTGCTCAGTTCATCGTGACTGTGGGTCAGGATCTGAGGAATGATCCATCTTTCCACTAGACTTCACAAAAAACCTCATTTGATTTCATATAATTTCTTCATTTTCCATCACTTTCATTGTCTCCTTTCAGGCTCTCAGTTTGACTCCCGGAAACAGAAGAACACTTCACTGACGTGAATTGGAGCAGGATATGAAGGCAAAGACAGAATTTGTTAATTGTAGACTTTATAGAGTGAGCCCTTCCATTTATTACTTTTATTGCCGTATCTCCTGCCATGCGGAAAAAACTCTTTGCTGACTCTCTAAAATCTGTCTCAAGCTTGGAGATTCTATTTGTTTAGTAAGAAAAGCTATGGTCCTCAGATTTTATCATTTGTTTCTTTGTTTCTTTTTAATTAAAACAGTCTGGGGGTTTGACTTCTTGGCATTTCTGTTTCGTCATCCATTTGTCTTTTTTCTCATCTTTCTCTCTCCTTCCATGCCTTTTTTTTTTTCAAATTTTTTCAAAGGAGAGAATATAATTTCAATGTCTCTGTGGTCCTGACTCTAATTGCAATGTCTCTGTGGTCCTGACTCTTTCTTGGCATGAAAATATTTTGAAATAAGGATCACATAATATTAGTGGGTTTTTTCACATTAAAAATATACAGAATTAAACTGTTATTAATTACAGTCTTTTCCAGAAAGCGGACTTTGAGATTTCTTTTCTCTTTTTTATCCCAAACCCACTATGGGTTTATTGTAATAAGGCTTGTGTTGCTCTTCTGCTTTTTTAAATCTTTATTTCACTTTTGTCAAAGATTTTGTCTGCATTTTTCTGCTCCTTATGAAACTTCAGTTGCTTTATCGTTCTCTGAAGAAAAAAAAAGAAAATAATGAATTGAGACTAACTGTTAGCTATTCCCCCGTGGAGCCTGTCAGGAGTACAAAAATAGTTTACAGCGTGCTGAATAAAAGATCACTGAAGTCTGTTCCTTAATATTCCAAGCTTAAGCTGCTCCTTCTGCAAGCATTTGTTTTGCTGATGGAATATCTAAAAGGCTGTCAGGGTGCATAGAGGATTAAAATCCAAGCAGACAGGACTACCTAGAAACAGTTATTCCAAGACTGCGGGTAGTTTTGAGGGCTAAGAGGAAGCTGTGAGTGAAATGCTTGGGGGCACTCTTTGATTCTCACTAAAACTCTGAATCACCTTTGAATTACCTTCATTAGGCAGTTGGTGTTTATAGCAGGAGAGCGAAAGCTGTGGCTGTGTCTTTGAAAAAGGAAAAAAAAAAAAACAGGAAGAAAGAAAAGGAAAGCAAATGATGCACCTTGTGGTGCCTCAAGGGATGGTTTTGCAATCACGCTGAGCCTAATTGACAAACATGTTGTGCTTGCGCGAAGTCCTCAAAGATTTCATAGCACGTCAGCAAATATGCTACTGTTTGCCGTTCAGTGTGGCATTGCTGGGTTGGTGTCAGTGCAGTGGAACTGTGGTAGAACAACCTGTGATTTGATTCCAACCAGCTCACCCATAAAAATCATCTGTCAGCCCATGCTGTTATTCATGGAGGGGCACCTGTGTGGCCGGGTTGGATTAGCTGAACATTAGCGTCGGGTTTAAATTACAAGGAGAACAATGTGATGGAGGTAGACTTAAAACATGGAGCTTTGCCATTATGGGGAAAGCAAGCAGCAGCGAGAGCTGCTGTGATTTCAGCTTCTTCAGTAACTCTTGTTTGCGAATGAGAAGAAATAGAAGAATCCAGCCTAAGGTAACAGTGGTTGGCATTTGTTTTTATTGTTTGATGTACAAATGTTTGTATTAGGTTATGACATACCTGTTGTGTGGAATGGAAAAGAACTATAACAATGGAAAATAAATTTCCAATAATTGGAAAACAGAAAGAAGACAGTTTGAGCAGTTGTTCCATCTACCATCAGTTCCATATGATATTTTTATGGGATTAATCATTATTTAAATTTGTTTGGAGAAGGGGAGTTAAGATGATAATTTTTAGTGAAAACATTAACATTACTAATGCTGCAAAGTTAAGAACTGTTAACATTTTTAAGTTACAGGAATATCTTACAGGTTTCTGCATAAACGGTGAGCAAAAGCTTAATTTGTAGAATCCCAGACTTCCTAGGGTTCTGCAAAAGGTTTCAAACTGAGCTTTTGGTTTATGTGAGATGCTTTGTAGTTTATTAAAAATTTATGTATGTTGTAGACAGCCAGTCTATTTTTTATTTTAGAGAAAAGAAGATATTCTATAGAGATCTCAGTGACTTGTATTTATCTGAAATCAAAAGTTCTGCCTTTTAAAAAATGTGTTTTTTTAAGTTTAAAGCTAACATTTGATCATTTTGTTTAAATGGACCTTCTACAGGAAAACCAGTGTGAGAGGTCATTCATTGATGTGCTACTAATTTTATACCAGTATACCCCTTTAAAGTAATGAAATTGTGAAATGATGCCCCTGGATTTTGTCCCCAGATGGCACTGTTTTGGAAGTTACCTGAATGTATAGGTGAATTGCCTGGTGTCAGTAGTATTTGGGAAGGTATTTCATAATGTAGTTATGAACTATACAAGGACTGAGAGGCCTCGATTCCTCTGGGCTAGCATCTCCACCTTGCACTTCCATTCATCACAGGGGTGACGCAGATGTTTCCGGAGTTTGACCTGCAGATTGGTAGAAACTGTTGGAACTCTTTCTTGAAAGGAAGATCTTGCAAGGCTTTCAGGGCGTGATAGGGAAGTCTAAAATTCTTTTCCATCAGGATAATGATCTTATTTGTCTATCTTCTTTTTTTTGCCCATGACTTTTCAACACATCTAGAGCTACATTTCATCTATGCATCCCACTCGATTTAAATCAGATTCTCTGGTCCGTGTCCAATCCCTGCTTTTCATGTGATTCCTCTTCAGTTTGTGAGTCCAGGAATAACCGTATTTTCTGTTCTTGGAATAGCCCTAAGAACAGATTGATGCTGTAGAAAAACCTGTTTGAGCACTGATTTCCAGGCTATGTCGTTTGTTTGCCCAGTCGGTTTCCTAGAAATGATGATGTTGCTACAGTGCTGGTGGCTTCCTGCAGTGAAACAGCTGCTTGGAAAATCCCCATGTACCCAAATTCTATTTGACTTCAGTCACGGACCCTCGCTCAGACATTAGGAGTTATCTCCAAGGTTATGATAATTATGTCCTTAGCTAGACAATGCCTTAATTTCCTCCTATGTAAAACTGCACCATGATTCTTACCTAGCCCTTTTAGAATCGAACAGCATTATTAATTTGTTTTTCTTATTTGCCAGGAGAAAGAGCAGATCCTAACTATGATACAAATTGTTAAAAAACTAAACAGCCAACTTCCTAGCAAATAATCTAAATGTTTGGAACTTGACTTAAACATACCCCAAGCTTTTGCAGTCTTCTGTGGAAGACGCATCCTAAAGGAGTCAGAAACTGTGTGACTGGCTTTTCCATTTCCAGCAGACTTGGACTAGTTGGTCCATCTGATGGGATCTTTGCCCGAGTGAATGTATGCAAAACCTTACATCACCCATTCCCTTTGCACTGATTTTGCAACAGTCTTACTGACATAGTTCATATGCTTTATTACATCAAATAGAACAGGAGCGATTGAAGAAGTTTTCTGGTAACTCCACTCACATTATTCTTTAGGGACTTGTGGTCTTCACCTTCCCTGCTTCAGTGGCAGCATTTGACTTGCTCAAGGGCACTAGCCAAGCCTGTATGCGTGCCACAGCACAGGGCTGGGGACAAAGGGATATAAAAATTCGGGGTAGCTAGTCTACATTATTTGCATAAGCTCCTTCTCAGCCAAGCCCAAGCCATTAAAAGGACAGGGGCACTTCCACAGGGAAATTTCTTTACCTTGAACATTTAAGCTAAGATTGAATGAACCCTCTTCCCACTCCAGAATGACTGTTCCTTTGCAGGGAAAGTTCTTTAATTTCCTTCACCTCTAATACTATTCTATTTCACAGAGAGTTTGCCAAACTTAATAAATTTGTAGTTAATGTTTTGTCTATGTGATGATCACAGCCAGTGATTGCATCCACAAGGAATTTATCTACCATTGCACTTACCTCCTTAAATATCTTTCAAAAATGTGTATTTTTTTAAAAATGACAACAACCACAAATATTTCCTTCAAAGTTAACAAAACTGCTCTGTAATTTACAGCTGAAACATTTTATGCACTCCTTTTTACTTCAGTGTATCATGATTTAAACTCTTGCTTTGGGAGTATTGTTGAGAAATGTAGGAGAAAACTTCATACAGTTTCTTGAGTTGTCAAAAATTAGTTGGTCTTCTTCAGTTATGAGAAAAGAATCATCCTAGAGATTGTTTTTATTTCTGCATGACTTAGCATGGTAAATTTGAATACGCTTACAAGAAAGTAATAAAATGAGGAGAACAGAAAGCATTACAAAGAACAGAAATAAATCAAAGAAAATAAAGCAGAGGACATTCTTCTTACTGGAGGACAGTTGAAAGCATGGTCAGATCTGTCTTTCACTCCTTTCTATGTAGGCTGTCCTGGGAATGCTAGTAGTTTCTCAAGAAAAACATTTCTGTCAACACCTGAAGAGGAAAGTTATGGCCCAGAGGGCTGTGGAGCTGCAAAAAGGTGTATTATAAATCTTCTAATTAAGAGAATGGCTGTGATACAACAAGCCAGAGGGAATGCTGTATGCAGCTTTCTGTCATGTACTCCACCTCACGTAGCCCAGCACAGCTGGTTGAAAGAAGAACACTGAGTGCTATTAACAAGTGCCAGAAGTGACCAGGGTACTTCCCCATCTATGTGGTGCATAAACGTGGTATCAACAGTGGACTGCACTGATAACTTCCAGTATCACAAATCTATGAGTTATATATGACACAGACTACAGGAGTTAAATCTCTTCTTGTGAACCTTGGTGTGAATTTATCAGAAATGCTTGAATGTACCTGGGGGAGAGAAGAGTTGGACTGTAACTAGATGCATGTGCTTGCTCATGCTTGTTTGTCTGTATATGTTTGTATGTGAATAATTTAACTTAAACACATTTGATGCGTGTTTGTGCTGTCTAATTTGTATTCCAGCATATGACATCTCCATGCGTTCCCAGGGCTGAGCTTGCCCTGCTGTCATGACAGTCTGTGTGGTTATATGGCTAGAGAATGAGAAGTCTCTCTTGTATGTGAGATGTAATACTGGGGAGGAATTTTTGGCTAGAGAGTTGCCAGGCTTGGAAGAATGGAAAAGTGGGAGTGATAGAAATGGGAGTGATGTGGCTTTTAGGATGGTGCACCTCAGCAATTGCATTAGGCAAGGACATTGAGTGGACCTCCACGAAGGCAAAAGAATAACTGTTTGTCCTTTGACCACACTGTGGAAAGTGGTGCCCATTCCAGGAGCATCAGTAAAAGTGGCAGCCTTCTAGAATAGCTTCTGTGGGTGAGCATGTATTTCTTCTTTGAAAACCCTGGTTTCTGAGTGAAAGTAGAACTATTCTGGGTTGTCAGCAGATTTAAGACGAGCAGGGAACATGCCATTCCTTGGCTGTATGAAGGAGGAGAGCACATTATATTTTCAGTTTTACATATTCCCCTAAGATGGTGGGGGGATAGGTACGCCTCCATCAATGCTCCATCACACATGCACAACACCCAAAAGAGGAAAAGGAAAGACAGGATGGCAGCTAAGCTCTGTCTCACTATCTACACCAAAATGCGAGCCTCAGTATCTCATGGGACAGAGCAGCTCTGCACTGACGCCAGCAAGAACCACAGACCAAGGTGCCACAATTTGGTCCTCAGTAAATGACACATAATGTCCAATGAGAAATCAATCATTCAGGTATTGATTTATTTTCGTTTTCCAGACTGGCAGTCTTGGTGAATATTTTACTCACTGTATAGCAAGGTTGCTGTGACAAATTTTGAAAAAACACAAGTTCAAGTGTTTTTTGGTTTCACAAGCACATGAGCTCAGTGAGAAAGAACAGACTGAGACGGCAAGGAGAACAGCCAATCCTGTTATATTTGTCTTTCTTATTACTGACTTGCCATGATAAATATGGAAAATTATATTTGGCTAGAAGGAGGCTGAGAAAAAGAACAGATGGCCACCAAAAGAATACTAGAGCAGCTAATAGTCACTGGCATATTTCCGGGATAAAAATTTAAATCTGAAATCAAGCAGAAGGGTTATCCATTTTTTTTCTGATCAGGGTACTGTGTATGAAACTGATCCTGCTATGCTCTGACTAGATGAAGGTGGGCTTCCTGAAATGCATTCACCGAATGGAATAAACAACCTCTATCCTGCAGTTAACGGCTCTTGCAGTTATGCTGACAGAAATAGTTGACAAGGTGGGGAAAATGTTTACGTTCTTACTATATTTTGAGTGAGTGAGATGACTGCATTTGCTGTGGCTTTTTAATATATTGCATGATTGAACACCTCCATTGCATGTATGTATTCTGCAGTCTTTGTTGAGTTTTGATAGAGAGAAGAAAGTGCCCATTTAAATGAGGAGACAATGGAATCTGTATGTTATATAGCTGTGTATTTAATAATTTCTAAAATTTTAATGCATTTCTGATTACTACAGTCAAGTACTGAAAAAAAGAAGCTGACATTTAGGGAATTATGTGAATGTGTTACAGTTTCTGATTTTGCAGAATGCTGTATGCTTAGTACCTAAAACTCCTTATGACTGCAGACTAGGTAGTGAATGAGGACGTTGTTCTGTTTCGGGAGTGATAATTGAAATTAGCAAGGTAATGATTTGAAGGTCTGGAATAGCAGGAGGTGATAGTTTGGGATTGAAGTGCAATATTAGAGTTGTAGGACAGGCAGAATGTTATAGAAGTATGACAGCCGGGAGTGAAATGGAGTGGAATAGCAACAGTTGCTGCAGTTTTTCTTTCGAGTGTATCTGCCAGAATTAAACCAGTTGCAACAGCTCAACTGTAGATCCCGTACTAGATGTACAGGATTTTGCTAGAGCAGCAGCTGATGGGTCATCTGGATCAAGACCATCAAATAAGTTGCTGTGTGGACTCACTTATCAATCCAGCTGCTCCGCCTTCAGCCACCAGCAGGACTGCTGTAGGCACAGATCAGTTTTTCCACGGCTAAAAGATTATGCTCTTTATCTGTTTGGGGGAATGTTAGGAGAGTTGGTCAGTTATTGATTTTAAGGTGTTTTGAATAAATTGTCCAAAGAGCACTGAAGAACTACAAACCCTTAATAAGTAGGTTTTGAGAAAGAGAGACAAAGAGAATCACAAATGTCGGTGATTCAAAAAAAGGCATGGCCATGGGCTGATGGACTGATTTTGCTTTTGCAGCGTAGTAGGAGAAATGTCCACCTCAAAATCTTGTTAATCTTTCCCTAGTGAATGGAAATTAAATGGATTCCAAAATCTGACATCATGCCCTGGAGCTCGCTCACCTCCTTCCTTAGCTCTTGCTGAGTTTTAAAGACATTTTGTGAGTTGTTCATGCTCTATTAGTAAATGCAATATATTTTGTAATTTATATTTAGTAATACAGATACTTCTGCATAGCCTTTTAAAATTATTGCTAAGAAATAAAATGCCATTTTGGAGTGAAGACTCTGCAATCTGTACAGGTATGTGAAGTCCACTGTTTCTTTGGTTTTCAGTGATGGCTGTTTCTCTCTGAAATCCTGGCTTTATAATGACTTGTAGTTAGGAAAGCACAAAGTGGTTAAGCAACTGTCTCTAAAGAGTGTAAAGTTTTCATCAGCTCCAGAAACTGAAGAACAAAGCTAGCTGGCAGTAAAGTGTAGATGAGGTGTGGAAAAAAGTATAACGTGCACTGAAATTAGTAGTCTTGCTAAGACCTGGGTTGATATATCTAGTAGACTTATGAATGTAGATCCCAAACTCATCTTCAGAACAGATGTGATTCTCCCTTGAAATGCAGGATATTTAATTTGCATGTGAAGCGTTTGCCTGTAAAAATACTCTGGCACTGGGTTTTCCATAGATCATCTATGTAAATTCACACTGGAGTATAGTGGCCACAGGGACATTGGGTGCACTGGGCAAAGAATATTATGCTCTAGGACATTCATATATTGGATGCAATAATCCAGTGGTTCTCTTCTGAGGGCATTTGTTGCGGTGGCTCTGGGGATGTTTTCGATTGACGGTGCCTCATCCCTTGCCCCTGGCCAGCTGATCTCTAGTTCCAAAGATAGGAATCACTGACTCTGTCCTGCAAAGTCAGGTCTTAGTACCTTTGCCTTTCCTAAGATCTCTTCTGCTCCACAGATATCCGTGGGCTTTCCTCTCAAACTATATCTGATTATCATAATAAGGCTGAACCCTGAGCTGTTGTTCTCTGCTTGTTCTGAATCTGAAGTTTACCCTTTAAGCTTGCAGAAGGACTTTTTTATTTGTGTTTTTTTTTCTCCTCTGACTTTTCAAATGAAAAGAAAGGGAAAATACCTACCATGGACACTAACAGCACAGCTGTCCAAAGGGCAGTTTCTAGCTGGTCTGCCCAGCTTTAGTCGTGTCTTCACAGTTGACAACGAGACAGTTGAACCTGCATGTCAGAGGGCAGCTTTTCCTTTGTGTGATCAGGTAGATTTGTACATAGAGTTTTCTCTCCATATTTAGTCTGGAAGTGTCTTCTGGAGCTCCCTAATCTAACCTCATCTCCAAGGATGGAGATCCCACAGCCTCTCTGAGCACCTAGTCCATACTTGCAGAGCCGGATGTGTCAGAGCCATTGTACATGTATGTTCAGCTTGATCTGCACCTTTGTAGCAATGCCGATGTGCCCCGGAGAGATCTGGGTCACTGTATGTGCATGGATCGGTTTGTACACAAGCATCCCTCACCCACTACAGCTCCTATGTATATGCAGTGTATTGGCACAGATGCAGCAGTCTCATCTGCTCCTCCAGCATGCAGACGTATTTTCATGTGGAGTAACTGAAGTCCATGACAAATGCCTTTAAAAATTGATCCTCTGGCACTGGATAGGCTAAAAGTCATTCTAAAGAGCGATGGCTTTATCATCAGCCAGTGCTCTGCCCATTTAAGAATGTGTGACAGGTACAGGTCATGGAAGCCCCGGCCGCAAAACAGATGAAGAAGAATACCATGCTGCTTCATTTAAGCAGTTTTCGTCTGCAGTTCACATCCATAAGATGATTTTGGCTGTAAATTTGTCATTTTGAAACTCTAAAGCTCCCCACTTGTGCTTCCAAGTTTCTCTGTTCCTAGAGAAAATATTGCTGTTCTACTGCTTCAGAACTCCTATAGTGGAATTGCTGTGTCTAACTGGTTAAAGGTAATTTTTTTGACTAGGAGTAAATCGTAGAATCATAGAATCATAGAATAGTAAGGGTTGGAAGGGACCTTAAAGATCATCTGGTTCCAACCCCCCTGCCATGAGCAAATGACATTGTGTCTCAGAGTCCAAGGACAGGGGCGTACACCTGACCAAACCCAGTGGGGTCCAGTCCTGCCTGTAGAGCAGAGTTCCAAGGTGCTGTAGCCACAGAGTTTTCAGCATCTAAATTACTGTAAAGACTTGTTAAATTCACTACAGTCTGTTATTGGACAGAAATGTACAGTGCTATTTATCAGGTTCATTTTTACAAAAAAGCTGCTGAAAGCACTAGTAGAATCTTAAAACATTATGAGCTTCTTAGCACTTTGCCTGTGTTCCTTTTTTTGTATTTGGTGCTAATATTATCTGTCGATTGGAGCCAATGGGTTTTCTTCTATATCTCCGTTCTGTGTTTTTATAAAATCCGTGCCACAAGTTGAATCAGTTTAATGCTGTATTAACAGTGGAGGGGCTCACAATCTATCTCGCGAGGCAGTTTAAAGCTGTCCTTCCAAGCAGACTCGCTATCTGCTTTCGAGCACATATTTAGGGATGGCAAAGGCCCCCCTTCCCCTCCACTGGCCACATGGCCCTGTCAAGCATGCTGAGAGGCATAATAGGCAAAGCAAGCTGTCTCTGCACCTGCCCACAAAGCAGCTGTTCGACTGGGAGAGGGACTGCTAGAGCGCAGAGCGTTTTCAGCAGCTTTTGTGGTCCTCTCTCATACACTGCGTTGGCACAGGCATTGCCACAAAGGAAAGAAGCACAGAAACCATACAGAGATTTCAGGATTTTTCCCCAGAAGAATTTTTATCAAAGCGTCATTTAATGTTTGCAGTCTTCCCATGTGGATGCGTTTTCTCAGTCTCAGCTGACTGTTCAAGAGAGAAATCATCTGGGACCTAACAGAGTCTTCCACCAGGTACGTGACTCTTCAGCTGACTTGAAAAATATCTGAATGCTTCTTTTCTAAAAGATTCCTTACAATAAATTAATCTGAGCAGGGGGAGGTCCTTGCTTCCCTGCCCACTTCCATTTCCCCTGTAGCTGTATGACTGTCCCAAGTGCCTGCGAGTATTTTGGTTTTGCATTTGAGATATTCTTCTGCCTTGCCACTTTTGTTTCTTGAAACTTTCATCAAAACTCCTCTGGAATCTCAATTCTAAGGTTTTAAAGCCTCTTCTACAGTATTAGAAAACTTACTCATTGAAGATGGTTGGATTGAGAGCTTTGTTTCTTTGCTTTTTGAGAAAATACCAAACCTCTCCTTTGTTGTCAAAAGCTTGACAAATATGTTTCTATCCTTCCCCAGTGACAAAAATTTCACAGGCTTATGTGGGTTGTAGCCTGAAGTCTCTGGACTTTGTCCTATATTTGATAGTGCATAGCTGATCTATTTCAGATCTATTTCAAAACAATTTTTTAAATTATTATTTACCGAAGAAATAATCTCCCTCAAAAATTTTCTTTGCTGCTATGAGTGTGATTTCTCTCACTTTTGATATCCAAGAACATTGGAGGTCCTAACCTTCACAAAATCACATCCTTAAATGACTGACTTTAAAGAATGAGTGGTATAGAAATGTTTTGCAAATAACAAATGGGAGAAGTCTAAAGGAAGGACTAATAATCCTGGAGTTTTCAAATGAGTATAAGCATTTATTTTTCAGCAAAGTTTGGGCAGAGCTTGTTTTTTCCTCACTACCGAGGGGTGCAACAAAGGGGCCTCATCAAAGTGAACTCCGTGGGAAACAAGGGGCAAAGAAATATGGAGAAACCAGTGCAGGGGAGACCATCCCACCATGTCCACCCCTGGTGTTTGGCAGCAGTCCAGTCCCAATTTCCCTTCCACCACTGGGAACAGCTAATGCTGTTGCCTGCCATTTACAGTTCCTGGTTGGTTATTACCCTACGTGTGCTGTATTTTCCCCACTCAAAGGAGCCCTGCTGCCTGGAACGGATGTTTGTTTTCCAAGCCCAACCACCTTCTCCAGCTGAAGCAGTCACTGCTCTGGTGCTGGTTGGAGGTGTTCTTGTGAGGAAACTTTCATGACCTAAATCACGCCAGGCTGCCTGGGCAAACTGCTCCTGCCCATTGGTACAACTGGGAGCTGCCGGAGAGCGTCAGCTCCTTTCCCCTGCGCCATTAGGTGTCAGAAGTGAACCATGCACATTTTCTGAGGGTTTAAATCCCTCTGTTGTTCGGAGGTGTTACAGAGAATTGCTTGCTAGGTCGCTATGTAACGTTTACTTGCGCTTTCTGTTTAGAAAATCAGTCGTGGTGTTCTTTCCCTCCCACATCTGGAAGGTCAAGCAAAGCATGGCTTGGTGGCAGACACGGCAAACCTTCCCCCCCTGGAAAGCAGCCTGCCTCAGATAACAAACACGAGTTTGCAGAATGTCCTCCCCTCTCTTCAGGTGAGTTATAAAGCTCTCGGACAGCTTGCATTTGCCTGGTTAGTCAGCTTCTCTCTAAGTACTGCTAAGAGTGTCAGTGGGAAAGCGTCGCGAGTGTGTTTGTGTGTGGGAGGAGAGGAATTCAGTGTCAGCATCTGCATCAGTTTCTGGTTTTAGCCACAGTTAAAGAGGAAAAAACAAAAAAAGAGGAAGAACTATAAATAGTCAGATAGATTACTTACCAGCGTGGTTGTGTCTCTCTCCAGATGTTTTAATGGACACCCAACAGGAAGTTTTTGAAGTCATCTTCACTTTTGGTATTCCTCCCTTCTCATTTTTTTCGCAAATCCCGTGTCCATCCCCTGTCTGTATGCTTCTTTCTTTGCTGCTTCTCTCCCCAACAGATCAGGGACCTGCACTACACAGCACCACTACTCTAATCAATCCCTTTCTCACCTTTCTTCTTCTTCAATGGAGTCTCTTTATTGAGAGATTTGACAGACTCTGTAGGGCTCTGATGGGAAGTCGTTCTAGATCTCTTGCACTGGAAGTCCCTACATAAAGCATTTTGTTTGGGAAGTCAAAGGTCTTCTCAAACACTTTGAAATTGGCAACTTGCTACTACTACAAATTCTTTAATTTGGTTTCGGCGGGTGTGCTACAAGATGCAACATAGCGTGAACGATGAGGTGCAATGGGTTAGTCTCCAAAATAACTTAAGTTTTCTTTAAAGCTTAATTCTGTGGCCTTCATAAGTCAAACCTGCACTCAGCTCCTACAAAAGCCTGTGACTGAGCTTTGCATCTGAAAATCAACCGTCCCTCCATTTCATTTTCTGTGAAGAGATGGGAGCCAAGCATTTTACAGAGGATTTTTATTATTCTTTAAATGGAATTTTTAGACTTATATAAGAAGATGTGTGAACACCAATAAGAAAGCCTTTTGCTTGGTTTAGAAATGTCAGGGGACAATAAACATTTCAATCTAGAAAGCATGATTATGTGCTGTCTGTTTTGGAGACGTTCCTTGTTTACCCTTCCTCAGAAACGACACAGCATTGCTGAACTGAGGGAGTGTGTGTTGGAATGGGCAGAGTGGAGTTCTCAAGCTGGGACTGAGCAGGTAGCAGTAGGACTGACCTGTGTCAGCACAGGCCTGTACTTGAGCTGTTGAAGTGGTGCCCCTCATACCTGGCTCCCCTGCTTTCGTAGCAGTTCATATTGCAAGAAAAGTAGCAAGGTTAGAGGCAAGTGCGGGAAGACGATTTCATTTCAAAAGAAACCCATTTTCACTCGTGCTAACACGTTCTTAACCCAAAACTCACAAGCACCAAGACGCATGTATCCAAGCGGTACCAGCCAGGAATTCTTGCAAGGATGTGGTGGACTAGTATTGCCCACTAGTTAGTCATATCACATCACCTGGGTTCTTCTTGTCTTGGCAGCCCTGTGCTGGTTATTGAATATGGCTTTTGTATCCTTCTGACACTGAAAGAAACTGATCGCTTGTGTCTCCATCTTGTCCCTGAGAGTCATCAGGACTTTCTCAAGGGATGAGAAATTTGAAATGAATTAAGGAATAATCTAGGTTGGAAGGGACTTCTGGAAGGCATCTAGCCCAACCTCCCACTACAAGGAGAGCAAACTTTGAGCAGGTTGCTCAGAGCCTTCTCCAGCTATGTTCTGAATGTCTCAAAGGTTGGATTGTCCACAGCTTCTGTGTGTATTCCTGTTGCAATAGTGAACCACTATGATGATAAAAAATGTTTCTCCTAGCATTTCCTGTGTTGCGACTTGTATCCATTAACCACATACCCGTCTTGTCCTAAAACCATGCACCCCTGAGAAGATTCTGGCTTTGCTTTCCCTATACCATCCTGCCAAGTAACTAGATAGCAGTGAGGTCACTCCTGAAGCTTCCTCTTCTGCAGGCTGAACAAATGTATTTCGTGCAGTCTCTCTTTGTACACTATGTGCTCCAGGCTCCTGACCATCCCCTGACCTCTCCCCTGAATTCACTTCAGTTGGTCAATACCTTTCTTGTACTGGGAAACCCCAGACTAGACGCCGGGATGTCACTAGTAACCAGTTGCCACTGATCACAGTCCTTGGAATCTGACCATCTAGCTGATTTTCCACTCACATTATGATCCATTTATCCAGTTCATATCTCAGTCTTTGGGCTTCAAGCATACAGTAATGGGAGACAATGTCAGAGGCCCTGCTGAAGTCAAAGTGTACAATGTCCACTGCTTTTCTCTCGTTGGCCAAGCCAATCACTTTGTCAGAAAAGGCAATCAAGTTGTTCAGACACCATTTGCTCTCAACTCAGGCTGGCTAATCCAGTAGGTGTGCTGTTTGACTTTTTGAAATGTTCAGGAATTGCTCCTGATTGCCATTGACTTTCAAAGATGATAGAGACCTGCCTTGCAATGACATTGGCCACCTCCTTCCACACCCTCAGGTGCATCTTGTCTGGTCCTGCAGACTTAGGTATGTCCAGCTACTTAAGTGGTCCTTAAATATCTTCCTCTACTGAAGGTAATGCTTCTTCACATAAATGCTACTTCTAGACTCAGGGACTTGGGAAGCCTGAGGGCAAAGCTTACCAATGAAAAGCATTGAGTACCTTGGTCTTTTCCAAATCCTTGGTCACTAGATCCCAAATTCCACTGGGCAGTGAGTTCACATTTCCCTTAGCCTTCCTTTTTTTGCTGATGATGTACTTACAGCAACTATTCTTATTGACTTTCACATCCCTTGCTCACTGCAATTCCAGCTGATCTTTGGCTTTCCCAGACATGCCTGCATGTTCAAGTAGTGTCTGTTGCTTGTAGCTTGGATAACCCATCCCTGCTTCTACTTTTTGTGTGCTCATTACTGTGTTTGCCCCTGGCCAGAAGATCCCTTTTCATCCGTGGTTGCCTTCAGCAAAGTTTGCTCAACTTTCTGCAAGTTATAGTGGGCTATTCTTGTGCTTTAAGGAGATACATTGACTTTGAAGATCAGTGAGCTCCTTTGATTTCCTTTGCCCTCCAGGGCAGTCTTCCATGTGTTTCTGATGAGAAGATCCCTGAACAAGCCAAAAGGTACTTTCCTGAAGACCAGAGTTTCCAATTCTGCTTGTCTCACTTCTCTGAAGATTTTAGACTCCACAATCACATGGTCACTGCAGCCAAAGCTCCCCTTTCCTTGACCTTTACATCGTGAACCAGTTGCTCCTTGCATGTGAGTGACAGGTCCAGCAATGCATCTTAGATCACCTGCATTAAGAACACAGTACTGTAATCTCCCAGAATGCTTTTGCCACTTCAGCAGATACTGAAGTGACTGAATTACCCCATGAGTATCAGGGTCTTCAGGTTATGATGACTCTTCCCTGATGTACCTAATAAAAGCACCTCATCACTGGGTTAGCAAAGATTTTTGCAGACAATCTTGCCATGCTTCATCAGATGCATCCTGTTTCTGCTCAACAGTTCTCGATCCTCATTCTATATTTGGAGAAACCATAGCCCTCTTTGTAGCTTCAGCCAGGTGTTGATCCACTGGATGCATCATTTCCAGCTGAGTCTTTTCTCCTCAAGAAGGGTCTGAGGAGAACATGGCCTGGGCCCCCACGCTCTACATCCTTATGCCAGAGCACACTGTCTTCTGTTTCCTTATCTGGTGCTCTTTAATCTCCAACCCTCTATCGTCTCTTCATGGCTTGATTCTGTAGTTTGCCCTTTGTTTTCCCATTCTGGAAGCCCTGAGAATCTGCATGTGCTGGGGTGTTGATTACCTGCTGATACAGGTGACATCTGTATATCCTTTTTTCTGCAATTTGTTCCTTCAAGTGGTTCTGCACCCGCACAGGCCCATTCATTCCCCACTTGTACCAGTCTTCATGTTTCCATTCCAAATATGTGTGTGTACAGACCCAGGCTGGTGTCCCTGCAGTTCTGTGAGCTGCACAAGCAATCTCAAGGGTTCTACCACAACCCTCCAGCAGATGTGCCCACATAGAAATCTGAGATGGGCAATGCCTGTTAGACTACCTTTCCTGCCCTTTGTACTAGGAAGACCATACTCAGACCCTACCCTAGTTCATGTGAGTTACTGCAACTTAACCAAACCATGGGAGTTTGTAGCATTTATTGAAAGAAAGAACCCATGTATTGAATGAACCTGGAAGATGAACTTCCGTCTTTTATATAGAGATTTATTTTTGCATGGTCCAGGAGCCTCTAGCTCTATCGGCAGAATTTGCTCTCTGGCTAAGGTGTTCTAGTCCCCAAGCATGCCTGTTCTGTCTCAGCACAAAATTGACATAAAGATCACTCAACAAATTCAAAATAAATATCTTGCAGCTTTGTCTCTGGAATGTAGCATATTTTATATATTTTTGTATGTTTATAATTGCAGATCAGCTGAATGTTCATGAAAATACCTGAAAACAAAATATATTTTTTTGTTTTTTTTTTACTTGGCAGGAAAATGGAACCCAAGGCAATTTTTTCCAATTTAACCTTCCGGACAGTCTTTCTGAAAGTGATACCAGAGCCCAGACAAAACCGTCAGAACTGGAAAGCACCACCACCAGTGTCAAACTGCCTATGACAGCTGCAGGTAGAATATAAGTGAATACACTAGAAAGACTGGAAGGACAGGCTACCTGAACAGATAGGGAGTGTGTGCAGTCAGGATACTCAGTGATCAGAGGTCCAGTGCTAAATGGTCACTGAAATATTTGACAATTTGGAGGACTGGAATATGGATGAGCTCAGTGATTTGTAGAAACCCTACTTATAGACAACAGGAGAATGAATGGACGAACACAAATGTGTAAATGAGAAAAGTATGCATTACACAAAAAAACGTGTATTTGTCTGAGACTTGTGACAGGTCATGTAGGTGACAGCAAGATTCTATTACCGTGATAAAACGCTTTTCCCCACTTGCTTGTAGCTGTCTCACATTTTAGCTATGTGGGCTAAATTGCATTTTGGGAGTTCTCAGATCTAGAAAGTTTCTGGCAGAGGTAATTATTTTTAGAAGGAGTCTGGGGAAAAAAAGAAAGTAGTGGCCTTTTGCTTCGAAATGATTTAGCGTCCCTGCATTAGTGGATGAAGGTCTGCCACTGTTTAACAAAGCACAGACATACATGCCTAGAGAACACATTGATTTGTAATGCTATCGTTTGATTATGTATCTAGATTTAAATTATACAAGTGGATATGTAGCTGAAGTGTTTCTATACAAGGGAGAATCAGAACTAGGAGAACAGCAGATCTGGGCCCTATTTATTCCTAACCTCATGCACCTGAGCTTGACCTTTTTTATCTGAAAAACAAGTACTTGAAATCTTTGGTTAACTAAAGCTTACTGCCATTTTATAAATATGACAATCAAACCAACAAAAACATCCCATTTTTTATGTAAGCTATGAAGCTTGCTGAATCAGATAGACAACAGATGGGATTTTCAAAAACATCTAGCTACATAACTTTGCTCAGAAGCAAATAATTTTTACCTAAGCTCTCTTAAAAGTCTTGCTGGCAGATGATGAATGCTTTACTGAACTTCTGTTCACTGTAAGTCAGAAAAAGAAAAGAGAGACAGAAATTTGTGCAAAATGTCAACACTGTAGAATCATAGAAGTGTCGGTTGGAAGGGACCTCTGGCAGTCAGCTACTCAGCCTCCTGTTCAAAGTGGCATGGTCTGCTGTAAAATGTTCCATTGTAAAAGCAATTTCCCATCAGGTTTCTGACACTCTATTGACTTTTTTGTTTTATATTCTTGTTTTCTGATTTAGAAGCCTTGAAAAATTTTAGAAACCAGTTAACAGTCTATGAGCAAAAAGAAATTTTCAATTATACAGAGCTATGGTTTCTTGGGCTGGAAGCTAAAAAGATTGAAGGTTTGCCTGAAACCCAGAATAATAATTGTTATGATGATGAGCATGGTTCCTACCTAAAGGTAAGTGGAAAAAATTTTGGTATTAATTTTCATCTCAATAAGTTTATAGTGACTGTCTGCCAGGTCTTAAGTGATCCATGTGAGATAAATGTTGTTTCTAGAAGATAAATATTCACATAGTGAAAACATCAGTACCAATCCCTTTAAAGCTCAGAAGCGAATCCTAAAGAGAGACCCACTTTGCATCTGATTCAGGACTGATGCAAGGTAGGTGGATTGATGAAGCATGCACTTGTTATTTTCTCGGTTGCCCTTGTTTAAGGTAGACTTCACTTGCTACCAGTCCAGCTTCTTTCATAGACAGTAAACTCACACACACGTGAACTGCTTTAAAGCCTGATCTTTGTTGTTCTATCTGAATCTGAACTATTTGTTTTCTTTTGAAGGTTTTGCATGACCATATTGCGTACCGATACGAAGTGTTGGAGGTGATTGGGAAAGGGTCATTTGGGCAGGTGGCTAAATGCTTGGATCATAAAACCAATGAATTAGTGGCATTGAAAATAATAAGGAATAAGAAAAGGTGAGACATCTGTTGAGTTCAGATCAGTACAATCAGCTTTTTATTATATAGGCAGTGACAGTCTGGGATAATGGAACAAAGCAAAATCAACCCCCCTGTACATCAGACTTTCATTAATCACAGTGAGGACAGACTGCAGAAAGGTGATGTCAGGGACTCAGAACTGGCCTGGCCCCAGTGAAGACACAGTCTTATGAAAGCAGGTACAAATTCTCCCGATTTACAAGGAGTTCTCTGTATCTGTGACACAGTTAATACACAGCACAGGTAACCAGCCCTGCATGACTGAGAGCCGAGAGCCTACGTTCTCCTCCAAGACACCAAAACCACATGGATAGGCTGGGAGGCTCCAATCACTCATTTTAACATGAAAAATTCTACACTATGGTCCTAAGAAACCTCTTCTTGTTATGTGACTGGCTACAATTTTTAGTTGAGTTTAGCCTGAATCAGAGTCAGTGAAGCAGATGAGAATGATGCTGTTGACTACAGCAACAGAGTTTTTGTTGTTCAGTTTTCCCCCTCAGTGAACATTAAATGTGAATATGCTCTTCAAAACTGACTGACTTACTGTGGTAGGTGTGAAATATGGCCCTGTTCAAGTAAACAGAAGCATTCCTATGAACTTTGAAAGCACTAGGATTTTACTCTGGATGCTCATTTGAGACTGTTTTTCATTTAATCTTTTTTTTCAGACAAGTCAGAATAAATACTCCTAAATGCTATATCAGGCCAGCATATTTAGAGTAGGAAACAACCATAATGAATCAAAGTTACAGTAGTTAACAAAGGTGAATGGTGAATTTTTAATCATTGTCCCACATGTCCAGTTTACAGTAAAACTGTGGTGTTTATACTATTTGCATTGCAATAAACTTAGATTGAGTTAATGGTAACATATCATGTGATATTACAGATTTCACAGCCAGGCTTTGGTGGAAGTGAAGATCCTTGATGCTCTTCTGAAGAAGGACAAGGATGATAATCACAATATCATCCACATGAAGGAATACTTCTACTTTCGCAATCACTTCTGTATTTCCTTTGAACTGCTGGGGTAAAGTATATTTCCCTTTACATGAATCTTAAGGAGCATTGTAGATCTTGTGCCTTACAAGGTTTAATTTTTATGCCTTTTTCGGAAGAATGTACTTCTCTAAATGTTACAGGAAAGCAATACTGTCTAAATACAGACTGCATAACTGAGTCTTTGGTCACCAAAGATAAACTGAAAAAAACCCCATTCAGACTTCATACAGACAATGACATGATCCATCACTCATTTTCCGTGCTGCATATTAAGGTCTTCTTCTCTGAAAGACCTAAGAGGAAAAGAGTAAAACAATGAATTCAGGAGTGGTAAACTTCAGGGTATATGGATATGAATAATAATAAATAATTTTAAAATGTAGCTTCTTCATTCTTTCTATGAATGTGTGCTGCAGGACACATCTTAGGAAGAATTTAGGAGAAAGTTTAGTGAAGTGAGACCATTTTATTCACCAGCCTCCTTGTAATCAAACTGGACTTATGGAGGTGACCCATAGTTCCCCATCCCTTAAAGCAAAGCCCTCATTGCTGCACATGTTAGAACCCTGGCTGAAGATTCATCATCATATGGAAGGCTTGATCTCAAAGAGACCATAATTCATTGTGTTGCTGCATGTGAGTCTGTCACTCACAGACACACAGGGATGAGAGTTGACGCCTTCTTTCCAGGGAAGACACAGACCAGTCTTTGCAGAAAGCTGCTAGGGAAACTTGTAGGAAAATGCTCATAGGATAACCACTGTGTTCAGCTCTTTACAGAAGAGCTGAAGACTGGCTGTCATATAAAAATATTGTTCTGGTGACATTTTTATTGCATCTAAAGTCCAGTGTAAACCTCTTAATTTGTGAACTGTCTTCCTCATCAAGTCCTGGTAACTTCATTTACTCCTGAAGGAATGGGCCTTGCCTGATGCCAGTGGATGCACAAGCGGGGAAGGCACGAAGCTACAGTTGTTTATGTCCTTGCAGATGCACGTGGGAGCTGGAGGCTGGCCCTGCTGCAGTGTCACTGGGGCAGGGGCTGATGGCCCCAGGGGGCTGACATGGGGTCCTGGGCTGCAGGCAGCTGCGGGGACTCCCATGATGCTGGGCAGGGCAGTCAAGGCTGGTGGGGCCCTCGGGGCTCAGCAGCGTTTAGATGTTGCCAGCCATGCTTGGCAGTAGCCAGCAGCATCATTTATGCACTACTGGGAGGACCAAAGAAATGGTGGTGACTGGAGGGATACAAAGACCTAACAAGACCTGAATTTATGGGGGTATTTATCTAGAATTTTTTACTGCTGATTAAAGACTTTCAGACAAAAAGGATTTACATGAGGTGTCAAAACAAAAACATATGAGAATGAAAGGAAACTGAAGAAAATTTATTTCTCTCCGTTCCTGAATGATAGTTGTTCTTGGTGAAAAACAGCACAGCCACATAACATAACACTGAGTTTAGCAAGCAAATAAGTCCACGGACATAGTGTCTTCTTTAGATCTGGGGGCTCAAAGAGATGTTTGTGTGCATTACATGCAGAAGAGCATTCTCAAGGAGGAAAATAGCCAAGTCATTTTCTTCTGCGTGAGTCCTCCCTCATGTAGGAAGACAGGCTAAATATTCTCTTAATGCACTGTAAACTAATCACGCCTTTAAAAATAAGTTCCCTAATCTCTTTTCTGCTTTCTGTCTTCTTCCACCCCCACAACCGCTGCAGAATAAATTTGTATGAGTTGATCAAAAAGAACAATTTCCAAGGCTTCAGTTTGTCTTTAATTCGACACTTCACTCAGTGCGTGCTGAGATGTTTACAAGTGCTCTACCAGGAAAGAATCATTCACTGTGATCTGAAGCCTGTAAGTACAGTCATTGAATAACCTATTATTCTGTACAGAATACATTAGCTTCGTCTAATTTTTTATCAATCAAGAGGAACTCTCAGAAGAATCCTTAAAACCTGGTAGGGTATTTGTACAGAAGCTATAGTTTATATCAGACTGTTTTAGTACTAGAGTGATTCTTTCCATTGATTTCGTTCATTCACTGCAGTATTATATGACATTATCTGGTTGCCAAAATGTATTCAAATATGAATCAAATTCAGATAATGACTTTTTGCCTAGCGAAAGAAAAAAGTACTTGTAAATTATGTATTTCAGTATAAGGGACATTATAATGCAAGGAAATATTCACAAGACAGCCTGTTTCAGGTTATCCTATTCAGTGTATTTAATTTCATATGTATAACTATAAAATTAAGTAGCCTACTAAATGACAAAGCAATTCTATAGTACAGTATTTCGGGTGCTTACCTGTTTCTGGAGGAACATCTGTGATCCAATTCCTGCTGCTGTATCTGCTAAGCATTCATGCTAGGTGAAACACTTCCTTTCTCCTTAAGACCTAATCTTTATTTTTTGCAATTTTCTGAGATTTCTAGAGTATTTTAATTCTATTTCATTTCAGGTGAAAGTTTCTCTTGATTTCTTCTTCAAAACTGCAAATGAACCAATAAATAAATCAGGATTCAAGTAAAAATGCTAAGGATGAAATTCTGCTCTCACTTTGCTTAATGTAGCTTGACTAAGATGTCTAAAGAGTCACATGCTGCCTGCACCCCTTGTCTTCCAACATCTTTGCCAGACTAATTTCCAATGAGAAGTGAGGCTTAAAAGATAACCACCATAACTTAATCTGAAGCAGTTAACCCAACGGGAAATCTGTTTCCAGGCAGCCACTGACAAGGAATGTGGTTGGCAAGATCCATGAGTGTAGTCTGTTTTTAGAGTAACATATTAGTGAACATGTAGTGAGTTAACTAAAAGAGAATTGTGTTCTCATTCTACAATTGTACTGTTTCATTAATTTACGTTGCCTGAAATTCACATCTGTTATTCCATCTGCCTCCTATGATATTTCTTAACATAAGATAGAGTATGGAGTTTCTCTAGACTTCATGCTAGGTAACCACTGTCCCCAGAACCTGATTTTGCAGTTAATCAGCTCCCTTGCACTGTGAGGGATTCGGTATTAGAGACAGAGTCCTACCATGAGCATGAAGGGCTAGAACCAAGAACACCTGGGTGGTGGAAATCAGTACTTGCCTTGACTTTCATCAGTAGCAGCTTCTCCCTCCTGTCACACACAGTATTTCCTTACGAGTACACTAATTAACCAAGAAATTACTTTGTTGTTATTTGGCATCAACCTGGGAACTGCTCAGTCCTTCAAACTTTGCCGTATAGTCACTTTAAAACTCCTTGATAAAAGTAGCCATCTCTCTCATGGGAAGTGAAGAAGACTTCAGAAAGGAAATAAAAGGAAATCCTTTATTTAGATAGATTTTTAATGAGGATAAAATTCAACTCTTCAGAGGAGAGCTAATAGGCTATGTTTACTTATCAGTGCAAATATTCCTGAGCCAGCTGTTTAAGAATCACTTCGCAAGCTGGAATTGTAGGCACACAGGGCTGTACCCATCTCCACCCAGCTAATAATCCATAGGACCCTACCATTTCTGTTCATCACTGCCTTGGGATCTCTGCCTCACACTTTTGTGAGGTGGACAGAGGTATGCCTACAGAGAGTCTGGAGAAAGCTGAAAGCAGCAAAGGGAAGAACTGTTAAGTACATCTTGTTCATGGGGAAGGGGTTTTCTGTGGTTACAAAAGGATGTTTCTGGTTAATTTAGCACAGCATGCAACCAGATGCAGTTTGCCTATTGCTAGATTAACAACAATGAGTTTTGGGGAGCTCACTTTGCTCACATGGCAAGCATCTCACCGGCTGGCGCCTTGACAGCACCACACACTGCGCAGTGCCTTGGCTTGGACTGTATGTGAAGGACTAGTGTCCCTGTCTAGCTAACCTTCAAACTGGATACCTTTACAAATCTCCCCTCTGCTTTGGTTAATTGCTCATTATTGGATGCCTACTCATGTTAGCAGATCCGTTCCCAAGGAAATTGTAGTTTGAAGCTTTTAATACGCGGACAAATGTAAACCCAATGTGTTATGCATTGCTGATTTTCCAAAGTGTTCACTAACCTAATGTAGTGTTAAAACCCTTTTTTCCCTGTGATTTTTTTTTTCTCTTTAGGAGAACATATTATTATACCACAAAGGCCAAGGTTCAGTTAAAGTTATTGATTTTGGATCAAGCTGCTATGAACACCAAAGAGGTTTGCAGAAAAGTCAAGTTGATGTAATTTTCTTAATAAGCTTTCTTAATTTTAAATAACATGGAAAAACTATTTCTTTGTTTGAGCTAAATAGTGACCTATGCCCCTAATTAGAATCTGATGAACTCTTCAGCCACTGGTGGTGGAACAAATACTCATAGGAGACAAGTAAGGTATTACCTTGCCTGATCAGCTCCGCTACTCCTATTGAAATCAGAATTGCATTTGCAAGAGTGGTTAGCTGAAATAGGCCTGTAAGAATAATCCCAATACTTCTCTTAAGAAGGAGTTTATCAGGTCCAGAGAGCCTTTCTCAGTGGGATGGTTAAATTACAATTGGTGCTTTTTGGAGGAATACAACAGGGGTAATGGGAACTATGCTTTTAGTTTGGAAAGTCTATGTTCAGTTTTATTCTTCTTCTATCAAAGTTTTAAGCAGAAAGTACAGGAGATAACACAGACAAAATTTGCAAAGAAGAAATGAATGTATCAAAATTCACCTAACAATAAATCTTAACATTAATAGATATATTGTAAAGCAAGAATGAAATCATCATTAGGAATGTAAATCTCATCTGTTAAAAAAAACCCAAACACAATAACAAAACCCAAGAAAGAAATATGCACTGCATTTTATTAATTTAGAAAAATAAAACTAGTCTTAAGTGGCTCATGTTTTTCTTCTGAAAGACTGATATTTAAGCTGAGCCAAACCTGTTCACCTGTATTTTGGAATTCAGATCATCAGATTTACATCTCATTTTTGTCAGATTACGTAACCATTTCAGGTTTGCCCATGTTTGAGTAGAATGTAATTGGAGATGCAGCCTGAAATGTTTGCAGAGAGTAGCAAATTGAAACACAAAAAAAGTGAAAGGAAAGAGGGAGCATGACTGAGGCATCTCTGTCAGTTGAAAGAAGAATTGGTGCAGTCCTCAGAATGGTACAAGATTAGAGAGTAGAAAGCAAAAAGTCATCTGTTTGTTTGTGAAAAGAACGACAAAAAGCAGACAACAGTTATGCAGTTGGTCAAATGCACAGGGGCACAGATTGCCACCATGGTACTCTCTAACTGTACAGATCTGTTGAAATCACATATAGCGCAGCATGCACTTTTTAGGGCGCTTTCCTTCCAGAAAGGTGTTGAATATGTGGGGATGCAAAGAAGTGCAGAAATATAAACAAAGTGACCATCGGAGAGAGAAGAATAAGAAAATGACAGAGTTTGCGTGTTGTA
>Ga0065711_1027948_pt1 | contig 44720 bp, 23 predicted proteins | sample Hoacrofraction12_FD_59098 | JGI IMG/M metagenome (GOLD analysis project Ga0065711, IMG submission 59098) | Hoatzin crop microbial communities from Cojedes, Venezuela - Epithelial fraction 12 v2 (version 2) | ecosystem: Host-associated > Birds > Digestive system > Esophagus > Crop | place... | reverse complement strand
CTCGCGGCTGCTGCGGCGCGAGGAGCCGCGCGCTGCCCGCCAGAGGCGCGGGCCCCGCGGCCTGTCGCTACAGCGGCGAGCTCCCCGGGCATCCTCGCGAGCGAGCGGTGACACCTGCGAGTTTGACGGCGGGCGCAGGCCTGTAAGAACTGATTACGGAGGTGGCGATGGCCGGCTGGGAGGCGGCCTGCTCGCGGAGAGGGGAGCGGCCGGTCCCGACCAGCCCCAGGCTGGGACCAAGATGGCGTCTCCTCACACCTTCGCTCTGTCAGCCCCGGCCAGCAACGCGTGTGCTGCGGTGGGTCGTCCCGGGTCCGCGCTGTGCTGGCTGTGCGCCGGCGTTCGGGCCGAGGTCGGCCCCGCTTCGTGGTTCCTGCCCCAGCTGTGTGGTCTGGGAGAAGGTAGGTGGCACTTGGAAGGAAGTCTTCTGAGATACTTGTGTGCTGGAGGAGGAGTTAAGGGAACAGAACTTCCTGATGGCAGATCTCAGTGGTGGGAGCGGTTTCTTGTGTGCAGGAGAGTCTCCTTTCTAAGACACTCACCCCCTTGTTACCTCAGAAATTGTGTGGTCTTTTCATTGCTTCAGCCTTGCCCTTGATACCCAGAGTCATCTCATGTCAGTTTTGATTTATCTGCTGTTCTTTTAAGTGGCAGTACACATTAGCTTTCAAGGTTTGGACTTCAACTGGTATTTCATATGCGTATCATAGAGAGGAAGAGTCCAGAGTCATACGAAGATGGGATAACCTCCAAGGCTTAGAGACTTTGCAGAAGAGGACCTCGGGGTCGCGGTGGGCAAGTTGGACACAAGTCAACAGTGTGCCCTTGCAGCAAAGAAGGTTCATCGCGCGTTGGGCTGAGTTAGCAAGAGTGTAGCGTGTGGATCCAGAGAAGTGATTCTTGTCTTCTCTTTGAGACTTCTGCACCGCACCTGGAGTACAACGTCCAGTTTGGGCTTGCCAGTGCGAGAAAGAGATTCCCCGTGGGTACGAGGTGAAAGGATTTGCTGGCCGGCTTCAGGGAAGAGAAAGTCTCAGAAGTTTTCACAGGCTGTAGCTCCTTGCTGTCTGCTTGAGCCAGTGCGAGCTTTCGTATCTCAGACCCGGAGCGCCTCTCCCAGGAGAAGATGAATAGGACTGGTGGAGCTCCAGCTATCCTAGGCTGGTTCTAGGCACAGAAAGTTCCTCTGTGTGAAATGCCAAGGTAAGGCAGCCCATCTCTGTAATGTGCTGCTACCTTCACTACATGAAGATGTAGTCAACAAGCAGAAAATACTATGAAATATAGTTAAAAATATGAAAGGACATTCATTTCTTCATAAAACCTGAATTTTAAAATACATATGTTGCTTTATCAATGCTTACAATGCCCATTTGTTTCCTCCTGGTACTGTTGGTATTTGTTTGTTTCCGTGGATGACAGGACATGCAGAACTGTTTCTTTCAGCTGCAGTGCCAGTGTATGCCTTAGGTGTGCCTCAGACTATAGCCTCGAGCTTTTCCCATTTGGGACACAGGAAAAATCAGACACCTCCTCGTATAGGACAGAAAGACTATCTGTGAAAGGAATCCAGAACTCAGGGGGGGTTTCGTGCTTTTTTTCTCGGATAAAATTTAGTGACTGAAAGAAGTATGATTAATATTATAGGCTAGCTTTGAAGAAATGCAAAAGTAGGGGGTCTCTTTCCTATATTAGTCCTTGTCCATGCAATAGAAAACCTATCAGTTTGTTTTTTTGTAACAGTGGAGTTCAATTTTAGAACAGTTTTCCTGTGTCAAAGACAATAAATGTTTGAGATTGAGCAAGGGCTTCTTCAGCCTTTATGTTGGGCTCTTTTCTAAAAGTAATCAGTCTCGTCTGTTTTGAATCTTATTAGGTTTTCATGTATCATCCTCTGCCACTTTTTTCTATAACAGTCGTTTTAGCTTTTCCACTCTTAAAGTTAGATTTTAGCATTATCAATACATGAAATGCTTGTTAAATGTTACTGTATCACTGATCACTGCAGTATAGTAGGTATTCAATTTAATAAATTAGGGTAATAGTGGTGACTAATAGCTAAAGGATATCTAGGACTTACAGTAAGAGTTTTGTTGCTCTGTTAAACCGAGTGAACATTTTATGATTCATTGTTTATTTTGAAGCATTTGATACTGCAGTAAGAAAACAGGCTCCCGAGATGCCTAGTTTTAGTAGATTTGTTACTTGCATAGCAGAGTAGTCTAAAACTGTGAATGCAGACATATTTTATTAATGGTATAGCAGTGCATTAAAGCTCATCAGGCACGAATGTGTTAGTCCAATAATTGTTTTGGAAACAAGAATATTTGGAGTGCATTTGTTATCTCTGTGACAGTTTTTCAGATGATTCCCTCTGTGGAGTCTGAGTCTTTTTAATAAACAAGGCTGACGGCTATGTTTCAAATCTGCTTTAAGAAAGGGGACTATTGTTTTTATCTATGTAAGAGAAAAGATTCTGCTCTGATTTTGTTCAGGCTTCAGAGGATGCCCCTTTGCGTAACTGTGTATGAGGAGCTGAGAGTGAAAGCAAGCACTGGCGCTAACCTCTCTAAAGCGCTGCTTAAAGACAAGGGCACACCCAGCAACAAAAAAGATCTAGAAGAACAGCATTTTAACTCTAATTGATAGTTAATCTTTTTATGGCTGACAGTTGATTTCTTTTTGGTCATGATAACATTTAGCAGTGCAGACAAACAAGAACTGAACACACTGGAATTCACACTGCAAGCCTAAGCATTGGTTTGTTAGAGCTGTTCTTTCTGATTGTTCTGGTTCCAAAGATGAGGAGAAGCATGACTAAATTTAGAGGCGTTTCTGCTAGCAACAAGCTCTTCAGATGTTAGTGTATTGCCACTTTTAATTGGAATGTTTTTATGTTGATGGTATTGTGGGAGAATTGAGAGAGCCAAGCTCAGGAGGTCTGATTCATTTTCCTCAGATCTCCGTGAGAAGCAGGACTTTGAGAAACTTATTCTTACGGGCCAAGCTTTGCTGCTGCACTTTTTTTGAGGGAGGAGGTGAGACAGGGGCTAGGTTTCAGAAGAACACAATGTCACTTCATGCTGCCTTTTGAATGTCAAGAGTTTGTTGCTATTTTAAAATTTTAAGAGTGTTCCATTTTCTAAAATTGTGTCATTCATTGTCAATAACTATTATTTTTATACATGTTTTTGTATGTATATTTCTATATCAAAAGCTATTTAATGAACATTAGAACAGTAATTTAAAGACTGTAAGTCTGAGGACATACCTATCTTCCATTCATAACTATGCATAATATTTTACTAGCTCAGAAGCACCTTGTGAAGCATTTTTAGAAGGAAGATTATTTGTGATTCTCAGCTGCAGTCTGCTGTGAGTAGCATTGATGAATACAGCTGGGGTGAAAGGCTGTTTGGACACTAAAAATGTGATACTTTGCATTCAGAGTTTTTTTGTTATTTTATCCTTAGGTGAAAAGTAGCAACACAGAGGAATAACGGATGAACTTTGTTAAGTTGTAATCGTTTGTCTTGCTGGGTTTAGTCACAAACTCACAGTCAGAAATACAGAGGAGTTTGGGATTTATTTGTATTTTTCTCTGAAAGGTCTGTAACATGCATGATTTTCATTAGAATGATTTATTATGCTTCCAGTTTCTCTAGTGGCTCCATCATTGCTCAGACTTCAATCTTACACGGCAATTCTCATTTCCCAGGGAAGTGTATTTACAGCATAACATGTCATGTATTTTTCCTCAGTGACTATTAAACAAAGCCCCCACATACAGAGAAACCCATGTGACTTTAGCTTGCCTATTTCTGTGTAAAAAATAACTGCAAAAAAGTGCATTGTTTCTGCTCTGCTAGGTATAATAGAGGTCTGGAAATTCCTTAGACAAATAGGTTATCGGTAGGCTGGATGAGCAAATGATGAATCTGGGATGGCCTGATAACTCCAGGTAATAAAATAAATTATTTTCAGTTTGTCTGGATGTTAGCTAAAAATATATTTAGTACCCATCCCACAGTTTCTTTCTATTCCTGTAATCCCTTCCTTCTTCATCAAGTTGTTTGAATTTAGACACTAATTTTTACTTTCAGGCTAAATGTAAATTAAATAATGAAACAGACTTGTTCTTTTCACTCAGTAACTGTTTCTTACTAGGATTATATAGCAAACAGTTAACATCAGCATTGTTATATATGGTCTTAAGCCGTATCAGGCTTGTATACCAAAGTGTGTTTCTGTGGACCAAGGCCATGGAGGTCTACTTGATTTTTTTTTTAGCATATGCTTTCTGTTAGAAGCAAGTCTGTTTATAGAAAAGTTGCTAAGAAGCTATGTTGCTGTGTGATTAACATTGCTGGAACCTACAAATAAAAAGAAGAACGTTGTATCAGTGAAACCAAAACCATTTCAGCCTAATAATTCTTAATGTAATTTATAGCTTTTCTCTAGGATGGGAAGCTGAGAGGTTGGCATTTTTAGCAAACAGGGAATGAACACTGGAATAGACCAGACAGAGGTGCTTTAGCTCTACCTAAGAAGAAAATGCCTTTAGCAAGGGTTTGTAAGCAACAGAAGGGCAATTCCGCTTGCTAAGCTGACGAGCCAGTATCTGGACTTGTTCAGTTTAGGTATATGATTGACTAATAAATCAAAGTCTCCAAGAAACAGGCTAGGCTTTGAACACCTACCAGTTTTCAACATCACTACTAGCCTTGCAAAATAAACTTTATCTTGCTAACATTTGTTTTGCAAGGCACAGTCTATGCTGTGTTTTGTTTTTTTTTTTTTCTCCTGGATTGAACTACGATACCCTTTTACTTGCTGCTATTTTGATTTACAAAGTTAAATAGAACAGGGAAGAATATTCAAGTTGCTGCTTTCAGACTTGTTTGTTTTTAAGGATACAAGCTTATACGCTAGCAACGTCATATGCTATGTTACATTTGTGTTGTGCCCAATGCATGATAAACTTGTCTAATTCACTGTATTACACTGAATACATTATTTGAGTGGCTGTTGTGAAGATTTTTAAAAAATCAGATAGAAGTTTCATAATCATATATCGGTTACATTTGTGTTGGCTTCTCATCTTAATCTGTTACACAGTTGTGTCCTCCTCTTTGTCCTCTGGAGGGAGGTGAAAGCACTTGTGTCTCCTCAGTGCACCTGCTTCAGTTCAGACTTTGGCTTCTGTCTGCTTTACCAATGAAGTTCAGAGCAGTAGTGCAGTTTTGAAGGGAATCCCCTGGTTATTTCAATTTAGTTCGTGTTGGTTCAGTTCTTAAAGTGATGTTTGCGTGTATAAATTAGGTTCCTTTCAAAGGAAAGGAAAGGAAACCAGAAGCTCTGCTCCAAATGAATTTTGAAGCCTGATGAGACCATTAGATTCTGAATCTGCCCACAGAAGCTCAGGAGAGCTGATAGGCGTAGTTGGACCTCTCACTGGAGATGCTTCGTTACCCTCTAGAGGGATCACGCCCCTGCGTCTAAGCAGCATTTGCTGGCGCAGCTGTAGGAAGAGTGGGAGAAGAGGGACATTTGGCCCAGCACTCTGCCCACTCTGCAGTGCCAGAAGCTGGCTGGAAGGACAAGGTGTGACAGTTGGCTGGGATCACCCTGAGCGCTGTCAGGCCCTTTTCTTTCCCCCCAGTGCACTGGGGCGTTGTGTTTGCCCCATAGGCCATGTTCATTTCAGCAGAAGAGAAACAGGCAAAGATCGATGGGACAATGCTATACTTTCTGAAGTTCCTTTATGTGTGTTGGTGTGTAATATTTTAGCACGATGCTCCATCTTCTGGAGAAGAGGTGACATTTAACAGGCTTAGAGTGGCTCATTAGCTTCTCTCTATACATCTAAACGTTATGAGTCCTGCTGAGCATGTTCTTAGAGGGTTTCTGTTGAGAAATTTGTTTACAGCAATTCACATTGTCTTGCCTCCTATCCTGCTATACGTATTTTTTTGATCCTCATTAGCCAAACCAGTTTTTGTTTGTTTGATTATTCTTTTAGAGAGGTCTTTAGAAATAGAAATTATTTTTTTTTCTTTATGTGATATTTCTAGCCAAGTGTTTGTGTAATTGCAAGGTTTTTAAACAGTGCTAGAGGGTTTTGAATTTGCATTAGTAAGTAAGCAGATGCTGGCTTCCAGTCAGTTCAACCAGTCACAAAATGTGAAAGAGGAAGAATGATACAAATAAAAAATAAGCATAACTAAAAGCGTAGGCATAGGCTATCAATTAATGCATAGGCTATCAATTAATGCACCAGTGTTACCACTCTCTCCAGCTTCAGGGACCAAATTCCAAACTTTTTACCATTTTTGTAGTGAAAGTTTCAGTTCTGACCCCATTTCAAACCTAGGTCCTGAAATTAGGGTTTAAAGTAATTTTTATGAAGTAAAGCTGATCTTCAGAGGCCCCAACACCAGCAGTTCATTCCAGAATTGTGACACATTTATAATGGTCTGCCCTGCTCTATAGGGAAAAATAGAAACAATAGCAAGGTCAATTCTTAGTGCATGAATTTGATGGAAAGAACATTTTAAATAAAATTGAATGCAGTTCCTGAATGCTACTATAATTCATCTATGCTGAAAAAAAAATTCTGAAGCTAAGAAAATTAGTTTTATAACAGTAGTCACAGGTAGTTCTTAACATTTTCCATATCAGTATTAAGAATATGAAGTAGTACTCAAGGTCATATTCAATGGCTTTTCATCCAGAAAGGCACTTGCAGGTTGCCTGCAGAATAAACAGATTTGGGTAGAAGGAAAGCATCAGATTCTGTCCAGTCTTTGGCAGCTGTGGTGTCTGACAGTGGGTGAATCTGACTGGGCACTGATAACACTAAGTTACAGAAGGCTCCTAAATGACTTAGGCAAAATAACGAAAGTTTCTGGTGTAAATAAATTTTCTTTTGATTGGATCCTGCAAATTTAGCTGTCCTGTCATGTGCTGACTAATGCTGGCTGCGGTACTGTCACTTTTGGATGAAGTTTTTTGCTCTTGTCAGAAAATGGGAATTTTTATCCTCCTCCCTGCTCACTCTTGGATTTTGATGTAGGTTGCTTCAGATTCAGGAGGTTGCTTGCAATACTGATGACATTGGATTGTTGATTTAATTCTTAGTTTATGGTGAGGTTGCAGTCTGCGGATCTCCTTTAATTTTGCTTAATTTACTGTGGAAATAGATAAGCAAGATCTGTCTGATGTGCTTGGGTCCATAGTACTTCAAAATGTTAATACATTTTGAACAGAATTAAACAGCTAGCCAGGAGTGATTGTCTGCTGTGGCTTCAGTTACATGGCTGCTCGTTCTTTGTCTTTGATGGCAGAAACAGAGTTGATTTGCACCAGGGAAGAGCAGATGAACACTGTATGGATATAGGGAGTAGTGCTGTGATGCGGTATTTACACATGGATCTGGAGAAATTGGCTTAAAATCACATAAACCTTATATTCGTAAATCAAGATATAGTACGTGTGTTCTTGACGTATGCTTTTTAAATGCTGGGCATGGTATTGCCTTGTATTGTGCATGTCTTAATACACAGAGCTTCCATCCTGCATCTTTTCATGTGGCAGAACACGTGCTGTGCTTCAAATTCATGTTAGTTCATTACCAACTGTAATGACAAGCCAGACATCAAGAATATAAGCAATATCTTCTACATGCTATTCTGTATATACATGTCTATTCTTAAATTGAGTTTAGCTCAAAATTTTTCTGAAGCCATGTTTAGCCAGGCTAATAATTGGAGGTAGGTTCTGACCTGCTGCTGGGAAAAATCTGCAGGATAATTGGGATTCCACTAACGGCTCCATCAGGTGGTGCAATTGCTGCATGAGCTGGATACAAGATTTTTCTTCAAAGGCTGCAAGCAGGGGTAAATGGAATTATCCTCTTATTTTGCTGAAAAACAGCTCAGAAGAAATGCCACCCCGCAACAAGCAAAATAAATCTAATATCTCACATTGGGAGCACTAGTTCTGAAACAATATTTACAGCAAGAGATGATCTTAACAGTGTAGAATGAACTAGCAGAATTGCCCAAAGGTTGAAGGTACCAGTAATCTCTGTATCAGGACTGAAGACAGCATTCGGCATCCTGAAAGAAATACAATCATTCGGATGAACCTTTACATCTTGCTTTTCCCAATTCTTGTGCTGAAATTAAAAGTACTGAGGTATTTTCTTGTGTGGGAGGAAAGGGATAAAACGATAATGGAATAATTTTGTATAGAAGTTATAATTTTGTGTAGCTTTTATTTAAAAAAGACACTCAAAAGGATATATGAAATAGCCTAGTATCATGTGAGACTTTCTTCCAAATTATCCTTAGAGGTTCTCAGAGGTACGTTATGCTAAAGTTTGTCATTGTCCAAAAGATTTAAATAAGCCACAAAGCTAGGTAAAATGTTCCTAAGAGCTAGAGGAAAACTTGCTTTCCATACAGCATAGGGCAATAAACAACCAGGGGAAAATAAAAGCCTTTCATGCAGAAAATCTTCCCCCCTCCTTCCCCCCAACTCCACATCTCTAAGAGAGGGTATGACATGCACTTCTGTCTTTAACAGTCACAAAGTGGAGCATTTGGTATGGTAGTAGAGAGGGTGATCAGCCACTGATTCCGAGTGCTACCACGTGAGCTGCACAGATGTGAATGGGACACAAATCAGACTGACCACATCCACTTACGGCCTGTATTTTTCAGCACTTTACTATACAGTGTCTATAGGAAGAATCTATACGGCTGCCAGCATCTCCGTGTCAGAGCACAAGTGGATGCTTGAATATAACGAATAATTTGAATCTACCCAACCTGTATAAATATACTTTCCAGATAAAGAGCTGGAAGATGTAAGACAAATATATGAAGATTTATTTGGGAATATATTCTTGTTCTAAAATTAGGAGACATTTGAAGTTTTACTAAAGAGAAAATATCCAGCTGTTCTCCTTAACTGTAACAAATTGCACTAACTGCAAAAGTCCAGTTCAGTGTAGTGGGAATCTTTGATAAGAAAATATATTTGATTTTTGCTCCTTACCTCTTGGGGGGAGGAAAGATGGAGAAAGAAAGTAAGCTTTAAATGTTAAGTAGAAAAGTAGAACTTGAATTGTACAGTAGCCCACCGCAGGTCTTTACATAATGCTTCTCCCTAACAAGCATCTCAGTTGGAATTAGTGCTGTTGGTTTCTAACAAGCAGTAAGCACCAGATAGTGAGCCGAGAGATGGGAAATGAAAGGGAAATAAGTCAAGAGGTGGAGGAAGAGTGCTGATAAATAATTTAACTGTTATCTACTAACTCTTCACTTTTTTGTCCAAATTCTTACTACAGATCTGGAATAGCACAATAGATCTAAGGAAGAACTAACTGAAAAAACTGTATTGATTACCCAGATTAAAAAGTGAAAAAATTTTTTTTAATAATGAAATGTCCTACATAAATTTGTGGGTTATGGATATTTGTTTCGAAACTTTGGAGAAATTACTGCATCAGAAAGTTAGTGGCCGTATTAAGTAACCTTCCTCGAAATTGTGCTAAGTAGCATAGTTTTGCTTAATTGTTTTATTTTTGTGTTTATTGATTACCCTCCATAATTTCATTACTTGCTTTAACAGAACTTCCAGGCCAAATGACTTAGGATTTCCTAGAAAGCCCTATTTACCGCCTTTCATAAAAGCACAACACTAAGCCTCCCTCCACTTTCCTTCTGGAAATAACCTAGAGCTTCCCCATTTTTTTCAAGAATGATGTAAAAGGAATATACATCATTCATGGAGCTCTCCAGCATATTCTTTAGAAGTTCTGTGGTGCATATTATCTGGTTTGGCATATTAAAGTCTTTAATGACTTCATGTTTGTTATCCTCCCTGTCATGAACGTTTTGTGCCATTACCATGCTGAAATACGAACTTCTGACATGAAATGTACTTCCAGAAATATCAGTTCTCATATGCAAACTTGGATATACTCTGTAACTGCTGTATTAATATGCTTCTTTTCCCCCATGCTAACTGCAGACAGCAGTCAGACCTAACTAAATAAACATCAGTAGTTATTACAGTAAATTTACACTGTAATTTTAAATGCAAAGTGACTCTTGGATCCCATTGCTATTAAAAAAAAGAAGACCAGTTCATTGATTAAACATAATATCTTCAGCAGAAAAAATCCCAAAAATTCCTTCATACAGGGACTCTCAAATTTTGAAAAGTTGCAGCTCAAGTATATATACAAGGAAGGAAACAAGTTCAGCAAAAGTTAATACAAATTGTAACTCTTCATCCTAGTTTACACTTAAGCGCACATAGGATGGCACACAAAAAATTCATGTCATCCCTGAAGGCTAGTATTTTCTTGTGAGGTCAGTAACATCACTGTGACATCTGCAGTCAGATCAACTGGTCGCATTTTCCCAACAAAAGGCATTAATGCATACTGCAGACATACTTTCATTCTTTTGTACTTATGAGAGACAAACAAAAATACTTTTTTTGACCTATTCCAGCAAATGTGCGTGCTTGTTTGGTTTGAATGCCAGCAGTCAAAACATTATGGAAGATGGTCTTTGGAACTGCAGTATTGCATAGCCAGAATTAACTGTGCCTTGCAGTCAGTGCTGTCTGGATCACAGACTTGGGATCTCAGTGTGCAAATAAGTGAGCATTCATTGTGCTGTGTTTGTTGACCACCTGCCCTTCTTTGAACTGCAGTAATGAACTGCGCTGTGCTAAGACTGAGAAATTCCTGAGAATACTAATGAAAAATGATGAAAGTACCTCATGGTGCTATTTTATCAACTTAAATAAGAGAGTTCTGTTTTCTCTGTCCAATTCTAACTCCTTTGTGCTCTATTTGGGCAATCCTAGCCTAGAATATGAAAAGTTATTTTCCTCATCCGTGTAAGTGCACCTACATCAGTTTTCTTACATCTTTCCAAATGGAAGCCCTGAGAGCTGATGTTACACCAGTAGTGGATGCTGGCATGCTCCAAGGTGTACTTGTCTACAGATCTGTCATTCTTCTAGGGACCAGCTTCTGAGCTTTTCCATATATTTTGTTCGTTTGTTCTGTCTTGCAACATCTGTTAGTGTTGTGAGAGAAGAAAATGAGAGTATGTTTGCTTTCATTTTGCAAGTACCAGTAAGCTGTGATAGACACATGCTACTCAGGTGCATAAATTTCAAGATGACTATACCTTTTCCATTTACATTAGAGTCTAATCAGTAAAAATCTTTTAAATTATGAAGTTTGGGATTTTTGACCACCTTCATTTGGAGGCTAGGTATGCTGTCTTTATGCAGCAGAAGTAAGAAATAACCACTGGGATGTGGCAGCTTCATTAAGGAGAGGGCTTGACACCATTCCTCAAAACCACCTGCCCAGTGTTTTGCTTAAATGTGGCGGTTCATGAGGATGTTGGCAGACTGGGGAGAAGGCACTGGCTTTTGAGGTCCCAGCAAGTCTTCAAGTCATTTTGGCTTAATGTGGTCACAGTGAGAGTTTGAGTCTCATGATCTCTGCCTTAGGTTTTTATGAGGGACTTCCTGCGGGAAACCTAGCACTATCCGATGTACTCCAGGCTGAAGAGCTTCTTCTCTTGACCCTCTCATCATTTTCTCCAGCTTTGATATCTTTGAGTTTTTGCTGTAGATGTTTCCTCTGGGTTTTCTAATCCTTCAGTCATTAACTTGCTTCCTGTGGTGGTAATATCTGATAGCCATTTAAAACTTGGGGCTTCTGGCTTGGGAAATAGCAGTTGGATGACACACTTTTCTTTAAAATAAAAGCCTGAACTGAAAGACTTGTGTCTCATCTAGAAAGCACACTGTTTAGTTTGTCCTCAATACTGCAAGTCAGGTAACATTAAACATCAAGCGTGAGGGTAGCGTCTATGCAGTTTTTGTGTATGCATCCAGTCTGACAGAATCCAATTCATTCAAGTCCTGATTTTCTAATCATTTTAAGCTACTAAATAAGTAGTTATACATGCTGTTATACAACAGCTCAAACTAATTCAAGTCAACACTGCTGCGGTTCCACCTTTCCCCATCGCTCCAAGTGACACAGACTCACAGTCTCTTTACAGGGCAGCTGTATAATCCTTGCAGAGCTCCTTCAGGGAGCTGACTAAAAGGGTGTGCATGATGCTGCTTTTTCCCAGGTCAGCTTTCTTGGGTCAGTGTAGAGCCAGCACCCATGTGTGATGGACAGACTGATAATTTAGGCTGTGGTAGTGCTGACTTACATTATCGTAGCTATTTTGGAGAGGTGTGAATGGTTAAGCTGATCTAATAGCTTGCTGCTGCTGGGAGGAAGGAAGGAGTAGTAGTTCTCCTCCCCTGCCCCCCAACTATACAACTCGGCTATGTTCCCTCCCTGCTTTCATTGTCGGTTCTGGAGTCGGTCTGATGGTGTGATGTGCTGATGAATTTGCTAACAAGGCAGAGAAATAACCTAAGATGTTAAGGAGTTTACTCTATGTTAGCAGTGTGGCATGGTGTACCATACCTTCAGATTAACTCTAGAGGCAGTGCAAAAAGGGATGAAGAAAAGGAGGTTACAGGATCATACATCTGAATGAGAATGAACTAGTAGGTAGAGTGTAGTTAAGAAGTGTATCTGAGCTTGAGTATGGCTGGTCAGATCAGTGACATGTGGCCTGTGGCTTTATAGACCAGTTCAGAGTAAGTCTCAAAGTGAGTGAAAAGATCTGTTAAGCAACATGAGCAAAACCCATGAGTGACTATGAAATCAAATCTCAAGGCAATGGTGTTACGTAGCGTTATTAGATGGGACTACTTGCTGCTCAGAAAAAGTCACTCTATTCTTTGAAGGGTAAATGTGATTTAGGCCCTTGCTTTTTCCTGTTTGCCTTATTTGCTTTGAACTTGTGCAGTTTAGTAGGTAATGGATTTCTGGCATCTGAAAGCTGGGCCTTGCATGATGGAGAAAAAGCAACGTGTGATTCTAGAACAGTTAACTTTGCACTTTACACTGTGTGTTCAAATAAGTTCAGGCTTGTATTCTGCCTGTTGATGGTGTTGAGGGTGTCCTGTTGTTCATAACTTGGATCTGGTGTGTTTTCCTCTTGACTAGACATTCAGGCCAGAATTTGCAGGGTATGGAGGTGCCAGTCCATCTTGCCTTGTGTAGGCTTCATTAGCAAAGTGGAATCACTTTGTATGTGTGTGACCTGTCTTCAGGTAGATGTTAATAAAGATTCTGTTGTACAGCTGCAGTTGAGACATACTTACTGGCTCTGGGAAAGCAGGAAAGACGTTATGGGCATGACCTCCAGGTCTTATGCTGATTGCATATTATTTTGTACAGTGGAACAAAGTGGGTCTTGATTGCTTTTTGATTTTTAGATATTTCCCAATCCCTTCTAAGGATACTAAACAGTACAAATATGTTAATTGCTTTTAAAAAAAGTTTTATCTTCAACTGTTGAGATGTATTAAATGAAAAAAGTGGCATGGTATTATATAAATTGGTAATCAAAAGGTAGTACTCCACTGAAAACTTTGATGGAAGGACTTCTGCCTCTTTTTAAAGACTGAGAAAGTACCATGCCTGTTTAGTAAAAACTCTCATCTCCCACTAACACTGGCATCAAAAAACTTTAATCTTCTCCTAGAAAAATACCAGGCAAGTTTCATGAGGAAGATGCCCTTGAATCAGCTTGGCATGATTGGCCTATTCACGCAGGAAACCCTGGGATCAGAGCTCCTTGCGTTTAAGAACGTATGTCGTCCTTTGGCTGCGAAAGTCAAAGCATCTGTGCAGTAATCGTTCCTACAAGGGACCCGGTGTCTCCCGGTCACATGATTATCAAGCATACATTGCTGGTGTGGACAGGGGACTAAATAAGGCAAGCGCTTCCATATGGTGTCTAACATCAAGCTTTCTTGGGAGATATTGTGGAACAACAAAGAAAATGGATATGTGGGTGCGATCATATGTGTCTGTATCTTCAGTTTGAAGCCACTGCTTTGAGTTGAGGCCACTGTATGCTTTTGGGTGGTATGTTGCACTGCATGTTCTTTCACTGTAAATTGTCAAAATAAAGACATGGAAGCACACTGGCTGATGGGCTGAGCAGGAGTCTGGGAACAGAGGTCTTGACTGCTAATCCCTGAGCTGCTTCTATGGCACGGGGAGAAAAGCCTTTTCGATTGCCTTAGATAAATTACCACTGCACAGTACCTTTTGTTTTAATGTTAGTGCTTTCTGAATTCAGTGCTTGAAATTTGATCACTCAGATGAGGAAGAAAAGACAAAGGGCTAGTCTGTGTGGCTGTCCTTATTTGTAAAGAAGATTCATGCTCTTAGGAACACTTTGCTGTTTGTAGCAAAGCTCTGGAGTCTGCCTCGGGTGTCATTTCTATCCATTCAAACTAGTATGCTATTATATGAGATAGTTGCCAATTGTCTGTTGAATTTTATAGACTGAAATAGCATTGGAGCTTTCAAATCTGCTTGAACAGTAAGTTTAAGAAAAGGTAAAATGTGAATTCACTTAGTTACTATTTAGCAATGTCTGTAATTTCTTGAAATATAGTATAATATATCTCAGACTTGGAAGTGGGAGAAATTAACTTGTGTTAACAATTGGTTATTTTAAATAGTGAGAAAAAAAATCCACCTACTGCATCATTTAGCATCTGAATTGGTATTCAGAACTAAGAATCAGTGGTGCAGGTTGCTCTTAGGGATATTATTAACAGTGCCCCTGAAAAAGGCTTTTTTTAAGAAGATGCAAAACCGAAGTCTATTTCACCTGTGTATTAAGAAGCTGATATTCCTCTTCAGCAGACATATTACTAGTGAGGATGGGGTAAGAAGAGGAAGATAGCTCATGGCAGGAAATATTTAGGGTGGAAGGTAGTGGAGTGTAACTGTAGGCAATAACAGCAATGGTCAAAAATATTTGTGTAGGGGAACTTGGAAGTGGAAGATCAGAAAAGGTTGACAGATTTTGGTAGATGAAGAGTGAGGAAATTATAGGCAAATAAAGTGCGAAGTGGAGCAAGCAAACAGTATCCAGGACAAACTTAAATGCAGATGAATCAGAACAAGCTGACACACCAGAGTATGCCATAGCTGCAGTATCAAAGGCAAAATGAGATTCCTGTCTCTGCCTTATTTTAGAAGGCAGGCAGTCTTTAAAGGGAAATAAGTACACCGGTGAAGAGGGAAGTGCAGGTTTTGGAAGGACTGTTGCTGTCGGGGCCCTGAGGGCAGTAATAGGCCCTGCGCATACTCAGCCGCGGCCTCCACCCACGCCCAGGGGCCCAGGCCCCGTTTAAGCTCAGCCTTCTTCCGGTGTCCTGGCTGTGCTGTTAGGAGTGCTGGTCTCTAGCTCAGCCGCAGCTGTGCCCTGCCTGGCTGTGGGTCCTGCAGAGCTGGAACCTGACCCCTGGCTGCTGGCCTGGCCTTGGCCTGGCCCCGAGGGCCTGGCTGTCACTGGGCTGTGTCTGAGCCTGGGTGCTGTCACCAGGCCTGACCCTGATGTGTGGGCTCACTTCCTGGGGTGACCTCAGACCTCTGTTGTCATCCTGGATTTGCCCGACGATCTGGGCTCTTGGCTGAACCTGCCCCGCTCCCTCCTTGGGTGCTGGCTTTGGCTGGCGAGGCCTGTGCCCTGTTGGCTGTGCTGCTGTGCGTGGCTCCCTGTGCTGTGGGGAGCAACCAGCCCTCACTGTGCCTTCCCAGTGGCTTTCATGGCTGGAGTGTGGTAGGCTCAAGGAAAATAACCAGTTTCCATTTTATTTATTCTTTCAAAGTATTCGGTTGGCAGAGGGGAATCTATCAGTTTCTAGAAGTGAACTGTGTTAATGGATATTTATCTTTCCAATAATTCCTTGTATAATAAAGTAAGAAAAAAAATCATATTGGTACATGATGATTTTCTCAGATACTGGTATTCATTTAAAATAATCACCCCTTCTAGGTCTACAGTTCTGCTAAAATGAGCTGGTTTTTAATGACAATTTATGTGACTTGGTGTGTTGTTGTAATAGCTGGAGGAATCTAATGGTAGATGTTTGTAGAGCAGTGGGTAGTAAGGGTATTGTAGCCCATGATCTCGTACCAGAGTTTGCAAGTACTGAGCTTTATAACAGCTTACCTGGTGTTTGAAACTATTTTCTTAATATCCTTAGAGATCTCAGCTGAAACTGTCTAACAGATATTAGTAACATGTTAACTCTTTAAGCAAAAGTTACACTAATTTGAAGTAACTTTAGATCTTGAGACACTGTTCGTTCAACAGTTAACAGTTGTACAGAAGTCTTCTTGTCAATGATTCGCTTCCACAGCCTGTTCTATTCTTCTAGTAATGTATGACTTTTCAGCAAGATAGGCTTCAGCCTTTGTAAATACTCTTACCTTGCAAAAAGCTTATTGTATTCATTTGTTCTTTATTTTGTTAGAAGATCTAGCCTTGATATCATATCCAGTTTCCTTTTCTGCATTTACAGTACATCTGCTTTCTAAAGGAATTGTGGTTGACTTTAAGTTAAATGCTTAATGACATCTTCAGTTGATTAAGATGTGTTCAATGTCTTTTCTATTACTTCTAATTACACAATGCAAAAAAAAAGTGTACATTCCCCAGAACAGATTTTTCTGCTCAGCTTCTTCTGTCCAACTGTTACTTCCAACTGTCCTATTAGCTAGCCTGCATTAAAGTGAAGATAAATGGTACAGCAATAGCAGAGGCAGCAGCCATGACCCTAGTATTTTGCTGGGTATGCAGGCTCTGTCTTGCAAGTCCTCTGTTTATGAGACAAGACAGTGCGTGGGATTACAAATACAATAGCTAATATATGTTCTTAAGCATTTGTTTTATATGTAGGTATTGATTAAATTGCTTTCATTAATTGCTACTGTTTCTGACATTGCAAGTACCAGTATTTCAGAACATCACTTCTAGACTTCAGTTTGCTTTCTAGCTCAGTAGCTGTTGTTCACATCTAATGGTAGCTGTATCTGAAGTTTGACCTTGGTAGCTGATCCTGCCCACCCTCCATTTTCAGAGGTTCAGTGCATGCTTCAGCTGTGTTATGAATACACTGCAGAGATGAGCAATTACTTGAATTATTTCTTGGCTTTAGCTATGTGCTTACTCACAGAAACTAACAGCTTTACTCGTCTCCCTGTGAGATATGGGAGGGTGGTTCTAGGAGTTATATAGAACTTCAGATCTCCGATACAGAATGTCAGAAAGTGAACTAACACTATAAACAACTCAATCTTGTGCTGGCTTGATAGGCCCTTTAAAAATAAATAAGCCAGTACAAGGGATCATTTTCTTTCAGTTGTGTCAATGCAACAAGCGTTTCCACTTTCCAAATTTCTTTGCTTAGTTTGTTGTCAGAATAATAAGCTGCATATCCTCGTATTTACCAACAAGTATTTCAGTGGAGGGGGAAAAAGGATAGAGCAATAACAAGGTCATTGACTGTAGCAGAAGAAAGAACTTGCCTTATGCAAGTTAGAACTATCTGGAAGTGATGAATAAAGTACTTTATCAAAACCACAGCTCAAAAAGTCAAAATGGAAACAAACTACCTGGCAACAGTGCTGCTACCTGGGAGCTTTGGCCTTATGTCTTAGGGATTCTACAGGAAGCAATGATGAAGACAGTCTAGTTAACTGACTTTTGGGCTGCCAACCTACAAGAAGAAAACCAGAGCCAGACTAATATACAATATTTGGTTACCACCTGGTCTTAGTATTCTGCTGGGATTGCTGTCCCGATACAGGACCTTGAGCTCAGATTGGCTTTCCTTATCCATGCTTTAGGGGATTGAAGTAACTTGCAAACTTGTTCTTTGGCTTCCTGTGCTGCTTCATTTTATTCACTGCCCTTCATGAAGTACAGTTGTTTCTTAAACCCTGAGATTGATAGTTGGGAGTTTGAGTAAGTTTGCAAGCTTTCTTGCTTTTGTGCTGCTGAGGAACAGGGAGCCTTTTATGTTGCTCTCTACCCAGCTAGATTTTCAAGTAGTACTGGGTCATGGTCTTTTGTGGGAAGTTACCCTTTTAAAGTCTTTTTACAATATACTACTTTCATATTGCAGAAAATGGAAAGTCATAAGCAGAGTTGTATTAAATGCAATAATTTCAGTCACTCCAGAATAAACACATCCTAAAGGAGATCCATGTGGAGTGAAGAACTGAAAATGTTTTGAAACTGAGTCTTTTGGTCAGTTGCAATGGAGACAAAACCACACTGAGATTACTGTAAAAAATTTACCATCTGTCTCCCCATGAGATACAACATAGGAAAGACTGAAAGCCAGGCCCCAATTTTACTGAAATGTCATAACATTGAATGTAACTTAAAAACTTGAAGTGTCAGTTCATTACATATCATCTGCTGGTAAATAAAAGCTACTTCAGATGTGATTGCAGGGATGTAGTGACTTGCCACTGAATAGCTGGTTGATTAAAACCTCTAAAATACTTAAATTAACTTGTCCATGAATTATTGAAAGTATATGACAGTGAAAGAGATATCTCAGTAATATTTTCAGTGTTCTTTCCTCCCCTCATTTAATCATGTCACCTTTTTACTGTGACTGTTCTCCATAGAGCAATGGAATAATGCAATTTTGTCATTTTCTTGTATATCTCAACCTGTGAAGTATTCCATTATCACAACAGCTGACCTAAGAGCTCAATGTCCCTGACAAAAGGATGTTCCCCCTCCATCCACCACCTCTTCCAGGTATGCAGTTCCTTCCTTTTCTCCAGCGTTGTGCTGTCAGACCCCTTGCTGAGCCAATTCAGCTAACTGAGCTGCACAGCCAAGAGAAGTGAAATATTTTTGCTGGGTTAAGGAGTTATATCGATTCAGCAAAGAGTCTCAGGAGCAGAAACAGGAGGAGCTGCGACCATTTGCTTTTGGCTGTGATAAGGTTAGTTTCATCCTCAGTCATCAGTCTCCAGAGTCCTTATGTGATTTGTTGTTGCAAAGAATATCTGGCTGGCTTGCTTTTGTTGACCATTACAGTTTTCCTAATTTTTTTAAAGAAAGTCTTAATCAAGAGTGGTGATGTGTTACTTGGAGTGAGAATCTAGAAGTATGGAAGCTGGCAGCTTCAAAGGCAGTGAGTGAAACTGTGTTTTTATCTTCAAAGTAGGAATTTAATTGTTTCTGCTTATTCCTGAAATCAGTATGAGCCATGAGCTGCTGCCTTGGCCAGTTGTGAGAGGCTATATTGCTGGTCAGCTGGTGGGCAGCCTCTTCTTTGTAAAGGATGGTGGGTCCCAGCTCCTCCATATTGTGAAGCTTGGAATTCGGGGGAAATCGGAAGCAAGAAGCAGCTGCCCCTCTCAAAACAAATTGGCTTCCAACTTCTGGTGCTGTTGCATGGGTGTTGTCCTCTAATTCTGTCCTCTTTCCCCAAGTTTTAGCAGCCATGTTCTGGGGGTTTTTGTCTATACCTTCCTGTGCTTATTAATGATTCTTCAGTACTGTCTTTCCTGATCTTTTTTCCTAGTAACAGTGTTTTCATTTATTGCTTTCCCTTTCTTACTTATTCCTGTTCCCAGTCCTTTGGCTGCAGAAAAGCATTCTGTCTAAGTTGTCATGTTACTAAAAATAGTTTGTTTCTCCTGCTTAATGGCTGTAGCTTTTGGAGAATGGACGGTGGTTTCCAGAGGTTCAAGTGAAACTTAGCAGTTACTCAGTTAACTGCAAATTATAAAGAAGTTTAACAAACTCTTTACTACTGCATCTTATGTGGTTTATATAGTCCACCACCACTTTTAACGGTGACAGTGTAGTAGATGAAACATTTGCAGATAGTGAAGAAGATTGTGGCTGTGCTCGTCAGGCAGACTTCCTTTATGATGACAGTTAAAATAAAAAGGGTTAATAAAATTCCATTAGTATGGATTTGCCACAGCCCTCCTTTCCATGATATAAGACAGCACAGAGTAATGTGGCTCTTTACATAAATGATGCAGTTGTCTTAAGCACAGATTTCTGAATCCTTCTGTCACATACAATACATAAGATTGGCATGGCACTTTTTCTGTCAAACTAGTTCAGCCTGTCCTAAATTTGGATTTCATGGCTGTGGGGGAAGAGGGCAAAGCCCTCCTTCATTTATCAATACCTCAGTCTGTGTGGCAGCCCCTGTATCTTAAGACAGCACTGTGCAATCCATCATTCATCTTGGAGCTGTATTTGCACTTGTTTGCTGTGTTTTACAGCAAGTTAAACTTGAATGTTAATCTGTGTCAGAAGAAATTAGAGGTGATTGCTTTCTCATTGTTCTTTCAGATGTTTACAGTTACATATACTTACTGTTCTAGGCAAAAAAAAATGCTTTTCTATATAGAACAGTTACAGAGCTGTGGGATGTGTCATAATGTTCTTAAGGCTTCAGGTGATTTATTTTTTTTCCCCATTTCTAGTCAAATTATCTCATAATATCATGACAGTGAATACTTCTTAAGCATTTGTTCAAATGTATTAATGGTGCTAACCTGCAGCAGTTGCTGTACCTTGGGTGTTTATGATCTATGCTGCAGTAACGCTGAGACAAGAAAATCCTGCTGTACTTATTGTACTTATAAGATTTACTCTTTTATTTCGGAATCTGTCTCTGGGTTTAATCAAGTATTATAAGGGACAGGATATCCTGCAGTATGATTGGATTCGGTACCTCGCTTGGACAGTGTCCTACCTGCAGGCAGTGAAGTTGCGAACCAGGATTGTGGCAAGTGAGCAAAAAATTTGATAAACAGAAATAAATATAAGGATTTATTTGTGAGATAAAGAAACATCTTGGACACTGACTGGTAGAATCTCTGCTACTTAGGATATTCATTAATGGTGATATTTAAATTGTAGTACGATCCAGAGTTGGAAAAAAAAAACGTACAGCAAAACAGATGAGTATAATTTGAACTTTTCTTATACATCTTTTCTACCCTCCTCTGTTTTCTCCCTCTTCCTTACCTATTTTTGGTCAAATTTAGGATAGCAAGGTAAGGTTTCTGGAAAAAGAATCACTGAATTGCAAAACACTTGCATCTTAATCAGAGTAGGGGGGTGAGGGATCTCTACTGTCTCTGATCAGAAATCCTTAACTGCAGGATTCCCACTGTAGTCTATCCAGCCATGTTCTGTTCTGTGCATTGAAGTGTCTGGGGAGGTTCAGGATGTCTTTGGAATCTGCAGACTCCTAATATACTCTTGAAATTTCTGATCCAAAGGCAATACAGCCATTTCTCTACTGCAGCTGGGCAGGGAGTGTGGTGAGGAGGATATCTGTGCTGCGTTTCATGGATTCAGGTGGTGACAATGGAATTAAGGAAATTGGTTCTTTAGAATTTTGGATGTTTTCAGCCCTATCTCCCCCTTCCAGTTCAGAGGTAAGAACAGATTGATCAGTAGATGGGATCGAATTAGTCTGAAGTAAGGCTTTAATAATGCTAGCAGAGGGCAGGTACAGCAGGAGTTCAGCTGTTACTGACTGTTCAGTGACTTTGTGCAGGAAAGAGAACTCAAAATACAGTTATATATAAATAGCCAGTTCTTTAGCATCATATGTAGGTCTTTTTAAAATTCAGTGAAATGTTTTTTTTTTTGTATAATTTTTTTTTGTATGTTAATTAAACCAGAGTTCTGAAGAGTAGAGACCTGCTGTGGCTATCCAGTTTTTCTATCTGAATTTTTAAATCTCGCTCATTTTGGGGTAGGGAGTATCTTGATTCTGTCAGCAGCTTCTATGGACTAAATCATTCTTGCATTTGACAGTGGTTACTGTTCTAGTTGAATCTGTGTGGTTTTGCTGCCTGTTTTTCTCTGCTGTGGTCTTGTGAGTCTCTAAAACAAGATTAGAGCTTGTTTTGCTGGAGGATTTGAAAGGCTGCATTGCACACAGTATGCCCCTCTGATGCATAAGGTGCACTGAAGTGTCAGCGCTGGGCTTACTAGGGGTACATAGCCAGCAAAATATCAGGTGAGTTGAGGGTTCATGTCTGTAGTAGTGAAACCACTGGAATTGTGCCTTCATCCTACTTTCATCCACACTGAGAACAAATACAATTTTTGTGTGTGAAAGTTGTACTTTAAAAATACCTTCATTTCAGAAGAGGTTCCTGAAATTCAGTGAAGCTGAATACCTCACAAGATTATGCTTGTAAGTGAGCCCCAACTTTTTGGTAGCCAGACCTTACAGCCCCAGTATTCCATGGGTAACTAGGTCCTGCTCGGAAAGGGGAATACTCGAACAGGGAGAAAGAGCACAGCACAAGTTTACTGCAGATGTGCATGCATATAAAAGGCATATATCAGTAAATATAGTTTTCAGTGTTACTGTTCTAAGTTTTCCAAACATAAATGCCTTTCCTAAGTTGGTCTTCTTACATACATGACTATCTTATTTTTGTTTATGGTTGAATTATTGAAATATACGGAAGAACAATGTAATGCCCACATATGCTGCTTTCAAGTCATGTCTGAATTGCTGTGGAGCTAATGAAAGCACTGGTTTGACTGTGTTATACGTGTTATACTGTTCTGCTGCCCATACTCTCTGCACATCTTAAAGTATCTTAACCTCTGGTAATCATTTCAAAGCTACTTTCTCTGTGCAGCGTTATTTGACCTGAAGGGATGTTTAAATAACTGAGTAATTGGACAAACAGAAACTGCGAGGTGCTTGAACAAAACTTACTTGCAGAGCAAATGGATGTGCCTGTGAAAACAGAGGCCCATTAGTTGTACCACTGTGTGTGTGTGGAATAAAAAAATTCACCAACCTAAGAACTAATTTGACTAATTTCTGTGTTATCCAAGTAGCGTTTGTTACTGATAATTTGAATAGCATAAAGTAAACATAAAATTGTTGCTTATCATTCTTGTATTTCATTTTTGTAGTTGGTAGTATGAATGCTCATGGCAGCACAAACTCGGATGTATGTGAATGACTTAATTATTATACCTCAAACGGCAGGAGCGCCTACTCAAAGACAGAAGACAGGACAATTTTGCTAGGCATTTCCGCAAAAGCCCCATGTGTTGTTTCAAGGACAGTGTTTCTAGTCATCATCCATTTTTCAGATATCAGTTAGTCACTGTTCTGAGAACTTTTTGGGAGGGTGAGATAATCAAGACATACTTCTCCAAATACAGACACATGGCTAGGGAAGTATATTAACTTCAGGTTTTTGAGGTGTCTTCACTTCTTCACTGTGCAGCTGGCATCAGATTTTCTTTTTCATTTAGAGATAAAGAAGTGTTAAGTCAGTTTAGTTTTGGTGTTAATAAGCACTTTGTGTACTTGTTCTTAAGACATACAAATACAACTTTTCCTATGTGATTTTAACCACATTTAGATACCTCATTCATATGCAGAAAAGCCTTGAAATAAAAACATTTATTATCAATGATACAACTGTTTACAAACTCTTCTCGTTTTTGTTTATGACTGCTTAGCTTGAAATTTATGAGCAGGCTTTGGAATAGGAGCTGGCACTCAGGAGTTCACCTGTTGAAATTGTTTCTTCTGGTGCACTCTCCCTCTGGCTGCAGGAATTGTTGCACTGCACCTCGTCCAGCTTATGGGCTGATGAAAGACTTCAGATGCAAAGGCAAAGCCAGGACTTTATGGTTAGCCTAATTAAAGTCTTAACAGTCTAATCGAAGGGTTGTTGTTAGTCTAGGAATAATAATTTCAGAGAAAGAAAGAGTACTGTTGTAGAAAAGGTTTCAGGCATAATACAGTTCAATTTGTTTAAATTTCACATGCACCCTAGTATCTACCCCTCTTTTTGCCCTGGTGTCGTATTCATCCGTTTGCTTCCCTTCTGCGCCCCAAGGTCAACAGTCGCAGCCTTCCTCAGCCAGGCATGGGGAGTTACAGCCTGGTGACTCTTCACAAGGAGGACATTGATGTTGATGGTGGTGGTTTTTTCTGCTTCTAGAGCCCACATGGGACTCCTTTTGTTTTTTACTGCATAACACCTTACTGTTTCTTCGTATATCTGGAATTCCACATTACAGATGATTTTCCCAAATGTAAAATACACTGTATACAGATCTATATCAGATGCTTATTCTTTGTTCTCTGTTATATCTGGTTTTACCCAGCTCCCAAATTTGCATGCAGTTACTGACCAGTAATCAACTATTCATGAGTTGAATATAGCTGAGAGACCTCTTACTTTCCTGTTCTTGTACTTTCATGCCTTTTGCTGTCATCCTGTGGCTGATCTACTCTACACTACGTTGTTATTCTCGTGTCATAAGCAGTTTATTCTATACAGAACAGCTACTTGTTATTACACTGCATTAAGCACAGAAATAGCTCACAATTACTGTAGCAATAGGTCTTACACCACACAGTTGCACAAAGCTAAGCTAATACTACAATGAGGTGAGCAATAGCCACCTCCTGTTTGACCTCCAGACAGACCAAGACAAGTCCAGACAAAGATGGACAGTTCCCGAGGTTTGCAAGGATGAGTTAACACAAAGACTGTAAGTAGCAATGGTCATGGTGTGCTGCTTTTGCTACAGGCCTACAGACTCTGCTGCGTATTGTTCTGAGGTGAGACCAGCCGCCAGCCTGCCAGGGAGGTGCTCCCCTGGTGGCTGGAGATGTGGGCTTCATCCGCAGACCTGCTGTTCGCTGGCTGACTGCTCTGGCGGGGTGCTTTCCTCTACCTGTCTGAGCCTGGCTGAAGAGACAACTCCTAGATTTAAAGAGAGGTTGGTTTCAGTTTTGGTGCATATGTCAATAACAGGAGAAAAAACCCAGCCAGAAGTGAGACTTGATATGGAGTGTGCAAGGGCAGTTACATTCTCTGATGTGAGACACAGGAGTCAGTAAAAGTACCTTTTCCCTCAAATTCTGAAGGGAAGAGACAGTCCATAAAAGATTTTTGCATTCTTGTGTTCATGCTTTTGTTCTTCTTGACACCCCTGTTGTTATCTCTCTGTTTGTTTAACCTGGACATGCCAGGAGCTTTTTGAAGCACAAGTTGTGATCCTTCAGTGTGTTTTCTTTAGCACCTCTTCAGAGATGCAGTAAGATGGATCTCAATTTTAGGAAAAATCCTGAATATTTTATTTTTCATATCTCCTTACAAAAATGCTAACCACTTTTGAAGATCTTGGCTATGCTTTTGATACAAAGTTAATTATATGCTTTCTTAATATGCTGTGAGAGGCGAACAATGCTTTAATGTTTATGGAAGAAATGCAGATGCTGTCTGAAAAACTAGTAGTGAGGCAGTTTTCCAAAAATGTTCAATACTACAGCTTGGTGTTTGTAACAGGCTATTATAATAAAAGATAAACTTCTTGACAGGATTTAAAACTGTAATTAGTAAGTGTGCTGTTGAGGATTGGGTCAACTAATTGAGTAAAGCGGGTATTAAAATTCCTGTTGTGCTTACGGGCCAGTGAGAAACTGACTGCCTGCCAACCTCCTTGACTCATCTCGATGCTTCAGAATTAACATAAGGCAGCTCATTTATAGACTAACTTGCTCAAAGATTGGAGCTAAGGATGAGAAGACTGATGGAAGATTAGGCTGGAGTTTTGTGGTGTAAGAGAATTGCCATGTATCAGGAATACCAAGCTTGTGTTTCCATAGCTCTGGAAGGAAGCAGTGGCTGCTTGGACCTGAGAATGCTTCTGATGGGATTGGGTGCTCTGTGTTCTGCAGAACATGGGCGCAACGGAGGTGATTTGGTTTATCAACGAACCTTCCTCAGCAGCTTTCTCCCATCCATTTTCTTTTCTGGGCAGAGAGGTTCAAACCATTCAGACATCAATCTCCAGCGTCTTTTACGCTTGTAAATTGTTCAAAGCATTGAGAGTTCAGCTTTTGGCCGTGTTTTTTTTCCTACTGCTCTGTCCTTTGCCTGCGTTCTGATTTTGCTGTAAAGATGTAAATGTTATTGGCAGCAGTTGTGGAGATAACCGTTTTGATAGCATGCTTCTGAGATTAAATAAGCATGGAGATTTCACTATTGCACAGTTTGTGATGGTTTTGTCGAGGATTCTGTATACCAGATTCCTGATGTTGCTGTATCATGTCATGTGGATGCCACTGAGGCTTTCTACATCTGGCTATGCTCTGCAGCATCAGCTGTTGGAAGCTTCGTAGAAGCATCTGGGATTTTTTAGGCATTTTTCCACTTTTTTAAAATCACAAAGTGCCAAGGCACTTTACCGTATCCAAGTAACGGAAATCTAATCCCCAAAATCTGTGCTGTGCACCCTCTTCCTAGATGAGAGCTGCTTTTATGGTATTTGTGCAAGACTCCAGAGTTCTTGAAACTACAAGTTTGTGGGCAGAGGGACAAGAGGAGGAGGTCTGTGAAAGATGTCAATTTCGATCTTTTAGTAAAGACAACTGAATTTCCGAGCAATGAGTTAAATATTTATTTTAATGTATCCTAAATTATGTCCCTTTTCATACTGATACAGATCATCTGATTAACTCTGGTGCACAGAAATCCATTGCCTTTACATCTTGGGTAAATCTTGTCTCATGAATGCTTTTAGATGAGGCACTCAATCTGACATGCTTCTTAAAGGTCTCGACACAGCATTTGGAAGAATCACAGAATCACAGAATCACAAAATAGTAGGGGTTGGAAGGGACCTCTGTGGGTCATCTAGTCCAACCCCCCTGCCAAATGTCAATTTATAATTAATACTTAAATGTTGAAAATTGCTAAGCTGTAACTTGCAACAGAATACAGTATGTGGAAGAAAGTAATACACAGTAGAATGAGGCAAATTACCACATTTAGATCAGCCTCCAAGTTTGAGGACCTAGCCATAGGTATGAATGATTACTTAATTTCTTTGACTTTCCATGGGTGTATAATCAGGGTCTCTTGAATACCAGAGTTCTTAACTGATCGTGAGTCCAAGCTTTGTTAATTCTTGAATATGCAGTGGTGGAAGTCTTCACTGTTCCCTTTACTGGAGTGGGCGAAGGTCAAAACTCCAAACCCAAACTGCATCCAACCCCCATCCCAGGCCAAAAATAAAAATTAAAAAAAATCACCAATCTAATCATGAGCCAAGTGAGATATAGGCTGAAAAATACCTAAAGTCCCATCTAATGAAAATGCAAGTTGTGTTTCCTTGAAAGGGTGTATATAAATGGCAGGGTGTCACATTTCAATTGTTACTTCTTCAGGTGAAATTTATGTTGAATTTGAGAAGCAGCTCTAATTTGAAATGTTGAGTTCTACTGCCTCAAATTGTACATAGCAAAAATATAAATGCTCTTTTAAGTGCAGTTCCTAATATATATTCATCTGGATAGGTACGGGGCTGAGATGCATACTCAGGTGTCTCTTGCTTTATCAGTTATCGCAGAGCAGCTCGACTGCGGAAGCTGTAAAATTCGTTAACCTTTTTGGTGAGCTTTCTTTATTGGTGCCTCTCCATATAGGTAACTGTATCCAAGTGAGAGGGAGAGCTGGCTAAGGAGTAAAATTCTTGGGCAACACAAATTAATTCCCTTTGCTTTATTACTTGTCCTGCAAATAAAATAGAGAAACTGCCCATTAGTCAGTGGCAGTTTAGTACATGTGTCCCTAGCATCTCAAGGAAGTAACGTAAATTCAGCTGGAGCGTGGTCTGTTATGTGAATCATGCACAACAGCAACACTCAACACCATCATTCGTTGGAGGTCATCATCCATCATTTGTTTTAAAACATTATTTCAGCTATAACCGCAAAGACAGGATATCAAATGTAGGTTGGAAATTACCTTTTAAATAAATTTAGAAAAGCTAACGAAGCCATTAAAAATGAACGCATACTGAGAATAAACATTTGAAAATTCTTTATCTGCCTTGTAGTGATGAATAAGTGTTAGTTAAAATGGTTCCCTATACCTGTTTCACAACTGCTTTAGTGGTAAATAAATGCTTTCTAGTGCTGCTGAATCTGTACCTGATCAAGAATTTTTAAAGCAATCACGATTATCTGAACTGACTTCTAACCATGACATTCATGCTCTGCAGTTCTAAACATCTGAGCATTTAAATTTTCAATATAATAATTAATCGATGTGGAGAGACAAGATAATTTTTTTGATAACACAACAGTAACCTTTTTCATTTCTTACATGAAACTGTTGACGGGAAAATACTCTTTGCTCAAACAATTAAGCAGAAAAATCAAGCTCAAGTTTTGCAATATAGGGTATTACCATTGATCTCAGATCAAAATTTGGCCAGAATTCCTTGCTTGTTGAAGGGCATTAGTCTGCAAATCTGAGTTTATTGGTCTAATGCCAATGCTGGTGGTGTGAATGAATGTGTGCTGGCTATTTTTAAACTTGCTTAGTCTTAAGGGGTTTAGTTGCATGTCGTTTAATTTTGCATGGAATTGGGCTGACAGCCCAAACGATGCCAGTAATGACTTTGGTTCTAAGCGTGGGACAGATTTGTTTCAGGGCAGCTTCTGATGCAAAATGCTGGAGCTGGGAAGCAAACATGGGAAGCAAATCATGGGGTCTGCAGTTCGTTTCATATATTTTATATGTATTTATAATTATTTATATATTAACTTTATACATGTGTGTTAGAAAATAAGTTCCTACTTAGGAAAATGAATAAAATACATAGAAGAAATAATAGATAACAGTGCATAGAACAAGAGGAGGATACACTAGGCATGAGTGGGATTACAGGGAGACTTACATGAGTCATGTGAGCCATGATGAAATTCTTCATGGCCATGGTGGTTATGAAGAACGTGGATTTTTGGTTACACACACCCAATCGCCCCTCCGCCCTGGACCTCCTTTTCTCTTTTCTTTTTGAATGATAGTTAACTGTTAGTATAACAAGACAGGAAGCTTTTCTCATTTTGCATAATTTGATTTCAGACTTTGACACTTAATTTTTTCCTGTGTTGCAGGGAGATAGATCAACTTCTTCCACAGCTCTTGAACTGGGAGCCAGTCTCTTCGGCATTATGTGAACTGAGACTTTGAGTTAGGGGTTTTGTATTCCAGATTAGTGTCAGTAAATTGTATTTTTTTCTGGGCCAGTTTCTGGTTCTGAGTGGAAATTCAGCAGTGGCTTTCTTATTAGTCCTGGTACTCCCTATGGAAACATTTATTTTCTAGAAGAGCAGGCTGTTGAGAAATTTCTGATATGTTCTCTCAGCTATGAAGTGAGAGGGGTTGGTAGATACTGAGAATACCTAGGAGAGGAAGGGAAATGAAATTGTGATTAGCTCATAATGAAAACAAACAGAGGAAAATGGTGTTAGGGAGTTTGAGAGAAATCCATCTAAGGAAAACATAGCAAAAAGATGATGTTCATGTGGCAGATGAGGTATTTGAAGAAGCCAGACTGATGAATTATGAGTCTGGAAATCTTGAGAGGGAGGAGTTATTTAATCCAGATCTGCAAAGAAAGTGCAAGTGGTTGGAATAAAAGAAATACAAAAACATAGAAAAGGCTCCTGGCAGATAGTGCTGGCTGGTTTTCTGCCTTGCAAGAGAATATTGCCTCTTGGCTTTTGTTTTTGGACGATGCAGCTGTGGGACCTGCATAGCTGAAACAGTCTCTTCTTTAATCGCATCTGTATTCAGTGGCAGAAACCTCTTCCTCTTCTCCCCTTGGCTGTGCTCAGTGAATTTCAGGTGCTCTTTTGCTTAATGGTTGTAAATTTTAGAGAGACATGAGAGAGTTGGTTGGAACTGAATAAATGATGAAATCCTAATGACTCCTGAGAGAGCAGGTTGCGTTACCAGCGTGCTTGCATCCACAACAGAAGGCCACAGTCGCCTTTGGCAGGTCCACCAGAAATTATCCGTCTTCTTACCCTAGAGGATGGCTCCTATAGGTTTCTGTTGAGAAGGAACAAATGAATTGGCCAGAGTCACCCTCCAAATTTTTTGCAGCATGAAATTTTCTGACTTAAACAGATTTAAAAAGCAAAACAAGTAGCATGTAGTAGAATAAATGTACATACTTGAAGGATAAGTAGCAGTTTCTTTAATGATTTCAGTGCAATTCCCAGAAGGAGATTCTGTAAAATAAAAAAAAAAAAACACACCAAGAAAATTCAAGATGGGTCCCCTCAGCATGTTTAATTTGGGAGACAGTGAGTAGTTTTCAGTCAAGTGAGGGGACGGCACCTGCTGTTTGCCAGTTGTGCTGAGGCTGCAGTGGCAGAGTACGCGTTGTCTTGGCAACGGAAAAGTTTTATTGTTTAATTCTGTTTTATCCCTTTTTATCCTTATCCATAATGAACAAGATGAAAGAAGAAGAGAATAGAGGCATTTCTACTGCATTGCCAAGAAGCAGGTGTCCCTACTCAGTTATTTATAGACCACAAGAATGCATATCATGGAAATGGGCTGTGAATGGCCAGTTACCCATCTGTTTTATCTGCTGGGTATCGTAACCGATTGTGTGGAAATTGACTTTTTTTAGCTGATGAAAACTGGGCTTCAGAACAAACCATTACATGGCTGACTTTTTGTTTCTGCTATCCTGTTAGCCCTGGAAATTAGTCATATGTGATTTAGGTTTTGAAAACAAAATAAGGCTCTTATTGTAGACCTTTTCTCATTCTTGCTGAGCAAAGGGGTTTCTTCTATCTGGCCTTGAATGCAACATTCTAGACTGTAGCTATTTAGCACAATTGGTTTACTAGCTGAATTCACCTATTTCTTCCTTATGGGTCTGGTGGTTTCTGTGATTGCTTGTTGTCTCGTAGTGTTTCAGACACTTGGCTGAAAGAAATGTCAATACCCACTTTCCAATAGTTCCCCCTCTTCCCTGCATTAATCTAAGCTTGTGTCCCAGAATTGTGGCTGTCACTGAGAATATGTAAGCTCTGAATTCCAGCTTCGAAATATCCTGTTTCTTAAGATCTAGGTCAGAAGCTGATTCAAACATAATAATTTATAATAATGAAACTAGGGCAAAACAAAAAAATAAATGCAGCTTTTCAAGTATGCAGAGAGGGGAATAATCCATGACAGACAAAACAGCCAGCACCTCATGAGCTGAGAGAACAAATTACTGCTCTTTACTAAATGAAGCTGTACAGACCCACTCAAGCAGTTTTCTTTAGTAACTATTGTTAGTTCCTTATTGCTTAGTCTTTCCCTTTCAGTTTGTGCAGAACAGTGACATCTGCAAATATTGCTGTAGCTTTCAAGGAGGAGGAATGGACTCGGCGAGTAGAAACTATCTGACCTCCTTTAATATACAGTGGTCTGCACTATGAACAGTGAAAATCTGCTCATTCTTAGACTGATTTCTTGTGATTATGCATTAAAACAGTTAAATATTTTTAAATGTGTTGCTAGTATCCATGATAAGGTTATAAATAAACCAGTCCTGTGCCCCCTCTGTAATGATGAGATTATTACGTCTTGGAGTGTCTAATATTGTCAAGTCTGTATTGAAAGTATAGCTATTCTGGGTAAAGAAAATGTGAAGAACTTCTTTTCACTTTGCATAATTGTTTAAAAATTTGAACTTGTAACAGTGATGTTACTTCTGTTGCTCTGAAGTTACAACACAGAGCTTGTCTTCTATTGAAATTTTGTACAAATTATGCATTCCCTCCGTGGGACATGGGATCTGTCATATTAATTTGAATTGAATTTATTCAGGAATATTTTTATAATTTAAAGTGTAAGTTTCTTCTACAGCTAATACATTTCTATGTGCAGTTTGGTTTATTTCTCCTCTCTGATATCAGAGGCAGTGTTCGTAGAGCATATTATGGGTTAACATTCCCAAAAATGCCCTGGTGGAGAAAGATTTCTGTAATAGTCAGTGCATAAAAAGGTTGCCCTCCCAGGGTGTAAGGCTGGAAGATAGGTACTGTGGTGTACTTCTGGTGGCTGACAGCAATTAATTCTCTTTCTGATCTGCTCAAAGTACCTCATGAGGAAGGCAGAGCAGCCTTCCCTGCGGGCACTTGGATTCTACAAGACTAGCAGTTCTTTTGAGAAGTCAGGACAAACAAAGGGGCAAACAAAGTGAAAAGTTTCTAATGTGTTCTACTTAGGAGTAGAACTGGGCCATATTTTTCTGGCCACTTATTTATCCAGTAGAAAATACAGATTTGGGTCAGCCAAAGGTATGATATTGCTATGTAATCCTATTCAATTTGTCCAGTTGTTACAGAAATAATTTTGACCTGGTGTTTTTGGAACAATGTTATGTTGCTTAGATATCCCTTTAAGAGGTTAATATCCGAGCATTTCCTTCAAAGAAAAATTTTGATTTAAAGTGAACAAAATTGTTTTCCTGTCTTGGATTAACCAGTGAACTGAAAATATCCTTCATTCACACAGCAATATTTGCAATTCTTCTGTTGGAGGACGCTACAAACAATTCAAAGCTTCAAAGTAAATCTGCTTTAATGTGTTTAAAAAACACGCAAGATATTCCTTGATGGGAAACAGAACACTTCTATATTATTATGTAATATTATGTAAAGATAAAGAAGCTGAGGAAAAAAGAGGCTAAATGACTCATCACCAAGAAAGCTGTTGGAAAAACATTTGCCCCTTTTCTCTCCATCACAAGAGTCCCGTGGATAGCCATGTTAAGAGATTGTGAGATGCTGAAATGCAACAAGTGGGGGACATATCTCTAGTTAGAGAAAATCCCACACATTACGTTTTCTCTTCCACCCTGACTTTTGCACAGAGATCACGTAGCTTCTTTCAGCCGTAAATTTTTAAACTTTTTGCAAAGGCAATATAGATTTGGTTCACAATGATTACACATATGGAAGTGCTAGTACGCTGGGAAGAGAAAAATGTGATGTGGGCGCGGTAGGACCTAGAAGCTGGTTAGGGTCCTGGCTGTGCTGCAGCACCTCTTTCCCTTCCACTTAGTGCATTTTCACAGATTTAAAGTGGTGGGAATAGTCGGGGCTGAGGTACAAACTCTGATGCGTTGAAGTGAATCCATGGTCCCAGCGCTGAAGCAGTGGGAGGGATGTTGGGATGAAAGCGGTTGGTAAAACCCTTCTTCTGTCTGTCCTGGCATATAAAGCAGACAGCTGGATCTTCACAAGTGATGGTACGAACACTTCACAGACTTGGGAAAGAGTTGAAGCCTGTGCTTCAGTGAGACCCAGCTTGCTTTGGCTGCACCTAAGGTTCCCTTTCAAGACTTTCTTCAAAATCTCATAAAGGAAAAAACACCCGAATTTAAAACTCACATAGTGGAATGGAAGTACAAACTGAGTTATGACTTGGGAATGGCAGCCAAAACCTGAATAATCTGATTTGAGCTCTATTCGTGTGTAGAGGAGGGAAAAGGGATACAAAGAGTGTGGTATCTGCTTTCTGTCCTTTGTTTTTTCCCCTCCAGACATTCCCAGTCTGGATGTCGCTGTAAACTTTTAAAGGGAAAGAAGCTGTGTTTCCACTTACAAACTTGGCATGCTCTTAAATAGATGACTGGGGTTGGAGTACGTGCCCACAGCCTTCACCAACTGATTAGAAGAGCATCAGGAGAAATAAAGCAATCCCAGTGCTGCGTTTGCCAAAGCAAAAAACCTCAAATTCCCAGGCAGTGAACTGAAAGTTGGTCTCTATTCAGAAAAGTTTTGAGGCTCATTTTCTGCCAGGGTCAGGGAAGAAGGGAAACATCACCTGTAATTTGTTTTGATTGTGTGTATTACTGCAGAGAGCTTGAAGGCGCTTCACGTGCACACATGCTGTGACTGCATGCTTATGTTCTATAAATGTTCCCGTGCCCCTAGCAGGTTAGGCTGGTGAAGACCTAAATAAGGGGATTTCTTCAATGCTAGCTATGCTCTGGCTAATTTATGTTGCTTTTTGCTATTTGTTGAGACCATCTCTGAAGAGTTAAATGTGCTATTCTTAGCTCTATCTGCTTGTTTCACCTCTGATGCAATGCAGTGCTGGAACTGCAATGCATTGTCAGTTTACATCACGTCACACCAGTAACAATTTTTAAATCGGCACAAGGTTACATGATGTGTTTTCCTTTCCTGTGGTTAGATGCCTACTAAGTAATCAGGGCTGCATGCTAACGACTCGAGTAGTTACAGATCATACCTTGACAAAGCAATTTGATCTGGACAGTATGTGGATAGCTTCTCAAACAGTTTTTGTGTAAACAACATAAATATAGCTGTGCACTGGAAATCTTCAACCCAGTTTTGAATGTAGTTTCCATGCAGAAGCAAACTAAAATCGCTTGCTTATGCTGAGCATTAACTTTGGCAGGAGAGACTTTATTTTGCAAAACAATGCAGTTCACTAGAATCAACTATTGTACTTGGTGTTCTGTCCAACTGATACTCTGCAAATATTAGCACAGACTGGGGGAATTCTTCTACATAGTGCCTAAAATTTTGCTCTGTGAGCAAATGTGCCCCAATCATATGTTTGGTATCATTCTGGACTTGACTTTTTGGACTGTTGGGCAGAACCACAGAGAAATTTTTCCTTAGCTTGTGCAACAGGAGCTATAGTGAGGTGTCCAACCAGGAAGCTTTATGGACTAGGGTCTTCCCGATCCAACTGAGCAAACTGCAGTACAGTTGCAGGACCTAGTCTGAGACAGTTTCAAACACTTGGTTTGAGCACAATTTACGCTTTCAATACACCATTTCACTGCTGCCTGCAAAAGTGTAAGGAACTTGGAGACTGACATTCACACCACATAGGAACAGAGGAGTTTTCACTGGATGGACTCAGTATCAGTGACTCTACAAGCAGCCTGAACAGCACACAGTTTTGACCAGCTTAGTCATTCTTCTGCTGCAGTTGGAAGGCATGGTAACTGCTGAAACAGCCGTTTTCATGTTCTAAGTTTACCTTTCCTATAGAGCAACGTGCAGCATGCAATGTGCTCATGCAGGACTGCTGAACTCTGGTGACATCCAGCAATTGTTAGGTAACTGCCATTCAAGACAATATGTGGAGTTGCTTTTTGTCCCCTTGAGTAGTTCTAATGTGCTTTGACTTCTACACCATCTTTCCATCCATTTTGGGGAGTGGATTATACCCAGCTGTTGCCTTTCCTTTTCTCAGAGGGAGGCTGAACACTGGGATGCTGTTCAGCTTGGTAAGAATAGTCATGGTGGAATTTTGGGATTTAGTCAGAGCTTTAACTATTCACAAGCCCTTGTGAATGAAGTAAACTATTCTGAGCATATGACACTTCAAGAGGAGCATTTTATATGGTGACATATTTGATACTAGAAATAGACATGATTTCATATACTTGGATTAACAATTGCATACTCCAAAAGCGATACATATACAATCTGTTTCAGTCTGCATGTGCTTCTTGAAGATGAGGTGTGGTGGGCTCTTGGCATTCTGTAGTCACTAGAACACATCTTTGAGTGACAGTTCTCAGTGTGTTTACTTAGCTGCAGCAGGGCATGGTTTGTAGAGATATGGCTATATAGGCTGTATCTTGGGACAAGTGAACAACTGTCAGGTTGGACCTTACTTTAAATGGTAAATCAGGTCCATAGCCCTCTTCTGCAGGAACATGCAAAAAATAATTTGAATATAAGAAATGTAAGGGAAACAGTAATTTTCTGCAGCAATTCCGTTGGTGCAGTTTCTCAGTAAAATACGCACTGGGTTTATAGAGGATTAATCGCTCGCCCTTTAGTGAAGAAATTATTGACTACCCTTTTAGTCTTTCTTTTAGAAATTGAGTGCTTCATACTATACTGTTTATAAGTTCAGTTAGAATTTTAACTTAATGCTCCCTCCTGTCATAAGCTAGTGTCTTTTATGGATCTATATATAAAATCGAAGGTTCTGGATCTGTGCTGATTTGTCAGATCAAGTGTGTGTTTATTCTTCATGATTATAAAATTATCTGGAAAACACTCTGAATGAGAAAACACTGTTCACTTATACCTAGAAACTGAGCTTTATTCCTGCCCATGCTCTTCTCTTTCAGAAGTCTAAAAGTGCCTTAATTGATCATTTTGAGAGGAGGTTTAACTCAGCAGTTAATTGAACCTCAGGGAGCAAAATACACTTTTGTTTACAAAAGTGCTATTGTACCTGTGAAGGCATTGGACCTGCCACTGCTCCACTGCATTGAGTTAACAATTCGCAGACAAAGCATGTGATTAAATCAAGGTAAGAAGCAGATTATCTCAAAGCTTATAAGAAAGAAATATAAAATCTTAACATGTTGAAAGTACTCAACCTTCATGGACCGATTATGGTTGGTTGGAGAAAAGAAAAATTACCAAAGTTATTCAGCAATCTTGCCTGAAGTGATGTGATATATTTACAATATAGACATTATACTGTGTGCATGAAAAGATGTATTTTGAATTACTAAATGTATAGCAGTATTGTATATGGATTATTTAGGTGATTTCTTAAGGAACCATAAGTCTCTGTCATTAAAAGGATAGCTGAGTGGTTTTTTTTTCTTCAGAATATGCCCCACTAAGATTCTTGGAGGGCATCTCTTCTGGGTCAAAATTGTATGTTGTTCTCGAAGTGAGGGGAGAAATGTTTTCTTGGCTACTTCCATATTCAATTGTACAGTAATTGTTGGTGTTCTGTATTGTTGTGTATGTTGCTCTGTTTTGTGATTTTCAGACTGACTCCAGACTTTAAAAAAGGAGACGTAATAGAAGACAAATCTATCTCTTACCTTGACTTGGGAAGGTGACTTATTGCACAGTGACAACCAGATGGTCTTCAGGTTTTCATTGCTTCTTTTAACTAATGGACTTGCTAATAAGATGTGCGGAGGAATCAGTGGAAGGTTGTAATTTTTTTAATCTGAGGCTAAATTTGGTTATCCTTCTACAGATACACAGATGACAATGTTCACTTCATTGTAGAGTAGCTAAGATCTAAGAGCTAATAATCCTCTGAAGAACAAGAAAGCAGAGAGATAGTGCAGGCTTGAGGCACTGCTTCAGTGTGGCAGTGGTGACAGTGGTTTGAAGTTACAGTGCAAGATATTACTGAGAATGTTTATGACATTTCTGCATTTGTCTGGCATAATCTAAATAAACTGAAATTAAGTGGGGCAGCTGATGGTGGAGGGAACTGTGGAAGTGTATCACTTGGAATTATTGGAGTGTTATTAAAAAGATCATTTTGTTCAACTGGAGTAAAAATGAAGGCTGGAAAATGTGTGAAAACTAAACATGGAGTCTATTTTTCATTTCATTTTTGAACCTTGAAGCGTTTGTCTAGGATGAACAGCTCTTACACCTACACTCAAGGATGAATATTGATAACTAGCAAAGATGAAAAGTCAATTGGTAAAAAATACAATGTTTAAAGTTTTTCAGACTTCCATCAAGGAGACCTTGGAACCATGAAATAAGTCTGTGATGGACTAGGACAACAGTGACATCAATGAGGTCAAGCAGTTACCACTTTAATACTTGCATGGGAATGAATATAAACCCAATACGTTTTGATATCTCTTAAAGAATATAGCTGTTTTATATTAAGTATCTTTAACTTGGGATACTGCTGAAGCACATGCTGTTTCTCCTGCAAGTACTTCCATATTCTGTGGATTTTGATATGTTTGTCTTTACATATCAAGTATGTAAAGATAAACACAACAGAAGGTAAATACAGATGGGGTAGCTCATGAACCCTTCCCAGTGTTCTGTACCTTGGAAGAGTGTAGTGTTTCCCACTTAGCAAGAAGGTCTAAGGAGAAAGTCTTATCTTTTTGGTTATCATCTTCCAGAATTTTAGCTTTCTGGCTAAAACCAAGAAAGCAAGAAACCTGTCTGATTTTTGCAGACGAGAGATAAGATCTGGCAGGCTTAAACTAGAAAAATATTCTTGTTCCTACATACATCACAGTTATTTTGGAATATGTGTTATAGCAAGGACTGGTGGGAACAGAAATAATTGTGTGAAAGTAGATAGCATACAACTGTCTGCCAAGTGAGATTCCAGTTAATTGGCTCATAAAAATTAAGCGATTGTATATTAATTCCAGAAAGCAGGTGTGGGACCAATTTTTTCAATAGGCTGGTGAAATACCTTCAGATGGTTATGTTTGTCTAGATGATTCCGCATATGTAATTTTTGCTTAAAAAAACCCCCAAACCTGCCTGTATTTTAATGTGATTGAATATGTGCACAGTATGTAGATGGTCAGGTAAAACAAAATGGAGGGTATTTACAGTTCAAAAATATATACTTGAGCATATTATGAGTTCAAATAGAGGCTTAATACTTGTGTTGATGTGTCAGTGCTATTGTTCAGCAGATGGTATTTCAAAGAGTAGTTGAGCTCAATTTAAAGACTGACAGTAATGTAAGCAAAGATTTAATGCATGTCCATTTATCTTGCTATAATGAGGTCATGATTGTGAAGTCATTCCAGTAAATCATAGAAGGCTTCTTTTATTGGGCAAAAGTTACTTTTGTTCTCAGTTTCTGTATTTCTTAATGGCTATCATCCTAAAGTTTATCAGAAAGGATGCACCTATGTGTATGTAAATTTAAAATGCATTTGGGTGTCTATGTTCAAATATGAAAACAATGAAACAGCACAAATCTTTGTGTGAGTGATTTACATCATTGAATGTGAACAGACCCGGAACCAGCTTGGAGAGATCAGATCGTAGCAGTATTGCAAGTAACGTCTGCAGTCAGCAGCATCTTCCCTGGTGTAACTGAGGCTCCCAAGTACAGCATTCACATAAATCTCAGCCTCTGAACTCGGCTGCCTTTTCAAAGCAACATAGAACTGTATGGCGTGACACCTGGAGAACGAGGAGCTTCCCATCGCCAGTCAAATGTTTAAAGCAATAGTGTGACCACTGAGGTTTAGAAGTAATGATGTATAAAAGCTAGAAATGAGCCTGTACAGTCCTTGACCTCTCTATGCAGAATTCATACAGGAATGAATCATTTTCTTTTGTCCACTTAGGGCAAGAGAGGAGGAAAGCACAGGATTGTCAACAGTAACTTTTCTGGGAAAAGGCCTGTTTAAACCTGTAACTTTTGAAGGTGCAGAAACCACCACAAGGAAAAGCCATGTCTCCTCCTGAGGGTTAATTCTATATGAGTTACCCTGAAGGTAGGCAGGAGAGCAGACAGTTGCTGTATTTCTAGCAACCTGAAAAAAATTCCTTGAATCCTTCTGTCCAACTTGACCTCCTCTGCCATACAAAGCAGAAGCCCATTCTTTCAGGCTTAAGAGCTGCTGTCAGTCAGACAAAAGCTTAGCGGCAGGTGAAATACCACTTGCTTTTCTTGGGGAGAGATTCCAAAGCTATAGGAATAATTGATTTGGATAGCGGTTCCTAGAAATGTGGTCATCTGGGTAAGCTAAGCCTGCATTTTAGATTGGAGACAAATGTGTTTTAATATGTTATTTTGTTTAAAGCCCCTTTGTCTTATTCGTTGTGCCCACCAGTGAGATTAAGTTTTGAAAATGCAGTAGAATGAAACTAATTAGATCTACTCATAATCACGGTTGGTGTAGAGAGCACTGCAGCCCAGAATCCTCCTTGGGCAGGGAAAAGCAAGAGGCTTTTTTTCTACAGGAAGCAAGGAATGGCGTTACTTAGACTGGAGCAAGAGCAGACTAAATGCAAAACCTAGAAGAACCACAACAGCTGCGCTTTAAAGAAAACTAATCTTCGAGTGGCTCCATAGCATTCCTGTATATGAACAAAAGCCACGTAACATGTATGGCAGAAATAGGTAACAGAAGGCTCTGAGTCATCATGTGGAACTGTAATTGAAGTCCAAGGGGGATTTTTCTATCTTGGATCTATTCCTGCTGGCTCAGATGTCTCATAAGCCTTTAGCACCTAGGTTTAATAGAGCCAGTGCCTACAGTCGAGAAATGGGTTGAATGCAAGGAGCAAAATACTACTCATTTTAAAAATATCTTCCAGCTAGAGCTGAGGTAACTTTGTGCTGGTAAGAAGCTTCCATTGACCTTTACTAAATTTGATTTTCTGGATTTAGAAAAGTCTCAACTCCCTAAGCAAAAAATTGCTTAGTGAAGCACTGAGAAGCAGATGCAGTGTAGGCATCTTGGCGCTTCCCACTCAGCACAGCTTTCTTTTAGCAAACAAGTACCACCAATGAACAGTGTGCGAGAGGTCTCTGCTGTCTCTTACCAGTCATAAGTAGTAATTTTCATTGCGTTGAATCAAATTTTAAGTGAAATAATATTCCGTGAAAGTTTGTCTGACAAGTAATACTAATATTGGTGAGACTAGCAGGTGACCTGTCTTCAAGATTCGTAAGGTATTTTTCTGATTAACATTTTCAAACCTGACAAGTCTGTCCAGCCCCTGGACTACCTAATACATGTGTACTTATTCAAGGGACTAGGCTTTAGAACCATGCGTTGTTTCCTCAAAAGATCAGAATGATAGTAATCTCTGACTTAAAATAAATATTTGGTTAAACTTTTGAAAATATACATCAGCTATATAGATAGGGGCTTTTTTAGGTATATAAAATCTGCATAAATGTAGACTGTCATGAATGTGGAGACACAGAGAGTGTTCCATGTGAGGCAAGAGCAAAGCTACTCCTATCATTATAAGCTTCAAGAATCTGAGCATCCTTTGGGTAGACTAATACAAGCTAGTAACTACTTGGCTAGGAGGCCCATCATGCTCTCCAGAAATAGATACAGAAAACAGATTTATATGGCTCAGGGGGCGAGTGAAAAGAAGACTTAAAATAGTATTTTAAAAATTTCTGATTCATGAAGGCTTGCCATTTTTACTGAATTCAGTGAGGATTAGGAGATCACATTTTGGCCCTAAATAAATGCTGGCAATTTTTGACTGCTCTTCTACTGTTCTAGGTATTAATGAACAAGCTGTACTGGCTATGAGTGGTCAGGTGTTTTCTTGGGTATTCCTACGAGGTTTTATTAGAAATATACTGGCTGATATTTCACAATTTCTGATTGGGGGGAGAGCAGGGAGGGAAGATGAGAAGCAGTCTTAAACTAGATACTTACACCTGATTCGATTCCCTGAAGGCCAGACCTTGTGCAGGCACTTGGACTGATGTTGTGGGATTGTTACTGACACAGTCTGCAAAGGACTGCATTGCTGTGACACAAATTTCTTTGTTAATAGAGCGGCTTTAATTAAAAAGGACAGAGTTCAAGATGAAATTCTGGCTTGAGCCTCAGAGTTAGATTTTACTAATTCAGTGATTTCCCAGAGAAAGAGCATTCCCCTTGGGAACTGCATAGCAGAGTTTGGAAATAAAGCTAAAGATGAATTTGATATGGGAAAATGGTTATAAAAGAGGCAAAGACACAATCTTAGTGAGTCTCAAAGAGCTCTGAATCAATTGGAGGTGAGGTGGGAAGGAGGAACTCTGGCTGAACTGTCCCTGGGGGGTTCCTTCCCTTCCAGGGGTTGTTTGCAGAGAAGCTGGAGTGCTGTAACAACCTCAAGCTCCATTCAGTGATGTTGCCTCCCTTTTTTCCGTGGCAGCCAGCTCATGTCCTTTGCAAAACGGAGAGTAGCTTAAGGCCATCATTTCATGCATGACTTCGTAAATTGTGCAAGAGAAGACACTGCCAAATGAGGAGCTAGGCCAGTTTTCAGTAAGAGGGCCATCTGTGACCGAATGTTTTAGTACCTTTGAAATCAAGTGAGTTCTTTCCCATTTTTGCTTTGAGTTCATTTAGCAGGTATGTAACTTTGCAGCCCCCCAAAAGGAAATTTATGTTACTGTAGTCTTGTTTGCTAGACATTAAGTTTTTGCTGAGTCAGCTAGTTTCATTTCAGACTTGATCCTGTGTGGTACTGAAAAATGACTTCACATCAACGTCGCTTTCAGTTCTTGCTGGAGAGTTTTCTCAGGGTAGGTGAAATTCAGATATTTGTGGCAGAGAAGATGCATGGAAATATGTTGTTACTGGTTACAGCAATATTCCCTAAATGTAAGAGGACTTTACTGCTGGAACCAGAAACATTTTTATCGTTGAAATGAGTTCTAAGTAAGCCTGTCTCCCTCAACCTAGCCAGTTACCTGTAATCTCTTGTTACCGTGTTGTTTCACACAACATATGAAGTCTTATGTAATGGTGTTTCCATGTAGCAAGGATGGAGGAGTTCTGCAATTTGGTTTAGAGATCTCTTGAATCATGGCTTAAACTCTTTCAACAAAGACTACCTCTACTGAAAATAGAGTGGCGATAAGGTGGTATCTAATCTGTTGGAGTATTTCTCTTGGCTAACTCTGGTGTCATCGCATGAGAACAAATTCTTTTTACAAAGGGTGATTGTACTTACCTTAACACTGCTCTTTCTAAGAGCAAGAGGAAAACGATGGGAGTCGTTTTCTTGAATCTGGCTTTTAATTTAGCTGTCTAACATGTCTGAGGTACGCATTTTACAGCTGGTAAAGTAAAGCAAATGAGAGAAAGCAGCAGACAGACACAGTGTCACGACCAAGTCAGCGACAGAGCCCGAAGCCCGCCTCATGCCAGCCCTGTGCACCCTACTGCCGCTCTTGCCTCCTCTGGAAATGTGTCCTGTACCCAGGCATCCGGCTGCTTATTGCTGTTGCCAAGATTACTCTGCAACAGGTAGTTTTCAGAAAATGGAAACCTTTCTGTAATTTAATGTGGCTTTGGAAGGGACTAAGGAGAAGGTTTCTGACCTTTAAACACAGGTTTAGGTAGCAGGCAGGAGGTAGGGAAACCCCAGCTGGAAAATATCCTCAGAAGCGCAGGATTCCAAACTTCTTAAAGTTATGTTGTAGCTTCTTTTAGATAAGTGCGCAGCTGTTTGTGTGGGGAGGGCAAGCACTTATGGATCAATCCATCTGCCTTTCAGAATAAATGTTCTCCATAAAAATACTAAATTTGTAACTTAATCTCCCAAGTGCAGGGATGTTAGTGTTTGTTACACCACTTTTGAAGTAAGTGTTCCTTTCTTACACACAAATTACACGGACAAGTTAAAGACACTTAAATGCAATTTTTGTTTTCTTGTTTCTGCTGAGTGAAGTTGATTTCGTACCATGTTTGCAGTTCTTTAATCTTAAACTGTGCAAATATACCTAGAAATGGACTATGGATGTCTGTTAAAATAGCAGTCTAATTTTGCAGTGTGCACTCCACTCTGTAGGCAGTAATCTGCATGGATTCGGCGACGCTTTTGGGAAGGCTGCATGTGTACTGCCAAGATTGGTCCCAATGCCTTTGGGCTAACGTTTAATAACATGTTTTATTTTAATTCTGTTTTGTAAATTAATTTGGACTAAGTTTTAATGTGGTATTTCACAAACTTTTGTAAGAGTAATTGAGGAAATGTGTTTGAAACAGTGCTAAAGTAAGTCTAAATTTAGATTAATGAAAATCATATAGCTGTTAAAAAACTTGGCTGTTTCTTGTATTGGTCTTTCAAACCATTAAACTCAATGTGTTCTACACAGCACTTTGTATACTAAGCATTTTCCAAAGACACCACATCACTTTTAATATTTTAAATATATGCTAATATTAGAGTCACATTTTTTTCACCATGGTGAATTTCACTTGCATTGGAGGATCTTGCATCCCGGGTTTTGCTGCCGTTTCAGTAAATCTGCGGAATGATAACACTGAAATAACCCTTACAGGAGGATGGAGATGCAGCATCATCTCCAGTAACCGCGACAAACATCGCTGTAATATTTACAGGAGAGAAGTGTGCATCAAGGGTGAAATGCAAAGATGCATTAAAACATCCAGCTTCAAAAAATAAAAGGCCCAGCTGTAGCTGCATAATTGCTCTGCTTGGAAAGACTAATGCAACGTCTAAGGAAGCAATCTCTAAGTAAGTTAGGAGATGAGATCTTTCGAAGGAGAGAAAAAAAGACAGAGACCTATTGGGGAATTTTATGAAGAGACTGTCAGGACCAGTAAAGCTGGTGCTTTGTTAACGTGTATTTGGGAGCCAGTTCTGGGTATTCTGTGGTTTAACGTGGTGAAAAGCAAACTGCAGTGAGTGGGCACTGGGCGTTATCCAACCTGAACCTAGGGGTCTCCTCTGGCATCAGTGCCCGGTTGAGCGGGTCTGTCCAAACCCTGGCCTTACGCTGAAGTATTCAGCATGGAAATACACCAGGTTGTAACGGACTGAGGGCAGGAGTGCACGTCACCTGTGTGGTAGTTTGCTGGTATATTCACTCGTGCCAAACCACACGGGCTGAGGCAGCTGGAGCCAGGGCGGTGGAAGAGAGGCAGCGGCAGAGCGGGCGAGGAGGTGCCATGGTGGTGGTGGTGGTGTGGGCAAGGAGGAAAGTGCTGCTCGATGGCGGTGTGGGTCCAACCCCAGGGCTGCGCTGCGTGAGTGGGAGGTGGAGAAGGGTCCGCAGTGCTTTGAAATGGGGCACGGAGCAGGGGGGGGTGCCCAGAAGGAGCCAGCTCCTGCAGAGCAGGGGTTTGGCTTCGGTCTGGAGCTGTTAGGGCCGCTCCGAGGGCGGCCCCGGCGCCGAGGGGAAGGGAGCCCTGCGGCCTCCCCGGCTACCGGCCCACCGCCCGCCGCCGAGCCCCGCTGCCTTCAGCCCCCCCCGGCTGCGTGCCTCTGACTCACTCGCTGGCGCCCGTGGGAGCAGAACGGGGCGGAGGGGGCGGGGGGAGCCTCCAAAGTGGCCGCGGTCGCTCCGGCTTCGACAAGGCGCCCGTCAGCTTCGCCCCTGCGAGGGCGGCGGT